>ENA-OQDT01000010-OQDT01000010.1-human-gut-metagenome-genome-assembly--contig:-NODE-10-length-89308-cov-5.152230_pt1 | contig 89308 bp, 84 predicted proteins | sample MGYA00242786_ERZ504617 | MGnify/ENA primary metagenome ERZ504617 (study PRJEB26092, sample SAMD00036337) | human gut metagenome | host: Homo sapiens | study: EMG produced TPA metagenomics assembly of...
ATATGTTGGGAGAAAGAAGTCCGATATGGGATCCATATGCAAGAGGAGTAATTCTTTGGTATTTCTTTGCATACAGGAAGAAAAGAAATGAACCGTGCAATTATGGAAGGCTGTGGTTATGGATTGAAACAGCTTGCCGATATTGCAGAGAAAGTTACAGGAAGAGAAATAAAAGTTTGTTTCCATAGGGGGCGGTGCGAAAAAGCACTGTCTGGGCTCAGATCAAAGCGGATATTACGGGAAAAGATATCGAGATTTGGATATGAATGATATGGCACCGATTGGTGCGGCATTGTTGGCGGGCGTAGGAGCCAATGTATTTAAAGATGTATATGAAGCTGCTGATATGGTGGAGAAAAAAGTCTTTAAGTGTATAAAGAGCAATCACGATAATGATGCGGTATATGCAAAAAGATATAAAGTATATACAGAGTTATATCCTAAAATCAAAGAACTTTATAAAGTTGGAAGCAATCTGTATTAAGAGAGGAGAAGACTATGAAAAAAAGAATATTATCAGCATTACTGGCATTGGCAATGGTAAGCACATGTCTGGTAGGCTGTGGCGGAAATAAAAGCAGTGAATCGAAGTCATCTGGAAAAGTAACAAAGATTACAATTGCAGTTCCGGATCCGGAAGCTTCTTATATTTATCAGGCTGCGACAGAATTTGCAGATCGTGCGAAAAAATATTCTAATAATACACTGGAGTTTACCGTTTCGGGAAACGGATCATTATATGGAGGAGATACAGCAGCTGGTATTAAACAGCTTTCGGCAGGTTCTTTACAGATGCTGATTCTGGCAACCAGTGTATATGCAAGTTTTGATCCGGCATATAATGTAATCTCAGTTCCATATATGTTTGACGATCAGCAGCAGTTATTAGATTACCTTAACAGTGACACAGGAAAAGATCTTATGAATAAAGTATCTGAGAAAGGAATTACAACTGTAGGAAGCTGGACAAGATCATTCCGTAAAGTTACAAACTCTAAACAGCCGGTTAATACTCCGGATGATTTGAAAGGAATGGTATTACGTGTACCGAATAACTCCCTGTATGTAGAGTTCTTTGGAGCATGTGGTGCTGTTACAACACCTATGAACTTCAGTGAAGTATATAACGCATTACAGTTAAACACACTGGATGGACAGGAAAACCCTGTAGATGTACCATATTCTAACAAGTTCTATGAAGTACAGAAATATATTTCTGCAACAGACCATATGGCTGATGCATGGCTTGTTGGAATTAACAGTAATCTGTTCAAGAGCTTAAGTAAAGAGCAGCAGGATGCCATTAATAAAGCGGGTGAAGAAGTTCAGAAATGGAATGTAGACTTCATGGAGAAAGAGGATGAAAAGGCATTACAGACACTGCTTGATAACGGAATGGAATACAATGAACTTTCAGCAGAAAATCGTGAAAAATTTGTTGAAGTAATCAAAATCATGCTATGGAAAATTCAAAGAACTGATCAATGATGATGAACTCTTTGATAAGACAGCAGAATTTTGCGGAAAAGTGAATAAGTAGTTTGAAGATTGAGAGGGAATTATTCCCTCTCAATTAGAATCAGAGATCAGGAGGAAGCTTATGGAACGGAAGAAAACAGCTTTTTCAAAATTATTTGATATTGTAGATGGAATTGAGAATGTAGTGTTGGTAATCATGGTAATTGGAATGGTTGTTACAATTATGATTCAGATCATAGGACGTATTATCGGACATCCAAGTCCATGGACGGAAGAAACCAGCAGATATTTATTCTTGTGGATGATGTTTGTTGCGCTGGCAGCGGGATTTAATCAGGCAGAATCATCAAGAGTTACCTTGTTGATAGAAAAAGGACCAAACTGGCTGAAGAAATTTAGTGAAGTACTTTATGCGGTAGTAGTAGTAGGATTTTTCGGATTTATGATCGTATACGGATGGCAGGTAGTACAGCAGCAGATCATGATGAATGAAATGGGAACGGCACTGAAAATTCCTATGTCGATTATTGGAATCTGTCAGCCGGTTGCAGGTGTGTTAGGTATTATTGGTGTATTGCAGAGTTTCCTTGAATATCACGGAAAAGTTGCAATTACCGGACAGAAGAAAGAAGAGAAGATTGAAGGGGGTGAAGAATAATGAGTATGAGTATTGCGTTATTGATATTGTTCCTGGTATTTATGTTTCTTGGAGTTCCTATTGCGGTTTCACTGGGAGCTGCTTCTGTAATTTGTATGGTGACGATGTCGGATCTTCCACTTTCTATGGCGGCACAGTCAATGTTTACATCAATGAACAGTTTTATCATGGTTGCAGTTCCGCTGTTTATTCTTTGCGGTTCGTTAATGGATGAAGGTGGAGTAGCAGAGAAAATATATGATCTTGCTGAAGCAATGGTAGGATGGATTTATGGTGGATTAGGTCATGTATCTGTTGTTGTAAATATGCTTTTCGCCGGAATGTCCGGTTCTTCGGTTGCAGCGATCGCATCTATCGGTAAAATGAGTATCAATGCATTACATAGAAAAGGATATCCGAAGGAATATGCGACTGCGATCAACTTATCAGGTTCCATGCTTGCTTCTGTAATTCCGCCAAGTATCCTGATGATTAATGCAGCTGCAACAGCAAACGTATCTATCGGACAGGCACTGCTCGCCGGATTGATTCCAGGTGTCATTATCGGAGTTGTCTTTATGATTTATAACTTCGTATATTGTAAAAAGCATGATATCGGTGATCGTACACCATTTGAGGTAAAACGTCTCAGCAAAGCTTTTGTAAGTGCGATTCCGGCATTACTTACACCGGTAATCCTTTTAGGAGGAGTATACACAGGATTCTATACACCGACAGAAGGAGCAGCGATTGCGGTAATCTATACAATTCTTGTATCTATTTATATTTACAAAGATCTTAAATGGAAAGATATTCCTAGAATTATCTGCAAAAATGCTCGCTCAACCGGAACGATCCTGTTTGTTGCGATCGCAGCAAAACCGGCATCATTACTGTTTGAATTAGATGGTCTGCCGAGTGCAGTGGCAAATATGATTACAGGTATATCAAGTAACAGAATCGTTATTATGTTTATCTTATATGCATTCTTAATTTGTGTAGGAATGTTTATGGATGCAACAGCAGCTATCTTTATCCTGGTACCGATCCTTCTTCCGGCAGTACAGGCGGTTGGAGTTTCACCATTATTCTTTGTTGTATTTCTAGTAATCACACTTTCTTTTGGTCTGATTACACCACCGGTAGGTGTCTGCCTGTATGCGGCGCAGAATGTTACGGATTTACCGTTGGAGAAGATTATAAAAGCATCAATTCCATGGATTGCACTGATTGCAATTGCATTATGTATATTCATTATATTCCCTGGAATTATAACGACACCTGTAAAATTGATATTCGGAAGTTAATCAGGAGGAAGAGCTATGAAAATTGTAGTATTAGATGGATATACAGAAAACCCTGGAGATCTCAGCTGGAACTCGATCCGTAAATTCGGAGAGGTGGAAATCTATGACAGAACAGCGTATGAAGATTCACCGCTGATCGTAGAACGCATTGGTGATGCAGAGATTGTAATCGTAAATAAAACACCAATTACAAAAGATACAATTAATAAATGCCAGAATATTAAGCTGATTGCGGTACTTGCGACAGGATATAATGTTATTGATTATGAATACGCAAAAGAAAAAGGAATCATGGTAGTAAATGTTCCGACATATGGAACGCAGATCGTTGGGCAGTATGCAGTTGGGCTTTTGATGGAAATCTGTTCCCATTATGGATATCATGCAGAAACTGTAAAGAATGGAAAATGGGCCAATAATCCAGACTGGTGCTATTGGGACTACCCAATGATAGAGTTGTATGGTAAGACAGCCGGAATCATTGGACTTGGAAGAATTGGACAGGCAACAGCGAAAATCTTAAATGCATTAGATATGAATGTAATTGCCTATGATGCATATCAGTCTGAAGCAGGCAAGAAAGTAGCGGAATATGTAGAATTGGATGAGCTGCTGGCGAAGTCAGATGTTATCTTCCTGCATTGTCCACTGTTCCCGGAAACGGACGGAATTATTAATAAAGAAAATATCGCCAAGATGAAAGATGGAGTGATCCTAATTAATAACAGCAGAGGACAGCTTGTAGTAGAACAGGATCTGGCAGATGCTTTAAATGAAGGCAAAGTATATGCAGCAGGACTGGATGTAGTATCAACAGAGCCGATCAGAGAAGATAATCCTCTGATTAATGCAAAAAATTGTCTGATCACACCACATATTTCATGGGCGGCAAAAGAGTCGAGACAAAGAATTATGGATATTACGGAAAATAATATTGAACAATTTCTGAGAGGCGATCCGGTTAATGTTGTAAATAAATAGTGGAAAGGGCTGAACATTATGGATAATAAGCTTACATTTAGCATTTCAAATGCGAAAAATTTTATTCAGGATCATGAAATGTCATATATAAAAGAAGGGATAGAGTGTGCGAAAGAAAAACTTCTGTCCAGACAAGGGGAAGGAAATGACTTCTTGGGTTGGATCGATCTCCCTGTTGCGTATGATAAAGAGGAATTTGAAAGAATAAAAAAAGCTGCAAATAAAATTCAGAAAGATTCGGATGTTCTGTTGGTAATAGGAATCGGCGGTTCTTATCTTGGTGCAAGGGCTGCAATTGATTTTCTGCACAGTACTTTTTATAACAGCATTGGAAAAGAAGAGAGAAAAACACCGGAAATCTATTTTTGCGGAAATAGCATGAGTGGAGATTATCTGAACAGAATTATTAAGATAATAGAAGGGAAAGATTTTTCGATAAATGTAATATCAAAATCAGGTACTACGACGGAATCTGCAATTGCATTTCGTGTATTTAAAGAGATTCTGGAAAAGAAATATGGAAAAGAAGAAGCCTCAAAAAGAATTTTTGCGACAACAGATAAAAAGAGGGGCGCTCTGAAGAATCTTTCGGATGAAGAGGGATATGAAACTTTTGTAGTGCCAGATGATGTCGGAGGACGTTTTTCAGTGTTGACTGCTGTAGGGTTGTTACCGATTGCCGTCAGTGGTGCCAATATTGATGAGCTGATGGCCGGTGTGGCAGCCGAAAGAGAACGGGTAATACATACGCCGTATGAAGAAAATGAGTCTTTACGCTATGCAGCAGCACGTAATATTCTATTTCGAAAAGGAAAAGTGGTAGAAATACTGGCCAATTATGAACCGAGTCTTCAGTATATATCAGAATGGTGGAAACAGCTCTACGGAGAGAGCGAAGGAAAAGACAAGAAAGGGTTAATGCCGGCATCGGTTAACTTAACAACCGATCTTCATTCGCTGGGACAGTTTATTCAGGATGGATCAAGAATTATGCTTGAAACGGTTGTAGCCGTAGAAGATCCTCAATCGGATATTACCATTCAAAAAGAGGAAAACGATCTGGATGGTTTGAATTATCTGGCAGGAAAGACAGTAGACTTTGTCAATAAGAGTGCCATGAACGGAACAATACTGGCACATGTTGAGGGCGGAGTACCTGTACTTAAAGTGAGTATAGAAAAACAGAATGAATTTTCGCTTGGCCAATTATTCTATTTCTTTGAGTTCGCATGTGGAATCAGTGGTTATCTGATGGGTGTGAATCCATTTAATCAGCCTGGCGTTGAAAGCTATAAGAGCAATATGTTTGCATTGCTTGGAAAACCGGGATATGAAGAAAAACATAAAGAATTAATGGAAAAATTATAATTGTATTCAGAAAAGCGGAGGTGTCATTGCTAGTTACCTCTGCTTTTTTGTTTGTAGTTGGGGATGGTGTTTTTGACTTTTTAAGAAATATTTAGCATATTTATATTATAAAAAGAAAAAATGAATATTATTTCAAAATCCAGTACATAACCAGTCGAAAAAGTATGCTATACTGCTGATAGATGTACTACAAAAAAAGCGGTATAAAAACCAGAAATGAAATGGAGAAAAGCATATGAAATTAACAATATTAGGAACCGGAAATGCAACGGTAAGTGAATGTTATAATACTTGCTATGCAATCAGCGATGAAGGGAAACATTTCCTTGTAGATGCAGGCGGCGGGAACCGTATTCTGAAAGTATTGAAAGATACAGGAATTGACATGAATGATATCCACGATATCTTCGTTACACACGAGCATGTAGACCACGTGCTTGGAATTATCTGGCTGGTGCGTATGATCGGACAGAGAATGAACCAGGGAAAATATGAAGGTGATCTTCGCATTTACTGCCATGAGGAGCTGGCAGAGAAGATTCAGGCAATCGCAAATATGACGATCCAGCAGAAGGTCTGTAAGCATATGGGGGAGCGAATCCAGTTTGATGTCGTGAAAGACGGAGACAGCAGAACGATTCTCGGATGTCCAGTGACATTCTTCGACATTGGTTCGACAAAGGCGAAACAGTTCGGATTCACCATGCAGCTTAAGAGCGGTAAGAAATTCACCTGTGTTGGTGACGAGCCGTACAATGAGGTGGATTATAAATATGTGAAGGGCAGTGATTGGCTGCTTCATGAGGCATTCTGCCTGTTCGGTGAGGCGGATAAATTCAAGCCTTATGAGAAGCATCATAGTACAGTAAAAGAAGCATGCCAGCTTGCGGAAGAACTCGGTGTGCCGAATCTGTTGTTGTATCATACAGAAGAGACACATCTGGCGGAGAGAAAGAAGTTGTATACGGAGGAAGGACAGCAGTATTATCATGGCAATCTGTATGTGCCGGATGATCTGGAGACGTTTGAGCTATAGAAAAGCAAAAGAAAATAAAATAGATTAGAATGTAAGAAAACCTGCCGACGGGCAGGTTTTCTTGCGTTCATTTTTGATCCGGAAGGGACAATAAAAAAGTCAAAAACCCTGTCCCCATGGCTACCCATGGCTAAAAAAGATCGAGCATATTATCCAGATAAATCTCTTCCCTGACATGCAGTTGATATTCCGGCTTCGTCATATAATAAAGCAGAAATTCAAGAATCAGCGCACTTCCAAGCCCGCGTCCTTCAATCTTAAAATTAGAAAATCCCATTGGCATGTAAATATTCTGTATATCATCCACACTGATGAATCCGGGATTTTCCATTGCCTTGGAAAAGCGGTAACCGTTACCGCCATCCGGCGAAGCACAGTGAAACTCCGGGGCAGGATTTCCGAGATTCTTCCGGCTGACGGATTCATAACAAGTCTTTCTGTCCTTACAGCCGAACCAGCAGCATTCATTGCATAAGAATTCTACTTTATCTTTCTGGTGCTGCGACATCAGATCTAATTTATCGAATACTTTGTTTAACCGGAAGTCCGGCACAATATAACGGAAATCTTCTCGGTTTATTTCAGTTAAAAAATCCTGAAAATCTGTCAGAACTTTTGTGGTTGAAGAGATAAGGTAGAGATCAGGATAATTTTTTTTGTAAATAGTTTAATAAAAGCTCGGAGTGCACGATCACGCCATTCTGGAGTTGGTGTGTATGTGGTGAATTATCGGCATCAGAGGCGTGTTCGAACATTTTACAAAGTTCGTTACATTTCTTATCTGTAAGATGTTCTTCCCGTAGCAACGAATTACTGAACGTCAGCCGGGCCGAGATGCCGTATTCCCGCACCAGATCAAGCACGTCTTCCGGATTAGAATATCCAAATGAAGTACGCCCGCCGCCCCAGATACAATCCGAAGGAGCGCCATAGATCGAGCCAATCTCACACCAGTCGTAAAAATATTCCCTGTGTCTCCGGAATAATGGAAGGAATATGCGGTACAATTCGTAAAATTCAAACAGGCCTGGGAGGTGGTAAAAGGCAGTAAGATTATTATTTTGAATATTTGCTGTAGTTGCTGTATTCATGTGGTTACCTCTGGAAAATTTTCTATGGTTAATGATAACACATTATCCCGGCAGTGAACACGTATATTTCCGCATATGATACACCACATATACTGCAATCACAAGTTCCGTAAGCGGCATTGCAGACCACAGACTTCCGGGCAGGCAATGTCCTTATAGCATATTTTTAATTTATGTCAAGGTTTTACATGCATTTCACTTGCATTATCCACATACATGTGTATAATAAAGTTTGTTCGGTATTTTTGAAAAAAAAGTATAGTAATAGAAAACTTTTGAAAATATGGAGGTGAAAATGTGGATATCGGAAAGAAGCTGAGAGAGCTTAGAAAGCAGAACGATCTGACATTGGAAGATCTGGCTTCGCGCAGTGAGCTTACGAAAGGATTTCTGTCACAGGTGGAGCGTAACCTGACGGCACCGAGTATTGCGACACTGGAGGACATTCTGGAAGCACTTGGAAGTAATCTGTCGGAATTCTTTCATGAAGAGGAAGAAAAGCAGATCGTGTTCGGAACAGATGATTTCTTCGTTGATGAGAAAGAAGATTACCAGGTGGAATGGATCATTCCGAATGCGCAGAAGAACCAGATGGAGCCGATTCTTATGACACTCTATCCGCATAAAAAGAGTCATATCCAGACGTCGTATACGGGCGAGGAATTTGGCTATGTACTGAAGGGAAATATTACGATTATGCGCGGCGGTAAAAAATATAAAGTGAAGGCGCATGAGACGTTTTATATGGATGGTGCGAAGAGTCATTATCTTTATAATCACGGGAATAGCCCGGCAAAGATATTGTGGATCACGACACCGCCAATCTTTTAAAAATAAACCAGAGGGGACAGTAAAAAAGCCGGAAAACCCGTCCCCATGGAAAGGAGAACCATGGAAGAGAAAAAACTAATCGAATTTCGCAATATTGTGAAAAGCTTTGATTCGCAGGTTGTGTTAAAAGGGATCAACCTGGACATATATGAAAATGAATTCGTAACCCTGCTTGGACCAAGTGGATGTGGTAAGACTACACTGCTCCGAATCCTTGGAGGATTTCTGGATGCGGATGAGGGAAAGGTGATCTTTGACAATGAAGATATCACCGGAAAACCACCGTATGAAAGAGAACTGAATACCGTATTCCAGAAATATGCATTATTCCCACATCTGAGCGTATATGAAAATATCGCATTTGGATTAAAGCTTAAAAAAATGAGTAAAGATATTATTGAACAGAAGGTTATGAAGATGCTGAAACTGATCGGTCTGGAAGGCTATGAGGATAAGAATACGACCTTACTTTCCGGTGGTCAGCAGCAGCGTGTGGCAATCGCGAGAGCACTGGTCAATGAGCCGAAGGTACTGCTTCTGGATGAGCCGCTGGCAGCGCTGGACTTAAAGCTTCGGAAGGAAATGCAGTATGAACTGAAGCGCATCCAACAGGAGGTCGGCATTACATTTATCTTCGTAACACACGATCAGGAAGAGGCACTTACGATGTCGGATAAGATCGTCGTTATGCAGAAAGGTGAGATCCTTCAGATCGGAACCCCGCAGGAGATTTACAATGAGCCGACAAACCGTTTCGTTGCAAACTTCATCGGAGAGAGCAATATCATTTCCGGAAGAATGATTGAGGATTACAAAGTTCGTTTTGATGATATCACGTTCGACTGTGTGGATCAGGGCTTTAAGGAAAATGAGCCGGTGGATGTCGTGATCCGTCCGGAAGACATCGATATCGTAGATGTAAAAGACGGCAAGATGACAGGTGAGGTATTAAGTGTTCTGTTCAAGGGTGTGCACTATGAGATCATGGTGGAGACGGTTCCCGGAACGAGTGTTACGGTGAACATGCGTGTCATCCGTAATCACGATGTGACCAGCGAAGACGGAAGCGAGAAGATCAGTGCCAACAACTTCTATGTAGATCTGGAAGATGTGGAGAATCTGGATGATAAGGAAATTGTCGCACTGTCGAATGCACAGGCATGGGAGACAGAAAGTGATGAGTACATTTCCATTGCAAATATTGAATATGAACTGGAAGCAAAAGAAGGCCAGTATCCGGTAACATTCAGCACAGCAAACGGAACCAGCATCGAGAGAACCATCTTTGTAGTTAACCAGCCGTTCGTTAAGAATGAGAAGGCAAATGAAGGTGTTATGGCATTCAACTTCTTCAAGACGGTAGATGAGATTACAGAATCCCAGGCATTGGATACGGATCTTAAGACATGGGCAAATGCACAGGGATGGAAACTGACGGATGAAGACCAGAGCGTGGACATCAGTGTAGACTATGATTTTGATCCGGAAGAAGTAACAGAAGGCGTGTATGAGATTACATTTTCCACTACGGGACGAGAGTTCAAGATCCATACAACGGATTATTCGGAGGAAGGACAGGAGGTCGGCCTGACATTCTTCCCGGAAGATATCCATGTTATGCCGAAGGTGGTATTCTAAGATGAAGAAATTTTCACAGTTAGCATTTCCGTACATTGTGTGGGCGGTACTGATGCTGGTGTTCCCGATGGTTCTGATCGCACTTTATTCAGTGACAGACCAGGGAAATACCATTCTGTCGTTCACATTTACACTGGAACATTATGCCAAATTTTTTACCGACCCGGATTTCTTATTAATCCTCTGGCGTTCCATTGTGATTGCGGTAAAGACAACCGTGATCTGCCTGTTGCTGGGCTATCCGATCGCATATTATATTGCGCGCAGTGAGCAGAAAAAGCAGAATGCGCTGATTCTTGTGATCACGATTCCGATGTGGATCAACATGCTGGTAAGAACATATGCATGGATCGGACTCTTAAGTGACGGCGGCCTGATCCAGAGAATCTTACAACTGGTGGGATTGGGAAAGGGGTCTCTTCTTTATACAGAAGAGGCAGTGCTTTTGGGAATGGTATATAACTTTCTGCCATTTATGATCCTGCAGATCCAGACGTCACTTAGTAAGATGGACAATTCCTTGCTGGAAGCGAGTGCAGATCTTGGGGCAAGCCCGGCGCAGACATTTAAGCGTGTGACACTGCCGCTTTCCGTGCCGGGAATCATCAACGGGATTACGCTGGTATTTCTTCCGGCAGTCAGTTCTTTCTTCATACCGAAGCTGCTCGGCGGCGGTCAGTATTTCCTCATCGGAAATATGATCGAGAACCAGTTCATTACGGTTGGAGAGTGGAACTTCGGAAGTGCCATTTCCATGATCATGGCGGTCATCATGATGGTACTTATGATGGTTGTCCGTAAGATCGAGATTCGTAACCAGGGTGGAAAGGGGGTATGATCGTTATGAATAATAAGGGAAAACGTCCGATAGGGAAGATCCTTATGATACTGGCGGTTGTGTTCTTCTATCTTCCGATCCTGTACATGATCATATTCTCATTTAACGATGGGAAATCACTGACGAGTTTTACAGGATTTTCACTCCGCTGGTACAAACATATGCTGGATTCATCAGATATGATGGATGCACTGTCGACAACATTCAGTATTGCATTGCTTGCGACCTTTATTTCAACGGTAACAGGAACAATTGCAGCAATCGGTATTAGTAAATCAAAGAAGATTGTGCGTGACCTGATGGAGCAGATCAACAACCTTCCGATCATGAATCCGGAGATTGTAACGGCAATCGGATTTATGTTATTATTTATTACATTTCATGTGGAAAAAGGTTATATAACGATGCTTCTGGCACATATTGCATTCTGTATTCCGTATGTTATGTTATCGGTCATGCCAAAGATAAAATCGCTGGATCCGAACCTTGCCGATGCGGCAATGGATCTTGGGGCAACACCGTGGCAGGCACTGACGAAAGTTGTTGTGCCACAGATCACGCCGGGAATTGTAGCCGGTGCATTGATCGCATTTACCATGTCAGTGGATGATTTTATTATCTCTTACTTCGTAACCGGACGTGGTGTGAAGAACTTAAGTATCATGGTGTATACGATGAGTAAACGTGTCAACCCGAGTATCAATGCAATCTCGACACTGGTGGTTGTGATCATCACGATCGTACTTGTGATCATCAATGCTGCACCGGCACTTTTTGCAAAACGTGCGAAGAGAAACAGCATCGGCAGACGAAATGTACTGGTACCGGCAGTTGCGGTTGTGTGTGTACTGGCGATCGTAGCCGGAGTTGTGACATATAATAACAAGAAAGAGCCATTGCCATTTGAGGGGCAGACGCTTCGTATCTATAACTGGGGCGAGTATGTAGGTGAACATATTATCCAGGATTTCCAGAAAGAGACAGGGGCAACGGTACTTCTTGAAAATTTTGATTCGAATGAACAGATGTATATTAAGGTCGCAAATGGAGAAGCTTATGATATTCTCGTACCAAGTGATTATATGATCCAGAGACTTATTTCCGAGGGATATTTACAGAAATTGGATAAGTCGAAACTGAACTGTATGGATAAATTAGATGATGCGATCAAAGGTCTTCCGTATGATCCGGAGAATGAATATTCTGTTCCGTATTTCTGGGGAACAGCTGGAATCGTGTACGATAAGACAAAAGTCGATATCAAAGACCTGGAAAAAGAAGGTTATAACATTTTCCTGGATCAGAAATATAAAGGGGACATCTACCTGTATGATTCAGAGAGAGATTCTTTCATGATGGCGCTTAAGGCACTTGGATATTCGATGAATACGTCCGACGAAAGCCAGATCCAGGAAGCTTATAACTGGCTGGTACAGTGTGTACAGACCATGAAGCCGGAGATCGTTACCGATGAGATCATTGATAACATGGCGCAGGGAAGGAAGGCACTCGGTCTGATCTATTCCGGCGATGCGACATATGTAATCAATGAGAATGAGAACATGGGATACTACCTGCCGAAAGGTGGAACAAACCAGTGGTCCGATGCCATGGTCATTCCGAAGAATGCGAAGAATCCGGAACTCGCACACGCATTTATTAATTATGCGAGCGATTATGACGGAGCTTATGACAATTCAAGTTATGTAGGTTATACATCGGCGAATAAGAAGGTTATGAAAGATCTGTATGGCAAGGGCGGAGAGTTCGAAGGAATTGATGCATATATACCAAGAACAGATAATAAGAATGATGAAGTCTTTGAGTATAATGAAGAGACGAAGAAAGAGATCAGTAATCTTTGGAGTAAGGTGAAGATTGCGGCTAGTAATACGAATTAAGGGGCCAATGGACCAATGGGGACGGGGAAAATGGAATTTTCCCCGTCCCTGTTTCTATTTAAACACATACTTCTGGATCACATCAAACGACGCCGGCCCAACATCCAGAACCGCCTTATGAAACCGCATCTGCGTAAAGTTATCACCCCACTTATCCACTGCATTTTTCTTAAGTTCCAGAAATTCCAGATACCCAATATAGTATTTCAGATAATTAGCCGGATCGGCAATGATCAGATCATAGATATCCTCAATGGTCGCATCATCCGTTATTCCATAAGTGTGGAAAAAGGCCGCCGCATCGGCAAGCTTCCAGCCATCGTAATGGATTCCCATATCGGCAAGTGCATATAGTCCAAGAATGACAGATGAGTTGCGTTGAAATAATGTAGCCTGCTCTTTCGTCAGTGTGGAAAAGTAGTAGCTCATCATCTCGCTGTAAGTGGCCCAGCCCTCGGTGTATCCGCCATAGTTCAGTACACAGCGGATTGGATCGGGATGAAGGCTTGCATAATAGACATTCTGATATAAATGTCCGGGGTAGCCTTCGTGGGCGAGGGTGGTGAAGAGAGAGAGGTTGTCGGTGAGGTGCCCGTTGTTGATGTAGATTACATTTTCAGAAGTGTTGTCGATGGCCGGGATCATGTAGAAAGCCGGGCTTAAGTAGTCTTCCATGGATTTCTGGACGTATTTAATCTGTGTATGAATCTGTGGATATGGTGGAAAATCTTTCGTAATCTTGCCCGATAATGTGGATAAGATCTTTTCCGGGTCAGATTCGGTGAGTAGTGTACCCTGGGGGCTGAAAATATCAGAAGTTATGGAGGATGAGGCGGAAGAGGAATCACCAGTCAGCACCCGTTGCATAACTGTAAGATCCGAAAGTATCTGTGTATTTGCAAGATTTTGCAGCTCTGCAATACTGCGGGGGGAACCGGTCTCACTTCTTACCAGATATTCGTAATAAGTCCGGCCATTCGGAAGATAGCACAGCCCGTTATTGTTTTTGCCGGAACTGCGGAGTTCGGACAAGCCGGAAATAAGCTGTTCATAGGCCGGAAAAATATATTTTTTTATGTAAACGTTGTTCTGCCGGGTATAGGCTTCCCGCTGCTTTTCGGTAAGGACACCGTCTCTGGCAGAAGCAAGTTCTTCCAGTCGTTCCACGAAAGAAGAATAGAGATAATTGCTTTCTTTTAAATTAACAAAATCCCGGCATTCTTTGATGATGGAGTCAGCAGTGTAGGAGGCCATAAAAAGACCGGATTCGGATTTTGTGTGTTCAAAATTCAGGATAGATCGGAAGTATTCCGGCGTCCTGGTAAGAAGTTTCAGGTAATTATCGATGTCGGAAATTTTATAAAAGCGGTATTCGGATAAGATAACAGGAAGCTGTGACTGAGTTCCGGTGAGTGGCGCAAGCGGTTCTTCGTAAAGTGTATAGGGAGCCAGATTATAAGCAGAAGTCAGATAGTTATCCAGCACATCATAGGTGAGACGGTTGTCTTTGGAAAGAGAAGTTCTGTTATGAGACTGAAGTCTGGTGCGTTCCGCATCGACACTTGACCGGACGAGTCCGGGGGCGGTAGTGCATTGTCCATAAGAAATGGGTGTATTATTTATGCCATAGTTTTCGGGATTTTTCAGGGTGTAGTGGAGAGTGATCGTGTTCCCGCTGATTTCCTGACGGAAAAGTTCGGATGTATATTTAGAAAATGCCTGATCTGCGTCCTGGTGAAAGTGAAGAAACAGGACGGAAAGAATCAGAAATGCAGCGGCAGATGGGAGGAGCATGAACAGAGGCTTCTGCCGGAATTTTTTCAGAAATTTTTGCATAAAAATCCCCATATAAATCATTTGTAGTATTTATATGGGGATTTCCTGTAAATATGTATTATCCTTATAATCCGGTAATCAGTTCAACAATAAAGACGCCGAGACATGCGAACAAAGATACCTTCAGCAGACTCTTTCCCCGGTAAGCCAGGAATACAGCAATGATAAATCCGGCAAGTGCAGACCAGATATTTGCGGTGGCACTAAGGATTGCCGGGAATGTCATAGCCGCAAGCGTCACGTAAGGGACATAGTATAAAAATGATTTAATATACGTGCTTTAATCTCTTTGCGGATCAGTGTCAGCGGAAGCATACGGATCAGGTAGGTGACTGCCGCCATTACAAATATGTAAATGTAAATATTATGATTCATGGTGTGCCTCCTTTACCGGGAAGAAATAAGCCGCAATTCCGGCAATGATCAGAGTAATGATGATAATACGGAATCCGGATGAAATGTTCCGAAGTCCCGGTGTCTTATCAAATAATAAGCTGGCTGCCATGGAAATGACAACAACACCCGCAAGCACACGGTTATTACGTGCCGGCGGAATAATGATTGCGAGGAACATGCCGTAAAGAGCAACGCTTAATGCGCTGACAACATGCGCCGGCAATATATTTCCGGACAGGATGCCAAGAAATGTACCGAACACCCATCCGAATACAGAGATAAATATAACCCCGTAAGAATAAAAAGGACTCAGCTGTCCACCCTTACAGACTGTGACACCGAAGATCTCATCGGTTACACCATAAGCAATGAAAAAACGATGAATCAGTGGTGCTTCTGGATCAATCTTCTGCGAAAGTGCGCAAGACATCAAACAGTATCTTAAGTTGATGATAAGCTGTGTGATGGCCATCTCTATATAAGAAGCAGTCGATGCGATCAGCGACAGCCCTGCAAACTGTCCGGCGCTGGTCACATTTGTCAGAGAGATCAGAACCGCATCAAAGATCGAAATTCCGACTTTTTTTGCCATGATCCCAAATGTAAATGAAACCGCTATGTATCCAAGACAGATCGGTATTCCGTCCTTGAAACCGGCGGTGAAATATTGTCTTCTGGTCATAATAAATTCCCCAATCTTATGTATAGTTTCTGTAAATAACGAGAATATTATAAGCGCTCTGATTGGTTGCGTCAATGATGTGAAAAGTGGAAGATGGGAGAGATTGAGAACAAAGATAACAGTATACTATGTAAACGAATATAAAAATGAATAGAAATAATTCAAAATAGCTGCCGAATTAGTGAAAAACATACAAAACATATAAAACCTATTGACAAGGTAGGGTAAAAGCAGTATCATACGCATATCGAATCTGAGATACGAAAAACACACATAGATGGAGTGATGAGTATGATAAAAGTAGAACACGCAAACAAAACATTCTCCGGAAAATACGGTAAGGTACATGCCTTGCAGGATGTAAGCATCCATGTAGAAAAGGGAGACATTTACGGAATCATCGGATTCTCCGGAGCCGGTAAATCCACATTGATTCGTCTTGTAAATGGACTTGAAACACTGGATAGCGGAACTGTAACGGTTCATGGAGAAGAACTTGGAAGTCTGAAGAAACCGCAGCTTCGTAAATTAAGAAGAAAAATTGGAATGGTATTCCAGCAGTTCAACCTTCTGGAATCCAAAACAGTTTATCATAATATAGCATTGCCGCTGATTCTTGAGAAAGTACCGAAGGCTGAGATTGACAAGAAAGTTAAAGAAGTTCTTCGGTTTGTAGAACTGGAAGACAAGAAAGACGTGTATGTCAGCCAGCTTTCCGGTGGACAGAAACAGAGAGTCGGAATTGCAAGAGCATTGACAACAACACCGGATATCCTGCTTTGTGATGAGGCAACCAGTGCCTTGGATCCACAGACAACAGAGGCAATTCTGAAACTGCTTAAGAAGATTAATCGTGAGATGGGAGTTACAATCCTTCTGATCACACATCAGATGCAGGTGGTTCAGATGATCTGTAATAAAGTAGCAGTCATGGAGAAAGGTCAGGTAGTCGAGGCGGGAAGTGTACTGGATGTATTCGGAAAACCGCAGGCACCAGTTACAAAGAGATTTGTTCAGACTGTTGTGAATGATCAGATCCCTGAAAGCATCATAAGTCTTGTAAAAGAGCAGAAAGAACATTTCCGTGTAGAACGACTGAAATTTATCGGAAGCAGCGTAAAACGCCCGGTTATCTCAGATATTTGTCATGTAGAAGGAATTGTAGTAAATATCTTAGGAGCAACCGTTCAAGAACTCCAGGACAACATAATGTGTGTGTTCATTTTACAGTTGCTAGGATCTGAAGAGAAGATTCTGAAAGCAGAGAAACAGATTGACGAAAACGGAGTAATCAGAGAAAGGGTAGAGGTGATTTAATGGATCAGCAGTATTTTGGAGTTTCACTGGAGAAATTACTGACCAGTGGAGGACAGACTTTATATATGGTGGCATGGTCATTGATCATCGGAACCATCATAGGAATCATTCTGGCATTGATCCTTGTGCTTTGCCGCAAGGGCGGACTTGCAGAGAATCGGATTCTCTACAATATCGTAAGTATCTACATTAACATTGTAAGAAGCATTCCATTTGTAATCCTTCTTGTAGCAATCATGCCACTGACAAGAACAATTGTTGGAACTACGATTGGAAGTACGGCATCGTTGGTACCACTTGTTATTTATATCAGTCCATATCTGGCACGATTGATGGAGAACAGTTTGTTGGAAATTAATCCGGGTATTCTGGAAGCAGCAGAAGCGATGGGAGCTACAACATGGCAGACTATTCGTTACTTCCTTCTTCCTGAGACACTGGGATCTATTGTTCTGGCACTGACAACTGGTACAATCGGACTTCTCGGAGCATCTGCGATGGCAGGATATGTAGGAGGAGGCGGTGTCGGAGATTTGGCACTGACTTATGGATACCAGAGAATGAACACACCACTGATGATTTTCACAGTTGTAGTACTGGTTATCTTTGTACAGATCCTTCAGTTTGCAGGAAATACAATTTCAAGAAAATTAAGACAGCATAAATAAATATCAGAGTTCTGTAAGAAACAAAAAAGACAGGACAACAAGCCTGGTAATAATAGTTGTGAGTGTTTACAGTCGCTGTGTAACGACAGCCGGACATGAGATAGATAAAAAGAATAGGGAGATTTAGATTATGAAAATGAAAAAAATTATTGCAAGTGTATTAGTAGCGGCAACAGCATTTGGTCTTGTGGCATGCGGAAACTCAGAATCAGGTGATTCTGCAAAGAGTGATTCATCAGCAAAAAGCACAGATAAGAAGGAAATCGTCTATGGAAAATCTCAGGGACCATATACAGAGCTTTTTGAAGATGCCATTGTTCCGATTCTTGAAAAAGAGGGATACACAGTAAAGGGCGTTGATCTTTCTGATCTTCAGACAGCAGACGTTGCATTAAATGACGGAGATGTTGATGTTAACGTTGAGCAGCATACAGCTTACATGGAAAATTTCAACAAGAGTTATAACGGAGATCTGGTAGCAATCAGCCCGATCCCGACAGTGCCGGCAGGTGTATATTCTGATAAATATGATTCGATCGACGATATTCCGAACGGTGCAAAAGTGGCAGTTCCAAACGATGCATCTAACACAGCACGGTGTTATCTGATGCTTCAGAAGATCGGCTGGATCAAACTGGATGAGAATGCAGATCCATCCGCAATAACACAGGATGATATCACTGAGAACCCACATAACATTAAGTTTACAGAGATGAACAGTATGACAATCCCGGCTGCAATGGCTGATTTTGATTATGTAGCAATTACAGGAAGTGTTGTATACAATGCAGGAATCGATGCTTCTACAGCACTTGCGAACGAAGATATCCAAGATTACCTTGTACTTCAGGTTGTAGTAAAAAAAGAGAACAAAGATGCAGCATGGGCACAGGCAATCGTAGATGCATATCATTCTGATGAATTCAAAGAATATATGGAAAAAAAATAATGATGGATTATGGTGGATCCCAGAAGAACTTCAGTAAGTGGTTCTGAGCGGAGTTAAAGAAAGCGAGGTAGAAGCCATGGATCAGACGGAAAAGTTAATTATAGATATAATTGATCAACATAGAGATGAAGTTATTGAGTTTGCAAGAGATATTTATACACATGCGGAACTTGGATATAAAGAATTTCGTACCTCACAGAAATTTGTAAATAAGATGAAAGAATTAGGACTTCACACAGAAACAGGATTTGCCATCACAGGTGTAAAAGCATACCTGAATGAAGAGAAGAAGGAGAATGCAAGTCTTGCACTTTTAGGAGAGTTGGATGCTCTGAGAATCCCGGAACATGCCTATGTAAATCCTGAAACAGATGCGGCTCACTGCTGCGGACATCATGCACAGATGGCAGGCATATTTGGTGCGGCACTTGCACTTACAGTACCTGAGATTGCAGAAAAACTGGGTGGACAGGTAGTATTTTTTGCCACACCTGCAGAAGAGTATGGTGAGATTGAATTTAAGAATCAGCTGCGTGAGCAGGGCAAGATTCGCTATGGAGGTGGAAAATGCGAATTGATCCGTACAGGAGCGTTTGATGATATTGATCTCTGCCTGGCGCATCATATTCAGCCGGGAGATGAAATTCAAGTCGGAAGCGGAACAGGAAATGGATTTGTATCAAAAGTAATCCGCTATTTAGGAAAAGCAGCTCATGCAGCCGGAGCTCCTGACAAGGGAGTGAATGCACTTTCCGCAGCTTCTCTTGGCCTTCAGGCATTAGGGCTCAACCGTGAGACTTTTCGTGACGAAGACTGCGTCCGTGTTCATCCGATCATTACGAAAGGTGGAAATCTGGTTAATGTTATTCCGGATGAAATTGTGATCGAGACACTGGTAAGAGCGAAAACAATTGAAGCATTTACGGATGCGGCAAAGAAAACAGATCGTTCTTTTCAGGCAGGTGCAGTGGCGATGGGAGCAAAAGTAGAGATTACTACACTGCCGGGATACCTTCCGACACTTGCAGAACAGGCTTTGCCGGAGTTGAAGAGAGCTGCAGAACTTGCAGCACCGGAAGTACCTGTAAGAGAGGCCGCGGGACATTCCGGCGGTTCTACAGATGTAGGTGATGTGCAGCATCTGATGCCTGTTTATACATTCAATACAGGCGGTGTAAAAGGCGGACTTCATCAGATTAACTTTGAAGTGACGAATGAAGAAGAGGCTTATATTGATACAGCGAAAATGTTTGCATTGGCAGCATATGGATTGCTGAAAGAGAAAGCTGCAAGAAGTAAAGAACTGGTTAAAAATTACAAACCAGTATTCAAAGATTCTGCAGAATATACAAAATTTATGGAGCAGTTTGATTCTAAGGAAGTACTTGATTGATGGTTAAAGAATTTAGTTGTGTAAGGAACAATGCGGGAGATTATGAAGAAAATTACAATTTCATAATCTCCTGCGTTTTGTATGTTTACAGTCCTCAGGTCAATCGGATAATCTCTCGTCATGGCACTTCAGATATGTAATTGTGGAGAGCACGAAATATAGATCATTAAAAATCGTTGCAAATCATTTGCGACGATTCTATTATATAAAATAAAGAAACTACTTAAAGCTATGAAACATGAGGTATACGAAAGACATGAGGAACGAATAATGTATACACCTGCAAAAGAACGATACAACATCATGGAATATAACCGCTGTGGAAGAAGCGGATTACTGCTTCCCAAGATTTCGCTTGGCTTATGGCATAATTTTGGGGATGCATCCGATTATGAAAATATGAGGCAGCTTTGCTTCACAGCATTTGATAATGGTATCACACAGTTTGATCTTGCCAATAATTACGGGCCGGCTTACGGAAGTGCGGAGAAAAATTTTGGCAGAATATTAAAAGAAGATCTGATGTCATACCGTGATGAACTGATCATTACGACAAAGGCCGGATATGATATGTGGGAAGGTCCTTACGGCAACTGGGGCAGCCGCAAATATCTGCTGGCGAGCCTGGATCAGAGCCTGAAACGTATGGGACTGGATTATGTGGATATTTTCTATCACCACAGAATGGATCCGGAGACACCGCTCGAGGAGACGATGGGAGCTCTGGCAACAGCTGTTTGTCAGGGAAAGGCACTCTATGTAGGACTTTCAAATTATGACGGAGAGACTTTGGAACAGGCAGCAGCGATTCTGAAAGATCTGAAATGCCCGTTTGTGATCAACCAGAATCGTTATTCCATATTTGACAGAACAGTAGAAAAGAATGGATTAAAAGATATGACCGGCAAGCTGGAAAAAGGGTTTATTACATTCAGTCCTCTGGCACAGGGACAGTTGACGGACCGCTATCTCAATGGAATACCGGAAGACAGCCGCATCCGAAAAGACGGAAGATTTTTGAAAGAAAGTGTGCTTACGGAAAAGCGTATGGAACAGATCCATAAGTTAAATGAACTGGCAGCTCAGCGAGATGAAAAGCTTGCGGATATGGCACTTGCCTGGCTGCTTCAGAAAAAAGAAGTTACCAGTGTCCTGATCGGTGCATCAAAAACGCAGCAGATCCTGGATAATATAAAAGCAATCCACAGTGCACCGTTTACAGATGAAGAATTGCAGAAGATTGATACGTACAGCCTGTAGACCTTGACATCCCGCCCGCTTATATGCTACGATTTACATTACGAATGGATATATGACAAACGCATTGATGAAGAGAGTATGTAACAGGAAATCTTACAGAGAATCCCGTGAACTGTAGGTGAGAATACTGCAGTGTGATGCTGAGAGGGACAGGTGGAACGTTACAGAAGATGGCTTACTGAGCGGTGTGGATGAGCATGGAAAATGTAAGTTCACGAAGGGTTCCGCCCTTTACAGCGGAGAGGTGGAGTGGTGACTTCACCCGCAGAGACTGTCGGTTGCGAGACTGATAGTGAATGGAAGTGGTAACACGGATTTTCGTCTTCCCTGGGATTTACGAATTGTAACAGAAGTTATGAGGAGTGAATGCAGGGGAGATTTTTTATATAACAGGAAACTGAGTTTCCTGTTATATAAAAAGCCTCCGGCAGGATGCGCATTCGCGCGAAGAAGTAGGATGTCGCAAGCGACCGCGCTCAGCGCGAGAATGTGCCAGGGCACATTCTATATTTCATATATCCGGTAAACATAGAAGGAGAGAGAAAAAACATGTGTGAAAAATGTAATAAAGGAAAATATTATATTACAACAGCAATCGCTTATGCATCAGGCAAACCGCACATCGGTAACACGTATGAGATCGTGCTGGCAGATGCCATCGCAAGATATAAAAGAAGTCAGGGATACGATGTATTCTTCCAGACAGGAACAGATGAACATGGACAGAAGATCGAGCTGAAGGCAGACGAAGCAGGTGTTACACCAAAGGAATTCGTTGACAATGCAGCAGGCGAGATCAAGAGGATCTGGGATCTGATGAATACTTCTTATGACAAATTCATCCGTACAACAGACGAAGATCACGAAGCACAGGTTAAGAAGATTTTCAAAAAACTGTACGATCAGGGAGACATTTACAAAGGATCTTATGAAGGAATGTACTGTACTCCATGCGAGTCTTTCTGGACAGAGTCTCAGTTAGTAGACGGTAAATGTCCGGACTGCGGACGTGAGTGTAAGCCTGCGAAAGAAGAAGCATATTTCTTCAAGATGAGCAAATACGCAGACAGACTGATCAACCACATCAATGAGCATCCGGAATTCATTCAGCCGGTTTCACGTAAGAATGAAATGATGAACAACTTCCTGCTTCCGGGACTTCAGGATCTGTGTGTATCCAGAACATCCTTCAAATGGGGAATCCCGGTAGACTTCGATCCAAAACATGTCGTATACGTATGGCTCGATGCGCTGACCAACTATATCACAGGAATTGGATATGACTGCGACGGTAACAGCACAGAACTGTTTAATAAGAACTGGCCTGCAGACCTCCACCTGATCGGAAAAGATATTATCCGTTTCCATACCATTTACTGGCCAATCTTCCTGATGGCACTGGATCTGCCGCTTCCAAAGCAGGTATTCGGACATCCATGGCTTCTGCAGGGCGACGGTAAGATGAGTAAGTCCAAAGGAAATGTACTTTACGCAGATGAGCTGGTTGATTTCTTCGGAGTAGATGCCGTACGTTACTTCGTACTTCACGAGATGCCATTTGAAAATGATGGCGTGATCTCATGGGAGCTGATGGTAGAGCGTATGAACTCTGACCTTGCAAATACACTTGGAAACCTGGTAAACAGAACTATTTCCATGACAAATAAATACTTCGGCGGTGTTGTAACAGATAAGGGTGTTGCCGAGACAGAAGAAGAAAAGGCTGTCGATGCAGATCTTAAGGCTGTCACAGAAGATACTCCGAAGAGAGTCGATGCGAAGATGGATGAACTGCGTGTCGCAGATGCAATCACAGAGATCTTCGTACTGTTCAAACGCTGCAACAAATACATCGATGAGACAATGCCGTGGGCACTTGCAAAAGATGAGGCAAAGAAAGACCGTCTGGAGACCGTTCTCTACAACCTGATCGAGAGCATCAAAGCAGGAGCAAAACTTCTGGAATCCTTCATGCCGGAGACTTCAGAGAAGATCCTTGCTCAGCTTGGAGACGGAAAAGTAACAGAAAAACCGGAGATCCTTTTCGCAAGACTGGATGTCAATGAAGTAATGAAAAAAGTAGAAGAACTTCACCCACATGTAGAAGAGAAGGAAGAGGCAAAAGAAGAAGCTGACGAAGAAGTGATCGATATCGAAGCAAAGCCGGAGATCACATTCGATGACTTCGGAAAGATGCAGTTCCAGGTTGGTGAGATCATTGCCTGCGAAGAAGTGAAAAAATCCAAGAAACTTCTCTGTTCACAGGTTAAGATTGGAAGCGAAGTAAAACAGATCGTATCCGGAATTAAGAAACATTACTCTGCAGAAGAGATGGTAGGCAAGAAGGTTATGGTTCTTGTGAACTTAAAACCTGCAAAACTTGCCGGAGTATTATCTGAGGGTATGTTACTGTGCGCAGAAGACGCAGAAGGTAATCTGGCACTTATGACACCGGAGAAGAATATGCCGGCCGGTGCAGAGATCTGCTAATGCAAGTATAGAAAGATACAAAGAAACTGGTTGATAATAGTTGGCTTTGTATATGAAAGAATGAAAATGAGGACGGAGGATTTTTTGGAATCACCGTCCTTGTTTGATATATATCTCCAATATCCGACATCTATATACAGTATCTGTCACACAAGTTATCCACATGATGTGGATAAGTATGTGGAAAACCTTGGGATAAGGGTGGGATAACCATGAAATTTCTTGGGATAACGTGTGGAAAAGATGGGATAAATATTGGGATACTGGGGACAGAACATTTTTGATTTGGGACGGAGGATTTAAGACATTATTTTTGAAAATCCTCCGTCCCCGGAGGGATATATGATATTTGATACACATGCACATTATGACGATGAGCAGTTTAATGAGGACAGAGTAGAATTGCTGAATTCTATGGAAGAGCAGGGCGTTGGCACAATTGTAAATGTCAGTGCAGCATATAATTCCTGCAGGAAGGTTATTGCACTTGCAAAGGAATATCCATTTGTATATGCGGCAGTCGGGATTCATCCGGATGAGGTCGGCTGCCTGAATGAAGAGAACTTTGCACAGATGAAAGAGCTGTTTAAAGAGGAGAAAGTGGTTGCGGTAGGCGAGATCGGTCTGGATTATTACTGGGACAATGAGCCGAGAGAAGTGCAGAAAAAATGGTTCATACGGCAGCTGGAACTGGCAAGAGAGTTGGATCTTCCGGTTCTGATCCACAGCCGGGAGGCAGCGGCAGATACCATGGAGATTATGAAAGAGCATGCGAAAGGACTAAGCGGTGTGATCCATTGTTATTCTTATTCCAAAGAAATGGCACAGGAATATATCAAGATGGGATTTTACATCGGCGTTGGCGGAGTGGTAACGTTCAAGAATGCGAAGAAGCTGAAAGAAGTAGTGGAAAATATTCCGCTGACATCAATTGTACTCGAGACGGACTGCCCGTATATGGCACCGGAACCGAATCGTGGAAAGCGCAACAATTCTGCTTATATCCGTTATGTGGCAGAGAAGATTGCGGAATTAAAGGGCATTACGTATGAAGAAGTAGTCGAACAGACGGAGAAAAATGCAAGAGAGATGTACCGGTTATAGCAAAAAGCAGGGGAGATATCGGAAAAACAACGATATCTTCCTTGTTTATTAATAAGAAAACCCTTATGCATAAAATTCTGCACAAAGAAATTGTGTCAAAACAAAATGTGATAAAACAATCCAAAAATTGACAAAATTTCCATAGCAAGCTATAAATTGAATTCAATACATTCTCCTCAATATCATTCCAGGCAATCTTCAATATGCAGTTCATGGTTGGTGGCTTGCCGGAACTATTTGGACCAAGAAGCCCAAAGATCTCCCCTTCCTCTACGGAGAGACTGATGATGGAAAGTCCGATGAAAAAGCAGAAACAAACCAGAGCGGCAGTATTCACGATGTTTTTCAGATAAATGATCATTGGAGGGAAAACAAACCTCTTTTTGGCGTCCCGTGAAATTCGAATTTCCTATTGTCATATAAAACTACTTATGTTAACCTAATCTTACGCAGTCGTCAATCTGACAGACTGCAAAAGTATCTATCAACCAATCGGTAATTATTTCTTTCACTCTATATTCAGAGTAGATAATCCGATGAAAGCAAAAAAGAGGAAGATCGTTTGAAAAAATGTTTCAGGCAGCTCTGAGAATCTGAGGTATTTGCTGAGAACATTTGGTAAACTTCTGCTTTTCTAAGATATACTCCTGTGTTAAAATATGCTTAGGCAGAGAATTCTTTACTTCAAACGATACTTTATCTTACAAAAGAAGGGAGAATTCTATGAGAAGAAACTAGAAAAATGTAACAGAAGATGACTTTATTATGCTTCCGACGGTGGATTTTTGTTTCAAAGAATTGATGCAAAATGAAAATATCCGGAAAGGAATCGTAGCGGCTTTGCTAAAGCTTCACCCGGAAGACGTAGAAAAAACAGACCTCATGCCTACAATATTACAAAAACAGTATGAGGATGATAAATACGGAATTTTGGATGTTCGGGTGAAGTTAAAAAACGGTGTACAGATAGACTTTGAGATGCAAGTTGTCTACTACGACTACTGGGCTAACCGGTCGGCGTATTATCTTGGAAAAATGTATGTGGATCAGATCAGAGAAGGCGACAGTTATGACAGGCTGCAGAAGTGCATTCAGGTAAGCATTCTGGATCATACTTATTTTCAGGATGATGAAAAGTGCTATCGTCGGATTGCATTGTGTGACACAGAGACAGGGAAAGAGTATACAGATCTGTTAGAGATGCACATACTGGAACTGTCCAAGCTTCCGCCTGAGCAGAAAAATGAGACAGATCTGTTACAATGGATGCGCTTTCTAGGCGGAAAATGCAGGGAGGATTTCAAGAAGATGGCAGAGAATAATTCTACTTTTGAAGAGGCATATGATGTATTAGACAGACTGAGTGCGGATGAGAAGAAACGGCTGGAATACGAAGCAAGGCAGAAAGCAATCAGAGATCATGACATTATGATGAAGACAGCAAAAAGACTTGGACTCGAGGCTGGAATTGCAGAGGGAAGAGAAAAGGGAATTGCAGAGGGAAGAGAACAAGAAAAACGCAATATTATTCGTGAAATGCTGCAGGATCACATTCCCGATTATAAAATTAAACAATATACAGGAGCAACAGATAAAGAGATTTCCGAGGAAAAGAGCCGGTTGTTTTAAATGTCTGCGCCTATTATTGAAGGGTAGTGAAATATACAGATCGTACATGATAAAAATTCTCGATAATCTGTTCCGCATATGAAACAGCCAGAAAAGCCCGAAAAATGGGGAAAAAGAAAGAAACAGCCTCTGAAAACACAGAAATTGTTCCGGTTCGGAACATGGAACCTGGGTTACATTAACTAACCGTAAGAATAAAATGAATATGTAAAAATTAAAGAAGATATCATGACTGTTATCCGACGTATGGAAGGAGAAGCAATTGCGAAGAAAATGTGTGAGGATACGATGAGCAGGGAAAGCTTTCAGCAATTGAAAATGTATATGATGGGCTGTCCGGATCACTTAAAGATCCGGGCAGTTGGTATATGCTGTCATACAACGGATGAATTCCTGACAGATAGAGGAATTCATCCGTTTTTTTCGTGCCGGCAATTACGACAGGAAGCTTTACCGGAGGCGTAAGCGGTAGTGTCTTTACATGCTCATGATGAAAGAGCTTGAAGTTACTGTATGGAAGGAGGCTTACGCCCTCCCCGATAGCAACGGCGCTGATGATCGATTCGACACGCCCGGTCCGCAGAATCTGTGGGTGGACTGATACATTTGCGAACAGCTCCTGACAGATCTGATAGACGGAGGTGTAGCGGTTCATCAGGATGAATGACTCGTCTGCAAAAGTGGAAAGTGATACGGGTACGTCAAGCGGATGTCCGGCAGGAAGGACGGCAACTAGTTCATCTTCCGTAAGACATACAGAGGCGATGCTGCTCTGATCGGCCACCATCTGCTCCCGGCAGATAATAAGGTCATACTGTCCGGATAATAATCCTTTTTTCAGGTCATTTTCTTCAACTTCATCGAGAATGAGGGAAATGTCCGGGTGGGACTTGGTGAACTGACGGAAATGTGCAGTCAGTCCGTACTGTGTCAGGATCGGCAGCGTTCCGATACGGAGTTCATTTTTATTTCCCATGGGAATCTTATACTTCTTCATATGTCCGGTCATGATCTCATATTGTCGGCGAAGAGACAGGGCATCCTGGTAAAAGGTCTCTCCGGCGGGGGTAAGGGAAGCCTTCCGACGGGAGCGGTCGAGCAGAGTGACGCCAAGCTCTTTTTCTAATTTTATGATCTGTTTTGAAAGTGCTGACTGCGAGATATTCAGTTCTTCAGCAGCGTCAAAATAGGTATTGCATTCAGCGATGGCAATAAAATACTGAATCTGATCAAATGTCATATCTGAGGTCTCCTTGGGTTAGGTAAAAATATAAAACAATTCATTCCGTTTTGGAATCAATTATAGCATAAGTGGAATTGATTTTCTATTGAGAGATTATTAGAATGGGAGAAAAGAGGATAAGTAAATCCGCAGATTTGAAATGATAATATGAAATAGGAGGAATATTTTATGGCAGCAAAAGTCACAGATCTCAGAAGTGCATTAAAAATGTTAGAAGATATGCCGGGACAGCTGATTGAAACAGATGTGGAAGTCGAGCCGATGGCAGAGCTTTCCGGTGTATATCGTCATGTCGGAGCGGGCGGAACTGTTATGCGTCCGACAAAAGAAGGACCGGCAATGATATTTAACAATGTAAAAGGACATCCGGGAGCAAGAGTTGCGATCGGCGTGCTTGCGAGCAGAACGAGAGTCGGGGCATTGCTGGAATGTGATCCGAAAGATCTCGGGAAGAAATTGTATCACAGCGTGGATAACCCGATCCCACCGGTGCTGACAGAAGAAGCAGCACCTTGTCAGGAAGTTGTACACAAAGCGACAGATCCGGATTTTGACTTATACAAATTAGTACCGGCACCGACGAATACGCCGGTAGATGCGGGTCCGTACATTACGCTTGGAATGTGCTACGCATCGCATCCGGATACCGGAGCAAGTGATGTGACGATCCACAGACTCTGCATCCAGGGGAAAGATGAATTATCGATCTTCTTTACACCGGGTGCACGTCACATCGGAGCAATGGCAGAAAGAGCAGAAGAGCTTGGACAGCGTCTGCCAATCTCGATCAGTATCGGAGTAGATCCTGCAATTGAGATCGGCTCTTGCTTTGAGCCGCCGACAACACCGATGGGATACGATGAACTTGCAGTTGCAGGTGCCCTCAGGGGTGAACCGGTCAGACTTTGCAAATGCCTGACGGTAAATGAATGTGCGATCGCCAATGCGGAGTATGTGATCGAAGGGGAAGTTGTTCCGAATGTAAGAGTACAGGAAGATCAGAACAGCCATACCGGATATGCAATGCCGGAATTCCCGGGATACACAGGACCGGCAAGTGACCAGTGCTGGATGATCAAAGTAACAGCTGTAACACACAGAAAGAACCCGATCATGCAGACTTGCATCGGACCGAGTGAGGAACATGTATCTATGGCCGGAATCCCGACGGAAGCAAGCGTTTACGGAATGGTGGAAAAGGCAATGCCTGGAAGACTTCAGAACGTATATTGCGCTTCACCGGGCGGCGGAAAATATATGGCCGTTCTGCAGTTTAAGAAGCTTACGGCCAGTGATGAAGGCAGACAGAGACAGGCAGCACTTCTGGCATTCTCTGCATTCAGTGAGCTGAAACATGTATTCCTGGTTGATGAAGATGTAGACTGCTTCGATATGAACGATGTACTGTGGGCGATGAATACAAGATTCCAGGGAGATGCGGATATCATCACAATTCCAGGAGTCAGATGCCATCCGCTAGATCCGTCCAACGATCCGAGCTGCTCCGGCAGTATCCGCGATCACGGAATCGCATGCAAGACAATCTTCGACTGTACTGTTCCGTATGATCAGAAAGACAGATTCAAGCGTGCACAGTTCAAGGATGTAGATCCGGAGCATTGGGTGAAATAAGATGTGCAGGGAGAGTAGAGAAGATAGGGAATGTCTTCTGACGAAAAGCAGAAAAGACAAAAAGGACAGAAAACGCATAGTTGTGGCGGCAACCGGCGCGAGCGGTCTTCCAATCCTGAAAATGTGTCTGCAGATCATCCGGGAGGATTCAGACTATGAATCCATCCTGATCTTAAGTGACAGTGCAAAGATTACGTTACAGCAGGAAACAAAAGACACAGTAGAAGAAATCGAAGCACTTGCAGACCAGGTATGTGATGCAAAAGATATCGGAGCCGGACCGGCAAGCGGATCTTTCCGTACGGAAGGAATGCTGATCGTTCCATGCAGTATGAAGACTGTGGCAGGTATCCACAGCGGCTATGCAGATAATCTGATCTTGCGTGCGGCAGATGTGATGATCAAGGAACAGCGGACACTGGTCCTTGCAGCAAGAGAGACTCCGCTCAGTGCGATACATCTCCGTAACCTTTCCGAACTCGCAATGATTCCGGGGGTCCGGATCATCCCGCCGATGATGACATTTTACCATCAGCCGGAGAACATTGAAGAGATGACATATCACATCGCGGCAAAGCTGGTGGAGCCGTTCGGGATAGAGGCGAGAGAATACCGTCGATGGACCGGACTTGTGTAGAGAAGGGAGCGTCACAGTATGGAGAACGATAATTTCTGGAAAATAAAGAAAAAGCTGACATTTACAGATATCTGTGTGGAAGTTCGCAGACTCGGCGATGATTATCATATATTAGTAAACGGCGGGGAACGCCCACATATAGGCTGTACTGTCCTTGCGCTTCCAAGACCGTCCCTTGACGGCAGCGGCAAGATGAGCAGCACGGCATCGGTACTGAACGTGACGGGACATAAGGACGAGGAAGTATGCCGTTATCTTGCTGAGAAAGTATCGGCAGGAAAGAAGGCGACTGTGGTGTGCACCGGAGGTATTCACATGGACGGGATCACGAAAGAACAGATTGCGGAAATTGTGGAAGCCATGCGGATAATTGCGGGGGAAATCGTGGACAAGTAATGGCCTCAAAAGGAGTAATATGTTTAATAATTACGAAATTGTAGAATACACACACAGTCTCCCGTTGCAGATACAGAACTTCACAGGCCGGACCATACAGGACGACCGGGGTGATATCAAAGACGTTCTGGAACACTGGCATCAGGAGATAGAGATTGTATATACATTTGAAGGACATGCATTACATTACATCGATGGAAAAGTTCACCGGGCAGCACCGGGAAAATTATTCGTTACCAATTCAGAGAGTATTCATAAAGTAATATCCGATGAAGGAACACTCGGAATGCCGGAAGTAATTGCAGTAGTGCTTCTGGTAAATGTAGACTTTGTAAAAAAGCTGGTTCCGAACCTGGAACAGATGTATTTCCTGCCGGAGGCAGATTCGGATATGGAGAAAATCGAACAGCTGATGAAAGAATTTTCTTACTATGCCGGGAAAGAAAAAGAGCATGAACCGTATGAAAATCTAAGACTTATGTCTATGTTGTATGAGCTGATGTATCTTTTATGCCGGGATGATCTGGTGGTAAGGGAAACGGTATTTCCAATCAATAATCAGAAGAATCTGGAGCGTTTAAGAGGAATTATGCAGTACGTGGAGGTACATTATACAGAAGAGATCACGCAGTATGAGGTAGCAAAACGATTCTATTTTACCAAAGAATATTTCTCCAGATTTTTCAAAAAGAATACGGGCATGACATTTAAGGAATATGTCATGCATTACCGTCTGAAACAGGCATATGATCCGATTGTGTATACGGAACGATCAATTCTAGATATTGCGCTGGATTGCGGATTTGCGGATGCCAGAGGACTGATCAATGCGTTCAAACGGGTGTATGGAGATACGCCGTATCAGTACCGGAAGATGCATATGCAAAAGAAAGAACATGAAACAAGATAATAGAAACATTGCCGGGAAATTGTATTTTCCGGCTTGTTTTTTATGTAAATAAAAGAGAAGATGTGCAATTTTTGGCAATTTTAAAGCTAATAATCGTAAAGAAGACATTTGCAAAAAGAGGTAAGATAATACCGTCAACAAGATGCATGCATTTCGAAATGAAAAAATAATCAGAGATTTTGAGGAAAGGAATTTTTATGAATATGAAAGTTAGCGTAAAGGAAAAGATCTGTTATGGTATCGGTTCCGGAGGCGGAAATATCATTACACAGATCTTAGGAACATTTTTAACAGCTTATTATACGGATTCGGTTGGAATCGCAGCGGCAGCAGTGGGAACGATGATGCTGGTCGCAAGACTTCTGGACGGTATTAGTGATGTCTTGATGGGTGGAATCGTCGATAAGACAAGAACCAAATGGGGAAAAGCAAGACCGTGGATTTTAATCAGTGCGCCGGTTATCTGTATCGGACTGATCCTGACATTTAACGTGCCGGAATCACTCAGCAGCTCAGCAAAACTGATCTATGCATACATTACATATGTATTTTTGAACTGTATTGCATTTACTGCATATATGATCTCGCATACGGCACTTCTGTCACGTGTGACATTAGATGTCAATGACCGTCAGAGTATGACCTCCATTAACCAGATCGTCAATAACGTTGTACAGCTTATTGTTACAGGATTTACGATCAAGTTCGTAACAGCGGTTGGATGGAGAAGTGTATCCATCATGTACGGTCTGATCACAGCCCTGATGCTTCTGATCTGTTTCTGGGGAGTCAAAGAACATCTGGATATGGATGCAGAGACAGAAGAAGTGAAAGTAGAAAGCGTTCCGTTAAAAGAAGCGGTTCCGGCTATCTTGAAGAATAAATATTTTTACCTTGTAGCAGCATTGTTTATCCTGGCACTTAGCATTGCGTCAGGTAACGGATCAATGACCGTATATTATTGTGGAAATATCTTAAAAGATATGGATATGATGACACCACTTTCCATGGCACTGACACTTCCGGTTATTATTGGAAACTGTTTCGTACCTGCGATTGTTAAGAAAATAGGACATCAGAAAACGCTAATCCTTAGTTCGATTTGATGCTGGCCGGATTCCTGATCGTAGCAATTAACCCTCACAGCGGAACATTTGCCATCGTCGGAACGGTCGTAAGAGGATTTGGAAATGGAGCAATCTTCGCTTGTGGATTCGCATTATCGGCTCAGGTTGTTGACTATGGTGAGTGGAAATTCAATGTGCGTTCTGAGGGACTTGTAAACCAGCTGTGTAAGCTTTGGGACAGAAAGTAGGATTAGGACTTGGAGCAGCTATCGCAAGCTGGATCATCGCAGCCGGTGGATATGTGGGAACTGCAAAAGTACAGACAGCATCTGCTAACTCAGCCATCATCTTTGCATATGTATGGTTTGGCGTAATCCTTGCAGCACTGCTTCTGGTAGTCAGCCTGCTCCTGAACATTGATAAATATGAGGACAGATCAAGAAAGATCTGGAGCAGAGACACAAAGCGTAAGCAATCATAAAAGAATACCTATAAAAATATTTGAACAAATCAAACAGGCAGGAGAAAAGGACAATGTGTAAATTAGTATTCGATCAAGAAAAATATACAGTAGAAACTGTCACAATGGAGGGACAGACACTTACTTACCGGGCATATGAGGATATTCCGTATGTAACTAATCCGGTTGATGACAAGATGGAGAGACTCAGCATATTTGTACCGGAAGTATTCTACGAAGGAAAATCTGTGAATGGATATAACCTGGAAAATGCACCGATTTTTCTGCCGAATACAATCGGCGGATATATGCCGGGACCACAGGAACGACCGGGAAAGAATATACATGGGAAGACAAATGCAACATTTTTCGCGCTGCTTCATGGATATGTTGTAGTATCTGCGGGAGCGCGTGGAAGAGAGATGGAAGATGCAGACGGAAAGTTCTTAGGCTGTGCACCGGCAGCACTTTGTGACCTGAAAGCAGCAATCCGCTTCCTGCGCCATAATGCAGAGACCATTCCGGGAGATGTGAATAAGATCATTTCCAACGGAACCAGTGCAGGCGGGGCAATGTCTTCTCTTCTTGGAAGCACAGGTGATCATCCGGACTATGAGCCATATTTAAAAGAGCTTGGAGCTGCGGAAGAAAGCGATGCGATCTATGCAGCATCCTGCTATTGTCCGATCACCAATCTGGATCATGCCGACATGGCATATGAGTGGGAATTCTGCGGATTAAATGATTATTCCAAGAAGATCGAGATCCCTCCGCAGGAAGGGGAGACGGATCCGACATTCATCGTGGATGAAGGAACGATGACCGAAGCACAGCAGAAGATGGCAGAAGAATTAAAAGTGCTATTCCCGGCTTATGTGAATCGACTTGGTCTGAAAGACACGGAGGGAAATGCACTGGAACTGGATGAGAACGGAGACGGAAGCTTCAAAGAATATGTTCTTTCTTATATGAAGAAATGTGTACAGAAAGAGTATGAAAAGGCACCGATCTGTCAGGCCTAGACTGGATGACGATCGAAAATGGTACCATAGATGTGAACCGGCTTCTGCACAGTTTCCGTACGAATGCCGGTGTATGGGCAGGTCGTGAAGGCGGATATATGACCGTAAAGAAGTTGGGCGGTTGGGAATCACTGGATTGCGAACTGCGCGGACACACTACAGGGCATCTGCTGTCGGCATACGGACTGATGTATGCCGCTACGGGCAGTGAAATTTTCAAGTTGAAAGGCGATAGCATAGTGACGGAATTGGGCAAAGTGCAGGATGCGTTGGGAAATGGCTATCTGAGTGCATTTCCCGAAGAACTGATAAACCGCAATATTAAGGGACAATCTGTTTGGGCACCATGGTACACATTGCATAAATTGTTTTCAGGTTTGATAGACCAATACCTGTATGCAGACAATATGCAGGCATTGGCTGTTGTGACGAAAATGGGCGATTGGGCCTACAATAAACTGAAACCGTTGAGCGAAGAGACACGCCGGAAGATGATACGTAACGAGTTTGGCGGCATTAACGAATCGTTCTATAATTTGTATGCCGTTACCGGAGACGAACGTTACAAGTGGTTGGCGGAGTACTTCTATCATAATGATGTAATAGACCCGCTGAAGGAACAGAGTGATGATTTGGGTACCAAACATACCAATACATTTATCCCGAAAGTAATTGCGGAGGCGCGTAACTATGAACTGACGAAGAATGAGGAGAGCCGTAAGTTGAGCGATTTCTTCTGGCATACGATGATTAACCATCATACATTTGCTCCGGGATGCAGCAGTCAGAAAGAACACTTCTTCGACCCGAAGCGGTTCTCTGAATTTCTGAACGGCTATACGGGCGAGACTTGCTGTACCTATAATATGCTGAAACTGTCCCGTCACCTTTTCTGCTGGACGGGCGACGTGGAGATTGCCGATTATTACGAACGTGCGCTTTATAACCATATATTGGGGCAGCAAGACCCCGAAACGGGAATGGTATGCTATTTCCTGCCTCTGCTGAACGGTGCGCATAAGGTGTACAGTACAAAAGAAAATTCTTTCTGGTGCTGTGTAGGCAGTGGTTTCGAGAGCCATGCCAAGTATGGAGAGGCTATCTATTATCATAACGACGGGGCTATTTACGTCAACCTTTTCATCCCTTCTGTTGTAAGCTGGAAGGAGAAAGGCATGACTTTGCGTCAGGAAACTGCTTTCCCCTCGGAAGAAACGACGGTGCTGACCGTTGGGGCGGAACAGCCGGTGCAGACTACGGTCTGTTTGCGTTATCCGTCGTGGAGCGGCAAAGCATCTGTCTTTGTCAATGGAAAGAAAGTGTCCGTGAAGCAGAAGCCCGGTTCTTACATCGCCCTGACACGCTTGTGGAAGTCGGGCGACCGTATCGAAGTCACGTACCCTATGCAGGTGTCTCTGGAAACGACACCGGACAATCCTCGAAAGGCCGCACTGCTCTATGGACCTGTAGTACTGGCAGGTGAGCGGGGGACGGAAGGCATGCAGGCTCCGGCGCCTTTTTTCCAATCCGGCGCTTTACAATGATTACTACACGTATGATTATCATGTTCCGACAGATTTGAAAACTGCTCTGGAGATTGATGTGAAACATCCCGGACGTGCCTTGCGGCGTGTGGGGAAGGAGCTGAAATTCGCAACTACGCAGGGAGATGTACTCCGGCCTCTGTATGACATGCACCGGCAGAGGTATGTGGTGTATTGGGATTTGATGAAATAAGTACTCAGTTGATGCCGGAATTATTATGAAGCGTTTTTATTCTATATGTATCTTCTTGCTCCTCATTGGGGAGACGTTTACAGGTATGGCTGCCGAATGGCAATGGTCGGTACGGATTCCTTCGATGATTTCGCAGGAAACCGAAGCGCATCCGCAGGCTTTTCTCTGGATACCTGCCGGTTGCAAACGGGTGAAAGCCGTAGCGGTAGGCCAGCATAATATGTGTGAAGAAACTTTGTTTGAAAATCCGGTATTCCGCAGACGGATGCAGGAAGCGGGCATCGCATTGGTGTGGATTACGCCCATACTCGATTTTCCGTGGAATGTGAATACGGGATGTAACGATGCGCTACTCACCGCATTGGACAGTCTGGCGGAGACGAGCGGCTACGATGAGCTGAAAGTTGTCCCGATTGTTCCTGTGGGGCATTCGGCAATGGCTACTTTCCCGTGGAACTTCGCCGCATGGAATCCGGAACGTGCCTTGGCAGTAATTTCCTATCACGGTGACGCTCCGCGCACCAACCTGACAGGCTACGGCGGGGCTAACCTGGAGTGGGGGCGCACGCGCAACATCGACGGTATTCCCGGTTTGATGGTCGAAGGAGAATACGAATGGTGGGAAGCGCGTGTCAATCCGGCTTTGGCTTTTCGTATGATGTATCCTGAGAGTTGCATTTCTTTTCTTTGCGATACCGGTCGGGGGCATTTCGATGTGGCAGACCGTACAGCCGATTATATCGGTCTTTTTCTGAAGAAAGCCGTAGAGTACAGGATTCCCGCTGATACGGATTGGAACAAACCGGTTGCCTTGAAGAAACTGAATCCCCGCGACGGCTGGCTTGCCGAACGTTGGCGTACGGGTACAAAAGAGCCGCAGGGAGAAGTACGTACGGCACGCCTCGCGAAGCAACCCCGCCGTGCAAAACCTGCTCCTTATTTGCAATATAAAGGCGACCGCCATGACGCTTTCTGGTACTTCGACCGTGAGATGGCGGAGCTGACCGAGGAGTGTTATCGTCAGGAGCGTGACTTGCTGCCGCAGTATGTCAGTTTTATGCAGGAAGGAGAGCTTGTTCCATATACTCCGCAATCTCATGTTACGCTTTCTGCCCGTTTCTTACCTGAAGCCGACGGAGTAACGTTTCATTTGAAAGCGGTGTATACCGATAGCCTGCGTGCTTCCTTGACAGACGGGCATTCGGCTGCCGTGCCGCGGATTGAACGTATTTGCGGTCCGGTGAAACAGGTTAATGATACGACTTTTGTTCTTGACTTCTACCGTATGGGTACGACCAATAAAAAGCGGACTTCGAGTATCACGCTGGTGGCAAGTGCCGGCGGAGACCGGCAATATAAGGAGTGTGTACAGGAACTCAGCTTTAATATTCCTTACCCTCTTACCGAGGGGCGGAGACAATGTATTCTTTTTCCCTGTATCGGGGATGTAAAAGCCGGAACGGAATCCGTTACGCTCGATGCGACATCCGATTGCGGGCTGCCCGTGTACTATTATGTAAAGGAAGGTCCTGCGGAAATCAGGGGGAATAAGGTGATATTTACCAAAATACCGCCTCGCAGCAGGTATCCGCTGAAAGTGACGGTGGTAGCCTGGCAGTACGGTATCGCCGGAAAAGTACAGACCGCAGAACCTGTAGAGCGTACGTTCTTTATCGTGGAATAATCTTTTTCGGATATGGATTAAGCGTCCTGAGCTTTTTATCCGTATTTCTGCATAATGAAAGAGAGGGTGCATAATAAATACCTTTAAAGTGAAATATAAAAATATGTTTGTGACAATGAATATAAAGAAAACAGGATTTCTGTTAGGTGCGTTTGCATACGCCGCCGTTTTGTTTGCGGATAATACCCGGGAGTTGAAACTGAACTCTCCGGACGGGGTGCAGCAAGTTGGATTCTATCAGAGGCAGACAGCTCCTGCCGTCAACGGCTTGTTCTATCGCGTCTCTTTCAAGGGACAGCCCGTTATAGAGGAATCGCGTGCCGGTCTGGAACTGGATAACCGCATCTGGGAAATGGCATTGGGGCAGCGCAAGCTTATACAGCCTGCCTGCTGGATGGATAATCTGGAAGTCGATTCCGTGACTTATGCACCGACAGTGGATAATACATGGAAACCTCTTTACGGTGAACGCAGCAAAGTACGCGACCGTTATAATGCGGCAACACTTCATCTTTCCAAGAAAGGCGGCTCTTTCTATCGTCTTGACATAGAGGTGCGTGCTTACGATGAAGGTATTGCTTTCCGTTATTTCTTCCCCGAACACCCTCGTGCCACCTTCCATAAGGTAGTGGGGGATTTGACGGAATATACCTTGCCTGTCGGTACGAAAGCCTGGTCGGAACAGTGGGCGCAGGCTTTCTTTGAGCATTTGGATGTCAACGAACTGAAACGTCCCGTAGAACGCGCCCTGACGCTGGAACTGCCCAGTGGTCTGTGGACTGCATTGCTGGATGCCGATGTAGACGATTGGTGTCTTACCAAGTATCAGGCTTCGGCGGAGAAAAAGAATACGTTGACTTCCGTAATGTACAGTCCGGTAGATGTGGTGACCTATTATGCCACTCCGTGGAAAGTGATAATGACTGCGGAGAAACCGGGAGAGTTGCTGGAACATAACGATATAATTCAAAATCTGAATCCGCCTTGCGAGATAGCCGATGCCGCCGAATGGGTGAGACCGGGTACTATCATGCGTGAAACAACCATCAGCACTGAAGGGGCTATTGCCACAATCGACTTCTGTGCCGAACATAGCATTCCGTATATGCTTTTCGACTGGTTGTGGTATCTGCCTTGTACTTCGCACGACGGAGACGCTACCAAAGTGGTAGACAAATTGGACATGCCGCGTGTGGTAGCTTACGGAAAGGAAAAGGGAGTTGGCATTTGGGTGTACGTCAACCAGCATGCCTTGATGAAGCAGGCGCGTGAACTCTTCCCGATACTTCGGGAATGGGGCATTGTGGGTGTGAAGTCCGGCTTTGTGCAGTATGCCAGCCATCGTTGGGCTACGTGGTTGCACGACTTGGTTCGCCTGGCTGCCGAGAATCATTTGATGATGAATATCCACGATGAGTATCGACCTTCGGGTTTCAGCCGTACTTATCCCAATCTGCTTACTCAGGAAGGTATTTGCGGGAATGAGGAGTTTCCGGATGCTACGCACAATGTGACGTTGCCTTTTACACGTATGATAAACGGTGCGGCGGATTATACGATTTGTTATTTCGACAAGCGCCTGAAAACAACGCATGCGCATCAGTTAGCGGCATCATTGGTATTTTACAGTCCGCTGCAAACAATCTTTTGGTATGATAAGCCCTCTTTCTATCATGGCGAACCGGAAGTGGAGTGGTTTGAGAATCTGCAAACGGTCTTTGATGATACGAAAGTATTGGACGGAACGCCGGGCAAGAACATTACAATGGCACGGCGGAAAGGACAGGAGTGGTTCTTGGCGGCTATGACGAATAACGACGGCTCGAAAGAGAATGTACAGCTCTCTTTTCTTGATAAGGACAAAACCTATCTTGCATATATCTATACCGATGGTGGAAAGGAAGTAAAGACCCGTACGCAGGTGAAGTGCTCATATCTGCTGGTGGAGGCTTCCAGAACAATGAAGTTCGACTTAAAACCGAGTGGTGGAGCTGCCGTTCGTTTTGTGCCTGTAAGTAAGGATGAAGCGAAGAAGTACAGGAAGTATAGGGGAGAAGTATTATAAAAATACGGTTGCCGTTGAGTAATCGGCACGGTCGGTTCGTATTAGCAGATGAATGTTTTTAATGAATCAAGGTACGATAATACAAGGTAATTGAAGTTTTGTTTTCGGGATATTTGTTAGTTATAAGATGAAAAGATTAGCACTGGTTATTGGTATGTTGTGTACCGTTTGTTTGCAGACGGAAGCGCAATATGTGTCCGAAGTGTGTGTGGCGGATCAGGGCAACGGAACTTACAGGAATCCGGTGTTGCACGCCGATTATTCCGACCCTGACGTTTGTGCGGTCGGTGACGATTTCTATATGACCGCTTCCAGTTTCGGCTGTACGCCGGGGCTGCCTGTTCTCCATTCCAAAGATTTGGTGAATTGGCGTATCGTCAATTATGCCTTGAAGGAACTGGAGCCGAAAGAATTTTATAATTCCGCCCGCCACGGTAAAGGGGTATGGGCTCCGTCCATACGCTACCATAAAGGGGAGTTTTACATCTATTGGGGCGACCCGGATTTCGGTATCTTCATGGTAAAGACAAAAGACCCTGCCGGTGAATGGGAGAAACCCGTACTTGTGAAAGCCGGTAAAGGAATGATAGACCCTGCACCGCTGTGGGATGAGGACGGACATGTGTATCTGGTACATGCCTGGGCCGGCAGCCGTTCAAAGATGAACAGTATTGTGGTGGTATGCGAAATGAATGCGGAAGGCACGCGGGTTATCAGCAATCCGGTACTTGTGTATGACGGAAACGATGGAGTGAACCATACGGTAGAAGGACCGAAGTTCTATAAGCGCAACGGCTATTATTATATTTTCGCCCCTGCGGGTGGTGTGGCTACGGGCTGGCAGTTGGTGTTGCGCTCTCGCAGCGTGTACGGCCCGTACGACCCGAAAATTGTAATTGCGCAGGGTAAGACGGATATTAACGGACCTCATCAGGGAGCATGGATCGATACGAATACGGGAGAATCGTGGTTTGTACATTTTCAGGATAAGGCGATGTACGGACGTGTGATTCATCTGAATCCGATGACCTGGGTGAATGACTGGCCGGTAATCGGTGTGGATAAAGACGGTGACGGTTGCGGTGAACCGGTCACTATCTATCGCAAACCGGATGTGGGCGGGACTTATTCCATAGAGACTCCTGTGGAAAGTGATGAATTCAATGCTCGCCAGTTGGGGTTGCAATGGGAATGGCATGCCAATTATCAGGATACGTTCGGCTTTACTTCGGATTTGGGTTTTGTTCGTATCTACGGACATGTGCTTTCGGAGAATTTCGTAAACTTTTGGGAAGTGCCTAATCTGTTGTTGCAGAAGTTTCCGGCAGAAAAATTCACGGCCACTGCCAAACTGAAAGTATCTGCCAAAATGGACGGACAGCAATCGGGACTGATTGTAATGGGCTGGGATTACAGTTATATAGGTGTGGAAAAGGTCGGCGAACGGTTTATACTGAAACAGGCCGTTTGTAAAGATGCCGAGCAGAATACGCCGGAGACGGCTGTCCGTCTGGCGGAAATTCCGGCAAGCCGGATTTATGAAGCCGGTCTGTATCCCAATTGTGAAAGGGAAATCTATCTGCGGGTAAAAGTGGAGAAAGGCGGTATCTGCCGTTTTTCTTACAGTTTGGACGGCAAGAAGTATATGTCTGCCGGAACTCCTTTTACAGCCCGTCAGGGAAAATGGATAGGAGCTAAGGTAGGATTGTTCAGTACGGCTCCTTACGGTAAAGAACGCGGTTGGGTGGACGCCGACTGGTTCCATGTTGAGAAATAATAGAATAAAATCGGATATGAAGACAAAAGCTCTGTTGGCAGCTTTGGGTATATGCCTGTTAGCTGCCTGTACTACTACGGAAAATAAGTTTCGCGTTGACGAGGCGTTGGACTATTGTAATCGCCAGGTAGAGCGTACCTTAAATCGATTGCATGATGCAAATGGTGCGGTGGACTATACCATGATGCCCCGCAATATACTGAATGGTCAAAGCGATTGGAACTGCCGTAAGGCAACGAAAGAGGAATGGTGTGCCGGTTTTTGGCCCGGTGTGCTGTGGTATGATTACGAATATAGCGGTGACAAGCGGATAAAAGAGGAAGCGGAGAAGTTTACCGCTTCTTTGGAGTTCCTTTCCAAAACACCCGCATTCGACCATGATTTAGGCTTCCTTATCTTTTGCAGTTACGGCAACGGTTATCGTCTGACACAAAATCCGGCTTACAAACAGGTGATTCTGGATACGGCGGATACATTGGCTACATTGTTCAAACCGCAAGTAGGTACAATGCTGTCTTGGCCCCGCAATGTAGAATTGTTTGGCGGGCACAACACAATCATGGATAATATGATAAATCTGGAAATGCTGTTTTGGGCGGCAAAGAACGGGGGAAACCCTTATCTGGCGGACATTGCCATTTCGCATGCCGATAAGACGATGAAGTATCATTTCCGGCCTGATTATACCTCTTATCATGTAGCCGTTTACGATACGCTGACCGGTGATTTCGTCAAAGGGGTTACACATCAGGGATATGCCGACAGTAGCATGTGGGCACGCGGTCAGGCATGGGCTATCTATGGATATACGGTAGTTTATCGTGAAACCAAAGATTGTCGTTACTTGGATTTTGTGCAGAAAGTAACGGATGTATATTTGGAAAAACTTCCGGAAGACTATGTTCCTTATTGGGATTTCAACGATCCCGCAATACCCGATGCTCCCCGTGATGCTTCGGCTGCCTGCGTAGTGGCTTCCGCATTGCTGGAACTTTCCACTTATCTGCCTGGTGACAAAGGAGAGCGGTATAAGGATGCGGCGATGAAAATGCTGAAGAGTCTGAGTACGGAAAATTATCAATGCGGTGAGGCAAGCCCGGCATTTCTGCTTCACTCTACAGGACATTTGCCGGCGAAGTCGGAAGTAGATGCTTCCATTATCTATGCGGATTATTATTATATAGAAGCGTTGTTACGGTTGAAGAGAATTGCAGGAAGGGAAACCGGTTATAGGCTGATGTACAAACTTGCTGTCCGATATGATGCAAATGGAGAAATACACTTTGATTGATTTCTTTTCAGGCACGGATTTCACGGATTTTCTTTATTCTTTTTTCCGTGAAATCCGTGCCTTTCGTGTAGTTCCGTGCTTAATAAAGAAACAAATAATAAGCGAATTTTTAGTTTTGACACACATTTTTTTTCTATGTTTAAGATGGGTGTATGATGCTCTATACCGGTAAATTGAAAATTATAGAGCATGTATTTATAAAGATAAGTATACTTTTTTTTGACTTAAAACCCGGTTGGGTTTTGATTTGTTGTTTTTTATCTTTGCAGCATACAAACCTGAATAAATAATAGATATCATGAAAAAACGAATTGTTACCGGATTATTTACTGCCCTGGCTGTGATGGCAAACGCGCAGTCTTTTACCGAATGGCAGAATCCGGAAGTGAATGCTGTGAACCGTGCCCCGATGCACACCAATTATTTTGCTTACGAATCGGAAGGCGTGGCACAGACGGGAGTTAAAGAGCACTCTTCCCGTTTTATGACCTTAAACGGTACTTGGAAATTCTTTTGGGTGAAAGATGCAGACGCCCGCCCCGTTGATTTCTGGAAGCCGGGGTTCAATGATAAAGGCTGGTGCGATATGCCTGTTCCCGGTGTTTGGGAGCTGAATGGCTTTGGAGATCCTATTTACGTGAACGTAGGTTATGCCTGGCGCAATCAGTTCAAGAATAATCCGCCGCAAGTGCCTGTTGTGGACAATCATGTCGGTTCATACCGCCGGGAGATTGTAGTGCCTGCTACCTGGAAAGGTAAGGACATTATAGCTCATTTCGGTTCGGTGACTTCCAATATGTACCTGTGGGTGAACGGCAAGTATGTAGGTTACAGCGAGGATAGCAAACTGGAGGCAGAATTCGACCTCACCTCTTACCTGAAACCGGGACAGAAGAACCTGATAGCTTTTCAGGTGTTCCGCTGGTGCGACGGTACCTATCTTGAAGATCAGGATTTCTTCCGTTATAGCGGAGTGGGACGCGACTGCTATCTGTATGCCCGCGATAAGAAACGTATCGAGGATGTCCGTGTCACTCCGGATTTGGATGCTGACTACAAAAACGGCTCTTTGCGTGTAGAAGTCAGTCTGAAAGGTAACGGTAATACCGCCTTGGAGCTATTGGATGCCGAAGGCAAGCAGGTGGCAACGGCAACTGTACGCGGTAACGGGGTTGCTGTAATGAACCTTGACAATCCGCACAAATGGACAGCGGAAACTCCGTATCTTTATACATTACGTGCTGCTTTGCAAGGCAGTGGCGAGGTTATTCCCATAAAAGTGGGTTTCCGTAAAATTGAACTGAAGAATGCGCAGGTATTGGTAAACGGCCAGCCCGTCCTGTTCAAGGGAGCCAACCGTCACGAAATGGATCCTGATTACGGTTATGTTGTTTCCCGTGAGCGTATGATTCAGGATATTCAGCTTATGAAGCAGTTCAATCTGAATGCGGTGCGTACCTGCCACTATCCCGATAATAATCTGTGGTATGATTTGTGCGACCAATACGGTATTTATGTGGTAGCGGAAGCCAATATCGAGTCTCACGGAATGGGATATGAAGAATCCACTCTTGCCAAACGTGCCGATTACAAGAAAGCTCATATGGAGCGTAATCAGCGTAATGTACAGCGCAGTTTCAACCATCCGAGCATCATTTTCTGGTCATTGGGTAATGAAGCCGGTTATGGGTCTAACTTTGAAGCGGCTTATGACTGGGTGAAAGCGGAAGACCCGAGCCGTGCCGTACAATACGAACAGGCCGGAAAGACAGGAAAGACCGATATATTCTGTCCGATGTATTATGGATATAACGATTGTCTGAAATATTGTGAGGATGATTCTATGAACAGACCTCTCATTCAGTGTGAGTATGCGCATGCCATGGGTAATTCGGAAGGCGGCTTCAAAGAATATTGGGATATGATTCGCAAATATCCCAAATATCAGGGTGGTTTCATTTGGGATTTTGTAGACCAGTCCGTACGTTGGACCGGTAAGAACGGTAAGATGATTTATGCCTATGGCGGTGACTTCAACCGCTTTGATGCCAGCGATGTCAATTTCTGTAACAACGGTCTTGTCAGTCCCGACCGCGTACCCAATCCTCATATGTACGAGGTAGGACGTATCTATCAGAATATCTGGACAACTCCGGCCGATTTGCAGCGTGGAGAAATTAATGTATTCAACGAAAACTTCTTCCGTGACCTTTCGGGCTGTTATCTGGAGTGGGAAATGCTGAAAGACGGCAAGGTGATGCGCAACGGTCGTGTGGATGACCTGAATGTAGCTCCGCAGCAGACTGCTAAAGTCAAACTGGATTTGGGAACTGTCTGCCAGTGTGCCGAGTGGTTGCTTAACGTGTCTTATAAATTGAAGGAACGTGAAGGTCTGCTTCCGGCAGGGCATATTGTCGCTAAAGACCAATTGACGCTGAATGCCTATCAGGCTCCTGCAATGGATTTGAAGAACACGGAATTGAGCAACGTGGAAGTGGCCGCTCCCGTGATACAGGAGAATGACTGCAACTATCTTATTGTCTCCGGTGAGGCTTTCCGCATGGAGTTCAACAAGCATACCGGTTACCTGACCAAATACGAAGTGAACGGTCTGGATATGATTAAGGAAGGTGAAGCGCTTACGCCCAACTTCTGGCGTGCTCCTACCGACAATGATTTCGGCGCTAACCTGCAACGTAAATATGCTGTCTGGAAGAATCCGGAGATAAAACTGACTTCTTTCAGTCAGCACACCGAGAACGGACAAGTGATTGTGGACGCGGCTTATAAACTGCCGGAAGCATCGGCGGAGTTAAGTCTGACATATGTTATCAACAACAGTGGCGCTGTTAAAATCACTCAAAAGATGGTTGCCGATAAGAATGCCAAAGTAGCCAACCTCTTCCGTTTCGGCATGCAGATGCCTATGCCCCGCAGCTTTGAAACTGTAGAATACTACGGCCGTGGTCCGGTGGAGAACTATGCAGACCGTAACTATTGTACCGACCTCGGTATCTATCGGCAGAGCGTATCGGAGCAGTTCTATCCGTATATCCGTCCGCAGGAGAATGGCACAAAGACGGATATCCGCTGGTGGAAGATGCTGGATGCAGCCGGTAACGGTATAGAGGCAGTTGCTGCCGCTCCGTTCTCCGCATCGGCTTTACACTATACGATTGAATCTTTGGATGAAGGCTGGAGCAAGCGCCAGGGACACTCTCAGGAGGTGGAAGAGGCGGATTTGACAAACTTCTGCATTGATAAGGTTCAAGCCGGTTTGGGATGCGAGGATAGTTGGGGACGCATAGCCCGTCCTGAGTATCAGGTGCCTTATGCTGATTATGAATTTACGTTTATCCTGACTCCGGTACGTCATAACATCGGAATACAATGAGGAAACCGGCCGGAAGTAAACGTTTTCCGTAGAGGTACGTTGTATTCAGCCGGACTCTTCTGATATGCAAGGCATCGGACTGCCATCCCAAAGTCGGTTATGAGGCTTTCGGGGGAGTCCGGTGCTTTGTTCTGTTTACACCTTAGGAGCGATTTATTTTGCTCCGTCCAGATATCCTTTTTTGAACATATTGACAAAGAGAAAGAACAGGGAAAGTAGTAACGGGCCGAATATGACCCCCATAAATCCAAAAAGGGAGAGGCCGATAACAACTCCGAAGACAGTGATGAGCGGATGAATATCGGCCATTTTCTTTTGGATGACGAAACGTATCAGATTATCGAGTTGCGAGATGACAAGGGAACCGAATATGACCAGTCCGATTGCTTGGAACCAGTTGCCGATAAGTGCCATGTATATGGCTATGGGAATCCATACCAATGCCGTACCTGCCATGGGTATGATACTGGCAAAACCTGTAAGAAAGCCTGAAAACAGAATATTGGGAGCATCGAATATCCAATAGCCGAGCATGGCTACTCCTCCTTGTATTACGGCAAGCAAAGGTATGCCGAGCACAATGGAACGGACAATCATATTGATTTCGTGTACTATCTCCTGTGTGTTGGTTTCATTGAAAGGAAGAAGTTCGTTGACATATTGCTCCATTTTCTTTCCGCCTATCAGCATGAAGTAGAGGACAAATACCAGTACAAACATGTTGACGATGAAGCTGCTGATGCCTCCCATTAATGTCTGTCCGATGCGTGGAAGGGATGAAATGAAGAATGAAAGGCTGTTTCCGCTTAGTACATTGTATCCGGTTCTGGCCTTGATAATGGAGGCGGCTTCTTCAAAAGGTGCAATGACTGCCTGCGGATCAAGGTTGATGTTCTGCAGGTTTACTACCGCCAGCCATACTACCAATGCCAGAGGAACGAGAAAGCATAAAATGGCTTCTGCCGTAATGACGGTGGCAGCTATGCTCCGTTTTATCTTTCGCTTTTCGGACAGATAAATCATCTGGCGCCTGACCAGTATATAGATGGTCAATGCACCCAACAGACCGCCTAAGAAGGGAGTGATTTGCCTGGCGAGGATAATCCCCAACCCGATAATGATGGTAATCAATGAATATTTCCAGTATTGCTCTTTTGTACTCATAGAATATGTTGTTTCTTTGAAAAAGAAACATTATAAGAGCCGGAAATGTTTTTGAGGAATATGCGGAGATTGAATTTTATCCTTCATCCAGCCAGCCTTTTCCCTGGCGTACGATTTCTGCCTCGCCACCGGTGCAGTCCACTACTGTGGAACCCTCTATGCCACCTATTCCACCGTCGATAACCAGGTCGACGATATTGCCGAACTTCTCATCAATCAGTTCGGGGTCGGTGCAGTATTCAATGTCTTCGTTTTCGTTATGGGGGAGTGTGGCGGTCATGATAGGGGCATCCAGCAGGCGTGCCAGCTCCTGTATTATCGGATGGTCGGGCATACGGATTCCTACTTCTTTCCGGTTGCGGAATATCTTCGGCAGACGGACTGTGCCGTTTAAGATAAAGGTGAAAGCGCCCGGAAGGTTGCGCTTCATTAATTTAAACGTGTTGTTGTCGAACTTGGCATATTCGCTGATACTGCTCAGGTCGTAGCAGATGATGGAAAGGTTGTTCTTCTTGGGGTCGGTGTTTTTGAGTTGGCAGATACGTTCTATCGCACGTTCCTTCAGTCCGTGGCAGCCGATGGCATACATGGTGTCGGTGGGGTAGATGATGATGCCCCCGTCGTTCAGAATGTCGATTACTTGTTGCAAATCTGCCGGGTTGTTGTTCTTTTCATAAAGTTTCAGAAGCATGATATTGTCGGACTTGGTTTAAAAGTATATCACAAAAGTAATAATAAGTTTCTTGAAATCAAATGTATAAGGATGGATTTTATTTTGAGGAGCGCTTTTTGCGGAGTTCTTCCGCCAATCGCCATTGCAAGGCTGCTTCAACCTCTTTCCCGGTTTGCATCAAAGCGTCCCCGAAGAGTTCGTGAGCCCCGGCATGTTCGGGCTTTAGGGTGGTGGCTTTGTCCAGGTCGGCTATGGCACCTTCAATGTTTCCGAGTTTAAGCCGCAACTTTCCACGGTTGTACACGGTTTTGAATTCGGCGGGGCGCAAGCGTACGGCACGGTTCAGGCATTCTTCGGCTTCCTGGTATTGGTTTTCGTTGAAGAGGGTGACGCCTTTTCGCACCCAGGCATCCGTGTATTCGGGATAAAGCTCCAAAGCTTTGTCATAATTGGCAAGGGCGGCACGGGCGTCGCGGGCTTGGGTGATGCACTCGTTCCCCATGGCATAATATTCGCGGGCGTAGTCTTGCAGGCGCTTCCGCTGTTTTTCCATGTCTTGTTTCAGGCAGGCGTTGTCTGCTTTCAGCCGGTTGATGATATTCAGCTTTTTGCGGATAAGACGTTGCACTACGGGTTTCTCGATGTCATAACGGGAATGGATGGCCTTGAAGAATTCATTGAGGAAAGTCTCGAAGTCTCCCTGGTCGAAGGCTTTGGCTGCCGCTACATATTGCACATCTGCCTGTGCCTGCTTCAAGGCACGGTCAATGGCCTGGCGGTTGTTGAAGCGTTGGGCGAATCCTACAATTTCGGGACGTACGAATACATCGGCGCGGCTGACGGGCTTTTTCAGCTGTATCCCTTCCAGCGATGTGCACCGGCTGAGTGCCACGTATGCTTGTCCACCGGCAAATACGCCACCGGTGAAATCGATGACTACCCGGCTGAAAGTCAGTCCCTGGCTTTTATGGACAGTGATGGCCCATGCCAGTCGTACAGGATATTGGGTGAAAGTTCCTAACTCTTCTTCCTCAATCTGTTTTTTTTCTTCGTTGTATTTGTAGCGGATATTCCGCCAGGACTCCCGTTTCACATCACATTCCTTGCCGTCGTCGGTAATGATGTAGAGTGTTTCTTCAATAGGGTCGAAGCCGCTGACAATGCCGATTGTACCGTTTACCCACCGGCGGTCGAAATCGTTTTTAATGAAAATGATTTGAGCGCCCGGTTTGAGTACCAGTTCCTGAGAGGTGGGAAGGCTGCTTTCGGGAAAGTCGCCCATGATTTCACCATGAAACGTAACGGGGTCTCCCGGAAGCTCGGCAAGTTTTTTGTCATTGATATAATCCACATTATCGCGGCGGGTGGCGAGGGTGATGTACATATCGGCTTCGGACTGTTCTATCTGTGTACCGTAGCGGGTATTGAGCAGTTGCAGGTCGGCAGCGCCCACTGTATTGCTCCGTATATGGTCCAGTACGTTGACAAATACCTTGTCGGTCTGGCGGTAGACGGTTTGCAGTTCAATGGACACGAGGTCTATCTGTCCGAATACTCTTGCAGAGAAGAAATAAGGGGTAGGATAGAAACGGTTCAGTATGTCCCGTTCGTCCCCTTTCACTACGGGTTCCAACTGGAATACATCGCCCACCAGCAGGATTTGTTTTCCGCCGAAAGGCTCCCTGAGGTTGCGTGAGTAAACCCGCAAAATACGGTCGACGGCATCGATGATATCTGCCCGTACCATGGAAATCTCGTCGATGATAACCAGCTCCAGTTCTTCGAGCAGCTTGCGGTGAGGTTTGGTGTATTTAAAGAATTCGTGGATGCGTCCCCGTTGTAAGCTGAAATTGGGGTCATCGGGCAGCAGAGGATAAAACGGCAGTTTGAAGAAACTGTGCAGCGTGCTTCCCCCCGCATTGATGGCGGCAATTCCCGTAGGAGCCAGCACAACGTGTTTCTTCTTGGTATGTTCGCAGATATACCGGAGAAAGGTAGACTTTCCCGTACCCGCTTTCCCCGTCAGGAAAACAGACTGGCGGGTGTACTGTATGAGGTTCAAGGCATCTTGAAACTCCTTGTTCTGAGTGTCGGGTACGAAGGACATATGCATAGCTGGCTTTCAACCCTCAACTTTCGATTATTCCGTATTGTTTTAGTGCATTGGCTATGCCGTTGTCGTCAACGCTCGTAGTGACATAACCGGCTGCGGCTTTAACATCGTCTTTGGCATTGCCCATAGCCACTCCAATGCCTGCATGACGCAACATGCTGATATCGTTTCCACCGTCGCCGAAAGCCATCGTTTCTTCCAGACGGATGCCGAAATGCCGGATTATCTCGTCGATGCCGCGTTGTTTGGTATTTCCTTTGGCGGTGACATCTACAAATGCCGGATGCCAGCGTCCCATTTCGCAGTTGGGAATGGAAGGCAGCAGGAGTTGTTCTTCTTCAATATCGATAAAGGGCGTCAGTTGGTAGTACTCCTTGTCCGAATGGTTGTCTGTATAGGGTTTGGGTGGGATGGGGTCTGTTTTGAGTTGTCTGTTGAATATCTCTGTTACGAGTTCGCCCGGCTGATTGACGCAAATATCGTGTTCACCCACCAGTATGCAGGGGAGATTGCGCTCGTGACAGAAGCTTGTCAGTGCATCGACTTCGGCTGCCGGTATGGGACTTTTGTAGATAACGGTATCGTCCACAAAACAATAGGCGCCGTTCATGGTGATGTAGCCGTCTATCAGTTTCCGTTCCTGCAGGGCGGCGAGGTTATTGATGATGACACGCGGACGTCCGGTAGAAATGAATATCTGTATGCCTTTGGCTTTGGCGGCTTCCAGCGCTTCGATGGTGGAAACGGGAATCTGGTGGGTCTTGAAACTCACCAGTGTACCGTCGATGTCAAAAAACAGGGCTTTAATCATAAATGTCTCTTTTAAATTGGTTGGCAAATTTACTCAAAAGCAAAGATATTTCGTACTTTTGCGAATAATTTTATATACTGTCGTTAAACTCGGAAACTCAATTAAAATAGCTTGAACCTTATGAAGTATAATTTTGATGAAGTGATTGAACGCCGCGGTACGGACTCCGTAAAATGGGACGGCGTGGAGAATGTGTGGGGACGTAAAGATTTGCTTCCCATGTGGGTGGCCGATATGGATTTCCGTACGCCGCCTTTTGTGATGGATGCGTTGCGCCGTCGTCTCGACCACGAGGTTTTGGGATATACTTTTGCCTGTGAGGAGTGGTATACCTCTATTTGCAGTTGGTTGCACAAACGCCACCAGTGGGATGTTACGCGTGATATGCTGACGTTTGTTCCCGGAATTGTACGCGGGCAGGCATTTGCGCTGCAATGCTTTACCAAACCGGGCGACAAGGTAATGGTAATGACTCCGGTGTACCATCCTTTTTTCCTGGTGACCGAACGTTTGGGACGCGAAGTGGTCTATTCTCCGCTCGATTTGTACGACGGGCATTATCATATTGATTTTGAGCGTTTCTCTAAGGATATCCGGGGATGCAGGTTGCTTATCCTTTGTAATCCCCATAATCCGGGCGGACGTGTATGGACGGTCGAAGAGCTGCGTCGGATAGCGGATGTTTGTAAAGAGAGCGGGACTATGGTCGTTTCCGACGAGATACACGCGGATCTTACCTTACCCCCTTACAAGCATCATCCTTTCGCCACGGTGTCCGAGGCTGCCGCACAGAATTCTCTTACTTTTATGGCTCCCAGCAAGGCTTTCAATATGCCGGGATTGGGCAGTTCGTATGCCATAGCGGTGAATGAGGATATTCGTCGGCGTTTCCGGGAGTTTATGGAGGCGGGCGAGTTCTGCGAAGGGCATTTATTTGCTTACATCGGCGCTGCGGCTGCCTATACGCACGGTGAAGAGTGGCTGGAACAGGTACTCGGATATGTACAGGCCAATATCGACTTTACGGAGAATTATCTGAAAGAGCATGTTCCGGGCATCGGTATGATACGCCCGCAGGCCTCTTATCTCGTTTTTCTGGATTGTAGGGCATTGGGCCTGCCGCAAGAGAAGTTGGCAAGACTGTTTGCAGAAAAAGCTCATCTGGCCCTGAATGACGGGACGATGTTCGGCAAACCGGGAGAAGGCTTTATGCGGTTGAATGTAGGCTGTCCCCGTTCGGTGCTGCAAAAAGCGCTGGAACAACTGTCCGCAGCGGTTAAGGAAGAGATGGCAAAGGGATAGGGCTGGCAGAAATACATGGTTGAATGGCGGCGTTACCTATTTATAATGACTGTTGTTCTTTAATATACCTATATCAGGTGATTGCGGCATCGGGTGCGATGCCGTATCTTTGCAACATCAGATTTAAAGAATGAATTAGTTAGTCATAATTACGTAACCACTTTTATGAAGATAAAAGGATCCCCGTTTTCCGATGCGACATCGTGAAGCGGGGATTTGTTTTGTGGCGGATGTGGCGGAGATACCTGCCGGACTGATGAAGTTCCAGCGGCAGGTCAATATGTTTTTCTCCTATGGGGAAACGGGTTTTGCATTCTTTCTTCCGGCAGGCTGTGTGGAAGAAAGGATTATAAAGTATCTTTAATATCGCTCAGTTCCACCAGCTTGTTCACAATGGCATAGATGGTGAGGCCTGCGGGAGAATGTATCTGCAACTTGCGTGCAATGTTGCGGCGGTGGGTGATGACGGTATGGATAGACAGATACAGTTTGTCGGCAATCGCCTTGTTGGTCATGCCTTTTACGACGCAGGTAATGATTTCCTTTTCACGTTGGCTGAGCGTTTCCTGTTCGCTGTCTTTCTCATCTTCTTCTTCGGTATGGAGAAGACGGTTGATTTTTGTGGTAATCATTTCGATATCGTCACAGATGGCGATGCTTTCGTCATACTCTTTCAGCGCGTTATTGTCGATGACGGAACATACCAATGCGATGTATTTGATACTGTTTCCGTTATGGTTTGTCTTGAAAGAGGGCAGGTCGAACCAACCGCCGAAAGTAGGGTTTACGATTACAATATCGGGAGTGTGCAGATGTATAAAGTTCTGCAATGCTTCCGGTGACGACACCTCGATGGGGTGCGCATTCAGATTGGGAATGCGTTTGAGCACTGCCGCAAGACCACTTCGTACAATGACCGAAGTTTCTGCAACAACTATTTTCAGAGAAATATTATTGTTCATCTTTCAGCCTTTTTTCTATTTGCGCTACGGCGGGAACAAACATATGGTCTTCTACCTGGCAATGCGATGCAAGGTCCTGTTCGCAATTGAAGATGTCGAAAAGGACGGCGTTCAGAAGATTGTTGTTCTCTTTTTCCGGATAGTACTTGATGATGATGTTTTTCAGTTCCTTCAGCTTGGTGTCTATCTGGTTGTGCTTGCTGGCGAAAGTGGCGATGTTGTACACATCGGACGGTCTGCCTTGCAGCAGTTGCTCCACGTAAGTGAAGACGGCTTTGTTTTCGTATTCCATGTGGCGGCGTACTTCTTTGGCGTATTCGTCAAAGAACTTAAGGATGAGATAAGCCACATCATTGTCTCTGGAGCAGTCTATGGCTTCTATCAGCTTGCGGCGCATGGCAGGCAGGTTGAAGTCGAGGAAGTAGGCGTGTGCGCGTTTCAGATAATCCATCAGTGCCGGAATCGAGAATGAATCATTGTCCGCACTGTACGAGTATTGCTCCTCGCTGATGAAATTGGCTACGGCGAGGAAGGTGCGGTAGTCTACATGCTGGGCTTCGCAGACATCCTTTACACTCTTGTCTCCGAAGCCGAGCGACAGCCCGAAACGGCTCATCACCATTAATAAGGAGTAATTGTCGCAGATGAGGTCGCTCATCTTGTCCGTAGCCCGATATTTATGTTGTTCATTCATTGCAGGTTATTCCTTTCCACTCTATGTTTCGGGCGCAAAGTAACGGCTTTTCTTCGAGAACTGCAATCGCTATTTGTAGGTATTTTGACCGGTGTGATATACTAATCCGGATTGATTTTTTATCTTTGTCGAGATTAACGGTAAAACATCTTTGCTATGAAACGGACTTTATTGGCCTTGATTGCCGCCATTGTATCTTTGGGAAGCGCCGAACCGCTTTCCGCCTGTACTTCTGCCGTAATTTCCGGCAAGGTTACCCCCGACGGACGTCCTTTGTTGTGGAAGAACCGCGATACGGACTTTCCACAAAACAGCGTGAGATACTTCTCCGGCGGTCGCTATCCTTTTGTAGCCGTTGTGAACAGTGTGGAAGACAATCCGACGGATGTGTGGATAGGTACGAACGCCGCGGGCTTCTCCATTATGAATACGCAATCCTATAACCTGGTCGAGCTGAAACCCGGTGAGGAACGTGGAGAGCCAACGGACGGGTAATGCGGCGTGCCTTGGAAGTGTGTGCCACGGTAAAGGATTTCCGCCAATTTCTCGATACGCTGTCCAAGCCCAGCCTGATAGAGGCCAACTTCGGCGTGATTGATGCCAAAGGCGGTGCTGCTATGTTCGAAGTGGATTATTACGAGTATGTGATGTACGATGCCAACAATCCTAAGGATGCGCCTTGCGGATACATTGCACGCACCAACTTCTCTTTTTCCGGCAAGGTGAATGAGGGAGCGGGTTATGTTCGCTTTATGCAGGAAGATAAGCTGCTGATGCCGGCCTCTGCTACGGGACAGATTACGCCGCAATGGATATTCAGGGAGCTTTCCCGCTCTTTTTGCCAATCCGCTGTGGGGATTGATTTGAAGAGCGGGGATTTCAATCGTCCTAAGACAACGGGGTGGTTTGTAGACCAGGACTTCATCGCACGCAGCAGTACGGCAAGTTCGGTGGTGGTGCAGGGCGTGAAAGAAGGGGAGCGGCCCGAACTCACTACGATGTGGACAATTCTGGGGTATCCGCCTACCGGAGTGACAATGCCCGTCTGGGTGAAAGGGGCGGACAAGGCTTTGCCGAGGTTGCTGGTTCGTGATGAAGCAAAGAAGGTTTCTCCTTTGGGCAATTGGTCGGTAATACTGGCAGGGGATGTTTTCTCTTACGGGCAAGGTATGGGCAGCAACCGCTATATGAACTGGGAAAGGCTTTATAATGCCGATAAGAACGGCTATATGCAGTTGCTGGCTCCGGTAGAGGATGAGGTGTTCCGGCGCACCGTACCGGTATTGAAAGAGTGGCGCAGGAAAGGGGAAGCGGATGTAAAGGCGATGCAGTCGCTCTATAATGAATTGGATGCGTTCATTGAAGCCGAATATGCGGAATTATTTGAACTTTAATTACTTATTATTGATTTTATACATGAAACACAAACTGATTATCTGCATTTCCGCTCTTTGTCTGGGGCTTGCCGGAAATGTGCAGGCGCAAAACAAGAAAATGTATCGGAACGGTTGGATCGATTTCAACAAGAACGGGGTGAAGGACATTTATGAAGACCCTTCCCAACCGGTTGAAAAGCGGGTAGCCGACCTGCTCTCCCAAATGTCAGTGGAAGAGAAAACCTGCCAACTGGCAACTCTTTACGGCTACGGACGTGTGTTAAAGGATTCCCTGCCCGTTGCCGGTTGGAAAAACGAAATATGGAAAGACGGCATTGCCAATATCGATGAGATGCTGAACGGCGTGGGAAAGAAGTCTGCGCAGGTTCCCGGTTTATTGTACCCTTTCAGCAATCATGCCGAGGCCGTCAATACCGTGCAACGCTGGTTTGTGGAAGAAACCCGTTTGGGGATTCCCGTTGACTTCACGAATGAGGGGATTCACGGACTGAACCACACCAAAGCCACGCCGTTGCCTGCTCCTATTGCCATCGGAAGCACCTGGAACAAAGAGCTTGTTCGCCGTGCCGGTGTCATAGCCGGACAAGAGGCGAAAGCGTTGGGATACACCAATGTGTATGCTCCCATACTGGATATTGTACGCGACCCGCGTTGGGGACGTACATTGGAGTGTTATGGAGAAGAACCCTATCTGATAGCGGCTTTGGGAACGGAAATGGTGAACGGCATCCAGTCGCAGGGAGTAGCTGCTACTTTGAAGCACTATGCAGTTTACAGTGTGCCCAAAGGCGGGCGTGACGGGAATTGCCGTACCGACCCGCATGTGGCTCCGCGCGAGTTGCACGAACTGTTTCTTTATCCTTTTAAGAAGGTCATTCAGAACTCGCATCCTATGGGAGTGATGAGCAGTTATAACGATTGGGACGGTGTGCCCGTATCCGCCAGCTACTATTTTCTGACGGAATTGCTGCGCGAGGAGTATGGCTTCGACGGCTATGTGGTGAGCGACAGCGAGGCTGTGGAGTTTGTGGAGTCCAAGCATCATGTGGCGGATACCTATGATGAGGCTGTGCGTCAGGTTTTGGAAGCCGGCTTGAATGTGCGTACCCACTTTACTCCGCCTTCCGATTTTATTCTGCCTATCCGCCGGTTGCTGGAAGAAAAGAAGATTTCAATGGCTGTGATAGACAAGCGTGTGTCGGAAGTGCTGCGGGTGAAATTCCGCTTGGGACTGTTCGACCAACCTTATGTAGCCGATACGAAAGCCGCCGACAGAGTAGGCGGGGCAGACCGGAATATGGATTTTGTGAAGCAGATGCAGCAACAGGCACTTGTGCTTCTGAAAAACGAGAATAATATCCTTCCGCTGGATAAACGGCAGATAAAGAAGGTGCTGGTAACCGGCCCGTTGGCTGATGAGGATAACTTTATGACCAGCCGTTACGGCCCTAACGGACTGGAGACGGTTACCGTGCTTGCCGGTTTGCGTAATTATCTGAAAGGCATTGCCGAAGTGGATTATGCCAAAGGCTGTGATATTGTGGATGCAGGTTGGCCTGCCACGGAGATATTGCCTGCGCCCATGAGCGAACAGGAAAAACAAGGCATTGCCGAAGCCGTAGCAAAAGCCGGTGAAAGTGATGTCATTATTGCCGTGCTTGGCGAGGATGAGTACCGTACGGGAGAGAGCCGTTCGCGTACTTCGCTCGACTTGCCGGGACGCCAGCAGCAATTACTTGAGGCATTGCATGCAACGGGAAAGTCGGTGATACTGGTGCTGATAAACGGGCAGCCGCTCACCGTCAACTGGGCAAATGCTTATATCCCAGCCATCTTGGAGTCGTGGTTTCCCGGTTGTCAGGGAGGAACGGTGATTGCGGAAACTCTGTTTGGCGAGCATAATCCGGGCGGCAAACTGACAGTGACTTTCCCTAAGAGCGTAGGACAGATAGAGCTGAACTTCCCTTTCAAACCCGGTTCGCATGGCGCTCAACCGCATTCCGGTCCAAACGGTTCGGGCGCAACACGCGTCATCGGCGAACTGTATCCGTTCGGTTTCGGTCTGAGCTATACGACTTTTGCTTACTCCGATTTGGAAGTCTCTCCGTTGCAACAGCATACGCAGGGCGAATATATGATTAAAGTCAACGTTACGAATACTGGAAAACGTGCGGGTGACGAGGTGGTGCAATTGTATGTACGCGATAAGGTGAGCAGTGTCATTACCTACGATTCGCAGTTGCGCGGTTTTGAGAGGATATCCTTGCAACCGGGTGAAACCAGGCAGGTCACTTTCTCCTTGAAGCCGGAAGACTTGCAGATTCTGGACCGCAATATGAACTGGACAGTGGAGCCGGGCGAGTTTGAGGTTATGATAGGCGCATCCAGCCAGGACATAAGGCTGAAAAAGACAATAACGGCTTTGCCTTGACGATAGCCGGGGTGCAAAGGCTCGGAAAGGTTTTAGGGGCTGTGCCGGTTGCGGGCAGGTTTACGATAGCTGGGAACGGAGATAGGCAAGTATCTCCGTTTCTTGTTCCGGATGAAACCAGCGTATCTCTTCGTCCCTCTTGAACCACGTCATCTGTTTACGGGAGTAGATGCGTGAATTCTGCTGGATTTTCTCAATGGCAAAAGGCAGTGTCCATTCACCGTCCAGATAGTTGAAGATTTCCTTGTAGCCTACGGTGTTCAGTGAATTGAGTGCACGGTGAGGGTAGACACTGCGGGCTTCCTCTACCAGTCCGTCCGTTATCATCTGTTCTACGCGTTGGTTGATACGGGCATATAATTCTTCACGGTCACGGGTGAGTCCTATTTTGATGATGCGGAAGGGCCGTTCTTTCTTTTGCTGTGTGCGGAAAGAGGTGTAGGTCTTGCCTGTCATATAACAGATTTCCAGTGCGTGGATTACCCGCTTATGGTTCTTCAGGTCTACGATTTTGTAATATTCCGGGTCCAGCAGTTTCAGTTCGGCACAGAGGTGTTCCAAACCTTCCGTTTCGTATTTGTGCAGCATAAGCCGGCGGGTTTCGGCATCTACGGTAGGAATGTCGTCAATGCCTTTGCATACGGCATCTACGTACATCATGGAGCCGCCGGTCAGGAGTACGACCTCGTGCCGGGTATAGAGTTGCTCAAGAAGTTGCAGTACTTCGGCTTCATATTGGGCGGCACTGTAATAGTCGGTCAGTTGCAGTGTGCCTACAAAGTAATGCCGTACCCGTTGCAGTTGTTCCGGGGTAGGGGCGGCCGTACCGATTTTCAAATCGGCATAAAGCTGTCGTGAATCGGCGGAAATGATACATGTTCCGAAGTGTTCCGCCAGTCGGAGACTAAGTTCTGTCTTTCCTACTCCTGTGGGGCCTATAAGTACTATCAATGTTTTCATGAGATTGCAACAAAATAATTCGGGCGAAAAACAATTGCATCCTTTGAAACGAATGTATCCTCAAGGGAAGTCTCGTTGTCATTGGAGCAGGTGCTATTCGCCCGAACCGGTTTATCAGAATTTGTCGTCTTCGTAAGCAATACCTGCGGCTCCATCGTCCAAACCGCCGAATCCTTCTTTATCGAAGTCTTCCATGTCGAAGTCCTGGTCGCCGTAGAAACTTTCGTCCAAGTCGAGCGAGCCGCTGGCAGCAGCCATTTCTTCAAAGTCAACGGTCTGCTTGGGAGCCTCTCCGGCTTTCTTAGTGCATTTTGCTCCGGTCATATTCTTGCCGGTGATGATTTCGGAGAGTTCGATGAAGAAACAACGTTCTGTCATGTAGTCGAACACGTACAGGAGTTTCTGCTTTTCGTCCTCTACCAATTCGCTGACCTGAGTGTCTTTCATCACCCAACTGTCTATTTCCGGATTGTCGTCCATTTCTTCGAGGGTAACTTCTTTTTCCTTTTCCCAATCATCGTCGCAGATAAAGAAAGAGGTCATCTGGTCATCGGTATAACCTACTGATTTCACGATGGCTTCGTGAAAATCATAGAACGTGGCTTCCGGGTCAATCTGTATTTCTCTGATGAAGTCGTCCGCTTCATCGGAGATGAGGGTAAATCTATATATCATATTATTAACTTTTTATTTGCTTGCAGGAATAATGCCGCGAGCCGATTCGCGTATAAAGTTTACAATATAGCTGATTTCTGGGGTCATTTCCATTTCATTCTCAATCTTTTTCAAAGCTTCCGTATTGTTCAGTCCGCTTTGATAGATAATGCGGTAGGCGTTGTGAATGGCCTCGATGGTTTCGTTGGAGAAACCGCGACGGCGCAGTCCCACGATGTTGATGCCTGCATAGCAGATGGGTTCCCGTCCGGCTATGATGTACGGCGGTATGTCTTTGCTGAAGCGGCATCCGCCCTGTATCATGCCGAATCCGCCTACGTGGCAGAACTGGTGCATCAGTACGTTGGCGCTGATGATGGAATTGTCGTCTATGACAATCTCGCCTGCCATTTTTGTGGAATTGCCGATGATGCAACCGTTGCCGATAAAGGCATCGTGTGCAACATGTACACCTTCCATCAGCAGGTTGTTGCTGCCAACGATTGTCTTTCCTTTGGCAGCCGTACCCCGGTTGATTGTCACGTTCTCGCGGATAGTATTATTATTGCCTATCTCGGCGGTAGTCTCTTCTCCCCGGAATTTCAGGTCTTGCGGGATAGCACCGATTACAGCTCCGGGAAAGATTGTATTCCCGTTGCCGATGCGTGAACCGTACAGAATGTTGGCATTCGCCATAATCTTGTTGTTATCACCGATTACCACATTCTTGTCGATGAATACGAAAGGAGCAATCTCTACGTTTTCCCCGATTTTGGCTTCGGGATGAATATACGCTAAGGGACTTATCATAATTAATTTACTTGTTTTTTACTATTTGAGCCATAAATTCAGCCTCACACACTACCTTTTCGCCTACAAATACATAGCCTTTCATAGTAGAGATACCCCGGCGGATAGGAGCCAGCAGTTCGACACGGAAAATCAAAGTATCTCCCGGCACTACTTTCTGGCGGAACTTGACGCCGTCTATCTTCATAAAGTAGGTGGAATAGCGTTCGGGTTCGTCTACGGAGTTCAGAACAAGTAAACCGCCTGTCTGCGCCATGGCCTCTACCTGCAATACGCCCGGCATGACGGGTTCTTGCGGGAAGTGTCCCTGGAAGAAAGGTTCGTTGGCTGTTACGTTCTTGACACCTACGATGTAGTTGGCACCTATCTCAATTACTTTATCTACCAGTTGGAACGGATAGCGGTGCGGCAACAGTTCACGGATGCGGTTTACATCCATAATGGGTTCGCGGTTGCAGTCGTAAGTAGGGGCCTGTATCTCGTGCAGACGGATTTCCTTACGCATCTGGCGGGCAAACTTGTTGTTGATGGTATGTCCCGGACGTGTGGCAATGATACGTCCCTTGATAGGCTTGCCAATCAGAGCCAGGTCGCCGATAACGTCCAGCAGTTTGTGGCGGGCGCATTCGTTGGGCCATACCAGCGGTTTGTGGTTGATGTAACCCAACTGCTTGGCGTCCATGTGAGGTACGCCCATTACGTCGGCAAGCTTGTCGTAGGCATCCTGCGGCATTTCACGCTCATAGATAACAATGGCGTTGTCCAGGTCGCCGCCTTTGATAAGTCCGGCTTGCAACAGCGGTTCTATCTCGCGTACAAATACGAAAGTGCGGCTGGCTGCTACTTCATCCTTGAACTTTGCCATATCTTCCAATGTGGCAAACTGGTTGGGGATGATGGTCGAGTCGTAGGATACCAGTACGTTCAGACTGAAGTTTTCATCGGGCAATACGATGATGGATGAGCCGGTGGCATCGTCACGGAATTCAATCTTGGATTTGATGATATAGAAATCTTTTACGGCACTTTGTTCCACCGTACCTACACGTTCTATTTCGTTGACATAATATTGGGCACTTCCATCCAGGATAGGAAATTCCGGACCGTTCACCTGAATAAGGCAGTTATCTATGCCCAAAGCGTAAAGCGCAGCCATGCCGTGCTCTACGGTACTTATCTTAACCCCGTTTTTGGAAAGCACGGTGCCGCGTGTCGTTTCGGTCACGTTATCGGCAACAGCGTCAATGATAGGCTGACCTTCCAGGTCGGTACGCTGAATCTTATATCCGTGATTGTCCGGAGCAGGGTTGAAAGTAACGGTCAGATCAAGTCCAGTGTGAAGACCTTTCCCACTGAGTGAAAAGCTGTCTTTCAGAGTCTTTTGTTTCAACATTGGTTACTTATTTAATTGTTTTTTTAATTCATCGAGTTCTTTGCGGAGCGCATTCAACTCAAAGTACATATCCGGCAGCTTGCGGAATACGGACTGTGACTTGAAGTAGGGCTTCACTTCCATAGGCGGCGTACCTATTAATACACTGCCTTCTTTAATACTGCTGGGAACACCGGATTGTGCGCCAAGGTTCACTTTGTTTCCGATGTGGATGTGTCCGGCTATACCCACCTGACCGCCAAACATACACCATTCGCCTACTTTGGTGGAACCGGCTATGCCCACTTGGGCCGCCATTACCGTATGCGAACCGATTTCATCATTATGTGCCACCTGCACCAGATTATCCAGTTTTACACCGCTGTGAACGATAGTCGCTCCCATCGTGGCACGGTCTACACACGTATTGGCGCCGATTTCCACATTGTCTTCCAATAGGGTGATTCCGATTTGGGGAATCTTTTCATACCCTTCGGGAGTGGGGGCGAAGCCGAAACCGTCTGCACCGATTACACAACCGGCATGCAGGATGCAACGGTTGCCTACGCGACAATCGTGGTAGATTGTTGCATTTGCGTAAATAATGCAATCATTGCCTACTTTAGCACCGCTTCCGATAGTGGCATGCGGATGAATTACCGTATTGTCGCCCACTTCTGCATGGTCTCCTACATAAGCAAAAGGCGCAATGTAAACATCTTTGCCTATTTTGGCAGTTTCGGCAACGTATGCGCGCGGGTCGATGCCGGTGCGTTTCGGTTTGCTCTGTTCATACAGGTTTAATAATTTGGCAAGGCTTTCGTAGGCATTGTCTACCTTAATCATGGTAGCTTTTACTTCCTGTTCGGGAGTGAAATCCTTATTAACCAAAACAATACTCGATTGGGTTTCATACAGATAAGGTATGTATTTAGGGTTGGATAAGAAAGAGATTGCCCCCGGTATTCCTTCTTCAATCTTGGCGAAGGTATGCACGATTGCATTCTCGTCTCCTACGATTTCTCCTTGTATAAATGTTGCAATTTGTTTAGCAGAGAACTCCATGTTTTATTGTTGTTAGATGGTTTCAAAACACAAATAACGGACTTTTTTTTATATTTCCTTGTCCTGAGGTGAATATTTTATACTTATCTATGCAAACGTTGATAACATAAGTAGTACTTTTTTACTTTTTTTGAGAGTAGGGAGATGTTGAGCATGTCCGATGCTTCGGCTATGTTTTTAATGGAGCCGTCGTTGTACAGGATGTCGATGCTGTCGTCTGCCGGGTCGTACATATTCTTCTCAATGCTTGGGGTAGAGATAAAATAACCGGCTTCGGAAAGAGGGATGTCCAGCTGTTTGCCGATTTGCCGGGTGATTTCTTCTTTACGCTCCTCGCTGAAAGGTTCGGTGGAGATTTCCACTTTGAATATGTTACGGTTAACCATGCCCATACTTAGTGTGGAAAGCACCCTGTCCGGATGTGTGCTCCATACTTTCAGGGCAGTCCAAAGATCGTTGTCGTCCAGTTGGATAAAGTTTTCCAGGCAGTCCGGGTTATTGTAGAATATTTCCCGGTTGATATCATTGTATAAAAAGAATTTCAGTGCGGGCGGGGCAAACAAGTCCACGCCTTTGCCGGCTAACTCCTTGGCACGCAGCAGGGTGCTGATGAGCATCTTTTCGTAGGCAACCGATGTCTTATGCAGATATACCTGCCAGTACATCAGGCGGCGTGCAGTGAGGAAGTTTTCGATAGAGTAGATTCCTTTGGATTCTACGACCAGATGGTCGTCTTTTACATCGAGCATCTTGATGATGCGCGCCGAACCTATGTTACCTTCCGTCACTCCGGTATAGAAGCTGTCGCGGCGCAGGTAGTCGAGGCGGTCCATGTCCAGTTGTCCGCTTACCAGCTGGTGGAGGAAACGCTTGGGGTATTCATCCTTGAATATTTGGATGGCAAGTGTCAGTTGCCCGTTCATTTCTTTGTTGATGCGTTCCATGAGCATCAGGGAAATGTCTTCGTGCGAGACACCTTTTACAATAGTATCTTCAAGCACGTGCGAGAACGGACCGTGCCCGATGTCGTGCATGAGGATAGCCGCCTGTACGGCTTCCGCTTCACTGTCGAAAATGAAGTTTCCTTTGGCGGTAAGCTGCTGGATAGCTTCACTCATAAGGTAGAATGCCCCCAGTGAGTGCTGGAACCGGGTATGCTGTGCGCCGGGATACACCACGGACGATAATCCCAATTGTTTGATACGGGTGAGGCGTTGCAAAAGGGGATGTCGTACAAGGTCGTACAGCAGTCCTTTGGGTATGTTGATGAATCCGAACACCGGATCGTTGATGATTTTACGTTCGTAAGGCATAGCTAAGTATTTGAGGACAAAGGTAATTTGTTTTTAGGAGATGACAAAATATGATGCTATACAAGGAAGTTCATCACCAGTCGTGTTGAGATGATAACATCTAAGTTGTAAATCGCAGTAGGTTTATATTTTGAGATAGTATTATGCAAAATTTGCATATTACTGTCTCTGTCAAGTTCTCCTTCTTTGAAAACATTTGCAATGTGGCGGGCTATGACAGATTGGTCCTTTTGAAACCTTCGAGCATATCGTGCAGGATTATCATGTATTGATACGAACCGGGCAGAATCAGGCGAACAATTACCCATTTCGCCGATTCTGCCCGGTTATGTTTAAAATAAGTTTTTATTTGCTTCTCAGAGTATTGCTTTCAGCTGTTCCGCCATCTGAGCCTGTACTTCCTGTGCGGCTTTGCGTGCAGCGGCTGCGAAATTTTCGGTCTTGTCTACATAGATGATACCGCGGCTGGAGTTAACAATCAGCCCGCAAGTCTTGTTCATGCCGTACTTGCAGACCTCTTCCAATGAACCGCCTTGTGCACCTACGCCGGGCACTAAAAGGAAGTGGTTGGGAACAATCTTACGAATATCTTCGAAAGCACGTCCTTGGGTGGCGCCTACCACGTACATCATTTGCTCGTCGTTTGCCCATTCCTGTGACTTGCGCAATACTTTTTCGAAGAGACGTTCACCGTTTTGTCTTCCGTCAGTTGGAAGTCGTGCGAACCTTTGTTGCTGGTCAGTACGAGCAGGATAACCCATTTGCCTTCGTAGGTGAGGAATGGAGTAACGCTGTCTTCGCCCATATAAGGAGCTACGGTTACCGAGTCTATGTCCAGTTCTTCAAAGAAAGTACGTGCATACATGGCAGAGGTATTACCGATGTCGCCGCGTTTGGCATCGGCGATGATAAACTGGTCGGGATAGTTCTGCTTGATGTAGTTCACGGTCTTTTCAAAGGCAATCCAGCCTTTTACTCCCATGCTCTCATAGAAAGCGAGATTCGGTTTGTAGGCGATACACAGGTCGGCTGTTGCATCGATAATCGCTTTGTTGAAGGCAAAGATGGGGTCTTCTTCTTTCAGCAGGTGTTCCGGAATCTTCTTGATATCCGTGTCCAGACCTACGCATAGAAATGATTTCTTGCGTTTGATATTCTCAAAGAGTTGTTGTTTGTTCATATCGCAATTTGTTGGTTTAATGGTTTTACTTTTTAAATAAATATCCCTTGATGCTCATTCTTACATCTTCGTTACTGTTCTTTTCATAATGGATATCGAATGCAGTCAGCATGAACAGGTTCTTGGGAGAATTGCATCGGAAAGAGGTAGGCGGTATATGACCGTGCTTGCTGTTCTTTTCCAACATTTCCAATGTGCTGAGTTCGATATATGCGCTATCGTTCAGATTGTCCGTCCGGGTATCGAGTGAAACGGGCAATATTCCATTTTCAAGATATTGGCGGGGGATGGTAAGAAAGCGGCTTGATATACCGTCGCTGGGTATGGTGATAAACCGCGTGTAGCCTTTGGGAACACTGATGTTCGTTTGACTGTCGATTGCTCCGCTATAGGTAACCTTGCCGTTATCAGTGCCGGCAGGCGCCGCATTTGTTTCAATATCCGCTGCCACGGAATAGAGGTTGTAGGTTACGTTTCTGTCTATCAGATGAGTGACGCTCTCCGTGCCGAACCAGCTGTTCAGGTATCTGAATTTACTGTTTATCCGTATCGCCTGCTTTTCCGGCAGCGAGTACATCCATTCCTCATATTGTTGTAGCGAGAGAGGGGCTTTTGCCCGGCAACTGCGTTGCATCTCGGCTTTGATTTCGTTAAGAATGACATTCTTTGTAATGCCGGCATAGTTGACGGGCAATGCCGACGTCAGCAAAAAGATGATGGCAAACGAAATGGGTATCCAGTTGATACGCCGTGCCTTGATGGCGAACAACCCGATACAGACAAAATAGAACCAGCCGTTGAGTGTGGCGAGATAGAGCCGGTTAACGGTAATGCCGTAATCATTAAACCGTCGCACGATGCCTATGGTCATCAGTAACAGCAGAGGCAGTATCAGTACGGGCATCCAGCGGGCAATCCAGTTGTCAAACCGTTTGTTATTTTCAAGGCGTGCGGGATACAGACCGAATTGAATGGCGATGCACACCGTCATTAATGCTACGATGAGCCATGACACCCAGCCTGTGGGCAGTTCCCAACTGACAAGGATGCGGGCGGCATACATGTAAAGCACTGTCAGATATCCGGCTGTAAGCGGAAGGAACAGGTAGTGTATGATGCCGTTCAGGAATTCGGATGAGTGGGGTTCGCGGTTGTGTTTGTCCTCTCCCTGCGGCAACAATCCGAGAAACAGTATCAAAGCGAGCGTTATGCTGCACAGATAATAGATATAGGCATAGCACTTTCCGCTGAAATGGATGTCGAACAGCTGGTGCAGTGAGAACAACAGCAGACTGATGCCTGCCCATAGGATGAGGCCTATGATTTGTGTGACAGCGAACGAAGAAACGGCGTTCAGTGCAAAATTCCAACTGGCAATGTCATTCTTCTCGCGCAGGAACGAGAGGAAGAATGTGGAAAGCCCTATGGTGAGAATGGCTGCCGTGTGGGCGATGCCGATTTCAATCCATGAACTCTCTGTACCGAGATAACGGTAGAGCAGGAAAGCATCGGCTATGAGCAGGGCGTGTGCGGCAAGTTGTATGCCTGTCTTCCACATCCGGCTTTTTACTTCTTCGCTCCACAGATGAAGCGTGAGCGAAAGCAGGATGCCTACCGACAGGTAGTAGCCGGTTATAAACAGCAACCGTTCTTCGCCTGTCCAGCTTATTGATGTCAGATGAATGAGATAGGCAGTGAATGCAAAGATAAAGGCTACCGTAACCGGGAAGCGCTTCAGGCAGTTCTGAAACGCTTCGGTAACCGTGTGAAACGCTTTCTCTACTGATAGCCCTTTCATAACTACAATTCGCTTTCTTTCAGTCGCTCTGCATTTTCCGCAACAATCAGATGGTCGATGCAATCCTGAATATCACCGTCCATAAAGGCGGCAAGGTTATAAATGGTATAGTTGATGCGGTGGTCGGTAATACGTCCCTGCGGATAGTTGTAGGTACGTATCTTTGCCGAGCGGTCACCGGTAGAGACCATTGTCTTGCGCTTGGAAGCGATGTCGTCGATGTATTTCTGGTGCTCTTTGTCGTATATAAAGGTACGCAGGCGCGACAGGGCGCGTTCTTTGTTCTTCGGCTGGTCGCGCGTTTCGGTACATTCGATGAGAATTTCCTCTACGACACCCGTATTCGGGTTCTTCCAGTTATAGCGCAGGCGTACGCCGGATTCCACCTTATTTACGTTCTGACCGCCCGCACCGCCGCTTCGGAAGGTATCCCATTTGATTTCTCCCTCGTTGATGACTACATCGAACTCTTCGGCTTCGGGCAGTACCGCCACGGATGCGGCGGATGTGTGTACACGTCCCTGCGTTTCGGTGGCAGGCACGCGTTGTACGCGATGTACGCCCGATTCATATTTCAGCGTGCCATATACGTTGTCTCCCGTTACGGAGCAGATGATTTCCTTGAAACCGCCGGCTGCGCCTTCGTTGGCGCTGGATATATCCAGTCTCCAGCCTTTAGCCTCACAATACTTGGTGTACATGCGGAAGAGGTCGCCTGCAAAAATGGCGGCTTCGTCTCCACCTGCACCACCGCGGATTTCGAGAATGGCGTTGCGGCTGTCCTGCGGGTCGGCGGGGACAAGCAGGAGCTTTATCTCTTCTTCCAGTTCAGGCTGGCGTGCCTGGCAGGCATCAAGTTCTTCGCGTGCCATTTCACGCATCTCGGCGTCGGTTTCGTTGGCGATGATTTCTTTGGCTTCCTCGATGCCGTTCAGTACCTGCATGTACTCTTTGCGGGCATTCATCAGGTCGCCCAGTTCTTTGTACTCTTTGGTGAGTTTGACGTAGCGCTTCTGGTCGGCAATCACCGCCGGGTCGGTAATCAGTGTGGACACTTCTTCGAAGCGGGCAACGAGGCCTTCCAGTTTCTCTAATATGGTGTTGTTATCTGCCATTTAATTAAAGTGGTAATGTTATGAGATGACAAGTCGGCATTAATATCTGAACTCTCCGAATTCACTCTTGATAATCAGTTCTTTCTTATCGCTCTCTTCGATACGTCCTACAATCTGTGCATCGATGTTGAAGCTTTTGCTGATGGCAATCACTTCTTCCGCATGCTCAGGAGAAAGATATACTTCCAGACGGTGTCCCATATTGAATACCTTGTACATTTCGCTCCAGTCCGTATCGCTTTGCTCCTTGATGGTCCTGAACAGCGGCGGAACGGGGAAAAGGTTGTCTTTGACAACGCGGCAGTTATCTCCGACAAAGTGCAGCACTTTGGTCTGCGCACCGCCGGAGCAGTGTACCATACCGTGGATTTGGGGACGGAGCGCATCGAGCAGTTTCTTAACCACCGGCGCATATGTACGGGTGGGAGAGAGCACCAGCTTTCCGGCATCCAGCGGACTGCCTTCCACGCTGTCTGTCAGTTTCAGCTTTCCGCTGTATACCAATTCGTCGGGTACGGCTTTGTCATAGCTTTCCGGATATTTCTCCGCCAGATATTTGGCGAATACGTCGTGGCGGGCGCTGGTAAGTCCGTTGCTACCCATACCGCCGTTATACTCTTTCTCGTAAGTGGCTTGTCCGCAAGAGGAGAGACCTACAATCACGTCTCCCGGACGGATATTGGCATTGTCGATAACATCCGAACGCTTCATGCGGCAGGTTACCGTAGAGTCAACGATGATGGTACGCACCAGGTCGCCCACATCGGCGGTCTCGCCACCGGTGGCATATACGCCTACGCCCATTTCGCGGAGTTCGGCAAGCAGTTCGTCCGTACCGTTGATGATGGCGGAAATCACTTCTCCGGGCACAAGCAGCTTGTTGCGTCCGATGGTGCTCGATACCAGGATATTGTCCACAGCACCTACACAGAGCAGGTCGTCGATGTTCATAATCAGCGCATCCTGTGCGATGCCTTTCCAGACGGAAAGGTCGCCTGTCTCTTTCCAGTACATGTAGGCCAGACTGGATTTTGTTCCTGCGCCGTCTGCGTGCATGATATTACAATACTCAGGGTCACCGCCCAGGATATCGGGGATGATTTTGCAGAAAGCCTGCGGGAATATACCTTTGTCGATGTTCTTAATGGCGTTGTGCACATCTTCTTTGGATGCGCTGACGCCCCTCATCATATATCGTTGATTACTCATGGGATAATAAGTTTGTTCAATTGAGCACAAAAGTAGTGATTATTTCGCTTATAGCCTTAGCTTTGCGTAAAAAATATCCCCTCATCCGGCATCGTACTTGCAAGTCTGTGCGGGTGCGACACCGGATGAGGGGATGTTTGATATTCAATTCCGTCTCTTTAGAACTCTACCTTAGGTGCTTGTTCGCTTCCTTCGGCGGCTTCAAAGTAGGCATGCTTCTCAAAGCCGAAAAGACCGGCAAGAATGTTTTTGGGGAAACGGCGGATTGCCGTATTGAATTTCTTCGCCGCATTGTTGAAGTTGGTACGTGCCACGTTGATGCGGTTTTCCGTACCTTCCAACTGGGCTTGGAGCTCCAGGAAGTTCTGGTTGGCTTTCAGGTCGGGATAGTTTTCGGTAATGGCGAGCAGCTTGCCGAGAGCGGAAGTAACCGCGCCCTGTGCTTTTTGGTATTCGGCCAGCTTTTCCGGTGTCAGGTCGTTGGCGTCTACGGTCATCTGGGTGGCCTTGCTACGGGCTTCTACCACACCTTCCAGCGTTTCCTTTTCGTGAGAGGCATATCCTTTGACTGTGTTTACGAGATTCGGTATCAGGTCGGCACGACGTTGATATTGTGTTTCTACGTTAGACCATTGCCCGCTGACGTTTTCGTCCATGGTAACGAGCCCGTTATAACCGCTGACTCCCCAAATGGCGAGAAGGGTTACGACAACAATGATGATAATGGTTGATTTTTTCATACTTCTTTTTTTGTTATTAATGATGCAATCTGAATTGGTTTGTTACAGGAGACGCCCGGCCGTTCCGCTCAGAATCGTGAACCGGCTCCGCCGCCACCGCCCATGCCGCCTCCGAAGCTGCCGCCGCTGAATCCTCCGCCACCGCTGCCGAAGCCGCCGCCTCCGAAAATGACAGGACCGCCGCCACCTCCGCCCCGATAGTTCTCATCGTAAGACTGCTGGCGGCGTACTACCTTATGTCCGCAATTGCGGCAGGTATAGGTGACATCTTCCGTCCGTACTCCGTTGCGGCGTGAGATAAGCACGCTGTTGCTCCGTTGCAGCTTATGCTGGCCGCATTGCGGGCATTTGCTTGCAGCGCGTGTTTTCAGTATTCCTGCCGCGATGGCGATGGCAAAGAACCCTGCAACGGCCAGAATCAATCCTATCGGAGAGCCGCCGTCACTTTCGTCCGGGTCGTTTACCATACTTCCGTCAAGACGGGCGCATACGGCACGAACGCCGGCCACCATACCGGCATCCCAGTTACCGTCTTTCAGGTAAGGAATCATGTCCCGCGTTTGAATGCGTTTGCAAATGGCGTCGGGCAGGTCTCCTTCCAGTCCGTATCCGGTATAGAACTGAATACAGCGCTGGTCGGTTACCAGCAGGATAACCAGTCCGTTATTCTTTCCTTTCTTGCCAACGCCCCATTCGTTGAGCAACCGGTGCGAGAAATCAAAACAGTCTTCACTGCCGATGGACGGGACAACCGCCACTACGGTTTCAATGCCGGTTTGCTGTTCCAGGGCATAGAGCATGCGGTCTATTTCGTCGCATGCCGGGGCGGAAAGGATACCGGCGGGGTTGCAAACGTAGCGTGTCTTGTCCTGAATATGTACTTTAGGAATGTTTCTGGTAGTGTAAATCTCTTGTGCCTGCAGGGAAACAAGCACGCACAAGAGGAATGCTATGGAGATAAATCGTTTCATACTTATTGTATTTGTAGGGGCTAAGGTAGGAAAAATCACGTCAACGTATGTATTTCCCTACGAATTTCTTTACATGCTCCGTATATTCCTGCGGATAGTCCTTGTAGGACATGGCATGTGCGGAACCCGGAACAATCCACAGCTCCTTCGGTTCCGGCTTGGCTTCGTAAAGAGGGTAGACCATCCATGTAGGCACATAGGAGTCCGCATCGCCGTGTATAAAGAGCATGGGCAAGGTACACTTCCTGACCTGTTCCAAAGCCGAAGCTTCACGGAAATCCCATCCGTACTCTTGCTTGCAAAGCCGGCTTGCCACATGCAGCAGCGGGAAAGCGGGCAAGCCGTATTGTGCTTTCAGTTCGCCTCGGAATTCATCCCATACGCTGGTATAGCCGCAGTCCTCGACGAAACATTTGATGAACGGCTGCTGGTGTATTCCATGTTCCACTTCACCGGACACCATCATGGTGGTGGCAGCTCCCATCGAGATGCCGTGCACTACCATTTCCGTACCGCTGCTGCGCATACGGGTGCTGTCGCCTGCGGTCACCGTTTCATTGTTCCTGCCGAAAAGCTCGTCGGCGGTTGCGGTCCATTGCAGTACGTCGAGACGGTCGAGCCAGCCCATTTGTATCTCGGCACCCTCGCTTGCGCCATGACCGTGCAGGTCGGGCAGAAGGATGTTGTACTTCAGTTGCCGGTTGTACAGGTAGCCGATGTTGAGCATGCGGATGGAGTTGTCGGTATAGCCGTGCACAATGACGGCCGTTTTACGGGTGGGTTCGGCAGCGGCTACATACAGCGCATGCAGGGTTTCGCCCCGGTCATTCTTTATATAGAAGTCGCGTAGCGCCCCTGCCGTCTGCAGGCTGTCCACCCACGGCTTCAGCTCGGGATATTGCCCGAACATGTATTCGTAGGAAGCCTGGCTGTTGCGGGAGCGTGTAATCAGTTCATCCGGGTTCAGCGCATGCCCCAGCATATAGTATCCGCCGCACAACAGGGCGGTACAAAGCGCAGCGAGACCTATGAATGAATATTTCAGTATTTTTTTCATGTTACTTGTTCCAAATTTTCCCATGCGGCAAAGGCTTGCAGCAGCAACATTTCAAGTCCGTTCTTGGTGACGGCTCCCTGCGCTTTGCCTTTCTTCATGAAGAGTGTTTCATTTGGATTATACAACAAATCGTAGAGCAAATGGTTGGGAGTAAGCAGTTCGTAGGGTATGTCCGGGCAGAAATCCACTTTGGGGAACATGCCCACGGGCGTACAGTTTACGATGACCGTATGTTCGGCCATGATTTCGGGAGTCAGCTCTCCGTAGGTCAGGAACTTGTCGTCCTTTTTGGTACGTGACACGAAAGTGCTTTCTATTCCTAAATTCTCCAGGCCGCGATATACGGCTTTGGATGCACCGCCTGTGCCCAGGATAAGCGCTTTCTTGTGCTGGGGTTGCAGCAGGGGTTCGATGGATTGCGTAAATCCGATGATGTCCGAGTTGCAGCCTATCAGCTTGATTTTGCCTTTGGGAAGGCGGACAATCTTGATAACGTTGACCGCACCAATCTTGGCGGTGTCCTTATCCAGTTCGTCGAGGTAGGGTATAACCTGTTCTTTATAGGGAATGGTTACATTGAGTCCACAGAGATTGGGGTTTTCTTCAATCACTTCCATGAAGTCTTCGATGCGGGGAATCTCGAAGTTCACATATTCGGCGTCAATGTTCTCTGCTTTAAATTTCTCGTTGAAGTAGCCGATGGAGAACGAATGTTTCAGCGGGTAACCGATTAAACCGTATTTCTGCATATCCAAAATGTGTTAAAGGGGGAATATAAGTGACTATTTCTTAGCAATGTATAAGGTGCATATTCCGAAAGTCAATCGCTTGAAGCGTACCTCGCTGAACCCTGCCTTGCGGATTACTCCCTGCATGATTTCGCCTTGCGGAAAGGCGCGGATGCTTTGGGGCAGATAGGTGTAGGCGCTGTTGTCTTTCGAAATGAACTTGCCGAGCAGCGGGATGACGGCTTTGGAGTAGACGGTAAAGAGTTGTTTCATTGGGAAGCGGTCCGGTGTGGAGAGTTCCAGAATGACGAGATGTCCGCCGGGTACGAGTACGCGGCACATTTCGGACAATCCTTTATCCAGTCCGTCAAAGTTACGGATGCCGAACGCCACGGTCACGGCATCGAAGCTTTCATCGGCAAACGAGAGAGAGGTGCAGTCCTCCCGGGCAAAGGAAATCCTGTCCGAGAGGTGCGCCTGTTTTACTTTTTGCACGTCCCACATTCATCATGCCTTCGGATATGTCGGTCCCGATGAGCATATCGGGCTGCAATTCGCGGCAGGCAAGTATGGCAAAGTCTCCGGTTCCGGTCGCTACGTCCATGATGCGCCGGGGGCTGAAAGGGCGGAGCGTGTCAATCGCCTTCTTGCGCCAGCTGCGGTCTATACCCATCGACAGGGTATGGTTCAGCTTGTCGTAGGCGGGGGCGATGTTGTCGAACATCTCTTCGACCTGTTCGCTCTTCTTGCCGTCGTTGCCGTAAGGCTTGATGTGTTCTTGGGGGTAGTCCATCCGTCAATCGTTACTTTAAGTACTCCGTTACGTTCTTTTCAATACGTTCGGCGATGTTGCTTGTGTCCTCTTTAACGAACTTCTCGCCGGTGATGTGCTCGTACAGCTCAATGTAACGTTCGCTGATGGAAGTCACGATTTCGTCGGTCATTTCCGGAACCTGCTGTCCCTCTTTGCCCTGGAAACCGTTGTCCATTAGCCATTCGCGCACGAATTCCTTTGAAAGCTGCTTTTGCGGTTCGCCTTTGGCAAAGCGTTCTTCGTAGCCTTCGGAGTAGAAATAGCGGCTGGAGTCCGGTGTGTGGATTTCGTCCATCAAGTAGATAGTGCCGTTGTGCTTGCCGAATTCGTACTTGGTGTCGACGAGAATCAGGCCGCGTTCTGCAGCGATTTCCGTACCGCGTTTGAAGAGCGCCATTGTATATTTCTCCAGAATTGCATACTCTTCGGGAGTGGCCAGACCTTTGGCAAGAATCTCCTCTTTGGAGATGTCGGCGTCATGCTCGCCGATTTCGGCTTTTGTGGTCGGGGTGATGATGGGTTCGGGGAATTTCTGGTTCTCCTTCATGCCTTCGGGCAGCTTTACGCCGCAGATTTCGCGGACACCGCTCTTGTAGGCGCGCCATGCACTGCCGCAGAGATAGCCGCGTACAATCATCTCAACCGGGAAGCCTTCGCACATAACGCCCACGGTTACCATAGGGTCGGGAGTGGCTGTTTTCCAGTTGGGGCAGATGTCGGTGGTGGCATCGAGGAACTTGGCTGCAATCTGGTTCAGCATCTGTCCTTTGAAAGGAATACCTTTCGGCAATACTACGTCGAAGGCTGAAATGCGGTCGGTAGCGACCATAACTAACTTTTCGCCATTGATGTTGTACACATCGCGCACTTTTCCATGATAGACACTTTGCTGTCCGGGAAAGTTGAAATCTGTTGCTGTTAATGCATTCATTTTAGTGATATTTATGAGTTGGATATTTACTGTCTATGCCGGGAGTTGCTGTCCGGCGGCTTGTTCTGCTTTCCGTTTCTCCCGTTCGGCTTTCGCTTCTTTGTCAAACTTTTCGTAGGCTTCCACAATCTGAGTAACCAGTTTGTGGCGTACAATGTCTTTTTTGTTCAGCTCGATGAAGCTGATTCCTTTCACGCCTTTCAGGATGCGGAGCGCTTGCACCAGTCCGGAAGTCTGTGACTGGGGAAGGTCGATTTGCGTCATATCCCCCGTTACAATCATTTTGGTATTCATACCCATACGGGTGAGGAACATCTTTATCTGTTGGGTAGTGGTGTTCTGCGCTTCATCCAGAATTACTACGGCATCGTTCAGCGTGCGTCCGCGCATGAAAGCGAGGGGAGCAATCTGAATGATGTTCAGCTCCATGTACTCTTTCAGTTTGGCGGCGGGAACCATGTCCTGCAAGGCGTCGTAAAGCGGTTGCAGGTACGGGTCTATCTTGTCCTTCATGTCGCCGGGCAGGAAGCCGAGTTTCTCTCCGGCCTCTACGGCGGGACGGCTGAGGATTATTTTCTTTATCTCCTTGTTCTTCAACGCGCGTACGGCAAGGGCGATGGCCGTATAGGTCTTGCCCGACCCGGCAGGGCCTATGGCAAATACCATGTCGTTCTTGCTAAATGCCTCTACCAGTTTCAACTGGTTTTCGCTGCGCGGAATGATGGGCTTTCCCGTTACGCTGAACACGATGACATTGCCCGACTTCTCAGCCTGCGGGGCGTTCCCTTTGACGATATCGATGATGACTTCCTCTTTCAGAGAATTATATTCGGCACAATATTTTTCGAGTTTGGTGATGTTTTCTTCAAACGCGCACATCTCCTCTTCATCTCCCAGCACTTTGATGACATTGCCGCGGGCAACGATGCGGAGTTTGGGATACAAAGCTTTTATCAGTTGCATATTGGCGTTGTTTACGCCGTAAAAGATAACCGGGTCGATATCCTCAAGAACAATCAGTTTTTCTATCATCGATATGTTTTAAAGTTCAATTCTTTTTTTCAGGTAAAACGTTTTGCAAATGTAGTGAAACGTTTGAATACTTGGACGGTTCTGCGTGTTATTTTTTTGCACCGGCTTGCATGGCGGCATCCCTTTGTTGTCATTGTTTATTCAAAATAGAGTATTGTTCCGCCGTCGGAGTCTGCATATTTCCGCAGGAGCTCCTGTATCATTCCGGCAGCTTCCGCCAGCCCGTCGCGTCCGTTGTATCCGTTGACAATGGCAAGGATACGCCGGGTTTCGAGTCCCATTTTGGTACGTTCGTTGTCGCTGGTGGGAGTGCCTATGCCGCCTGCCCGGTCGCGGTAGACGGGAAGCCCCTCAATGTTCAGCGTTCCGCGCCCGATGCCTTCGAAGGGCTCTTCCGCACGTCCGATGCCGAGTTCAAGGCTGTCTCCCTGTATCTTGTCCGCATCGAAGCCGCCGATGGAATATCCGGTGCGGAGCGATACGAGGTTGATGAGGTCTACCAGCGTGTCGATTTGGTACAGTTCGAGTCCCCGCATAAGACGGCGGCGCAATGCTTCGGCGGAAGGACGGTAACGGCTGGGATCTTTGCCGCAACGCTTGTAGGCTTCGCGGGTGGCGGCGATGGCGGGTTGCTGTTTGATGCTTTCCGCGGTTTCACCGGCTTTCAGTTCGCGGGTGAAAGCGTCGATTTCCCACCACAGCTCTGCGTTGTGTGCGGAGTTGGTTACTTGCGCCATGACGGCAACGCCCTGAAAGGCGGGGCAGAGGCGCTTAATCTCTTCGGATAAGGTGATGTGGTACATGAGGCTTTTCATTGTGTATGGTTTACTGTCGGTTCGTTGTGGATAAACTTGGAGTTTAACGGCGTTAAACTTCAGGTTTAATCCTAATGAACCCGGAGTTTAATAGGATTAAACTCGAAGTTTATTGTGGATAAATAAAAATAAACTAAGTGCGGGATAGGTCTGGCACAGGCAGGTTTGCAGTATCACCCGCTTGTACTTCTCCGGTCACCATTCGTATCTTTCCTCAAAGCTGTCGTATATGGGACGTAACTCCGGGCAAAGGGCACGGAAAACGGATGCAATCTCCGCCTGTTCTGCGGGTGAGATAAGTCTCTTGCCTTTGCGGCTGGCAAAGTAATAGCTGCGGCAGGTGAAGCAGTTCCGTACACATCTTCTGACTTCGCTTACGATTCTGCTGGGCACGGCATCGAACATCCGGGACATTCCGCAGGCATAACGCTTGAGGTCGGAGCTACGGTAGAAAGTACAGCCGCCCTTGCCATGCAGCGAAGCAACGTAGCGCGGGTCTATGGCGGTTATGATATTGCTTGCGTATTGCGATGTCTTCATCGGAAGCTCCGTTATCAGGGCATGCAGGCATCCCGAACGTTGCGGACACTGCCCGTCTGTGGCAAAACAATGGGCGTATTTGAAAGGAATGTCTTCCCGGTTTTGTTTCATATCATTGGAGGTGTTGGTTTGTTCGTATAATGTGAGTCGAGAATTGGAGCTGCTTCAACTTATCGGCACGGTACAAAAGTAGCCATAAACTGCAACTCTTTCAAATATAGGCGTTACTTTCTTTCTCCCTTTTCCTGTCCGTTCAACATAATTCCCGACAGGATACGTCCCGACTTGATGCCCAGACGCCGTGCCGAGAAGAAGTCCTCATGCTGCCGGTAGGTACAGATGCCTGCATTCTCTATCTGCCGGGGCGGTACTCCGAAGTCAGAGAGTTGCAAACGGTTGGCTGCCCACAAATCTATATGGTATTTGTGCGTTTCGGGCTTCCATACGGATATGTATTCCATCGGGAAATTTTCGGTGCGAAACGCTTCATATACCTCATCGCCCACCTCGAACGAGTCGAGGGAGATGCCCGGGCCTATGCAGGCAATGACATCCGTTCCTTCTGTTCCGTAGGCAGACTGCATCCGGTGAAGGGTTTTGGTAAGAATGCGGTTTACCGTTCCCCGCCAGCCTGCATGGACTGCGGCAACAATGCGGCGTTGCCTGTCATATAATAATACGGGAATGCAATCGGCAGTGGAGATGCAGATGCAGCAGCCGGGCATGCGGGTAATGAGTGCATCGATGCCTTGCAGCATGGCTTGCCGTTCGCTATGCGTTGCGTTCAGATAGGCATCGTCGATGATGAGGGAATCGGTGCCGTGGGTCTGAAAGGGGATGATAAGTACCTGGGGGCGCACAGGCAGGGCGGCGCATAACAGTTCCCGGTTTTTGCGTACGCAATCCGCATCGTCTCCGGTATAAGGAGTGCAGTTGAAAGAAGCATAGCTGCTGGTGCTGCATCCGCCATGCCGGGTGGTTACAAAACAAGAAATGTCGGGATATGGGGCAAGTACCTCATATCCCAACATTCTTTTATCTTTTGTGAGAGGAATCATTTTCTGTCATCCTCCCAATCCTCTTCTTCGTATTCAAAGTCTTCAAGGTCCTCGATGTCCTCGTCGTCAACGTATTCGTAGCTGAGGTCTTCGTCCTCGCCTTCGTCTTTCAGTTCTTCTTTCAGGTGGCTCATGTCTTTGGCGCGGTGGGCAATGCTTTCAATCTTGCCTTCTATCTTGTTGCTTTCCTTGTTCAGCTCTTCCCACAGCATATCTTTCAGTGTGGAGATGCCCAGACCGGAAATGGCCGAAATGAATACGTGCGGAATGCTTTCGGGTAGTGTAGGCTCTATCTCATCCATCAGCTCCTGATCCAGCATATCGCATTTCGTGATGGCAAGCACACGCTGCTTGTCCAGCATTTCGGGATTGAAAGTACGCAATTCGTTCAGCAGAATTTCATATTCCTTACGGATGTCGTCACTGTCGGCAGGCACCATGAACAGCAACAATGAGTTGCGCTCGATGTGGCGCAGGAAACGGAGTCCCAAACCTTTGCCCGCACTTGCCCCTTCGATGATGCCGGGAATGTCCGCCATAACGAATGACTTTCCGTCGCGATAGGACACGATACCCAGATTGGGCTCCAATGTAGTGAAGGGATAGTTGGCGATTTTCGGTTTTGCCGAAGACACAGCCGAGAGCAGTGTCGACTTTCCTGCATTGGGGAAGCCTACCAGACCGACGTCCGCCAGCAGTTTCAGCTCCATGATAACCGTCATTTCCTGCATCGGTTCGCCCGGCTGTGCGAAGCGGGGAGCCTGACGGGTGGCGGTTTTGAAGTGCCAGTTACCCAGTCCGCCGCGTCCGCCTTTCAGCAGAATGACTTCCTGACCGTGCTCGGTTACATCGCAGATGTATTCACCGGTTTCGGCATTGTATACTACCGTGCCGCAGGGCACTTCGATGATTTTATCCTCTCCGTCCTTGCCGAAACTGCGGTTCTTGGAGCCCGACTCGCCGTGGCCTGCCATGATGTGGCGGTCGTAGCGCAGGTGCAGCAGGGTCCAGTAGTTGCGGTTGCCGCGGAGAATCACGTGGCCGCCTCGTCCTCCGTCACCTCCGTCGGGGCCGCCATTGGGAATGGTATTTCTCACGCCGCATATGCGTAGAACCTCGTCCGCCCTTTCCGGAGCGGCAATATATTTTTACGTAGTCAACAAAATTCGATTCAGCCATATTCTTTTTACTTTTTAGGTTTCTTTATTGTTACCGTCGGGATAACAGGCGCAAAATTAGTGATTTCAAGCGATATGCTCAAATTTGGGTTGTGATTTGTTAGGTTGGATGGATTGATAACGTTATTTTGTCATTGATTTACACTCAATACAATAATCTTAATGAGTGAACTGAGAACGATTCCCAATATAGGTGCCTGCACGGAGCAGGACCTGATACTGATGGGGTATACCACTATCGCCTCATTGCGTGGCAAGAGCGCCGAAGAACTTTATGCCGAGGAGTGCCGGTTGCGCGGTTGCACTCTTGACCGCTGCCAGTTGTATCTTTATCGTGCCGTGGAATACTTTGTAAATACCGGGAATCCCGATCCGATGAAGTGCAAGTGGTGGTTCTGGAAAGATGATTTTGTTGAGCCTTCTCCCTGCGGTGCGGTTTGCGTGGAGTGTGCTTCTTTTCCGCTGGAATGCGGCGGATGCAGGAAAATAAAAGGAAAAGTATTCTGGTTGCGGTATACGGGTGATGATGTCTGCCGCATTTATGATTGCTGCCGCACCAAGAGGAAAAAGAATTGCGGTGATTGTCCGGACTTGCCTTGCGGGTATTTTGTGAAAGCCCCCACTGTTTCGGATGAACAGAACGAGGCGAATCTGTGTAAAATGGTGGAACGGCTGAGAGCCGATGTAGGAAACAATATAAATTACGCGAACCGCACGGACGAGTAGTCATCCGTAGTGGTTCGCGTAATTTGCGTTAAAAATATCTGCTTTAGATATCAAATATTATTTCGCAGCGTCAATTGCTTTGCAAACATCTGCCGTAATAGTATCCAATTCGCCTATACCTTTGATGTGTGCATACAGCTTTTCGTTCTTATACCAATCGATAAGCGGAGCTGTCTGTGAATGATATACGGTAAGACGTTTCTTGATAGTCTCTTCGTTGTCGTCGGCACGGCCTGATTCCTGTCCGCGCTTGATGAGGCGTTTCATCAGTTCGTCTTCGGGAACGTCAAGATCCAGCATAACGTTTACGCTTTGTCCGCGTTCGGCAAGCATTTTCTTCAATGCCTCTGCCTGTGCGATAGTACGGGGGAAGCCGTCGAAAATAACGCCTTTGCTATCCTTGAAGCTGTCCAGTGTGCTTGCCAGGATGTCGATAATCAATTCGTCCGGCAACAGTTGTCCCTGGTCAATGTAGCCTTTGGCTGTCTTGCCCAGCTCAGTGCCGTTCTTGATTTCTGCGCGGAGCACGTCTCCGGTAGAAATGTGGTTGATACCGTACTTCTCTACAATTCTCTCGCTTTGTGTTCCCTTACCTGAACCGGGAGCACCGAAAATTACAATGTTCAACATTTGTTTAGCTATTATTTTTGATTTACAAATTAATACCTTTGCCTTGCTGCCTTTTCCCGGTTTCAGTCTACTACGGTATAGATGTCGGGATAGTTGCGTCCGAATCCGTCATAGTCCAGACCATAGCCTACGATGAAGTCGTTGGGAATGTTCATGGCTACGTATTCGATGTTCAAGTCTACTTTCAACTTGTCGGGTTTCACCAGTAACGAGGCAATGTGAATTTCCTTGGGGCCGCGTGTGCCGAGGGTTTCCAGCAGGCGTTGCATGGTGAGGCCGGTATCTACGATATCTTCGACAATGACAATGGTACGTCCGGAGATGTCTTCGTTGATGCCGATCACTTCTTTGATTACTCCCGTAGAAGATACTCCCTGATAAGAGGCAAGTTTAACGAAAGAAATCTCACAAGGAATGGTGATGCGCTTCATCAGGTCGGAAGTAAACATGAACGAGCCGTTCAGCACACTCAGGAAAAGCGGATTCTTACCTGCCAAGTCGCGGTTGATTTCGTTCGCTACACGGGTTACTTCTTTCAATATGTCCTGTTCCTTAATGGAAACAGTGAACATTTTGTCTTTTATTTGTATGGTATCCATAAATGGGAGTTTTTAGAAAGTTGGCGCAAAAATAGTGATTTTATTCCACTCCGTGCATCATCTTCTGCAATTTCTTTGAGAGTAGGAAAAGGATAAGCGATGCGGTGGCGGACATTACGACAAATACCATGAAGAAGTCGTACATCGTTTCTATGCGGTAGCCAAGCAGTGTCTTTACTTTTCCGGCTTCGGGATAGAGTCCGCTCAGCGTACCCGCAAACTTGTTGGCTGTGGCCGTGGAGAGGTACCATATACCCATCATCAGCGAAGCAAAGCGGATAGGAGTGAGCTTGTTCACCATGGACAATCCGATAGGCGAAAGGGCAATTTCGCCCATGGTGTGGATGAAATAAAGTCCTGTGAGCCAGATGAGGCTTACCTTGACGCCGGGTTGCACATCCTTTACAGCGAAGCAGATAACGAGGTAACCCAAGGAGAGAAGCAGCAAGCCGATGGCCTGTTTGGTGGGAGAGGCGGGTTCCATGCCCCGTTTATTGAGGAAGCCCCATACTCCCGGCATGATGGCTGCCAGTATCACTACGAAGAATGGATTGAATGACTGTATCCAGGAAGCCGGCATTTCCCAGCCGAAGATAACGCGGTCGGTCTGTTCGGAAGCGAAAAGCGTCAGTGAAGCGCCTGCCTGTTCGTAGGCTGCCCAGAAGAAGATTACGAAGAAAGCGATGATATAGATGACAAAGATGCGGTCGCGTTCAATCTTCGTAAGCGAGCCTTCCAACAGGATGCTGACAGGAAAGACGATACAGGCGGTGAAGATGCCGATGCTGATCCAGTCGTTGCCGAAACACCAGTAGAAGAAAACGGCAAGCGCTATTGTCAATACTCCCAATAAGAGATAATTACGTTTTTTCTTGCTGTTGTGCGTAGTGGATTGGGCGGTTGTCTTTGTAGCTTGCGGTTGTTCCTTTTTAGCATCGGGAATGATGCCGAGTTGCTTACCGTCGGGACCGATAAGGTATTTATTCTTCTGTGTCTCGAACAATATGACCGTAAAGACGGTGACAATTGCAGCAATCAGAAAGCCCCATTTGAAGTCGTTCGGATTACCGGTTTCGCCAAAATAGCCGCATACCAGCGGGGCAAGGAAAGAGCCTACGTTGACGCCCATATAGAATATGGTATAGGCGGAGTCCAACCGTCTGTCGCCCGGTTCGTACAATTGTCCCACGAGGGAAGATACCGTAGGTTTGAAACATCCGTTTCCCAATATAAGGAAGGTGAGTCCGCCATACATCAGCCAGTGCGACAGTTGGACTGCATCCAGCATGGAAGCGCTGAAGAACATCAGAAACTGTCCCAATGCCATCATGATGGCTCCCCAGAAGACAGAACGGCGGATGCCCCAGTATTTGTCGGCAATATATCCGCCGATAAGCGGGGTGAGGTAGACCAGTCCGGTGTAGCTGCCGTAGATGGAAGCGGCGTGTTCTTTGTCGAACAGCAAGGCCTGTGTCAGGAACAGAATGAAAATAGCCCGCATGCCATAGTAGCTGAAACGTTCTGCGGTACTGGTGGCGAAAATCAGGTAAAGTCCTTTAGGGTGTTTGGATGTGCTCATTGGTTATGTGTTAATTGTCTTTATATGTTTTGAGCCGCAAAAGTAGTTATTATTTTTGTACCTTTGCTCGTAACTTAAACGAATAAACTGCAATGATAAAAATATTTCCTACCATTCAGATAAAAGAACTGGATGCCTATACGATAGAGAATGAGCCGATTGCTTCCGTAGACCTTATGGAGCGCGCTTCGCAGGCTCTGGCAAAAGCCATATCCGAGCGCTGGGGAGCGGAAACCCCTTTTACGGTATTTGCCGGCCCCGGCAACAATGGGGGAGACGCGCTGGCTGTTTCGCGTCTGCTGGCAGAGCAGGGATATCGGGTGGAGGTATATCTCTTTAATACGAAAGGTACTTTGTCTCCGGATTGCGAAACGAACAAGGAACGTTTGGCAAGGGTTTCCGGAATTGATTTTCATGAGATAACCACGCAATTCGTGCCGCCAGTGCTGACAGCGGAGCATGTGGTTGTAGACGGACTGTTCGGCAGCGGACTGAACAAACCCTTGAGCGGTGGTTTCGCTGCGGTAGTGAAGTACATCAACTCCTCGCCGGCTACGGTAGTTGCCATTGATGTGCCTTCCGGTTTAATGGGAGAGGATAATACCTATAATATTCAGGCTAATATCATCCGTGCAGACCTGACGCTAAGCTTGCAACTGCCGAAGCTGGCTTTTCTCTTTGCCGAGAACGAACCGTTTGTGGGCGAGTGGCAGTTGCTGGATATCGGTTTGAGTGAGGAAGCCATTACAGAAAAGGAAACGGATTTTGCGTTGACGGAACACGAGGATATGGCATCGGTGCTGAAGCCGCGCGGCAAGTTTGCACATAAAGGAAGCTTCGGACGCGCCTTGTTGATAGCAGGTTCGCAAGGAATGGCGGGAGCGTGGTGCTTGCGGCACGTGCTTGCCTGCGCTCCGGAGTGGGATTGCTTACGGTTCATATTCCTTTTTGCAATAACTTTATCGTGCAGACTGCCGTACCGGAGGCCATGACGGAAATAGATATAAACGATGTCCGTTTTTCTTGTGCCACTGATACTGATGACTATCAGGCGGTGGGTATCGGTCCCGGGATTAGGCAGGGCGGAAGATACCGAAGCTGCTTTACTGGATCAGATAGATTCTTGCCAGACGCCCATGATAGTGGATGCCGATGCGTTGAACCTGTTGGGTGAACATCGCAGTTACATCGGCCGTTTGCCCAAAGGCAGTATTCTCACTCCGCATCCCAAAGAATTGGAACGGTTGGTTGGGAAATGTCAGAACTCGTACGAACGTTTGACAAAAGCCCGTGAACTGGCAAAAAGCGCCGGAGTATACATTATATTGAAAGGTGCTTATTCCGTTATTATTGCACCGTCGGGAAAGTGCTGGTTTAATCCTACCGGAAATCCCGGCATGGCTACAGGGGGTAGCGGTGATGTGCTTACGGGTGTCGTATTGGCCTTGCTGGCGCAGGGATACGATGCGGAAACTGCTGCACGTATGGCCGCTTATGTCCATGGACTGGCGGGAGATATTGCTTGCAAGAAGCATGGAGCAATGGGTATGACGGCAGGGGATATTGTTACTTGCTTACCGTTGGCATGGCGGATGCTGGAGGAGAAATTGTAAACTGCATGTTAATGTTGGTATTTCAATATTCTGATGTTTTAAAAACTAATAGATTCGTTTTTTACATTCTTGTAGTAATATGGAAACAACCTTGCTTCAGTTCATATTTAATGTAGCACTTTTCTGCTTTCTTCAAGTCGCGCAATACCTCGGACAGCACCAACTTCAATGTATCCGAACTGACATCCTGTAACGGACGTCCGTCTTCATCCTCTACTTTCTGGAAGCGTTTCCAACTGACATCGAATGTCGTGCCGTAGCAATGAGCGGAATTTTCGGATGCATTGCCGTTGCGACGGCGCAGACGCTTGACATCGTCTTTTGTACGCAGTACGGAAGTTACTGTAATCTTGTTCGGATTCAAGCCTTTGGCAGCCAGGGAATCGAGAAAGTTATAACCGATTGTATCGAGCAGGGCAGCCGCTCCCGGAATGAGATACGGGACGGAATGCGTCAAAGAATCAACCGCGTATAAATCATTTGTAGCGATATACTGCAACTTTTCTTTCATCTTTTCCGCTTCCTCGCGCGATGCTAATGGACGGATGCCGATAGCTTGCGCCACATTCAAATGCTTTTCATTCAAATCGCCGAAAGAACGTTTGTAACTGATAACACCCCGTATGTTGTGCGGCTCATTCAGCTTGAGGGACATGTCTTTTTTCTTACATCCAGCCAGGCAGCAAGTTATTGCCATGCCTGCCAATAAAAACAGGGAAATGAAACGGCTTTTATTATACATAATTAATTCTGAACTTTGTAGAATTGTGTAATTTGTGGTGAAAACTCCTGCAAAGATAGTGTAATCCTATAGAACAATTGGAAGAGTTTGCTGCTTTTTTCCCCTCTTTTTGTACCTTTGCAGCCAAATTCAGGAATAAAAAGAAACGTGCAGCGATATTTTATCTATTTGGCCTACGACGGCACAGCTTATCATGGCTGGCAGATTCAGCCCAACGGTGCAAGTGTGCAGGAGTGTTTGATGAAAGCACTCTCTATCTTGTTGCGGCGTGAAGTGGAGGTGGTGGGTGCCGGACGCACCGATGCCGGTGTACATGCTTCCCTAATGGTGGCACATTTTGACAGTGAAACTCCGTTGGATGTGATATTCATGACGGATAAGCTGAACCGCCTGCTTCCCCCGGATATTTCCGTTTACCGTCTGCGTGCCGTACGTCCCGATGCTCATGCGCGCTTTGATGCCACGGCACGTACATACAAATACTATGTTACTACGGCCAAGATGCCTTTCAATCGTCAGTATCGTTGCCGTCTGTTCCAGACTCCGGACTTTGAACGGATGAACGAAGCTGCCCGGACTCTGTTTGAATATACGGATTTTACCAGTTTCAGCAAGTTGCATACCGATGTCAAAACCAATAATTGCAAGATAATGCACGCTGCCTGGACGCAGGTAGATGAAGTGACCTGGGTATTTACCATTCAGGCCGACCGTTTTCTGCGGAACATGGTACGTGCTGTAGTGGGTACATTGCTCGAAGTCGGCAGGGGTAAACTTACCATCGGGGGCTTTCGCCGGGTTATCGAACAAAAAGACCGGTGCCGTGCAGGAACTTCCGTTCCCGGTAACGCTTTGTTCCTTGTAGATGTTGCCTATCCTGAAGAAACTTTTATTAGCGGTTAGTGATAAGTGATTAGTGATAAATGATTACTTTCACTCTTTCTCTTCTTGTAATATAGCTAATTCATAACTTATAACTCATAATTCATAGCTAAAATCAATGTGGTTATTATTAGCCTTTCTCTCGGCAGCCTTGTTGGGATTTTATGATGCTTTCAAGAAGCAGGCGCTCAAAGACAATGCCGTGCTTCCGGTCTTGTTTTTGAATACGGTATTTTCCAGTTTAATATTTCTTCCGTTTATTCTGGTATCGTGTTTTGCTCCTGCTGTGTTGGGAAGTACGATGTTTGATGTTCCTGTAGTGGGATGGGATGTGCATAAATTTATCATCATCAAATCTTTCATCGTTCTTTCCTCGTGGATATTCGGATATTTCGGAATGAAGCACTTGCCGCTTACCATTGTAGGCCCGATTAATGCAACGCGTCCGGTAATGGTACTTGTGGGAGCCATGCTTGTATTCGGCGAGCGGCTCAATCTGTATCAATGGATAGGTGTGATGTTGGCAGTCTTGTCGTTCTTTATGCTGAGCCGTTCCGGTAAGAAAGAGGGTATCGACTTCAAGCACAATAAATGGATTCTTTTTATTGTACTGGCGGCCGTGACGGGCGCTGTCAGCGGATTATACGACAAGTATCTGATGAAGCAGCTGCCGCCTATGGTGGTGCAGTCATGGTACAACATCTATCAGGTGTTTATCATGTGCCCCATTATCCTGTTGCTGTGGTATCCCAAGAGAAAGGAAAGTACACCGTTCCGTTGGGATTGGACTATCATCGGTATATCCGTCTTTCTTTGTGCGGCAGACTTTGTGTATTTCTATGCCTTGAGTTATGAGGATTCCATGATTTCTATCGTATCTATGGTACGACGTGGCAGTGTGGTTGTTTCTTTCCTGTTCGGCGCCCTTTTCTTCCGTGAAAAGAATTTAAAAAGCAAGGCGGTAGACCTCATTTTGGTGCTGATTGGAATGTTCTTCCTATATTTGGGGAGCAAATAGAATTTCAATAGCGCGTATGGCAGAAGATTTGTGTATCAGTAATGGCGGCAAAGAAGAGAAGTATCGTATGTTGCTTCCGCAAATTAAGTGTCTGATTGAAGGAGAGGATGACCTTATCGCTAATCTGGCTAATGTTGCGGCTGCACTGAAAGAGACTTTTCACTTTTTCTGGGTGGGATTTTATCTGGTGAAAGGTGAGGAGCTGGTGCTTGCCCCTTTTCAGGGTCCGGTGGCTTGTACCAGAATAAAGAAAGGGCGTGGCGTTTGCGGAAAGGCCTGGGAGAGGGCTGAAATATTGGTTGTACCGGATGTGGATGCTTTTCCGGGTCATATAGCGTGTAGTTCTTTGTCGCGTTCGGAAATAGTGCTTCCGCTTCTTCGTGCAAAGGGAGAAGTATGGGGTGTGCTGGATGTGGACAGTGAAAACTTGAATAGTTTTGATGAGGTGGATGCGCGTTTTTTGCAGGAGTTGTGTTCTTATCTGTAAGGTGATTTTTATAATAATAAGATTTTAGTATTGATAAAATATTATAGGGATATGGTGAAGAAGTTGATAGTCTTTTTATTTGTAGTAGGTATGGGAATTGGTTCTTTGTCGGCGCAACTGGCAAAAACTTGTTTTACCAATATGCCCGATTCTCTGAGTCCGTTGCTTACGGCTGTGAATCGTGCCGACTTCATTGACTTCTTGGAGAGCGAGATGAAAGCGGAAGTAACCAATCGTTTTGGCGGTAAGTCGGAAATGACTGAGCTTACTCCCGATTATATCCGTGTGCAGGTAACACCTCAAAGTACCTGGCAGATGAAACTTTTGTCAGTGAACGACAGTACCCGTCTTATCTGTACTGTTTCTACAGTTTGTGCTCCGGCTTGTGACAGTCATATCAAGTTCTATACTACCGGTTGGGAAGAGTTGCCCGCTGCATCCTATTTGGCATCATTACCTAATATGGATGATTTTATTCTGCCTGCTTCCGATACGGTAGATGTGTACCGCTATCAGGATGCTCGCCTTCAGGCTGATATGCTTTTAATGAAAGCCGACCTTTCGGGCAAGGACGCTACGCTGACTTTTACTTTTACCACTCCCGACTATATGGAAAAAGAAGCAGCGGAAAAACTGAAATCGTTTCTCCGCGCCCCTATAACCTATACGTGGAAAGAAGGGAAGTTCAATAATTAAGTATAAGGTATAAAATAATAAGGCTTACAGAAGCTAAGCTAATGTAGAGTATCATAGGGGCAGTGTAGCTTTCCTTATTTCTTATACTTAATTTTCATACTTAATTCTTCATGTTTGATTTTTATTTTACTTTGATTTTGTCGAATCCTTCTCCGTATACTCCGATTACCTGACTTTGTGACACGAAGGCATTCGGGTCTATGTCTTTTATCAGCCGGAAGATAATGGTTGATTCCCGTTTTTTGGCAAGTACAAACAGCATTTTTATTTCCTTGCCGGTATAGAATCCGGAAGCATTTATAACTGTCGCGCCGCGGTGAGGATACACATTGATATGTCTGGCTATCTCCTCATACTTTTCGCTGATGATGAAAAACTGCACGGATTGGCGTGCACTGTTTACTACTTGATCCAGAACGAAACTACAGATGTATAGAGTGACATAGCCGTATACTACTTTTTCCCAGTCTTTCAGCACGAAGTAGCTGGAAGAGATAATGATAAGGTCACAAAACAGCATGACCCGTCCCAGTGTAATGTCCCTGTATTTGTTAATGATAGCTGCGATAATATCAGTTCCGCCCGTACTTCCGTTCGAAGAGAAAGCAATGCCGATGCCGCCGCCACAGAAAGATGCTCCGATGACACATGCCATGAAAGGCTGGTCATTCAGTAGGTGAACGCCGTCTGTCAGTTGCTGAATGATTGGCAGAAAGGAAGTCAGGGTAAAAACGGCAAAGATTGTCTTGATGCTGAACTTCCATCCTAAAATACGGATAGCAAGCAATAACAGTAGGAAGTTGATGCCGAAATAAACATATTGTACCGGCAGTCCTGTTGCAAAATATACCAGTGAGGCAATACCTGGTACTCCGCCTGTGGTAATATCGTTAGGGAGCAGGAATACTGTCCACCCGATACCATACATAATCATGCCTAAAGCAATCATTAAATAATCCCGCATTTCACGAAATATGTTCTGCCGGGAAGGAATGTGCATGTTCATTTGTAGTTTGCAGTTAGATTTGCGGCAAAGATAGATATTTTATCAATCTCGAAATATAAGTTATCGGTTATTTGTATTAGTTCGGATGAAATAAATTTGCTTGTGGTAATCACACTATGTTGATTGTTGAATTTATAAAATTTTTGGTTGACAAGCATTCATGATGTTTTGGGTCAGCGGATTTTCCCGGTTGGCAAGCTTTCTTTTAAGCGTATAGCCTAGCCAGTCTGAACATGAAGAATTTCAGATCAGCCACCCCTCTTAACTGGCTTCGAAAAGCTTTGATTTTAGCATTGA
>ENA-OQDT01000014-OQDT01000014.1-human-gut-metagenome-genome-assembly--contig:-NODE-14-length-82491-cov-6.938080_pt1 | contig 82491 bp, 79 predicted proteins | sample MGYA00242786_ERZ504617 | MGnify/ENA primary metagenome ERZ504617 (study PRJEB26092, sample SAMD00036337) | human gut metagenome | host: Homo sapiens | study: EMG produced TPA metagenomics assembly of...
ATAATGTTGTGTAGAGACACTAAATTCTTTCTTGCCTCCTGCCTGAAGCTTATAGCGCTCTTCCAAAAGTGATGCCTGCTCCAGCACCTGCCTTGCATATCCTAAAAATATCGCTCCATCCTTTGACACTTCGATTCCCTTATTCGTCCTGTCAAAAATGATAATTCCCATCTCTTGTTCCAGTTCTCTAATTGCTTTTGTGAGTCCTGGCTGAGAAACAAAAAGACGACGGGCTGCTTCGCTCATAGTGCCTGTCTCCGCAACGGTCGTCACATACCTTAACTGCTGTAATGTCATCACATGCCCTCCTGTCGTTGGTTTCTCAAAAATTTACTTTAAAATTGCCTAACTATTGTAACATTTTACCTTATAAATATCAACGAAGTTCATTTTTTCATTGACTTTTAGTTCCGGATACCATAAGATATTACTAAGCATTCTGATGACTGACGGATAATTGTGGAGTACCACAGAGGAATCAGAAGTCGTATTAAGCCGACCGTCTGGGCAACATTTATCCTAACGATAGATGTTGTCCTTTTTTTATTAATGCCAGGGGGATAAGCCATAGCCCATGCATGTGTTTACACATGCATGGGCATCTGCCTGGCATGTACTTATCTAACGACGTGAGGCTTGCATTAAACCAGGGAGGAAATGAAGATGAAAACTGATATCGAGATCGCACAGGAGTGTACAATGGAACCAATCACTGCCATTGCAGAGAAAGCCGGAATCCCGGACGAATACTTAGAGCAATATGGCAAATACAAAGCAAAGATTGACTACAATTTCTTAAAGAAATCCCAGAACAAAGATGGCAAATTAATTCTTGTCACAGCAATCAACCCGACACCTGCCGGAGAAGGAAAGACAACCACAACTGTCGGACTTGCTGATGCAATGCAACGTCTGAATAAAAAGGTTATGGTCGCACTTCGTGAGCCTTCTCTTGGACCTGTATTCGGAATCAAAGGCGGTGCTGCCGGTGGCGGATATGCGCAGGTTGTACCAATGGAGGATATCAACCTTCACTTCACCGGTGACTTTCACGCAATTGGAGCTGCCAACAACTTATTAGCAGCCCTCATCGACAACCATATTTACCAGGGAAATGAATTAAATATCGACCCACGTAAAATTGTATGGAAACGCTGTGTTGACATGAATGACCGCCAGCTTCGTTTTGTAACAGACGGACTTGGTGGAAGAATCAATGGCGTACCAAGAGAGGACGGATATGACATCACTGTTGCTTCCGAAATCATGGCTGTTCTGTGTCTGTCTAAAGACATTACAGATTTGAAAGAAAGACTTGGCCGCATCATTGTTGGTTATACATATGGAAAGATTTCTGAGCAAAAACCAGTAACCGCTCACGACCTTCACGCAGAAGGAGCTATGTGCGCACTGTTAAAAGATGCTTTGAAGCCGAACCTTGTTCAGACACTGGAGCACACTCCGGCGATTATTCACGGTGGACCATTTGCAAATATCGCACACGGCTGTAACTCTGTAACAGCTACAAAGATGGCTCTGAACCTCGCTGATTACGCCATCACAGAAGCCGGATTTGGCGCTGATCTCGGTGCTGAGAAATTCCTGGATATCAAGTGCCGCATGGCTGGCTTGAAGCCAAACGCAGTTGTTATCGTAGCAACAGTGCGCGCTCTGAAATACAACGGCGGCGTTGCAAAAGCGGATCTGAACCAAGAGAACTTAGAGGCTCTGGAAAAAGGTATCCCGAACCTGATGAAACATGTAAATAATATTAAAAATGTATACGGACTTCCTTGTGTTGTTGCAATCAATGCATTCCCAACAGACACAAAGGCTGAGCTTGATCTTGTAGAAGCAAAATGTAAAGAAGTTGGCGTCAACGTTGCTCTCTCTGAGGTATGGGCAAAAGGCGGCGAAGGTGGTCTTAAGCTGGCAGAAGAAGTGATCCGCTTATGTGATGAGCCAAATGACTTTCACTACTGCTATGAGGAGGATACAACGATTCAGGAGAAATTAGACCAGATCGTACAGAAAGTTTACGGTGGAAGAAAAGCTGTCCTGACACCTGCTGCCCAGAAACAGGCAAAACAGCTCTCTGACCTTGGATTTGAAAATGCTTTGATCTGTATGGCAAAGACTCAGTACAGTTTAACAGATGATGCCACTAAACTCGGTGCACCGACAGATTTCGACGTTACTGTAAGAAACTTAAAGATTTCTGCAGGAGCCGGATTCATCGTAGCATTGACCGGAGATATCATGACCATGCCAGGACTTCCAAAAGTACCGGCTGCTGAAAGAATTGATGTCGACGCAGAAGGAAAGATTACAGGATTGTTCTAAAAATTCTGCATTAATATATAAAAAGTCTTGATATTACTCACCATAATATCTAAGGATATGGCTGGCTGTTTCGAACGATAGTCAGCCATATCTCTTATAATTTACGGCGACTTCAAGACTTCTCACTATATTTATCAATACAAATTTTTATATTCTGTTCTTATATGTTATATCCGTTGAATCTAATATTTTCTTTAGAAGAATTTTGCAATTTCTTCTAATTCTTTTCTTTTTGGCATATTGGCTTCTTTTGCTTTGTAATCCAACCGCGATGACTGCAACTACATTTTCTGTCTCAGGAATATTAAGCATCTCACGAATAGCTTCGCCGTCCCGGATTCCCATGACTAATGTGTCAAGCCCAAGCTCTGTTGCCTTGAGAAGCAGATTCTCATTCTGCAGTCCAAGATCATAGTATCCCCAGCCGTCTCCAGCTTCATTTACCGGATTCCCATCATTATCAAATCCAACGAGTCCTTTTACAAATGTTGTAACGATTAACGCGCCTGCACCTGCTGAATTTTTCTGATTGAATTCCGGCAGACATTTTTGACTGAATTCTGCAACCTTGTCCTCGGATAATACACAATAATATCTGGAAGTCTGTGTATTTTTCCTATGACGGTGCAAGACTTGCTGCCTTTGATTCAAAGTCTCCACCTGCTCTTTCGTTACTTTCTTCTCAGCATCATAATGTCTGATGCTCCGTCTCGTTTCAAATGCTGTCTGTAATTCCATAAAAAGTACCTCGCTTTCTAAATATCTGTTTTATAACAACATTGTCATATAAAGTGGAATATAAGTAATCCCATCTTGATATTTCAAGTCCTTAATCCAAAACTGTGTGCCCCTTCATGAAGATATTCCACTTCTGACTGACCACACAGTTCAAGTTTTTTTGTTATCTTCGATCTTCTTGTCTAGTTAAAATAAATTGCGCGCTCCTCTACAGTCAGATCCTTAATGACCTCTCCGGCAATGATTAATCCAACGACTGATGGTACAAATGCCACGCTTCCTGGAATGTCACGCCTCTCTGTGCATTTGTGTTTTGCACCCGGAGGGCAGATGCAGTGATTTCTGCAGCTGATAGCCATATCCTCCAGTGGTCTCGTTGGCTTCTCCTCGGAATATACCACTTTCAATTTCTTCACGCCACGCTGTTTTAACTCACGGCGCATAACCTTCGCAAGTGGACACATCTTTGTCTTGTAAATGTCTGCCACACGAAACGCACTTGGATCAAGTTTATTACCAGCTCCCATACTGCTGATAATCGGCACTTTCATCTCTTTTGCTTTCATAACAAGTTCAATTTTGGCAGTCACCGTATCTACCGCATCAACCACGTAATCATACTGAGCAAACGGAAACTCCTCTGCATTCTCCGGAAGGAAAAACATTTGTGAACATTTATTTCAATATCTGGGTTGATGTCCAACATTCTCTCCTTCATCACATCTGTTTTATACTGTCCAACAGTCTTTCTCGTAGCAATAATCTGACGGTTCAAATTCGTCAGGCACACCTTATCATCATCAATCAGATCAAAATGACCGACTCCGCTTCTTACAAGAGCCTCACACACATATCCACCGACTCCGCCAATACCAAACACTGCGACTCTGGAATTCTTTAATTTATCCATTGCTTCTTTTCCTAGCAATAACTGTGTTCTTGAAAACTGATTTAACATCTGTTGCAGTCCCCTTTTCTTACCATTTCAATAGGTTATCATTATATAAGAAATAAATGTCATTGTCAATTTTTTCAAAAGTTATTCGGCAAAATCAGTTTCTATCCACTTATGAAATTTTCTTCTGAGGAATTATAAAAATAAATATCAGCGAACTGACTAACAATAATCCCGGATAGAACAACTTCGGTATTACATCAAATGCTGAAAGTTCATGCCCCATCTCGTGAATTGCAGACAATGCCACCAACATCTGCGCACCATAAGGAATGACTCCCTGTGAAATACAGGAAAATGTGTCCAACAGTGATGCTGCTTTGCTGTGTGTAATTCCATATTCTTCAGACATCTCCACTGCAATTGGATTTGCCATGACAATAGCCACCGTGTTATTCGCCGTTGCGATATCCATTGCAGCTACTAAAAGCCCCATGCCAAACTGACCGCCCTTTCGTCCACGAAATATCCTGCGTATCACAGACAGCAGCGCCTCAAAGCCGCCATACTCGCGAATCAACGCACACAATGCTGCTACCAGTACCGCTACCATACAAGTCTCAAACATTCCGGAAATTCCAGATCCCATGCTGCTGATCAAATCCGCAAAACTTGTCTGTCCTGTCGCAAGCATAATTACAATTCCAGAGAAAATACCGATCAAAAGTACGAGAAATACATTGATCCCGATACTAAATTTTTATGCAAGTTAATTGTAACATTAAATGATATAAAAAGCAATACATCTTGATAAACTATCACAAATTTTTAAGCTAAAATAAATAAACCGTTCACAAAAGCGAGAACGGTTTATTTTATATATTCTGTTGATGTTTTGAATTATTTAAAATAATTTCTGCGTTTTGCAAAAATTACTGCACAACCTGCAAGCATTGCAACAAGAAGAATTACAGCAACGCTGTTCTGTCCTGTCTGTACAGCACCGCTGTTATTCTGTGAATTGCTCGGCGTGTCATTTGTTGCTGTGTCGCTTGTTGAAACAGGCTTAGTTGCCGAAGTTGCAGAAGTTGTATCGGGTACTGTTACAGGTTCGTCAACTGTTGCAACCGAAGTTGTAGGCTCAGTAGGAACAGTTGTATTCGGTTTATTAGATTCCAAACCAAAATTCATTTTTGACAATTCTTCAAGAATACTATCGTCAATAACTCCGCTTTCATAAGCCTCTTTAATTGAGTAAACATTGCCATTCTTATAAAGCATAACATCATCGTTATGGTTGTAATGATAAGTATAGTCACCAATTGTTTCTTCAATTGAATAATCAAGGCTAAAGCCTTCATTGTGCATAAAATATACTCCGCCGTCACTTGTTGAACCAACAATTTCAATGTTGAGATACTCAGGCTCTTTACCGCCGTAATATGTATCTATCATCACCTGTCTGATTTCTGATGCAACATCCGATTCTGATATTTCATCAGGTGTAGCCGCAAAAGCCGTTGTTACAACCGAAAAGCACATTACAAATGCTATCAATGCTGTTAAAAATTTTTTCATTTTTATTTCCTCACCTTTTATTTATTCTATCTGTAATAATGGTATACGCAACAGATATTCGATTTACTTCATTATACCACTAAAATATATGTAATGCAATATAGTTGCTAAAAATTTAGCAAGAATAATTCTGCTCAAATGAAAATGCCACTTTCACAGCGAAAGTGGCATAAATGTTAATTTTAGTTGTCAAATCAAACTGGGTGAACCATATTTTTCTTGTCAAGCTTGTCGCCGTTGATGCCAACCTTGGCATTTCTTCTCTTTTCAAAGAAGTCGAGGGCAACCTTCGGGAACTGTGCATAAGAAAGAACATCCTCAGGCTGTTCAATCCACTGCTCAATCTCGCCACGGAGCTTATCAAGCTCAGGCTTAAGCTGATCTGCAGGACGGCCTTTGATAATCTTCTTGTCACCGATAATCTTCTTCTGAAACTCAGGATCAATCGGCATTGGAGTTGTACCATACTCACCGGCAACAAGTCCCTTGAACTCGTTTGTGCACATTGAGTAGCGCTTGCCTGTGATTACATTGAATACAGCCTGTGTGCCGACAATCTGTGATGTCGGAGTAACAAGCGGAGGATAACCTGAATCCTTACGAACACGGGGTACTTCTGCAAGAACTTCGTCAAGCTTGTCTTCTTTACCGGCCTGCTTGAGCTGTGAAAGAAGGTTGGAAAGCATACCGCCGGGAACCTGATAGATAAGAGCGTTAGCGTCTGTTGCGAGCATCTTAGGATCAAGAAGTCCTGACTTGATGTACTTCTCACGGAGAGTCATAAAGTAAGCACGGATGTCAGAGAACTGTTTAAGGTCAAGACCTGTGTCAAACTCTGTGCCTGAAAGTGCGGCAACCATTGACTCTGTAGGTGCGTGTGATGTACCGAGAGCGAGTGGGCTGATTGCTGTGTCAATGCCGTCGGCACCTGCCTCAACACCCTTCAAAAGACACATTGATGCAAGACCTGATGTGTAGTGGGTGTGGAGCTGAAGCGGAAGCTCCGGAACAGCGGCTTTGATAGCCTTTACAAGGCTTTCGGTTCTTGTCGGAGTAAGAAGAGCAGCCATATCCTTGATACAGATTGAATCCGCACCTGCGTCTGCAATTCTCTTAGCATACTCAACATAGTATTCATCTGTGAATACAGGACCTGTTGTGTAGCTGATAGCAACCTGTGCATGACCGCCTTCTTTGTTAGCGGCCTTGATAGCTGTTTTAAGATTCTTGATGTCGTTAAGAGCATCAAAAATACGGATAATGTCAATACCGTTTGCGATTGAACGCTGAACAAGGTACTCAACGCAGTCATCGGCATAGTGACGATAACCGAGCATATTCTGTCCTCTGAAAAGCATCTGGAGCTTTGTGTTAGGGCAATGCTCTCTGATTGTGCGGAGTCTGTCCCACGGATCTTCGTTTAAGAATCTGAGGCATGAGTCATATGTTGCACCGCCCCAGCATTCGAGTGAGTAATAACCGATTTTATCGAGTTTGTCAAGAACAGGGAGCATTTCCTCTGTTGTCATTCTTGTTGCAATGAGTGACTGATGAGCGTCACGCAGAGCAGTTTCGGTAACTCTGATTTTTTTTGCCATTTTACAGCATCCCTTTCTCCGAATTATTGATTAGTTAAGTGTTACGAGAACCTTACCTGAGTCAACTGACTCACCCTTTGCAACATCAACTGTTGCAACTGTGCCGTCCTGCGGAGCCTTAACGGGAGTTTCCATCTTCATAGCCTCGATGAATACGAGGTCATCTCCAGCCTTAACAGCCTGTCCTGCCGAAACAACAACATTAACAACTGTACCGGGCATAGGAGCCTTTACAACAACAGAACCCTGAGCGCCTGCGGGAGCTGCCGGCTTTGCTGCAGGAGCGGGAGCGGCTGCCGGAGCAGGAGCGGCTGCTGCGGGAGCTGAAGAACCACCGAGTTCTTCAACCTGAACATCATATGCTGTGCCGTTAACTGTAATTCTTAAATTCTTCATTTTTAGTATCCCCTTTTATTTTAACAAGTAATCATTTATCAGATAGTTGAATGCTTCTTTGAAAGTGTTGAAACACGCTTGCCCGAGAGCATATCAAGAGCAGAAATAAGAGTCTGACGGAGCTGAGCTTCTTCAACAATACCGTCAACATAGCCGTTCTGAGCGGCATTGTAAGCAGAAAGATTCTCGTCAGCAAACTTCTGAGCAACCTCAGCCTGCTTATCTGTGGCAACATTCATAACTTCGGGAGCCATAATGAATGCGGCAGCCTCAACATTAACAGGTGAAATAACTGCATCGGGAAGTGCATAAACGACATCTGCATTAGCGCCTGTGCCTGCAAGAGCAACATAGCCTGAACCGATTGCCTTGCCTGTAACAACAGAAATCTTGACTGTTGTTGCCTCAGCATAAGCGGCTGACGCCTTTGTTGCCGACTTGATTGACTCAAAGCCCGGGCAGTTTACGAATGTTACAACAGGGAGTGAGAAAGCGTCGCAGAAACGAACAAACTTTGCTACCTTGTTTGCAGACTTGCAACCAAGCTCATTGCCCTTTGTAACAACAATACCTACAACTTGACCGCCGAGTCTTGCAAAACGAACATTTGCTTCCTTGCCGTAATCATTGAAGAGCTTTACAATGCTGTTGCCGTCAACTGTTCTGCTGACTACACAACCGCAACCGTCCTCTGCCGGAGCTTCTTCAAATGACTGAGGAGCCATTGTGAGGTTATTTGACGGAAGATAAAGGATAAGTTCCTTTGCAGCCTTGATTGCCTTGTCTGCGTCGTCACAAACGATTGAGGCAATACCGTTTTCAGCATTGTAAGCGGCATCGGAATGCTTGCCTGTTACCGAAAGTGAAAGCTGTGCGTCTTTGCTCATGATAACGATGTCTGCGCTTGCGGCGTTAAGAGCGTTTGTTCCGAGGCAAGTGCCGAGAACAACCGAGATCTGCGGTACAACACCCGAAAGTGACGCAGCCGCATTGAGAACATCACCGCAACCTGCGAGAAGCTCTGTACCCTGATTAAGTCTGCCGCCAACGCTGTCATAGAAACCTACAACAGGAGCGCCTGTCTTGAGTGCAAGACCATACAGCTTTTTAAGCTTGGCAGCCTGTGCCTTACTCATGGCACCGCCGCAAATGTCGCTGTTCTGTGCAAACGCATAAACAGGCATACCTTCTACTGTTCCAAAGCCTGCAACAACCTCGGCAAAACCTTCACCGGATTTTGCAAAGGCATCAATTTCACAAAAGCTGTCTGCATCAAAAAACGCCGTAATTGTCTTATAAGCGGAAGTTGCGGCAATTTCAGCCTTTGCCTGATTGATCTTTTCAATACTCATCTTAAAATCCTCCAATACCATGTATTGAATATGCACGAAAACTGAGCGTGCATACTAATTTTCTACACATACATTATACTCTATAATCTTCAAAAGTACAAGAAAAACACGCTGTACTATTTCAATTTTGAACACATTTAATAGTTATTCCGTGAAAACCTTTAATTTATTGTCGAATTAACAAATAGTTTGATTGACCGTTTCGGAAGTATTTTTCAAAAACGGAAAATTAAAGCTGTTTGCCGTTTAAAAACGGGTTTGCAAGCAGTTTTTTAACCTCTTGTTCGGTCAAATCTCTCCAGTCGCCCTGTTTGAGCATACCCATTTTTACTCCGCCGATCTGGGTGCGTTTGAGTCTTGCAACCTCAAGCCCGACAGCCTCGCACATTCTTCTGATTTCACGGTTCTTACCCTCGTGAAGAATCATTTCAAGAACTACTCTGCCCTGCTCCTTGTGAATTACACGGACATATGCAGGAGCGGTTTTCCTGCCGTCAAGCTCAACGCCTGTTTCAAGCTTTACAAGCTGATCCTCGTCAATTGACGGTCGAACGGTTACTCTGTAAATCTTGTAAACATTGTTTTTCGGGTGCATAACCTTGTTTGCAAAGTCACCGTCATTTGTAAAAACAAGCATACCCTCGCTGTCTTTGTCAAGTCTGCCTATCGGATAAACTCGCTCGCCAACATTCTCAACAAGCTGTGCAACGCACTTTCTGCCACGCTCATCATTCATTGTGGTAATGAATCCACGTGGCTTGTTGAGCATAATATATCGGTAATTACCGCCCTTCGGCACAACAATCCTCTTGCCTCTTACAAACACCTTGTCTGTAGGAAGAACCTTATCGCCGAGAATTGCTGTTTTGCCGTTCACCTTGACATGACCGCCGAGAATAAGCTCCTCGGCCTTTCGCCTTGACGCAATACCGCATTGCGCTATGAATTTCTGAAGTCTTATAGGTTCAATTTTAGCCATATGTAAATTCCTTTTTATTAAAATTTTCTGTATATTTAAGCTGTCACGAAAACAGATTTCCTATTGCCGAAAATATTGACACACTCTTTTTATCCGATTTAATCTTTTCGCCTGCAACAATGTTGCATTTATAAAGCAGCTTTCCGCCGAGTGTGTATTCAATTCTGCCGACCGATTCGTTCTTTTCAATCGGAGCATACAAAAAGCTGTCTATGAAGATTTTTTTCTTGATTTTATCGCAGTCCTCACGCTTTAAAACAATTGTGTTGTTCTTCTCACCTGTAACCGTTACGCTGTCCTTATCACCGCCCACGCACGGAATATCGGCACAAAAGTCAGCGTCCTTGCAGTCAACTCCCCTGTACTTTTCAAAAGCGTAATCATAAAGAGAAATATGGTCATTCCAATCGTTGCGGTCATTCAGAGTGACACACACAAGCGTTACACCGTCTTTTTTTGCAGAGGAAACAAGGCACCGCCCTGCCGCCGTTGTATAGCCTGTTTTTCCGCCTGTACAGTAGGGATAAAGCGACAAAAGCCTGTTATGATTTGCATATGCGGTTTTCTTTGATTTCGGTTCAAGAAATTCAACGGTCACGCTCTTCTTAGCCGTAAGATTTGCAAAATCGTCATTTTCAAGTGCATATGACATAAGCAAAGCCATATCCTTTGCACTTGAATAATGGTTATCATCGTCAAGTCCGCTCGGCGTTACAAAATTGGTATTCGTCATACCGATTTGCTTTGCCTTTTCATTCATTCGTTGTGAAAACTTTTCGGGACTGCCCGAAATCGTATATGCCGCCGCATTCGCCGCATCATTACCCGACGCCATCATCATTCCTGACGCAAGGTCCGAAAGTCGGACTTTTTCACCGACTTTAAGATACATCGAACTGCCCTCGGCAACCATTTCCTGTTTGAAGGTTACTTCGCTGTTACAGGATGCCGCCTCCTCAAGCGTTATGAGAGATGTCATAATCTTTGTGGTACTCGCAGGCTTCATTTTTTCATCTGCATTTTTTGAACAGATAACCGTGTTGTTATCGGGACAATAAAGAACAAATGCCTGTGCAGAAGTTGTGGGAGGAGTATCCTCCGCAGTCTTTGCGCCCATAAGCACAAACGGCATAACAAAGCACACCGCAAGCGAGATTATTTTTTTCATAAGGACACCCCCTGCATAAATCTATGCCGAGGGGTGTTGCAATATTACGAATCAGCCGTCAATATCGTCCTGTGTGATTTCGGAAAAATCGTCTGCGGATTCGCTCTTATCCTTTTTGAAAACTCCCTTTACTTTTTTAAGAACATCGGGAATCATATTAACGAGCTTGTCGGCTGTGCCTTCTTCCCTGTCAACGGACACAAGCCTTACATCGCCCTGATAAACGGTAAGAAATGCAACAGGCTGAATTGTCACACCTGCACCGCTGCCGCCGCCAAAGCAGTCTTTGTTTTCCTTTTTGGTAGGCAGATCCGAACCGCCTGCCGCAAAGCCGTAGCTTACCTTTGAAACAGGAATGATGAGTGTGCCGTCAGGCGAAGTTATAGGCTCGCCGATAATAGTATTGACATCAATCATTTCCTTGATTTTTTCCATTGTGGTATCCATTAAACTGCCGATAGGATGTTCCATAGCCATTCTCCTTTTTCAACAATATTTATATCAATCATTTTTAACTTCTGCAAGAAGTTTAATCCCCTTGATTCCGTGCTTAACGGCAAGACCGATAAGTCGGAATGCGAAAATTCTTGCGGCAAATTCAAAGTTAATTTCTGTTTCTGCTTTTTCCGAAAAATTCGGATTTATGTCAACTCCGTAGCCTTTGCATTTTACAACATGGACAATTGTGCCTACTGCCGGATAAACAACGGCACAGTATTTGCCGTATTTTATAGCCGTGTCAGCCGCATCGTCACCTGCAACGCTGATACTCAGCGACAATTTTTTAACCAGTATGTGGCTGAAAAAGTCCTGCAATGCAGATACTGCAAGCTCTGAAACTTTTTTATCAGGTTCAAAAGCCACTCAATACCGTATTTTTTATAAGGCTCGGCTTTTTTCTGTCGCTTTTTAGGTTGTTCGGTTTTCTGAGTTTGTTTTTTGTTCTTTTCTCTCTTTTCTTTTGGGTTTGCCGGCACAAGCTGAAGCTTTACAAATCCGATATACACGGCACACCAAAACTCCTCTTTATATGATGCACGCAAAGTAATCGGAATAAACATCACAAGCGCAATAAACAGCACAATTCCGAGTAGGATATATAGCCAAAGCAAAGGGAATTCCCCCTAAATTTTACTGCCTGTCAACAGGCTGATCGGCAAACAAATCAATCTGCTCATTACCGTTTTCAGTTTTTTCCTGTTCTTCACCGTTTTCTTCGGACTCCTTGTCCTCATCACCCTCGGGGAGCGGAGGAAGTTCGTCAAGACTTGAAATGTTAAAGCAACGCAAAAAGTTTTCGGTTGTGCCGTAAAGCAACGGTCTGCCGGGTAGCTCAAGTCTGCCCTTTTCTTCAACAAGTCCCTTTGTTGTCAAACTGCCGATTACACCACTGCAATCAACACCACGCACCTGCTCGACAAAAGCCTTTGTAACAGGCTGATTGTACGCAACAACTGCAAGAACCTCAAGAGCCGCCTGTGAAAGCGGAGTGTTTCTTCTCAAATCCATAACGGTACGAATCTGCGGAGCAAATTCCTTTTTTGAAACCATCTGACAGGAATTGTCAAGCAATATTATAGTTATGCCCCGTCCTGATGCCTCATAATCATCAATCAGTGCAGAAATATGCTCTTTAACCTTTTTTTCGGAAATTTCAAGCGCCTGCGCTATTCGGGAAAATTCAACCGACGCACCGTTTGCGAACAAAATCGCCTCAATCGCACCACGAATATTTTCAACAGCCATTACTGCACCTCCTCATTTTCATTGTTTTCGTCCTCGTCAACCTGTGGCAAAGGCATTGCGTTTTTATCCTCAATCATATGAACAACGGCATTTTCACCGCTGCCCTCAATTCTGATACGCTTGCCCTTTACCAGCTCCAGCGTTGCAAGAAATGTTGCCACAAGGTCGCTTTTGCCCTCGCACACCTCAAAAATTTCGTGATATTCAAGCCTTTTGCCGTGCCAGAGCCTTCTCATAAGATGGATAATCTTACTGTTTACCGACACGATTTTATGCGACACAATACCCGAAAATGCGTCTTTTGACGGCGGAAGCTTACGCTTGCCTCGTCCGACTGCGCTGACATATGCCTTTGCGATATCCTCACTCGGATGAATTCGGTTATATGTCAGGTCAAATTCAACAGGAGATGCATCTCGGTAAAAGCTGTCAAAGTCATAAATATCGCCGAGTTTTGCCGCCATTTCACGGCAAACAGCATATTCAAGAAGCTGTCCCGAAAGTTCTTTCTTGAGTTCTTCAGCCTCTTCCTCATATTTTGGCAGGAGCATTACAGACTTGATATAAACAAGCCTTGACGCCATTGTCAGAAATTCAGATGCGATATCCATCTGATTTTCCTGCATCATATTAATCTGCTCCATGTACTGGTCGAGCAATTCGGAAATGCTGATGTCGTAAATATCTATTTTGTTTTTAGAAATCAGCGTCAGCAAAAGGTCAAGAGGGCCTTCAAATGCCGACAGCTTATATTGAAGTTGTTGTGTTTCCATAAATAAGTTTCAGTTATGATTTGATGTTACGAATGATTTTGAAATCAACCGACAAACGGCATATACGGCAGGCTTGCAAGCCAGCTGATAAAGTCAAGAATCTGATTGCTGAGCCAGTTAATCGGAGAGTTGAGAATTCCCACATACAAGAGAACAAAAAGACCGATAAAAAAGTACATCTGATATCTGTAAAAAAACTCAACAGCCTTGTCGGGTAAAAATACGAACAGAACCTTTGAGCCGTCAAGAGGCGGAATCGGGATAAGGTTAAACACTGCAAGTCCGACATTGCACGAAATGTAGAAACTTAAAAACTGAATAATGTAATCACCGATTGTTGAAAGCGGAAAAGCACCCGTAAAAAGGATAATCGGATAGTAAATGAGAAGTCCGACAAAAGCTGCAACGATATTTGCAATCGGACCCATAATTGCGGTGATTGCCATACCGACCTTTGGATTTTTAAAATTTCTCGGATCAATCGGAACAGGCTTTGCCCAACCGAATCCAAACAAGAGCATACACAAAGCACCCATAGGGTCAATGTGGCTGAGCGGATTAATCGAAAGTCTGCCTCTGCCCTTTACCGCCTTATCACCGAGAAGTGACGCAGTAAAAGCGTGCGCCCATTCATGGAACGGGAGAATTAAAAATATAATAACGAGTACAGCCAATATTTCGGCAATTACCGAGCCGAAATCAAGGTTGCCATTTCTGATGCCGTTAAGTAATAATGAGAGCATAAGAGCCTCCTGAAATCTGAATTTTTAGGTAACAATCGTGTAACTATATTTATTCTTAATTATATAATATATCGTCAAAAATTACAAGAGCAAAAAACAAGTTAAGAAATTTTCAAAAAACACTTGCATTTTCTCTCATTTTCTGTTATTATAACAAAGTTAGAAATAGAATTAGTTTTCTTTAAGGAGGTGCAGACGCATGGCAAAATGTGAATTCTGCGGTAAGGATGTAAAGTTCGGTATTAAGGTATCTCACTCACACAGAAGATCAAACAGAACATGGAAGCCCAACGTACAGCGTGTTAAGGCTATTGTTGACGGTTCACCAAAGCGTGTATATGCTTGCACCCGTTGTTTGCGTTCAGGTAAGGTTACCAGAGCTAACTGATTTTACAGATTACGAAACAGCTCCACTATTTACGGTGGAGCTGTTTTTGTATTTTATCAGAATTTTAAACCTCAATCACAGCACAGAAAGAGGGCTGACCTTTGTTTGGTCAGCCCTCTTAATTATTAGTCTTTATCAGCCGTTAAAGGATTTCTTCTTTCTTACGAAGAACGAACATTACACAAGTTGAGCCAATGAGAAGTGTAAGAATTACAACAGCCAGAGGAGCTTCACCTGTCTGAACAGCAGCATTTGCATTGTTATTGTTGCCGTTGTCAGATGTATCCGGAGTGTCGGATGTTGAGCTGATTTTCTTTGTTACAGGCTGTGTTACAGATGTTGCATTCTGTGAAGTTACAGGAGCAATTGTAACCTTAGTTGATTCCTGCGTTTCCTCTGTAGCCTTAGTAGCCTCAGTAGAAGACTCTGCGGTTGAAGGCTCGGATGTTGTCGGTTCTGCATAGGTTGAAGGAGTAAGCTCAGTTGAAAGACCATTTTTTGCTGCCACAGCAACAGGATCTTTCTTAACTACTTCTTTATCAACAAGAATAACTTCTTTTGAACCGTCAGTCATTTCTGTGTCCGGATTTACTTCCGAAACACGAAGCACCTCAACAACAAGGTCAACCGTCGTCGAAACCGGTGCAACCTTTGAAATGTCTTTAACATCAAAAACAACTGTTGCAAAAAGCGTCTTTTCGCTAAAGTCATAAAGACCGAGATTACTTGCACCGAATCTTACATAACCAACGCCTTCAGACTTATTCTTGAAGTTTACATATACACCTCTGCCGTCCATTGTCGGGCAAACCGACTTAGCAGTATTCACATCAGCAACCGAAAGGATTGAAGGGTCATAAGAAATGTGCCACTGCGTGTCAAGCACATTCTTTGGAGACTGCATAATATATGTAACCGTTACCTGATTTGTAACTGCATTATACTTTGCACTTGCCATTGGGAAGTAATTAGATGTTGCATTTACTGTAAGAGCAAGCGAAGATTCAGCAGATGATGTTGTACCCTCAGTTGCAGCACCATCAGTTGCAGACTCGGTTGTTTCCGATTCTGTTACAACCTCTGTTGTTGATTCGGCTGTTGTTTCCTCACCCGATGGATTGTACTCTGTCGGGAACACACCGTCTTTGCCGTAATAATCGCCGACCTTGAGGTCTGCCTTTTTAGGAGCATTGCCGTATTCACCGTTACCGTAGTAGTAGAACCACTCACCGGTAAAAAACAATTCATCATTATCGTTCTCGGAAGTAAATTCAGGATTGATAATATAAATCATATTGTCAAAGCTTTCAACACCGTTGGGATAATAATCAGACTCGCCTTTATCATAACCCTTAAAATTAATATCGGTTGTTCGATAAGCAAGTTTATATTCAGGATTTGTCGGATCGTCTGTACCCTTAAGAGCGTTGTTCCAGATTACTTTATCAACATCGGTCGGTACATCAGAACAGTAAACATTTTTGATATCAGCATTGCGAGCTGAATAACCCGGCCACGCTGAAGGAGTATCCGAACCGTTTTCCCAATAAACACCTGCATCAGATGTATATTTGTTTTCCCAGTCATCAGGCTTGCAGAAATATATATGGTAGGTTTCAGTGCCCTCAGAAGGCACATAACTGCCTTCATCGTCCGTATCGGCAGAAACGCTTATTGCAGCAACCACTATCATTGCCGCTGTGAGCATAACAGCCAATAAAAGACTGATAACTTTTTTGGACATTTGTATTTCCTCCTTATGAATTTCCGACACCATACTTGCATCTGTATGCTTATTATAGTATAAAACGCAGTAAAAATCAAGTGTTACAGGAAATTTTGAGCCTTAATCTAAATGTAATAACAACCAAATTTTTGTGTTAAATTCCACCAAATTTGCATTTTACGGAATTTTGGCATATTTTCAACCGTAATTTCCGCTTATTCAGTCATACATAAGAGAACAAATAATAAACAGTAATGCAAAAATGCCCTCCAAAGCGGAGGGCATCAAATAATTATGTATAATTATTTAAGATTATTCAAATCTCTTGCGTGTGTAAAGAACTGCACCGCCTGCAACGAGGAGAACTGCGAGAACTGCAGCTGCTGTTGTAGCACCTGTCTGAACTGCGCTGTTGTCTGTGCTATTTGCTGTGTCAGCAGTTGAAACTGCGTTTGCAGAAGATGTTGGGTTCTGACCTGCAGTAGGAACTGTGTTCTTTGTAGGATCTGTGTTGTTGTCACCTGACGGAGTTTGTGGCTTCTCCGGCTGTTCAGGTGTAGCAGGTTTTGCATTCTTGTCTACTGTCTGAACAAGACCTGCTTCCTTAGCCATATCATAGTTAGGAAGTGAACCGTACTCGTACTTGCCTGTTTCTTCGTTAAGGCCATAGTAGAAGTAGAACTCACCGGCATATGTTTCCTTACCTGTTACGCTTACAGAAGTGTTGCTAGGGTCTATAACATAAATCATGTTGGTGAGGTACATTGAGATACCCCAGTCAGGATCCTCAAAGAAGTTGTCAGCAAATTTACCGAGGAATGTCTTGTCATCACCGTCAAATGCTTCCTGAGCCTTTGCCCAGAATTCGCCGTCAAGCAAATTGTCATAATATTCATTGTCGCCTTCCGAATAGTACTGACAAGAAACATCGGCAGTCTGCTTAGCAGCCTTAAACTGTTCCTCACTAAACTCGTAAGTTACTTTACCTGTTGCGGCATCTTCTGTCCTTAGACCGCCGTTAAGGTAGTTGTTGAAATCAAGATTAGGAACATCTGTAGGAAGGTCAAGATAGAAGATGTTATTTTCAGCACTTTCAACCTGCATCTTATAACCCGGCCAAGCAACACCTACTGACGTACCGTCAAGAGAGCTGCCTGCGTCTGAACCGTTCCACCAGTATGCACCTGCATCATTAGCATTGAACTTTTCACTCTTCCATGACTCAGGCATAAGGAAGTAAACTTTGTGTGTTTCTTTTACGCCCTCACTTGGAACATAACGACCGTTTGTATCAATAGCTGCGGAAACGCCGATCACACCTACAAGAGCAAGTGAAAGAACGAGAGCGCATGACACTATGATACTGATAAGTTTTTTTGACATTTGAATCTCCTCCAAAAAAATTTCCGATTTCTATCGGTATGGAATCATTATATAACAAAATTTTCAAAATTGCAATCTTTTTCAAAAAGCTTAAAACAAAAAAATACACAAAATTGCAATCGCAATTTTGTGTATTTAGCTTGTATTATAAAAAATTTTCCTATAAAAGATATTTATCTGTTTTATCTATCTGCATCTGCGTCATCCGACATTGCATTATTGTCCGTAGCTTTGTTCTTTTTTTCGTCCTTTTTCTTTACGAAAATAATTGCACCTGCGGCAATCAAAACAACAACAATTGCAATTATAATAATTAATGTCGTGTTTGAACCCGAACCGTTTGCAGAGCTCTCAACAACCTTTGTAACATCTACAACCTGACTATTCTGCTGAGTTGAGATGTACTTTTTTTCAACAACTACCGACTTATGATCGTCTTTGTTAGGCGAGTTTTCCTCTCCCATTCCGTCAATGTAGTTTACAAAATCGCCCTGAATTTTTTCGGAATTTGCCGTATCATTATTTACTATCGGAACGGCACTATCCTCTACCTCTTTACCGTTCACCCAAAGCTTACAGGTGATTTTATATGATTTGAGATATGTCATATCATCGCCGTACATATCCGAGATGAAATATGAAAGATCGGTTTTGCCTCCCTTTAGCACCTTGAATTCAGCAGAAACAAGAGCCTTGTCACCGTTAAGCTTTACGGGATTCTGAACATCTGTCCATGTAAAGGTGTAAAAATTCTTAAGTTTAGGGTTGCCAATCGCATTTTTAAAGCTTTCACAGTTTATTGAATCGGCATTCAACTTCAAATATTCATCGTTGTAAAAGAAACTCATTGCAGCTCCGATTACTTCTTCTTTTGTATCGGTCATATAAATAGCATACTTTACCGTATCGCCGACTTTAGCTGTTACGGAATCCTTTTCATCTGTTGAAATGCTGATTGTAAGGTCATCCTCGGCAGCACTTGCAGGAATACAGAATGCTGACACGGTAAGTACAGCCACGAAGAGAATTGAAAGCATATTTTTGATTTTTTTAGACATTTTTTCATTCCTTTAGTTTGATATCCCTATTATATATCATTAAGACTAAAATTTCAATCAATAATTTAACAATTCTCGGTGAAATTTATGTGAAAAGTAAATTAATTGCAGATTCACCTTTAAAGAAATGATATTTTAGAAATTATAATTCAAACTGATTTTCACAACATTACGATATAAAAAAAAACGCCCCTCGGAAAACCGAGAGGCGAAAAATTATTTTTTTAATCTGTCAACGCCGTTAACAGTCTTACAATAGGAAATTCAATTACTTATTGAATCTCTTTCTTGTGAAGTAAACAACACCTGTTGCAGAAACAAGAGCTAAGAGGATAACTACTGCCATAGAAGCATTACCTGTCTGTACTGCGTTGCTGCTTGTGCCGTTAGCCGGTGTGTCAGAAGTAGCTGTGTCAGCTGTTGACTGACCCTTTGTTGCAACCTGTGTAGCAGATGTAGCATCAGGTGTAGTAGGAGCTACTGTAGCCGGAGCATCTGTAGGCTCTGTTGAAGGAGCATCTGTAGGCACTGTAGCAGGCTCTGTTGTTGTAGGCTCTGTTGAAGGAGCATCTGTAGGCTCTGTAGCAGGCTCTGTTGTTGTAGGCTCTACTGTTGTAGGCTCTGTTGTAGCAGGCTCTGTTGTTGTAGGCTCAACATATGCCTCAACCTTAGCGTCTGAGTTAATGTGATCAAAGAGATCATTAGCCATGTCGCCGTTAACTACTGCTTCATATTCTGAATCAGCATCAACTGTGCCTGTTGCAGGATTGAGCTTACCAAGTGTAAGATCAACTACATTGAGGTCAACATTTGTTGTACCTGTACCGTTAACTGTGAACACAGCCTCAACAAGCTTCTTGCCGCCTGCAAAATCATAAAGTGCAAGGTTTGAAGCATTGCCTGAAACATCATTCATATTTACCATGCCGTCAGCGATTTCAGGCATTGTAAGTGAATCAAGTGTAAGGAGGTTCTTATCATATGTAAGAGCCCACTGTACTTCTTCAAGCTGTGCGTCCTTAGTGTCAAGGAGATAGTAAACTGATACCTTGTCGCCTACATTAAATGTGCCTGAACCGATAGCCTGGCAAATATTAGATGTAGCGTTGATTGTTAAATTATCAACTGCAGGAGTTGAAGGCTCAACCTTAACAGTAGCCTTAGCGCCTGTACGTGTTGAATAATCAAAGTTTGTAATGTCGAGTGTGATTGTTACATCAACGAGTGAATCTTCTGCAAAACCTGCAGAAACTGTGTTAAGAAGCATATTCTCACCATTGAATGTAAGGTCAAATTCTTCGCCTATAGGAGTTGCGCTCTGCTCGGGAAGACCCCAGCTAGCTGCCCAATCATCGTTTGCAGCAAACTTGAACTGATAAGCATCGTCTGCAGATTCAATGTCTTCATACTTAATCTGATATACCTTGTCAGAAACCTGAGTCATGTGGTTAACTTCAGCGTCAACACCCCATGCTACACCGTTGAGCCAGTTGTCTTCACCGTTACCAACAACTGTAATGCTGTTAACTTCAAGGTCTGTTACCATTTTAACGCCGTCACCTGTTACAGTAATCTTGTTTGTAGCAGGATCGAATGTTACAGTAACATCACAAGCTGTTTCTACATCGAAAGTTACATTGTTATCTGTACCGTCAAGACCGATCCACTTCTGCTCGTCGCCTGTGTTTGCAACAACCTTGAGCTGATAGTTTTTACCGGCAGGAACAGCAGAGAATGTCTTTGTGAATACGCTACCGTCAGCTGTCATAACATTTTCAGGAGCTGCAGCAGGTGTACCAACCCATTCGTAGCCTGTAAGATTTGTTGTACCGGCAACTACATATGTAGTATCAGCAGCAGGAGCTGTTGTAGGCTCTTCTGTTGTAGGCTCTTCTGAACCGTCGGGATCTGTTACAGTATTATTAGCTACAACATACTTATCAAATACTTCCTGGTCAACGATTGACTTGTCAGCAACCGAAACTTCTTCATCGCCGATTTCCATGTCTGTTGCAGGATCAACCTTTGAAAGACGAAGTACCTGTACATCAAGATTAACAGTAGTTGCTGTAGCCTCAGGATCAATTACTTCAAACTCAGCAGAAGCAAATACGATTTCCTTTGATGTTGTGTCATAAAGGCTGAGTGTATTACCGTTAGCTTTAATTACACCCGGAAGAGCATTCCAAACATAACTACCAATCTTTGGATATTCAAATGATTTAGCTCTGGTTGTGTTAGCTGTTGGCTTGAGTACATTTGCATCGTAGTTCATATCCCACTGGAAGTCCAACATGTCCTTATCCTTAGACTGGAACATGTATGTAACCTTTACAGTCTTCTTATCTGCGCTGAGAGTAACCTGCTTCTCAGGGAAGAGGTTTGAAGTAGCTGTAACTGTGAGACCCTTTGCAGGAGCTGCAGTTGTAGGCTCTACTGTTGTAGGCTCTGCTACTGTTGTAGGCTCTGCTGTTGTAGGCTCTGCTACTGTTGTAGGCTCTACTGTTGTAGGCTCTGCTACTGTTGTAGGCTCTGCATCAGTAACGATGTCAACCTTACCCTTTGCACCCTGCTTTGTAGCATAGTTAAAGTTTGAAAGGTCAAGTGTAAGAACGATGTCATAACCGTCTTCGTAACCAGCTGCATCTGTATCAATGATCATGTTCTGACCGTTGTATGTAAGGTCAAACCACTCATTGAGAGGAGCTGTGCCCTGCTCAGGAAGGCCCCAGTTATCTGCCCATGAACCGTTGGCAGCAAACTTGAACTGATAGTTCTCATAAGCGTCAAGGCTCTCAAACTTAATCTGGTAAACCTTTGAACCCTCAGATGTTTCTGTCATGTAGTTAGCTTCAGCATCTACCTTCCAGTCCTTACCGTTGAGCCATGCATCTTCACCGTTACCAACGACTGTAATGTGGTCAACAACAAGTTCTTTCGGAATTACAACACCTTCACCTGTTGCAGTGATTTCATTTGTTGTAGGGTTGTAAGTTACTGTTACATCACATTCCTTTGTTACATTGAATGTGAAGTTGTCATTGCCGGTATCGCCTACACCAATCCACTCTGAATCGTTTTTAACGACCTTGAACTGGTAGCCGTTGCCGACTGCTACGTTGGTAAATACTTTTTCGTAGTTACCGTCGCCGTTTTCTGTCATTACATTATCTCCGCAAGTTGCTTCAGTCTCAGCCCACTTGTAACCTGTGAGTTCTTCACAACCGGATACGAAATATGAATCGCCGGCAGCAGAAACGCTCACTACAGTTGCAACGAGTGATGTCACAACAAGCATCATAGACAGTAAAAGGCTAAGTGCTTTTTTGAACATTTTCTTTTCCTCCTTATGTGATAATGCTTCTATAAGCAGTTTAATTATACAACAACCAACCACCAAAAGTCAATGCTAAAAACTCTTGCCGGCTGATTATTTGACAAAATATTGTTTTTTTGTAGGAATGCACAAATAAAATATCATTTATTTGTTATTTGTAACCATTCACATTGTGAGATTGCCAGTTCCAACTGTCACGGCACATATCCTCAAGACTTTTCTCGGCAATCCATCCAAGTAATTTTTTTGGCATTTTGTTGCGTCGGCAAAGCATTCTGCAATGTCGCCTGCTCGGCGTGGCTTTATAACATAAGGAATTTCAATCGAATTTGCCTTTTCAAAAGCCTTTACAATATCAAGAACGCTGTAGCCCACACCTGTTCCAAGATTAAAAATCTCGGTTCCCTTGTGCTCTGCGGAATATTCAATAGCCTTTACATGACCTTTTGCAAGGTCAACAACATGGATATAGTCACGCACACCCGTGCCGTCATGCGTAGGGTAATCGTTGCCGAAAACACCGAGACACTTGAGTCTGCCGGCGGCAACCTGTGTTATGTACGGCATAAGGTTATTCGGGATTCCGTTAGGATCTTCACCGATTCTGCCGCTTTCGTGAGCGCCGATTGGGTTAAAGTAACGAAGAAGAACAACAGACATATCGGGATTTGCGTTTGCGGTGTCTGTAAGAATTTGTTCCATCATAAACTTTGTCCAGCCATACGGATTTGTAGGAGAACCCTTTGGCATTGTTTCAACAAGCGGAACAGTTTCCGGAGTACCGTAAACCGTGGCACTTGAGCTGAAAATAAAGTTATTTACACCGTGTTTTTTCATCACCTCAAGCAATGTGAGCGTTGAATCAATGTTGTTACGGTAATATTCAACAGGCTTCTCACAGCTTTCACCTACTGCTTTAAGACCTGCAAAGTGAATTACCGCATCAATCTTATTCTCCGAAAAAATCTTTTCAACGGCATCTCTGTCACATACATCGGCCTCATAGAGCGGAATTTTTCTGCCTGTCAGCTCTTCAACTCTTTCAACCGCTACGGGACAGCTGTTTGAAAAATTATCTGCAATTACAACATCGTGACCTGCGTTGATGAGTTCAACACAAGTGTGCGAGCCGATATATCCGGCACCGCCTGCAAGCAAAACATTCATACTAATTTTCCTTTCCTGATTATATCAGCACTTTTCGGGTTCGGGATAGTCAACGCCAAAGGTTTCTGCTGTAACCTTTGCCATAACCTGCGGGTCAAGCGGCTTGTCGGAATAGTCTGTGTCACACTCTGCGATTTCATTGACAACATCCATACCATCAATCACCTTGCCGAATGCGGCATACTGACCGTCAAGGTGCGGAGCGTTCTTGTGCATAATGAAGAACTGCGAGCCTGCTGAGTCGGGCATCATTGAACGAGCCATTGAGAGAACACCCTCTGTGTGCTTGAGATTGTTTTCAAAGCCGTTCACGGCAAATTCGCCCTTGATTGAATATCCGGGACCGCCCATACCCGTGCCCTCGGGGCAACCGCCCTGAATCATGAAACCGTAGATTACACGGTGAAATGTGAGTCCGTCATAGTAGCCCTTGTTTACAAGGCTGAGAAAATTATTTACAGTATTCGGAGCAATTTCGGGATAAAGCTCCGCTTTGATTGTTTTTCCGTTTTCCATTTCAAAAGTAACAATAGGATTGCTCATTTTAAATCGTCCTTTCGGTTTATTAACACTATTTTAGTATATTTTTGATAAAATAGCAAGTGTTTTAGTGATTATTTGCGAATAAATCAGCCTTTTTCAATGCTCATTGTAGCAAAAGCATTGAGGTCTGTTCCTGCAATATTTCCGCTGAGGAACTCGTAATATCCCTGCGAACCGACCATGGCGGCATTATCACCGCAAAGGGATTTTTCGGGCATATACATTTCCCAATCACGCTTTTTACACTCTTCTGCAAGGGTTCTTCTGAGAAGTGAATTTGCCGAAACACCGCCTGCGATTACAAGCTTTTTCTGTCCTAAGTCTTCAGCCGCCTTGATAAAGTTTGTAACAAGGCAATCGACAACGGCATAGCGGAATGATGCACAGACATCGGCTTTGTTAAGCTCAACACCCTTTTGTGCCGAATTGTGAATGAGGTTGATTACGGCTGTTTTAAGTCCCGAAAAGCTGAAATCATACGGTGCATCGTGAACTGCGGGACGAGGAAGCTTGAATGCAAACGGATTGCCGTTTTCCGCAACTCTGTCCATTTCAATTCCGCCCGGATACGGCATTCCCATTGTCCTTGCGGCTTTGTCAAAAGCCTCGCCTGCGGCATCATCACGGGTTTTGCCGATAATTTTCATCTTTGTGTAGTCCTCAACCATAACAATATGGCTGTGACCGCCTGACACAACAAGGCAGAGGAACGGCGGTTTTAATTCTTTATTTGAAATATAATTTGACGCAATGTGTGAACGCAGATGGTGAACAGGCACAAGCGGAATTCCTGTTGCAAGTGAAAGTCCTTTTGCAAAATTCACTCCCACAAGCAACGCTCCGATAAGTCCGGGGGCATATGTAACACCGATTGCGTCAATGTCGGAAAGCCTGCAGTCTGCATCTTCAAGAGCCTGTCTTACAACAGGAACAATTGCCTCTGCGTGACGGCGTGATGCGATTTCGGGAACAACTCCGCCGTAAAGCTTGTGTTCCTCAACCTGAGATGCAACCACCGAGGATATTATGTTTCTGCCGTCCTCAACAACCGCTGCCGCAGTTTCGTCACAGGACGATTCTATTGCGAGTATCTTCATAATTTTCCTTTCACTACGAAACATTTATGATGAAGTTCCGTAATATCATTAATATAATGTTTTATTACATATATATGTCAAAAACAGCGTGTCATTAAAACAGCGTTTTCGGTTGGAGAGGAGTAGTAATTTTTCCTCTCTCCCACCTTGATAAATCCGAATTTTTCATAGAGAGAACGTGCGTTCCCGTTACTTTCACGAACCTCAAGAGTGAGAAAGCAAAGGTTATTTTTCTTGGCATAGGTCACAAGCGTTTCAACAAGCGCCGAACCTATTCCCCGATTTCTGTGTGTACCGTCAACGGCAACATTGAAAATGTAACCCTCATCAACAACAACACTCATTCCTATATATCCGACAACGGCATTGTCTTCCGTTGCGGTAAAAAACAGCGAGGTTTCGTTGTTCAGTTCTTCTTCAAGGCTGTTAAACGACCACGGATGCGAAAAGCACCTCTGTTCAAGCTGTGCAACCGCTTCAAGCTGATTTTCGGTCATTCTGTCAATTTTCATACGCTTTTAATATTTCCTTTACAGAATTAACAATTTCATCACGGCAATGTCTGTACACCTCAATGTCGCCGCCGTAGGGATCGCTTATACCGAGCACGGCGATTTTTTCGGGCTGTACAAGAAAAAACTGCATCAACATTTTTGCGTGACTTTGCGACATACAGTAAAATTTTTCGTATTTTTCAATGCCGGCATCAGCTACGGCCGTTGAAGCTTTGCCCGAAAGGTCAATTCCGATTTCCTTACAGGCAATCACGGAATTTTCCGACACGGGAAGTCCCGTTGAGGTCGCAATGCCAAAGCTTTCCGCCCTGACGCAAACACCGTTTTTCTCTGCCATATCATTAAAAATTGCCTCTGCCATGGGACTGCGACAGGTGTTGCCCGTGCATACAAAGGCAATCGTTCTGTTATCCTTTTGCATCATACCAAGTCCTTCCGATTGCCGCATCAGCTGTGAGCGGAACGCTCATTTTAACTGCGTTTTCCATTTCTTCCTGAACGATGAGTGCAACTCTCATGCTCTCATCCTGCGGAGCTTCGACAATAAGTTCGTCGTGAACCTGCAGCACAAGCCTTGCACGGAGATTTTCGGCTTTCATTCGCTCGTCAACCTTAATCATTGCAATTTTGATAATGTCTGCGGCTGTGCCTTGAATAGGCATATTTCTTGCAACTCTCTCGCCGAATGCACGGATCATATGCTTGCTCGAGGTGAGTTCGGGAAGATTTCTTCTTCTGCCGAACATCGTTTCAACATAGCCGTCAGCGTTCGCCTTTTCAACAACATTTTTCATATAGCTGTCAACACCGCTGTAATGGGCAAGATAGCTTTCAATGTAGTGCTTTGCCTCTTTATTTGAAACACCGATATCCTTTGCAAGTGAAAATGCGCCGATTCCGTAAACAATACCGAAGTTAACCGCCTTTGCACGGCTTCTCATAATCGGAGTTACCATATCAAGCGGCATATTGAACACCTGTGACGCTGTGATTGCGTGGATATCTTCGTTATCCTTGAACGCTTTAATCATATTTTTGTCACCCGAAATATGGGCAAGCACACGGAGTTCAATCTGCGAATAGTCGGCGTCAACAAGCGCCCAGCCATCTCTTGCACAGAAAAACTTTCTCATCTCTCTGCCAAGCTCAGTTCTTACGGGGATATTTTGGAGATTCGGCTCTGTTGAGCTGATTCTGCCTGTTCTTGTTTCGGTCTGATTGAAATTTGAATGGATTCTGCCGTCATCTGCAATGACCTTTAAAAGTCCCTCGCAGTAGGTTGAATTCAGCTTTGAGAGCGTTCTGTATCTCAGCACCATTTCAACAACGGGATGTTCATACCTCAGGCTTTCAAGCACCTCTGCATTTGTGCTGTAGCCGCTCTTCGTTTTCTTTTTGCAAGGGAGTCCGAGGTTTTCAAATAAAACTACGCCAAGCTGTTTGGGAGAATTGATGTTAAACTCACAGCCCGCACTTTCGTAAATTGCGGTTTCAAGCTCCTTAATCTGTGCAGAAAGCATTTCGCCGTAGCTTTCAATGCCCTGTCGGTCAACACAGACACCGATATTTTCCATTCTTGCAAGCACCTTTGCAAGCGGAATTTCAATTTCACTCAACAACTTTTCCTGACCATGAGCCTTGATTTTATCTCCGAGTTTTTCGCACAATTCTGCATAACAGGCAAATGCCTCGTATTTTTCATTCTGCTCATCAGTGCAGACAGGCAGAGCGATTTCGTAAGAGGCACAAAGATTTTTGTCCGAATAATCCTTTGACGACGGTTCAATCAGATATGCCGCAAGCTCAATATCAAACACAATATTTTCAACATCAATATTTCTCTCATCGGCATAAGCGTAGAGCGTTTTGATGTTTCTTGTGTACTTTTCAAGTTCACTGTCGGCAATAAGCTTAACAAAAAGCTCCTCGTCCGTGCTTATATACACCTTGCCGTCAAAAAGTACGGCAAAGGATTTTAATTCTTTATTCTCTGTTTCAAAGTTGAGATAGAGCTTTTTCTCTGACTTAACATTTTTTAAAAGTTGATTTTTATCAAAATCAGACACAACCTCAAGCGAATTTTTCTCAACCTTTTCGGGCTTTGTATTTTTGTCAGCCTTGATGCCGTATTTTTCTATTAAAGAAAACAGTTCAAGCTTTGCCATAAATCCGGCACATTCATCGGCATCTTTCATATCTACAACATAATTTTCGACATTTGTGTCAACGGGAGCGTCGCAGTTTATTTCACCGAGCATACGGCTGAGAATTGCATTTTCCTTTGACGCAGTCAGCTTTTTACGCACACCGTCCTTGATTTCAAGTTCATCAAGATGGTCATAGATATACTCAACCGTGTGATATCTCTGAATGAGGTCGCCTGCACCCTTTGGACCTATTCCCGCAACTCCGGGAATATTATCCGAAGCATCGCCCTGAATCGCCTTGATTTCTATAAGCTCCTTTGGAGTTACACCGTAAGTTTCAAGAATCTTTTCGGGGGTATAAAGTATATCCTGTTTGTTTGAGCAAAGATGAACGATTGTTTTGTCCGACACAAGCTGAAGGCTGTCACGATCACCTGTTGCAATAACGCACTCGTTTCCGTTTTCTTCACAAGCCTTGGCGAGCGTACCGAGAATATCGTCAGCCTCAAAGCCCTCACAGGTAACAAGCCTGTAGCCTAAAAGGGTAAGAAGCTTTTTCAGCGGTTCCATTTGTGACGCAAGCTCCTCCGGCATACCTTTTCGTGTTGCCTTGTAGCCTGCATAGGCCTTGTGTCTGAAGGTCGGTGTTTTCAGGTCAAAGGCAATCGCCACGGCGTCGGGATTTTCTTCATTTTTAATTTTGTACAGCATTGTAAGAAATCCGTAAATTGCGTTTGTAAACTGACCGTCCTTTGTAGTAAGCGGTCTTATTCCGTAAAATGCACGGTTTACAATGCTGTTTCCGTCAACAGCAAGTAATCTCATAATTTATACATCACATTCTCAATTTTTCCGTCTTTAATGTAAATCCTCGGAACACGCTTTCCGACAAGACAGACGGTTTCGTAGTTTATAGTTCCTGTATTTTCGGCAAGTGAATCTGCAGTAGGCTCACCGTTTTCGCCTGTACCGAATACGACAACCTCGTCACCTGTCTTGACATCTTCAATATCGGTAACATCAAGCATTGTCTGATCCATACATATTCTGCCCACAATTTTCGCTTTCTTTCCGTTTACCGTCATATAGCCGTCTTTTGCATTCTGTCTGATGAATCCGTCAGCGTATCCGATAGGAACGGTTGCAATTTTCATCTTTCTGTCGGCTGTAAAAGTTCTGCCGTAGGAAATTGTTGCACCCTTTTGAACCTCTTTTACAAAAGCGACAACTGTTTTAAGAGTCATTGCAGGAACAAGGTCAAGTCTGTCGGCAAGCTTTGATGACGGAGCAAGTCCGTAGAGAATAATACCTGCCCTTACCATATCGCAACAGGTTTCGGGGTAATCTTCAATTGCGCCGCTGTTTGAACAATGAACAACGCTGATATCAACGCCTCGCTTTTTAAGGCTGTCACGCACATGAATAAAGTTTTCATACTGCTTGTTTGTGAACTCTCTGCCCTCGTCATCTTCATCAGACACACAAAAATGAGTAAAAAGCCCCTCAACCTCAAGATTCGGCAGGCAACAAGCCTCGCAAATTTCTTCAATAGAATATTCATCCCGTGGAAATTCCTGACACATAAAGCCGATTCTTGACATTCCCGAGTCAACCTTGATGTGCATTTTGCAGATACAATCCTCTTCAACACATTTTTCGGAAAGCTCCTTTGCATACTCAAGTGAAAAAACAGCCTGAGAAATATCATATTCAGCAAGATTTTCAGCCTCTGAAACGGGAGTGTAGCCAAGAATCACAATAGGAAGTTTTGAACCGCTCTTTCTGATTTCTATACCCTCGTCAATATTTGAAACAGCAAAAAAATCTGCTCCGAGTTTTTCATAAATCTGTGAAAGCTCAACTGCACCGTGGCCGTAGCCGTCAGCCTTTATAACACAACAGACCTTTGTATCGTCTGCAACCTTATTTCTTATTACATTATAGTTATGCTCAATTGCATTAAGTGAAATTTCAGCCCAAGTTCTTTTTACCATATTCATTTCTATCTCTCCACATACCTTTTACAGTCAATTTGCAATCAATGTAATTATAATACTTTTGATTCTTCAAATCAACACAAAATCCCCCTTTAAATGCATATAAAAGTTATTTTATTCGTAATTATGTGCAAAATGTTACTCCTGAATTTTTGCAAATGCACAAATTATCTGCATAAAAGTCCTAAATACTGCAATTCACTTGATTTATTTATTCATTTTTGGTAGAATTAAAAGGTATTTGATTTATAAATTTAATTTCAGGAGGGGCATAATGACAACAAACAACATAATAGTTCTTTGTGCATTTATAGCTTATATGATTATTATGATCGTAATAGGCTTTGTTTGTTCAAAGGGCAACAAGAACAATGAGGACTACTTTCTCGGCGGCAGAAACCTCGGCAGTTGGACAGCTGCAATGTCGGCACAGGCATCTGATATGAGCGGTTGGCTTTTGATGGGACTTCCGGGCGCCGTATACCTTGCCGGCACAGGCGAGGCATGGATTGCCGTAGGACTTCTTATCGGCACAATTCTCAACTGGTACATTGTTTCGGCAAGACTTCGTAAATACACAATTGTGGCAGGCAACTCGCTCACTATTCCGAGCTTTTTCAAAAATCGCTACCGTGACCATAAAAACATAATCAAGATTGTTTCGGCGTCAATCATCGCAGTTTTCTTCACGGTTTACACAGCGTCGGCATTCAGTTCGGGCGCAAAGCTTTTTGCAACGCTCTTCTCGGACAGCGCAAGCGGTGACGAAAACTACAATCGGGTTTATGTTATCGGTCTTATCGTTGCCGCAGTAGTAATTCTTGTATATACATTCATGGGCGGTTTCAAGGCAGTTTGTACAACCGACCTCATTCAGGGACTTATGATGATTGTTGCAATCCTTACCGTTCCGGTGCTTGCATATGCAATTCTCACATTTGACACAGGCTTCAGTTCTGCACTTGCCGCAAAAGGTGTTGAACAGCCTGCTCAGTTTCTTAACTTCTTTGTAAACGGTGACGGAACGCCTGTTTCGGCTGTTTCGATTATTTCAAACCTTGCGTGGGGACTCGGTTACTTCGGTATGCCGCATATTCTCGTCAGATTCATGGCTGTAAAGAGCAATGAAGAAATCAAGAAGTCAAGAAAAATTGCTGTTGTTTGGGTAATTATTTCACTTACTGCGTCATGCCTTATCGGTCTTATCGCAAGAGGCTACCTTACAGCACAGCTTGACGATGCAACAAGCGAATCTGTATTCATCAGAACAATCCAGCAGCTTTTCTCAGGCAACGGTGTGCTTATCTTTATCGGCGGTATTTTCCTTTGCGGAATCCTTGCCGCAATTATGTCAACAGCAGACAGTCAGCTTCTCGTCACTGCGTCGGCTGTTTCGGAGGATCTTTACAAAGGTGCTGTTAAAAAGAATGCAAGCGAAAAGAGTTCGCTTTTGGTCGGCAAAATTGCAGTTGCAGTTGTTGCTGTAATCGCATTCTTCATTGCACTTAATCCTAAATCAAGCATTATGGGACTTGTTTCGGACGCATGGGCAGGATTCGGTTCGGCATTCGGACCTGTTGTTCTGCTGGCACTTTTCTGGAAACGCTCAACACTTTCGGGTGCAATCAGCGGCATGGCAACAGGTGCTCTGACAGTTATCATATGGGACTATATTCCGCTTGTAAACGGTCAGACGCTTTATGCGGCAACAAATCTTTATTCACTTGTTGTAGGCTTCGGACTTGCACTTATTGTGAATGTTATTGTTTCTCTTCTTTCAAAAAAGCCGTCAAAAGAAATCATGGACGAATTTGATTCAATTAAAAATATTGAAGTATAAACCGCAGGGGCAGTCGCTTTATCACGATTGCCCTTTTTTGTGTCTGAATTTAATTTTTCCCGAAAATAAGAAAAATAAGGCATGGAATATCACAAAAATCAATTGAAATGTGCAAATATTTGTAGTATAATCTATCGTATTGTTTGTTACTATTTTATTTTTCAGAAAAGAGATTGATATGAAACTTTTTAGAAGACAGAATTCTTAAAGACGGACATATTGGTGCCGACAATGTGTTAAAGGTTGACAGCTTTCTCAATCATCAGATTGATGTCAATTTTGTGTGTGAGCTTGGCAAGGAATTTTACAGACTTTTCAAGGACGAAAACATAACAAAAATTCTGACAATCGAAGCGTCTGGAATTGGCATTGCCTGTCTTGCGGCTCAGTATTTTGGTGTTCCGGTTGTTTTTGCAAAAAAGACAAAGACAATCAATATTTATTCCGATACATACAACGCAACCGTCCACTCATACACTCATAAAAAGGACTATGACATAGTTGTTTCTAAGGAATTTTTGAGTAAAGAAGACAATGTGCTTATCATTGACGATTTTCTTGCAAAGGGCAGCGCCTTAACGGCACTTCTTATGCTGATTGAAAAAGCAGGCGCAAAAACAGCAGGTGCGGGAATTGTTATCGAAAAAGCTTATCAGGGCGGCGGCAACCTCGTTCGTGATATGGGCATAAGAGTTGAATCTTTGGCAAAAATCAAGTCAATCAGTAAAAAAGACGGAATCGTGTTCTGCAAGCAGTAATAATATACTGCTTGCTTATACTTGACTTTTGCTGATATTTATAGTATTATCTAACGGTAGGTCTTGCAGAAATTGAAAATGCGGGTGTGGCGGAATTGGCAGACGCGCTAGATTTAGGTTCTAGTGTCAACCGATGTGCAGGTTCAAGTCCTGTCACCCGCACCAAAGAAGAATCGATACTTTTTGTATCGGTTCTTTTTTATTGACAGGAATATTTTTTGATTTATACTGATACTAATTGATATCAATTAGTATCAGTTACTCAAATAAATACAACTACAATAAACACATAAATAATCCCCCAACAGCGGTTTCAGTTAGGCTGTCGGGGGATTTTCAGTATTAACATCGTGACGGAGACGGAGGCGGTCAAAGCACATCACGAACTTCAAAGGCTAATATAATTTTGAATCGTTCTTCAAAGGTTTTGAGGTTATTGCCGAGAATCTTTTTGATTTTTGCAAGCTGATAATTTATGGTGTTGCGGTGAACAAAGGTTTCCTGAGCAACCCTCTGAACACTTCCGTCATACTTTAGGTAAAGTCTTAAAAAACTCATATAATCCGTGCCGTTGTCACGGTCATACACTTCAAGCTTTTTGAGATTTTCGTTATAGATACTTTCAAGCAACGAAATATCGTCAACTGCAAGAATCAGCTTTTTAACTTCAAGTCGGTCATAGAACATAGGCGTCATATCTGTACGGACGGCAAGCCTTAACATTCTTAAAACAATCTGGTATGTTTTCGGGAGTGATTTCAGCTTGTTATTTGTTTTGCTCACTGCCACATACAGCTTGTTGACGCTTATATACCTCTCCTTTTCCGACTGAATTTTTTCGGCTATGCTTTCAATTTCATCATCGGAAAAGTCATTGAGGATATAGAACATCATGTTGTCCACCTTAAAACCGCCCCAGTGCTTTTTGTAGGAATAAATTGTTCGTTCAAATGCCGATTCAAGCTTTCTTGAAGAAATATGGTCAGCCATATCGGCTTTCACACCGATGATTGCATCACCGATTGCTTTATTTCCGTAACCGAGATTGAGGTTTACAAGCTGTGATGACATATCTGTATATCTGTTACCGTCAAAATCGTAAAAGTAAATTCCGTCTGCCTTTGCAACGGGAATCGGATTAAGATTACCCTGCTTGCTCCATGACTGGAGGACATATTTCTTATGGTTTTCAACAATTTTCTCAGGTGTCATAATAATTTCCCCTTTTTAAGATACCAAAAAAGACAAACAGAAAAGGAGCCTCCTTTTCAGAAGCTCCTTTGCTTTGCGTCTTTTTTGTTTATGCCATTATTATATCACCAAAATACGGTTATGCAATATTTTTCGGCACAATATTCTTTGTGCTAAAGCACAATGTTTTTAGGGATATTTCTTGAATTTATGACCTTTTCGTCATTTTACATACAAATTTCGTGAAATGTTTACTTCTTGTTTGTATGCTGTAATTAACAATTACTCGTTTTCCTTTTTCTTTGTTGTGCCAAGGCTGAGTATAATTGCGGAAATGATAATCATTACAACACCTGCGGCACACGGAATTATGTCACCGTAAATCATATTGAAACCGCTTTCTGTCGCAGCCTGTCCGCTGATGATTGTATATTCACCTGACGGCATACTGCTGAGTGAATATGTTGTGCCGTCAATTGTAACATTGAAATTTTCCGAACGAATCATTTCGTCTGTAATACCTGCGCTTTTAAGACCGTTATCGCCAAGGTTCATATTTGTGCTTACAACTTCGCCGTTCTTAACGATGATTGTATCACCCTTGCAGCTTTTTGCAATATCAGCACCGATAACAACCGAATAGTCGCTTGTATTTGTATCAATAATAACGATGCCGCCCTCTGTTCTTGCAACGCAAGCCATGAGGTTATACACACCGTCCTCGCCCTCAACGGCTGTCGGCTCTGAAATGCTCTTGAACTTCATACCCTTGAGGTTAGCCTTGAACTGCTTTGTTGTTTCGTCATCAAGGAAATTTGTGCCGACCTTTTTATCGTCTGACGATGCGATAATCTTGCCGTCAGCATCTGTCATAACAAATGAATTGATGCCGAGGTTCTTTACAAGTGCGGCATTTGTGTCAGCCGAAGTATTTTCCGTAACAACACTTGCAATTACATTTGCTTTTTCAAAAAGTGAGTTCATAAACTCAAATTTAGTGTAGTTATAGTTATCGCTGTATTCTGTAAGCTGAGCCTTTGCGTCATCAAGATATGTCTGATTTGAGCTTTCTGTTTTTGTTGAAAACAAATTTGCAAACTACCGAAACGCAAACCATAACAACAGCAACGATAACTGCCGTTACAACTGCAACACCTTTTTTTAACCGATTTAGAATTGCCCATTGTAATCTTCCTTTCAAAATGTTTTGCTTGAATAACTTGAATAAAATAATACCATTATTCGACTTTGTTTTCAAGTACGGTTCGTGAAATAATTAACAACTGCACATAATTTGACAATATTCTGCATTAACCGATTTTGGGATACAGCTCTGCGAAAAAAGATAATTTGGAAAAAATGATACATCTATGATACAATGGCAATATAAACTGTGTCTTGGAGGTGGGGTTGTTGGCTGACATATTGATTGTTGAGGACGAAAAGAATATTTCAAATCTTATTGAAATGGCTCTTTCTCGGCACGGGCACAAAACCGATTGTGTGTTTGACGGCGAAAGCTGTGCCGATGTTCTGGAGAAAAAGCACTTTGACCTTATTCTGCTTGATGTTATGTTGCCGAAAATCAGCGGTTTTGAGCTTATGGACTACATCAAAGGCTTTGACACACCCGTAATTTTCATTACTGCAAAATCAGATATATCGGACAGGGTTTACGGGCTTAACCTGGGGGCTGACGATTACATAACAAAACCGTTCAACATTTCGGAACTTCAGGCAAGAGTCGATGCGATACTGCGAAGATACAACAAGGCAAAAACAAAACTCAGCTTTAAAGACATAGTAATTGACACAAATTCAAGAATAGTCACCAAAAACGGAGTACAAATTGACCTTACATTAAAGGAATACGAAATACTTCTGCTTTTTGTACGCAACAAAAACATTGCTCTTTACCGTGAAATGATTTACGAAAGGGTATGGAATGAACCGTATATGGGTGATACAAGAACCGTGGATCTGCATATTCAGCGGTTAAGAAAAAAGCTTGATTTAAAAGACAACATTCAGTCTGTGTATAAAGTCGGTTACCGTCTTGTTGAATAAGCGGAGGGAAAGCCCTAATGAAATTTTCGTGGAAAATATTTTTTATTACCTTTCTTATTATAATTACTTCCTTCGGTGTGGGAGGTTTTCTCCTCATCAACACCGTTTTTACAAACACGCTGAACAACCGTATTGACTCAGCCAAAAAGAACAACAATTACATCACAACGGCACTTTCGGTATATGCAGACAACAACCAACCCACCTACGGAAACTTGGAATATCTGCGCGTTTCGGCAATCGGATTTGCAAAACAAATTGCAGGCAATTCGGATTCTAAAATCAAAATCGGTTCAATAAACGAGCTCAGCTTTTCGGCAGAAAATGAATTTGCCCACGGTATGTCGGTAAACTCCAGAAAAAGCAGAGTAGTTACTGAAAACAAAAAATACTATATTCAGACAATAAGCAAAATTCAGCTTGTAACCAAAAGCTGTTATATTGAAACTGTTGACAATATAACAAGCGTGTACAGCGACCGTGATATGTACTGCACAATTTATCAGTTCATTCTCATAGGCGTTGCGTTGTTTGCATCAATTCTGCTTGTAATCTTCTCAAAGCTTTTGACAAGACCGCTTGTTAAGTTAAAGGATGCGTCAAAGGAAGTTGCCGAGGGCAACTTTAATATGAGAGTAAAGGAAAGCCACGGCATTACATCTTCAACCGAAATAACCGAGCTTTCGCAGAGCTTTAATACCATGGCGGATTATGTTGAAGATTACATTGAACAGCTAAAGCTTGCAACACAGAATCGTGACAACTTTATTGCGGATTTTACCCACGAATTAAAAACTCCGCTGACATCTGTTATCGGTTATGCGGATATGCTCCGCTCATATGAAATGGAGCCTGAACAACGCAGAGAATGTGCCGACCTTATCTACAAAGAGGGCAGTCGGCTTGAGGCGCTTTCGCTTAATCTGCTAAACCTTATAGTTTTGAAAAATGACGAAATCAAAACCGTAAACATCAGAACGGACATAATTTCCGATGACATTAAAAGGTCTGTTCTCTTTATTTTGAAAAAATACGGTGTGAAACTCAAATTAAATGTTGAAAAAGCAGAAGTCAACGCAGAGCCGTCGCTCTTGAAAACGCTCTTGTACAACCTGATTGACAATGCCTGCAAAGCGAGTGAGAGCGGAAAGCCTGTTACACTCACGGGATATGTTGACAGCGACAGATACCGTTTTTGCGTTACCGACAGCGGTTGCGGAATTGCGGAAGATGACCTTGCCAAAATTACCGAACCGTTTTATATGGTTGACAAATCCCGTTCAAGGAGTATGGGCGGAGCCGGCCTCGGGCTTTCAATCTGCAACGAAATTGCAAAGCTTCACGGTTCAACTCTTGAAATTGTCAGTGAAGTCGGCAAGGGTACGGACATCAGCTTTACGGTAAGTCTTGCCGATAATTCTACGGAAAGTGAGGGCTTTGAAGATGAAGAAATTTAACCTTAAAAAATCCGCAAAATATATCATCTGCACTTTGCTCACCTTGACCGTAGTCGCAACCGTTGTGTTTCTCCCACGCTTTTATTATTCGGTAACGGACAATCGGGATTCTGTCGGAAACACGGCGGAAACATTTAAACTTACCGCTGACATAACTACTTCGAGCGGCGGAGAATTTTTGAAACTCGTTTCAAACGAAGATACCGTTTGGGTTCTTCAAAACAATGCTCCGAAAGCAGAATCTGTAATCAGCTATGCCAAAAAAGCGATAAGCAATCTTGCAAATTCGCTTAAAGACACAAATTTATTTTCCAATATTGCAGGCTACATTCCGCAGTTTTTTACATTTGACAGCTGCAGCGGTTACAAACTTACAATGCGTGGAACACTTGACGGTAATGTAATCGTTTCGTCCGATTTTATGTTTGTAACATGCAACTATGCCAAAGAGGGCGAACGATACGGACTAAACATAACAATGCTGTTTGACACGGAAACCTTTACGATTTATGAGCTTAACATTGATACAACCTACCTGTCGGACAGCGGTACCGAGAATGAAATTCCGCAGTATTTGGTTATTCCGTACAGCGACAGTTATGAACAGGAGTTGTCCGATGCACTCATAAAATACTGGGGTGTCAGTTCCGATTCAATAACGGTTAATGTAAGTCCCGAATCTTTCAGCATCAACATCTGCCCACAGCCGTTTTTGGAATACAGCAAAATAAACAACGAACAATTTGATTATTATGTGTTATGAAACAACTATGATACATTTTTGAACAAATTCAGAAACAAGCCTTTTGTATAGTATAGATACACTTACGAAAGGCTTGTTTTTTTATGGATATTAAAGAGTATGAGGAATTTTGTAAAAACAGTAAATACGGAAACTTTATGCAATCGGCAGACTGGGCAAAGGTTAAAAAGGGTTGGATTCCCGAGTATGTTGCAGTTCGTGACGAATACGGAAAAATCAACGGCTGTACACTCGTGCTTGTAAAGAAAATACCGATTCTCAACACGGCAATGCTTTATGCACCGAGGGGCTTTGTATGCGACACTCACGACAGTAAAACCGTCAGAAAAATATTTGAGCAGATAAAGCTGATTGCAGAAAAATATCACGCATACACACTTAAAACCGATCCCCTGATTGACGAAACCGACTTTATCTCGATTAAAAATCTTGTTGATCTCGGCTTTGTTTATCACGGTGAAAAGCAAGGATATGACAACACCCAATGCAGAGAAAATTATGTGCTTGACATAAAAGATAAATCTTGTGATGAAGTTTTTGCAAATTTTAAATCAAAATGGCGGTACAACATCCGCCTTGCAATGAGGAAAGGCGTTGAGTGTAAATTCTGCGGTGAAGATGAGCTTGACGATTTTATGGAGCTTATGAAAGAAACAGGCAGGCGTGACGGCTTTGAAATTCGTTCGGAAGAATATTTCAGAAATTTTTTACAGGCATTTCACGGCAACGCAAAGCTATGTATCGCAAAACTTGACGGAAAAGTTTTGTCGGGTGCATTGCTTGTAAATTATGCAAATGTTGCAAGCTATGTTTACGGCTGTTCATCAAACGAATACAGAAAATATATGCCGAATTATCTTATGCAATGGACGATGATTAAGTACGCAATTGAGAGCGGTTGCCGTACATACGATTTTTGCGGTATTCCCTATTGGTATGACGAAACGCATAAAAACTACGGTGTATATCGCTTTAAACAGGGATTTAACGGCAAAGTCAAAACCTATGCCGGCGAGTTTGACTATGTTTTCAGAAACGGAGTAAATCACATTGCCGACCTTGCAATGAAACTGAAAAAGCTTGTGTGAAATATTCATCTGCGTTGAATTTGCAAACCGTATATGCTAAAATGGAGTGGGTAAAATTATCCCACTCCATTTTGTATCGGAGGAATTTTATGTTCTGCGATTTGCATACACATTCAACATTTTCGGACGGCACATTTTCACCCACGGAAATCGTTTTAAAAGCCAAAGAAATCGGGCTTGACGCTGTTGCACTCTGCGACCACAACACGGTTGCCGGACTTGACGAATTTGTTTCGGCAGGTAAAAAGTACGGCGTAACCACCGTTTCGGGGATTGAATTTTCAACCGAATACAATTCAAAACAGCTGCACATTGTCGGTCTGTTTATCAAGAAAGAAAACTATTCAGACATAACCGAAATTATGGCTGAGTCGCAAAAAATTAAAGGAAGAAAGCAACAAACTGCTCGTTAAAAATCTTGCGAAAGACGGCTATATTCTCGACTATGACGAAATCAAAAACAGCACGGTTGACGGCTTTGTAAACCGTGCAAACATCGCCGCCGCTCTTATGCAGAAGGGCTATGTTTCTTCTGTCAAAGAGGCATTTCAAACCTTGCTTATGTCGAAGTTCGGCTACTATGTTCCGCCGAAAAGGCCGTCATCTCTGTATATAATTGAAAAGCTGAAAGGTTTCGGTTCAATATCCGTTCTTGCACACCCGTTTCTCAATATGAACGAAGATGAGTTGAGAGAATTTCTGCCAAAAGCAAAGGCTTGCGGTCTTAACGCAACGGAGGCGTACTATTCGCTTTTTAACAAAACCGAAACAGAGCTTGCCGAGAAAATCTGTGATGAATACGGTCTTTTGAAAAGCGGCGGAAGTGACTTTCACGGAGCAACAAAACCCGATATTTCGCTTGGAGTCGGAAAAGGAAATCTTGCGATACCGACAGAAATATACAAAAATCTTGCTAATTGTTATCACAACTTCCGATTATAAAATTATCGTTATTATGCAATGCTCCCTGCATTTTACAAGCACAACAATTTAATTTCGACCCAAACAACACAAAACAGCGATGAAGAATAATCACCGCTGTTTTTTTGGTTTTAAATTTAAATTTTTTTAAATTCAGGCTTATTTTATTTTAAGTGAAATATCAAAAGCCTTAACCGAATGAGTGAGCGCACCCATTGAAATGATATCGACACCGGTTTCGGCAATTTCACGAAGAGTTTCGTCCGTGATGCCGCCGCTTGCCTCAAGAAGTGCCTTGCCTGCCGTGATGTCAACAGCCTGTTTCATAAGCTCGGGGCTCATATTGTCGAGCATAATAACATCAACGCCTGCCTCAAGAGCCTGATTGAGTTCGTCAAGGTTTCTTACTTCAAGCTCAACCTTGGTCATATGACCGAGTTTTGATTTAAGCTTTGAAACAGCGTTTGCAATTCCGCCGCCTGCGTCAATGTGGTTATCCTTGAGCATTGCGGCATCTGAAAGATTGTAACGGTGATTTCTTCCGCCGCCAACCGTAACGGCATACTTCTGGAGCGGACGCATACCCGGGAGTGTCTTTCTTGTGTCGGCAATAGAAGCCTTTGTACCGCTGACAATTTCAACAGCCTTGTTTGTTGCGGTTGCAATGCCGCTCATATGCTGAATAAGGTTGAGGGCCGTTCTCTCGCCCTTTAAAATTGTTCTTGTCTTGCCGTGAATTTCAGCGATGATTTCGCCCTTTACAAGCTTGTCGCCGTCATGCTTATAAACCTTTGCCTCAAAACCGTTTGGCTGAAGAATTTCAAACACACGGAGCGCAACCTCAATACCGCAAAGAACACCTGAACTTTTTGCAAGGAAAATTGCCGTGTTTTCCTGATTTTCATCAATAAGGTAATCGGTTGTTGTGTCAAGATAGTTGATATCCTCAAGCAATGCGGTTTTGATAAGATTGTCTACGTAAATGCTGTTAAGTGTCATCAGTCTGTACCCTCCATAATTTCATCAAAAATGATACTTGCAACAATTGCCGCACTTCTTGCCTCAACAAGATCGGAATTGATTTCGTACTTTTCTGCAAACAGTTCACTCATAATCTCGTGAATCTGCTTACTGCTTTCTTCATATTTTTCAGGCTTTGGAAGAACAAAATATGCGTCCTGCAAAATCTCTCTGATTTTTGAACGACAGCCGTGTGGCATAGCCTTACCCTCAACAGGACGATAAACAGGTTCTTCGCCAAGAGTTCTTCTGCCGAATTTGTTGATTTTATCCGTAATATCAAGAGCGGCTGTTCTTGAATAAACAAGCGCCTCAAGGAGCGAGTTACTTGCAAGACGGTTCGCACCGTGAACACCTGTGTGCGAGCACTCTCCTGCGGCATACAAGCCCTCAACGGTTGTGCGTGAATGAAGGTCAACATCAATACCGCCCATAAGGTAATGCTGGCACGGAAATACAGGGATTCTGTCCTTTGTAATGTCAACGCCCTCTTCAAGGCATCTTTCATAAATCATCGGAAAACGATTTCTTACAAAATCAGCCGGCTTGTGGGTTATGTCAAGATAGAAATTCTCGCTGTTCGTCTTAATTGATTCAAGCATAACCGCATTTGAAACAACATCTCTCGGAGCAAGCTCTCCTCTGCTGTCATAATTTGAGGCAAATCTCTCGCCGTTGCAGTTGAGCAGAACCGCACCCTCACCACGAACAGCCTCACTTATAAGAAAACGCTCTCTGCCATGATCAGCCGCAAATGCTGTCGGGTGAAACTGTATTCTCGAAAGATTTTTAATTCTTGCACCAAGCATATATGCAAACGCAATACCGTCACCCGTTGCGATTGCGGAGTTGGTTGTGTACTTATAAACTCTACCGATACCGCCTGTTGCAAGCAGACAGTAGTTACAGCCGTAGTGAAGCTTTTCACCGTTTCTCAAAATGCTTATATAAAAACCGTTCAGCACCTTGTCAATTGAATAAACAAGAGCGTTGTCACACACGGTAACATTTTTTAGCTGAGTAACCTTTGCGATAAGTCCGTCAACAATTGCCTTGCCTGTTGAATCCTTATGATGAACAATTCTGTTTCTGCTGTGACCTGCCTCCAGAGTTTTGCACATTGTGCCGTCCTCGTTAAGGTCAAAATCAACACCGAGATCTTTTATTTTAAGAACATCCGAAGGACCTTCGGTAACAAGCTTTTCAACAGCGGAAAGAGTATTTTTATACTTTCCCGCAATCAATGTATCCGTAATATGCAGCTTGTAGCTGTCGTGAACCGTATCAAGCACACACGCAACACCGCCCTGCGCAAGAGAGCTATTTGAAAGCTGAAGTTCACGCTTTGAAACAAGAAGAATATTCACGCTTTCGGGAAAATTAAGTGCCGCATAAAGTCCTGCCGCACCTGTGCCTACGATTACAACATCAAATTTCTTATCCATTTCCAAGTTCCTTTGAAAAAATTTATCTGTTACACACGGCATCACACAAAATACCGTTTACAAATTTGTACCTGTATATTATACTACTAATTGTAAGATTAGTAAATACAGTAAATAATTTTGAAAGGGCGATTATTATGGCTGAAAATACAATTCCGAACGATCCGATGATTCTTTTAAGCTTTGTTAATACAAAGCTGCGTGATTTCTACCCCAGCCTTGATAAAATGTGTGACGATCTCGGTTGCAGTAAAGAAGAAATTGAAAGCAAGCTTTCTGCAATTGACTACAAATACAACGCAGAACTCAATAAATTTGTCTGACATCAAAGGAAAGTCCGTTTTATCGTACAGTTCATTTGATATGATTAACATATAGGATATCCCATATGTTAAGGAGGAAATTTTATGGGCATTTTCGATTTTGAACGATTGTTTGATTTAAACCATGACGGAACGCTTGATCCGCTTGAAAAAGGTCTTGAGTTCACTGTGATTGAAGATATTATGAATGATGACGAAGATAATGACGACTTGTTTTCGTCTGATTCAGATGATGAATTTGACACGGATTTCGGCGATGATTTCTGATTTTATTCAGCAAACAATTTAATCTTCAAGCAAAAAGCGAGATGAATTTTGCGATTGAATCCATCTCGCTTATATTTTTATTTATTGTGATTTTGTTCAAGCGTTACAGCTTATAATTGTCCATAACCTTTTCCAAGGTCTTGTAATCATCATCGGAAATTTTATACACGGTTGAATTGTCTTTGTCAACACAGATTTTGTCAGCACCGCCGACACGGATATTGTGGGTAACAATTCCGTCTTTGCGTGTTTCAATAAGGATTCCGCCGTCAAACTCACCGCTTGTACCGCCCGTTTCGGCTGATTGCAGAATATTCTTGACCGTCTTGAAATCAACTTCGCCAAGCACGGCGGTTGATTCGTCCGACATTACGACGGTTATTTCATCAAAATCGGAAAAATTAACCTTGTCTGTAATTTTCGTATCACCGCAACCGCAAAGCATTACCGCAACGGATAACATCATCACAAAAGCCAAACAAACCGCTCTAAATTTTTTCATATAATCTCCCCACACAACTAACTATTGATTATGAGAAAAGTATAAATAATAATTTTCGCAAAGTCAACGCCTAAATACACCGACTTACACTTTGTTCAAGCCTATTGCGTCACTTCTTTTGAAAATGAAAAAGGCTTTTATCAACCGGGAATTTTTGCGACGGATAAATTGTTGTATTGCCGGATGCGATAAAACTGATGAGGACTGCAAGCACAAAATACGGGGCGGCAGACGCACCGAAAACTTCGATACCGAGAACGATTGCTGTAATAGGTGTGTTGATTGCTGCGGCAAAAACACATACAAATCCGATTGCCGCAAAAAATGTGGGATCAAATCCGCAGACGCATCCGAACCAACTGCCGAATGACGCACCCATATCAAACATAGGAGTAACCTCTCCTCCCTGAAATCCTGCACCGAGGGTAAGTACGGTCAAAAGATATTTTGCCGGCATATCGTACCATTTTGCATCGCCATTAAAGGCGGTGCCCTGCATCCATGTGCTTAAGCCCTCAAAATCGTTAAGTCCCAAAGCGAAAATTAAAAGGCTGACGATTGCCGCACCTACTGCTGCGGCAAGAAGGTAGTTCTTGAAAATTTTTGGAGTATGCAAGTTTTACATACTTTATTCCGAGTGCAAACAGCTTGCCGATTAAGCCGAGGCAAACTGCCGCAATTAAAAATACAAAAGAAATCTTGCGTCAAAATCTGGGATTGACGAAATTGCATATCTTTGATGTTTAAAGCCGAGAAGCTGTGTAACAAAATTTGCAAGATATGAACACGCAAAGCACGGAATTACCGCACCTGCCGACAATCTTCCGACACAGCAGACTTCCATTCCGAAAAATGCACCTGCAAACGGTGTGCCGAAAACCGAACCGAATGCAGAGCTGATTCCGCTGAGAACGATTGTACTTCGGTCATTATTTTTAAAGCCGAGATAATCGGCAACATTACTTGTCAGCGAACCGCCAATCTGAACGGCAGTTCCCTCTCTGCCGACAGAACCGCCGAATAGGTGGGTTATGCAGGTAAATATAAATGTCAGCGATGCAAGTCGCTTTGGCACTTTTTCACCGTCATTTGCACTCTCAATAATAATGTTGTTGCCCATTGACGACTTTCCGCCGATACGCTTATATACAAAAGCGGTCACAATACCTGCTACGGGCAAAAACATATAGCACAACGGAAAGAAGCTCCTGAAATCTGCCGCATAATCAAGACATTTCAGAAATGCAAACGATATGAGTCCCATCACAACGGAACAGCACAGAGATGTTGCAAGCACCTTAAAATCAACAAATTTGTTCTTCATAAATTTCCTCCTCAAAATTTCCGCACAAAGAACATCGCATAAAAAAAGCCAATGCCCCTGTTCAAAAAAACAGAAGTCATCAGCAAAAGCGGTTTCGGCAAAAGCCGTGGGAGAACCTCATTCCCATTCATATTGACATATATAGTATATACCGAGCAGGTTAATTTTTCAAGTGATTTCGACAATTTTTGTAATTTTCCAAAAATCACCTTGCAATCATTTTGTTTAAGCAGTATGATACTCTATACCAAGCGGAAGAATATTTATTATTAAAAGAATCGGAGGCTGATGATATGTGTACAGCGGCAACATATAAAACAAAAGACTTTTACTTTGGCAGAACGCTTGATTATGAATTTTCATACGGTGACGAAATTACAATTACTCCACGAAATTTTCCGTTTAAGTTCCGCCATACAAACGAATGCAACAACCACTTTGCGATGATTGGCATGGCTCACATTGCAGACGGTTATCCGCTCTATTACGATGCAATGAATGAAAAGGGCTTGTGTATGGCAGGGCTAAATTTTGTGGGCAATGCCGTATATTTTGAACCGAAAAACGGCAAGGAAAATATTGCACAATTTGAGTTCATTCCGTATATACTTTCACATTGCGACAGCGTTTTGCAGGCAAGGAAAAAGCTTGAAAACCTTAACATAACAAATACGCAGTTCAGCGACAGGCTCCCCTGTGCTCAATTGCATTGGATTATTTCCGACAGAAACGAATCGCTTACAGTTGAATCGACAAATGACGGACTCAAGGTCTATGACAACCCTGTCGGTGTGCTGACAAACAATCCTCCGTTTGACATTCAGATGTTCATGCTCAACAACTATATGTCACTCTCACCAAAGCAACCCGAAAACAACTTCGGCAAAAGTGCCGAGCTTACCGCATACAGTCGTGGAATGGGTGCAATCGGACTGCCGGGCGACCTTTCATCCGCATCCCGTTTTGCAAAGGTTGCGTTCACAAAGCTGAACTCCGTTTCGGGTGACAGCGAGAGCGAAAGCGTGAGCCAGTTTTTCCACATTCTCGGTTCTGTTGACCAGCAGAGAGGTTGTTGTGAGGTTTCAGACGGAAAGTATGAAATCACACTTTACACCTCCTGTTGCAATGCCGACAAGGGAATCTACTACTACACCACCTACAACAATCACCAAATTTGTGCGGTTGATATGCACAAAACCGACCTTGACATAGCCGAACTTACCGCATACACACCCATTACGGAAGGTAAGGTTTTATTTCAAAATTAAACACAAAAATTTCAGCCGTACACTTTTGAAATGTACGGCTGTTGTTTTATTTATTGTCTTTCTTCTGTTTTTTATGCTTATGCTTTTTGAGATGAACCTCGGGAACAGCGACAGTATCATAAACAACCGTGCTGTCTGTGTTATCCTCGGCAACATCATTCTGCTTTACTTTGCCCGTATGAATCTCGGGGAAAGCAAGGTTTTCGGAATCAAATGTAAATTTCCTGTCCTTCATAATACCTGCCTCCGATTCTAAATGCAATTTATAAAGAATGTTATCGTCAGACTGTTCAGGAAGTCGGCAAACAAACTGCCGACAATCGGAACAATAAGATAAGCCTTAACGGACGGTGCGTATTTTTCGCAGATTGCCTGCATATTTGCCATTGCATTTGGCGTTGCGCCCATACCAAAACCGCAAGTACCTGCCGCAAGAACAGCTGCATCGTAATCTCTGCCCATAATGTTGAACACAACAAAATATGTGAAAATGAACATAAGAACAACCTGACCTGCAAGAAGTATAATAAGCGGAAGCGCAAGGTCAGCAAGCTGCCAAAGCTTGAGTGTAATCATGGCAATACCGAGGAAAAGTGAGAGACATATACCGCCGAGGTCGTTAATCTCGCCCATATGAATGGTGATTTTACCCGTGTATTCACCGATATTTCTCATAATTGCGGCAACAATCATTGCACCGATATAAATCGGGAATGTCATGCCCGTAAGTGAAAGCAAATCGGAAACAACCGTACCGAGTCCGACCGCTATAATCAGCTGAAATACTGCCGGAGCATACATTGAAAAATGTCGTTCATGCTTTTCTTCTTCTTCAACAAGAAGGCTGTCATCCTCTGTTTTGATTGTGGCAATAAGGTTGTGCTTTTTAATAAGTCTGTTTCCGACAGGTCCGCCCATGAGTGAGCCTGCGATAAGACCGAATGTTGCAGCGGCAGTACAAACAGTTGTCGCACCCTGAACGCCGAAATCCTCAAGTACAGGACCGAAAGCGCCCGCCGTACCGTGACCGCCTACCATAGGAATTGAACCCGTTGTCATACCCGTGAGCGAGTCAAGTCCGATCAAATTTGCAAGTCCGATTGCAGAGAAATTCTGCATTACAATGAGCATAATTACAAGAAACAAAAATACGATAAGGGATTTGCCTCCGCTTTTCAGCACCTTTAGATTCGCCTGAAATCCGACTGAGGTAAAGAAAAACACCATGCAGACTTCCTTTAGAGTATCATTAAAATCAATTACCGCAACACCTGTCATATAGAGAACCAGCGTAAGAATTGCAAAAAGCAAACCGCCGATTACAGGTGCGGGTATACAAAATTTCTGCAAAAACGATATACGCTTTTTCAGAAATGCACCGGCCATCAGAACAATCACGGCAACTGCGATTGTCTGATACATATCAAGAGTTATATTCAATCAGCACCAATCCTTTCGCAGTTATCCTGCTGTTTTTACTGTTATTCCTCTTTCGGAATAATATTCTGCCGCACCCTTGTGAAAAGGAATTTTGACACCTTCAACGGCTTTTTCAAGCGTTATGTCAACATCCGCCGAAACAGTCAGCTGAAGTTCCTGCGCATTGTCAAAGACAAGCTGTGTAAGCTTCTTCACCTGTTCGACTGAAAGTCTGTCGTTCACAATCAGAACAGCCTTTACCGCAACTGTGCCGACTTCATCACTCTGCCCGTTGTAAGTGTTTTTCGGAATTTTGCAGTCAACATAGCTGTAGGTATTTTTAAGCTTTTTAACAGCTGCGTCATCAATTCCTATAAGCTTGATGTCACATTGCTTTGAAAGTTCCTCAACAACTGTTGCATTAAGTCCGAGTGTGAAAAATGCCGCGTCAATTTCGCCGTTCTCTAACTGTTTTGCGGCATCGGCATAATTAAGATTTTTTTCCTTAACCATTTTTGAGTTAAGCCCGTATGCCGAAAGAATCTGCTTTGCGTTAAGCTCCGAACCCGATTCTTCTTCACCGATGCTCACGGTTTTGCCGAGCAAATCATCAACACTGTTAATATCAGAATCTTTTCTTACAACGATATGACAAGCCTCTGTAAACATACCTGCAACAGCGCTGTAACCATCAAGACTGCCGGATTTTTCAAAATTATTTTCGCCGTTAAATGCGTCGTGTGCAATGTCGGACTGAACAATTGCAGCGTCAAGATAATTCTGTGAAAGCAAGCGAACATTTGCCGCAGAACCGGCTGTTGTCTTTGTTTCAATTTTCAGAGTACCGTCAGCATCGGCAATCGACTTTATCGAATTTGCCGCTTCGTTATAAATTCCGCCGGTACCTGCCGCACCGAATCGGATTGTTTCACCGCCTGATGAACAGCTGCACAAAAGAACAGTCATCAAGGCAATCAAAAGTGCAAGTAGTTTTTTCATTTTTCCGCCTTCTTTGCTTTTGGATTTCGCTCAAAAAAAGAGAAATTGTAAAAGCACAAAAGCTCACAATTCCCCTTTATTCCATTCAAATTATACCATAACGGAAGTGCCGTTGTCAAACGAAAAGGCACTCCCGAAAAGGAGTGCCTCATTACATCAGAATGTATTACTTGTTGAAAATTGACATAATATCATAGAAGGTATCGTCGTCATCATCAGTCTTGTCCTTTGTTGTTGACTTTGGCTCTTCCTTAGCCACAACAGGAGCTGACGCTGATGAAACTGCGTCCGTAAGATTCTTCTTAGCAATCTGACCGTCTGCGTTAAAGCCGGTTGCAATAACCGTCACGCTGATAGCATCTTCCATTTTGTCGTCAATAACAGCACCCCAAATGATGTTTGCATCATCTGAAACCTTATCCTTAATCATTGTTGATGCGGCATCGATATCATCAAGACTAACATCGGCAGATGCTGTGATGTTGATAATAAGACCCTTTGCGCCGTCAATTGAAGTTTCAAGAAGCGGACTTGAAATAGCCATATCTGCGGCAACGGTAGCCTTGTCCTTGCCTGTTGCACTGCCCATACCCATGTGAGCGTAGCCTGCGTCCTTCATTACGGAAGTAACATCGGCAAAGTCGAGGTTTACAAGACCCGGGAGAAGGATAAGGTCTGAAATACTCTGAACACCCTGTCTGAGAACATCATCGGCAATAGCAAATGCGTTCTGGAGAGTGATGCTTGTATCCGAAACATACTTGAGTCTTTCGTTAGGAACGATGATAAGAGAGTCAACACAGGCAGAAAGCTCTGCAATACCCTGCTCAGCCTGAGTCATTCTTCTCTTGCCTTCAAAAGCAAACGGCTTTGTAACAACGCCGACTGTAAGAATACCCATATCCTTTGCGATTTTGGCAACTACGGGAGCAGCGCCTGTACCTGTACCGCCGCCCATGCCGGCAGTAACAAATACCATATCCGTATCCTTGAGAAGTGCTGCGATTTCATCTCTGCTCTCCTCGGCTGCCTCCTGTCCGATCTGCGGCATAGAGCCTGCGCCCTTACCTCTTGTAAGCTTTTCGCCGATCTGAATCTTCTGCGAAGCCTTTGAAAGTCTTAAAACATGTTCATCTGTATTTATTGCGATAAATTCAACATTCTTAACCTCGGTCGCAACCATGCGATTAACAGCGTTTCCGCCGCCTCCGCCGACACCGATCACTTTAATTTTAGGCATATACTCGTTTTCCAATTCCAGTTCAAAAGCCATTTTTTCGTCCTCCTTATATATTGACAACTTTCAGTCAGAAATCATTATTCTTCATAGTACACAATTATACTATCTTATACTATCATACTTTTTTCAAAATAGCAATGCTTTTCAGCCGTTTTTCTGCAAATTTATACGGAAAATTCTGCTGAAAAATTACTCGCCCGTATAGGCGCCGTCCGCATTGCCGTAGTCATATCCGCCGTCACCGTTATCATAGGTACCGTTATCATAGTTATTATAGCTGTTATTGTCGTAATAACCCGTGTCACCGCCCGAATATGTTCCGTCATCCCATGTGTAGTTTCCTGTGTAGCCGTCACCCGTATCGGCTGAAGAATCAGCCGCCTGCGTTGTTGCCTGTGTGGTTGCCTGTGTTGCGGCTGTGGGCTGGGTTGCGGCAGGTTTGTAGTGAGAAATTTTTGATGTACTGCAAGCCGAAACATCAAGCGTTCCTGCAACAAGTCCTGTGTTGTTCGGGTCAAGCTTTTCGTTGATGATTGTCATTGCAGTTCTGATTTTATAGTCGATATCATCGGGAAGTCCGATGTTAATGTCAATCCTTCCGTCATAAACGAGCTTTATGTTTGCCGTGTCGGTAACATCAAAGCCTGTGATATTCTTAACCTTGTTGTTGATAAGGCTCTGCGAAACATCTTCGAGAATATCGGGAACATTTGCGTCACTGAACGACACATATTGTCCAACCTCTGTGGTCTTGATGTCGCCGCAGGTGAGTTCGGGAAGCTTGTCCTTATTTTCGGAAATTTCCTCAAGGATTCTGCCCTTTGAGCTTACAAGCAGATAGCCGTTACCGTTTGGAATAACATATGACGGTGTTGCGTCAACAACAGTAATTGTTATTGTGTCCGGAATGTTAAAGCTTACGCTTGCGCTTTCGATATATGAAAGATTCTTGACAATCTTGTCCGATGTATTGTACATTGCACCCATGAAGATGTTCTCCTGATATTCAACACCACTGAATGCAATTATCTGTTTTTCGTCATAATACTTGTCCCCCACAACCTCAATTTTTTCGGTTTTAAAAAGGACTGTAAGGCTTAGTATAACACCGATTATAAGCACTGCCGCAAAAATCGAACTGTACAGTGCGATTCTCCTGTGCTTAATCTGAGTGCTCGTCAGAGATTTTTTTCTTCTGCGAATTACTTCACGCTCCTGAGCACGGATTTCCTTTGCACGCTTTTCCTGTTTTTGCTTTTCTCCGAATTCGTCAACATAATAGCCGTCTTCATAATCCTTTGGTTTAAGGTTCTTGATTTTAGCCTTGCCTTTTCTCCTGAATTTTTCTTCACGGCTCATATTTTCGACTTGTCTTTGTGATTCCTGCTCTTCTTTTTGCTTGAGAAAAGCCTCCTCAATTTTACTTTTTGGAGCTTTTTTCTGCTGTTCCTTTTTCGGATTGGGGGATTTTTTAGCTCTCTTATCCTGCTTTGCTTTTTCCTTATGATACTTTTCTGCCTGCTTTGCGGCATTTTTACGCTGTTTTTCAAGACTCTTTCGCTCTTTTGATGTAAGCGGTCTTCTGCCTTTACCGTCGATCAAAGCAAATCCTCCCTTCGTTTATGTTATCTGCCGAGGGCGGAAATCCGCCCTGCGACAGTTAAAAATCTGATTACCCTAAATTTTCTTGATGTCTGCCCCGATTGATGTAAGAGTAGACTCAATACACTCGTAGCCTCTTTCAATATACTCCACGCCGCCGATTTCGGTTTTGCCCTCTGCACAAAGGCCTGCAACAACAAGTGCCGCACCTCCACGCAAATCGGGAGCTTCAACCGACGCACCGTAAAGAATTTCCACACCCTCGGCAACGGCTACCTTGCCCTCTGTCTTAACGGCTGCACCCATTCTGACAAGCTCGGGAATGTGTCTGTATCTGTTTTCAAATATATTTTCAACAAAAACCGTTGTTCCGTCTGCAACACACGCTGTTGCAAGCAAGGGCGCCTGTGCGTCCGTGGGAAAGCCCGGAAACGGCATCGTTCTGATTGTTTTCATTGATTTAAGTCTTTCGGGAGCGTTTATCTCAAGATTTCCGTCCGAAATTCTTATCTTGCACCCTGCGTTTTTGAAGATTGGAATAAGTGCCGCAAGGTGGGACGAAATTATTCCGTTAAGTATAATTTTTGAACCCGTTACGGCGGCACAGCTCATAAGCGTTGCGGCAACGATTCTGTCCGGAATGATTGTGTGGACAGAGCCGCAGAGAGAGCTTACACCCTCAATGACGACAACACCCTCGCCTGCTCCGGAAATATCGGCACCGCAGGAATTGAGATAATCCGCAAGGTCGCAGATTTCAGGCTCACGGGCGGCATTGATGATTGTTGTTGTGCCTTTCGCAAGACAGGCGGCAATCATAATATCTTCCGTTGCACCCACACTCGGGAACGAAAGCGTTATCCTTGTTCCGCAAAGTCCGTTTGGAACGCAACATTCAAGATAGCCGTGCTTTTCACGAATATCCGCCCCCATTTCCCGAAGTGAATTGAGATGCAAATCAATCGGTCTTGAACCGATTTCACATCCGCCGGGGAATGAAATTCTCGCCCTTCCCGTTCGTGCAAGGATTGCACCGAGAAAAACAATTGAACTCCTTGTTTTACGCATCAATTCAACGGGAACATCAAAGCGGTTGATATCGTCACATTTTACGAGAAGTGTTTTATCACAGCGTGTGACGGCACAGCCGAGATACCGAAGAATGTTGACAGATGCGTCAACATCGGAAAGCGAAGGACAATTGTGGATTACATTTTCACCTTTTGTAAGAATCGAGGCGGCAATAATCGGCAAAGCGCTGTTTTTTGCCCCCTGAACTTCAACCTCTCCGTCAAGCTTTTTGCGTCCTGTAACAAGCAGTTTTGACACAATAACACCCTCTCAAAAAGAATACCCTTCTATTCTATGAGAAAGCGTTATAAATGTTACCGTTACACAAGTCCGAGAACTTTTTTGACTACCGAATAAATTCTTTCGTTGGCGTCGGTAATTGCCATTTTGCGTGAATTTTCGCTGTACTTCTCAAGCTTTTCGGGATTGAGAAGCATTTTGTCAGTTTTACGCATAAGAGCCGCACCCGTGAGGTCTTTTTCCTCAATAATGTCAGCCGCACCTGCATTCACAAGTGCCATTGCATTGTGGTACTGGTGATTTTCGGCAACATTAGGTGACGGGATAAGGATTGCCGGTTTGCCCATAGCCTGAATTTCGCTGAGTGTAATTGCGCCTGCACGGCAGATTACAAGGTCTGCCGCCGCCATGCAAGTCGGCATATTATCAATATACGGTCTTATATCAAGATTTGAACAATCGGCAATATCAGTACCCTTTTCCTCAACGAGCTGCGGAAACCAGTCACCGTAACTGCCGTATGCGTGAATGTGCTGATATCTGCCGTCGATACCGCTTCTTGCAACAAGGTCTGCAACAGCTTCATTTATTTTTCTTGCTCCGAGGCTTCCGCCGAACGAAAGCACTACGGGACGGTTGTCAAGCCCGAGTTCTTTTCTTGACTCTTCTTTTTTTGCCGTGAGGATTTCCTGTCTTACAGGATTTCCGGTAATGACAAAATCAACATTTTTGTCAAAATACTTTTTTGCATCCGGAACGGCAAGCATTACCTTTTTGACGCTCTTTGCAAGCATTTTATTTGTAATGCCCGGATATGCATTCTGCTCGTGAATAATGCACGGAATACCCATTTTTGCGGCTGTTCTGATAACGGGACCCGAAACATATCCGCCTGTTCCGATACAGATATCAGGCTTGAACTCGGCAATTATTTTCTTTGCCTCTCTTGAAGAAGTAAAGGTTCTTGAAACTGTCTTAACATTTTCAAGCATACTCTTAGGAGAAAAGCTCCTCTTAAATCCGCTGATTGTGATTGACTTAATTTCAAAACCGGCTTGCGGAACAAGTCTTTGCTCCATTCCGCCACGGTTGCCGATAAACAAAAATTCGGCATCATTTCTTTTATTCTTTATATATCCGGCTATTGCAAGTGCAGGATTTATGTGTCCCGCCGTGCCGCCGCCTGCAAGCAATACTTTCATAATTTTCTTACCTTTCTTTTGAAAATTCTGCAAAACTCATGCAGGAGAAAACTATTTTTAAATTATTGTCTTTCGATATTTGCCGTTCTGGAAATTGAAAGCACAAGTCCCATCTGGGCAAGCAACATAATAAGCGAACTGCCGCCGTAGCTGAAAAAACGGAAGGCTGATACCCGTGTTAGGCAGCCAGTCTGTGATAACGAGAATATTCAGCACAACCTGAATGCCGATCTGTGAGGTAAGACCGATACCGAGAAGTTTGCCAAACTTATCCTTTGCACGAAGTGAAAGTGTGATGCCTCTCCACACAAGAAGTGCAAAAATAAGGAGAATCATAAGTGCGCCCACAAGACCGAGCTCCTCAACAACAACGGCAAAGATAAAGTCGTTCTGTGGCTCAGGAATATAAAGGTACTTCATTCTTGACTGACCGAGACCAAGTCCCCAAAGTCCGCCCGAACCGATTGCATAGAGTGAATTTCGGGTTTGATATGTGGTCCACCACATTTCATTTGTTGTATATTCAAGTGCCTGACCCCAACCGTCAAGACGACTCATGGCGTATGACAGGCTGTTTGTGACGGCAAGTATAAGCACTACTCCGACAATAAGTCCAAGACCGATTCCGAGATACTTTGTCTGCATTCCGCCGATATAAAGCATTACAACCGAAAGAATGCCGATGATTACGATACCCGAATAGTGCGGTTCGAGAAAAAGCAGAAGTGCCGTTGAGCCGAAAACAATTACACCCGGCAGAACGCTGTAACGGGCAAACTGCATTTTATTATAGTATTTACTGCACCAATGTGAGAAGAAAAGGATAATTGCAAACTTTGCAATCTCAGAAGGCTGAATGTTAAAAATGCCGAGAGGAATCCATCTTTTTACACCTTCGGAACCCGGCAGTACAAGAACCACAAGCAGGCACAAATACGAAATTGCAAGAACAATCGGTGCGATTTTGTGAAGTTTATTATAGTTAAAGAACGAAAGGAAAAACATTATGCCCACGCCGATAGCGGCAAAAATGAGCTGCCTTACAAGGTAATAATAGCTGTCGCCCTGATTGTAATAAGCATAGGCATAGCTTGCAGAAAACATCATAATCATACCGATAATGAGAAGTACAAGAATGATTATGCAAAACGGAAGGTCAAGTCCCATGCCAACGGAAAACAGCTTTCCTTTTTTCATCTTTCTCTGACGAGTAGGACGGACAAAAAACTTTTCTTCCCTGATCTTCTGCTCCGAGTAAACCTCTTCATCATATATTCTGTTTACATCAGCTTTAAGCATCATTCTTTTTTGTGGAGCCAAAGACCGTTCCTCCCTTAAAATTTATTTTAAACAAGTATTTCTGCGTTTATTTATGCGCCAAAATATGCAAGTGCAAAAGCGATTGCACCGAAAACTGCGGTTACTGCACTGAACACACCGACAATCTTAACCTCGCTCCAACCGCACATTTCAAAGTGGTGATGGATAGGGCTCATCTTGAAAAGACGCTTGCCGTGTGTGATTTTGAAGTAGCTGACCTGAAGAATAACGGAAAGCTCCTCAGCAATATAGATAATGCCGATCGGAATAAGAAGAATAGGCATATCAATTGCAAAAGCAAGAGCGCATACAAGACCGCCGAGGAAAAGTGAACCCGTGTCGCCCATAAACACCTTTGCAGGGTGAAAGTTCCAAACGAGGAATCCGAGACAGGCACCAGCAGATGCGGCGCTCATGGCTGTTATACCGAGATAGCTCTTTACGCAGGCGATAAGCATAAATGCAACACACGCAAAGAATGTTACCGAACCGTCAAGACCGTCAATACCGTCTGTAAGGTTTACCGAGTTTACGATACCCACGATTGCAACGGCGGCAATAATATAATAGAAAAATCCGAGGTCAACCTTGCCGACAAAAGGAATGGTTGTTGTTGTACCGTAGCCTGCAATTGCCAGAACTGCAAGAAAAGCGGCGGCAACAAGGAACTGGAGAATCAGCTTTTGTGACGCTGTAAGACCGAGGTTACGCTTTTTTACAACCTTGATATAATCATCAATAAAGCCGATAAAACCGTTTGCAACCGCAAGACCGAGTCCGCAGAAAATGAACATACATTCTCTTGGAATGTCTGCAAAGAATGAATTTACCAAATCAGCACCTGTAAAGGCATATATAACTGTGCTGATCATTGTGACAACCACAATTGCAACGATGAACATTATACCGCCCATTGTGGGAGTTCCCTGTTTACCCTTGTGCCACTTAGGACCTTCCTCAAGAATTGTTTGACCAAAGTGGAGTTTGCGAAGGTATGGAATCAAAAACTTGCCTGTAACGGCTGAGATTATAAAAGCAAGCAAAGCCGCACAAAATGTCCATATTCCGTAAATCATAGTTATCTTTCCTTTCAGACTAATAAATATTTTTGTTATTCGTTGAGTGTTGAAGAGGAATCCGCAAAAGATACCGTTATTACCGTACCGGGGCTGACCGAAGTTCCCGCCTCAATGTTCTGTGATGAGCTTGTTCCGGAGGATGTTGTTGCACCCGAGAAACTGACATTCAATCCGTAGGCACTTGCAACATCGTTCACCTCATCGGGAGAAAGACCGATAAGACTCGGAACACTTACTGTTTCCGACTGACTGTCGCTGTCTGTGTAGAGGACAATACTGCCGCCCTTCTGAAGTCCTGACGATACGGTCGGAATCTGTGAAATTACAGTTGAACCGTTACCCTTTACGGTTGCCGTAAAGCCGTCAGCCTCAACAGCTGTTTTAGCCTCGTCAACGCTGACTCCTGTGTAGTCGCCCGCAGATGCGTCAACATAACCGAGTTCCTCGTCTGTGTATGATGTCTTAACATCAAGATAAGGAAGAACCTCGCTCATAATATTTATAAATACAGGTGATGAAACCTGTGAACCGTAGTAGGCGTCACCGTCGGGAGTATCAAAGAATACAAGCATTGCAATCTGCGGATCGTCTGCCGGAGCATAACCGCAGAATGATGATATATAGTCCTCAGAAAATGAGCTTTCAACCTTTGTTACACCCCTTTTTTCAGTTGTACCTGTTTTACCGGCTACCTTGTAGCCTGAAATATAACCTGCGGTAGCACCCTGTCTTTCTGTGTTATATTCAAGGTATTCATTCATCTTCTTGGATGTATCGTCTGAAATAACCTGTCTTTTGATTTTTTTATCAACAGTCTTAATTACATTGCCCTTTGAGTCTGTGATTTTTGAAACCACATGAGGCTGAACAACATAACCGCCGTTTGAAACAGCCGCACAGGCTGTAATCATTTGAATAGGAGTGATTGAGAAGTTCTGACCGAATGATGCAACCGCAAGGTCAACACCGCCCATTTTGCCTTCTTTCCAGAAGCTGTCCTCTGCCTCACCCGGGAGGTCGATTCCTGTTTTATCGCTGAAACCGAATCCCTGATAATATTGACGGAACTTGCCTGCACCGAGCATCTGACCGATCTGAATAAATGCAGGGTTACATGAGTTTGAAATTGCCTCAACAAAGTTCTGTGTTCCGTGACCTGATATATTTGAACAATGAATGGTTTCGCCCTCAACCGAAATTGAACCCGTACAGGTAAATGATGTTTTTTCATTTACAAGGTTTTCTTCAAGAGCCGCTGACGCAACGCACATCTTAAATACAGAACCTGGCATATATGTGTCGGCAACAGCCTTGTTTCTCCACATATTGCTGAGAGCCGCACTTTCTGCCTCCGCCTGTTTCTTTTTTGGAGTTGATTTGATTTTCTTCTTATCCTTTGCCGAAAGCTCATAAGGATTGTTAAGATCGTAGCCGTCTGTTGTTACCATTGCAAGGATTGCGCCTGTGTTTACATCCATTGCAATGCAGACGCCCTTGTTAAGAACATTGTTGTCCTCAACACCCTTTTGCATATATTTTTCACAAATTGACTGAATTGTTTCATCAATTGTAAGATACACATTGTTGCCGTCCTCAGATTCAACATTCTGTTCGTATCGGAACGGCATATCCGTACCTCTTGCATTCTGTGCCGTGATAATTCGACCGGGAGTACCCGACAAATAGCTGTCATATTCATACTCGATACCCTCAAGTCCCTGATCGTCACTGCCCGTAAAACCGATCACGGAAGATGCAAGGCTGTTTTTCGGGTAATATCTCTTGTAATCATCAAGCAGCTGAATAACACCCGAACAGCTGTAATCCTTTTTCAGAGTGTCAATAAGCTCAAGAACTTTCTCACGCTCATCCGACTCAATTCTTCTTTTGACAACAACATAATGGCTCTGCTGTTTTGTATCGTCAAGCACATCGTTGTATTCAAGGTCAAAAATTTCCGAAAGGCCTTTTGCGGCAGCCTGACGCTGTTTGTCATTCTTAAAGTTGACAGGCGACATTACTACCTGCCAAACCGATGCGCTTTCGGCAAGAACATTGCCGTTTGCGTCATAAATTGTTCCTCGTTTTGCGGAAACAGTTGTGTCGGCAAGCTGAAGGTCAACAGCCGACTCCTGAAGTTCACTGCTCTGAACGGTGGTGAGGTATGTAAGTCTTAAAACAGCCGCACCGAAGCCAAGCACAAGTATGAGTAAAATCAATATTGCGGTACGCTGTCTCAGTCTTTGTGAAGGTCCCTTTTCGGCACGCTTTTTTGATTTGTTTTTTGATCCTGGTGATTGCAATGTAAAGCTCCTTTCACCGCAAAATAGTGTCCGTTACGCTCCGTGTCAATCCGCATATATACCGAAAAAAGAGTCAAGACGCAGTCTTAACTCTCCATTCTTTCATAACATATCTATTAAATTAATCTAAATGTTATGACCAAAGATTCTGTACCGAACTCCAGAACTGTGTAAAGAGATTGTCACTTTCCTGACTTGCAGAAACCTCTGCTTTATCTCCGCCTGCAAGGGTAACAAATTCTTTCTGTGTGTTCGTAGCCTTGGTCATACCGAGTGTATCCTCGGCATACTTTTCAATATCCGATGTTGAAAGCTTTGATTCAAGCTTCATCTGTGTCTGTGTATAAACGCTCTGTGCATTTGCAAGAGTTTCTTTAGCCGTAATAACTTCCTGATTAAGCTCGGTAAGTCTTACCTGTCCGACAATTATGATGCCGATTATGATTGTCGCTGCAGCACCGCTCACTGTTCCGAGAGCGATTTTAAACTTGTTATGTCTGCGGCGTCTGTTCTTCTGAAGTTCCTCCTTCGGAAGACTTACAACATTGTTCTTTCTTCTTTTTCTTTCCTGCTTTTTATGTACTTCTTCTTTTCTTTCAGGAGCGGCTGAACCCGGAACATAGTCGCTGCTGTCATCAAAAAGACTCAAATCATAAGCTGCATTTCTGTTTTCATAAGCCATTAAACGCACCCGATGCCTTTCTATATCAATTTCATAAAACACACATTTTTGCTTTATTTTCGATAAAACAAAAAAGTTTCAAATCTTTAACAAATTTATAAAATACACACAACACACAATCAATCCGATTTTATCGGACATATATTTCAAAGCCATACATTTTGTTATTAACAAACACGAAAGCACAATTGCTTGTGTCTGTAATAATCTTTACAACTTTGTTATATTTTACTACAAACAGGCAGTTTTGTCTATAGTCACAGAGAAGTTTTTTTAAACTTTTTTCGCATATTCTCAACTTTGCACTTCTTGCTCTCGGGTTATTTCTCAATTCTGTTTCATTTGCACAAACCGGCTTTCTTACAACAAGCTTAGCCTTTGGCTTGTTTCCGCAAACACACACGGGAAAGTCCTTTGGACAGGTACAGCCCTGACACCAAGATGCCATTTTCTGTTTTACGATTCTGTCCTCAAGCGAATGAAAGGTAATAACTGCAAGCCTTCCGCCGCTTCCGAGAAGTTCAAATGCACCGTCAAGACCTCTTTCAAGAACTCCGAGCTCATCGTTTACCGCAATTCTCAAAGCCTGAAAGCTTTTTCTCGCAGGATGTCCGTCACGGCGGACACGCTGGGGAACATTTTCTTTTATAATTTCCGCAAGCTCAAGGGTAGTTTCAATCGGCTTTTCGGCTCTTGCCTTTACGATTCCGTTTGCAATTGCACCGGCAAATTTTTCTTCGCCGTAAACGCTGAGGATTCGTCTTAACTCACCTATGGGGAGAGTGTTGACAAGCTCTGCGGCTGTTGTTCCGCTTTGGCTCATTCTCATATCGAGAGGCGCGTCCTCATGGAAAGAAAAGCCCCTTTCGGCTGTATCAAGCTGATGAGAAGAAACACCGATATCAAGCAGAACGCCGTCAACTCTGCCCACTCCTCTTGAATGGAGAAGGCTCACCATATCTGCAAAATTACCCTTGATAATTATTGAATTTTCATTTTTCTTAAAACGCTCTGTCAGCGTCAGTATTGCATCGGGATCCTGATCAATCGAAATGAGCTTGCCCGTGGTAAGTCGGCTGAGGATTTCACTGCTGTGACCGCCTCCGCCCGCTGTGCCGTCAACATAAATGCCGTTTTCCTTAACGGCAAGAGCGTCAACAGCCTGCTCAAGAAGGACAGGAATATGAGAAAATTCCATAACAACCTCCTTAAAGCTTTAACTCCTTGAGAGCAAGTGCAAGATTTTCATTCTGAGAAGCAACATAGTCCTCATAATTTTTCTTGCTCCAGATTTCGAGTCTGTTTGTCATACCGATAACTACCGCATCGCCTTCAATCTCGGCGAACTCACGCAGGGACTGCGGAATAATCACCCTGCCCTGTGCGTTGGGAGTAACCTCAACCGCAGTAGCGTTAAAGGTGTACTGAACAGCCATGGAGAGGTTTGCGGGAAGTGCAAGAATCTTCTCGCACATTGCGTTGAACTGTTCGCTTGACATAACCTGAATGCACTTGTTGCCGAAGCCTCGTGCAAGATAGTATGTTTCGCCGAGCTGTTCACGGAACTTTGCGGGCAGTACAATTCTTCCTTTTGCATCAATAGAATGATTTGTCATTCCCGAAAACATCTGCCCACCTCCATACACTTTTCTTCAGAAACCGTCACTCTGTGGTTTTAAAAGTCACCGAATGACACCTTCTGACACCTTTTGTCTTATTATAAACCATAGGTGCAAAAAAATCAATATCAAAGTTACGAAAAAACAAATAATATTTACAAATCATTTCAAATGCTTTCAACTTTGAAACCATATTTTTTCGTAAAAGAATATTATGCCCAAAAAAGCTGATTTTACAGAGGTTTTCACCCATTCCATAACAAAAACAGCAGCCTTAATAATTACAAAACGCACCGCACTGGTTACAAAAGCCGACATTATTTTTATATTTTTCAACCGCAGATTCCGCAAGCATTCGTTTCAGTGTCATAATGTGACATAACACATACGATAAAAACGGCATAAAAAAGAACAGGCTCATATTGAGTCTGTCCTTAATAAGCTAAATTTAAATCAGCCCTGCTTTTTCTGTGAGCTGACTATGTTTGCATGAGTCTTTCTGAGAGCCTCAAGTTGTGTTGCAACGCCCTCTTCCGTGCGTTTCATAATGCTGTCAACATACACATTCGCAGCTTTTCTGATTTCTGCCGATTTTTGCTTTGCATCGTCAACAATTTCCTTAGCCTTTGCCTGAGCCTCACGAACGAGTTCGTTCTGGTTAAGCATAGCCTTTTTGCGTTCCTCGGCACTTCTGATTATATTCTCTGATTCACGGTTAGCCTCGGCAAGAATCTGCTTTCTGTCAGCAACAATATTCTTTGCCTGTCTTACCTCTGCCGGCATAGCGTCCTGAATCTGATCGAGAATATCATAAATCTCATCACTGCTCACCATTACCTTACCACCCGAAAACGGCATTGACTTAGCGGCACTGATAACATCCTGAAGCTGTAAAATCAAATCCTCAACTTTCATTTCTGTCCACTCCTTATATGTTTGGTTTAATCCACCTTTAATTAAAAAATCAAACGCTTATTTATTTTTCAGTCTTTCCACAATTCTGTCATGGATACACGCAGGAACAAAATTACTGATGTCACCGCCCATTGAGGCAATTTCACGAACCATGCTCGAGCTGAGATACATTGAATCCGCCTCAGCCGTTAAAAACAGGGTTTCAAGGTTCGGATTCAGCTTTTTGTTGGTGAGCGCCATCTGAAATTCATATTCAAAGTCAGTTACCGCTCTGAGTCCCTTAACAATTGCGTCCACACCGTGTTCCTCACAATACTGTGCAAGCAAGCCGTTGAAGCCTACTATTTCAACATTATTGAGATGCTCGGTAACTTCCTTCAAAAGTTCAATCCTCTCATCGATTGAAAAAATCGGCTTTTTTGAAGAATTGACAAGCACGCCCACGATTACACGGTCAAAAAGCTTTGACGCTCTCGTGATAACATCAAGGTGTCCGAGCGTTACGGGATCGAAACTTCCCGGACAAATCACTGTTTTGTTCATCTTTGAAAATCCTTATGTCTGAATGTAGTTATTTTTATTTTACCATAGCGATACTGTCTGTCAAGTACAAAATCACCGTAATTCGACAAAATTTCTTCGTCAAGAGGATTTTCCGCAATGATTACACCCGTATCGTTCATAGCCTCGGGAACAAGCTCAAGGGCATCCTGCAGCATTCCCGTTCTGTATGGCGGATCGAGAAATGCAATGTCAAAACGCTGTGAATTCATCGAAAGAAAGCTGTGAAAATCCATTGCAAAAACCTTTGCCGAGTTTTCAAGCTTAGTAGCCTTGAGGTTTCTTTTTACCGTTTCAAGCGATTTTTTTGCATTGTCAACAAAGCTTGCCGACTTTGCGCCTCTGCTCAAAGCCTCAATACCCATTTGTCCCGAGCCTGCAAAAAGGTCAAGAAAGTTTCTGCCCTCGGTTTCAAACTGTATAATCGAAAAAACAGCCTCTTTAATTCTGTCGGTTGTCGGTCTTACATCTTCACCCTCAAGGGTTTCGAGTCGTCTGCCTCTTGCGGAGCCTGTAATAACTCTCATAAAACGCACTCAGCCTTTCCGCCTGCAAAATCATGAAACAACACCGCAAGCAGGCATACGGCATTACCGAAAAGTTGAATTTCAAACAATTGTTTAAAACTGCAAATTTTAGTATAACACATTAAAAGATAATTTACAACAATATTTTACTCTGTTTTGTTTTCATCCTGCCGATGATAGTATTTATACACCGCAAGTGCGGCGTCCTTTGTCATTTTAGGAGCGTTTTCAAGCTCTGCAAGGTCTGCGTTTGAGATGTTTTCAATCGTTCTGAAATACTTAAGAAGCGACCTTGCTCTGACTTTGCCTATACCCTCAATGCCTGTAAGCGAGCTTTTGAATGTATTTTTACTTCGTCTTGAATGGTGATAGCCGATTGCAAAGCGGTGAACCTCGTCCTGCATTTTTGCGAGGAACGCAAACAGCGACCGTCCGGGAATTAGCGCAATTTCTCCGCCCTCGCCCGTTACGGCACGGGTTCTGTGCTTATCGTCCTTTACAAGACCGAACAGCGGAACATTAATATTCTTACTCTGCAAAACCTCTTTTACAGCCGCAACCTGACCTTTACCACCGTCAAGCAGGATAAGGTCGGGCATTTTTCCAAAGCCCTCGTCCTCATCGGGATTTTTATAATATTCGTCAAATCGTCTTGTCAAAACTTCCGCCATGGATGCGTAGTCATCCTGTCCTTCAAAGCCTTTGATTTTAAACTTTCTGTAAGCCGATTTGAGCGGTTTGCCGTTTTTATAAACAATCATACCCGCAACATTTTCAGTGCCTGCAAGGTTTGAAATATCGTAGGATTCGATATATTCGGGCAGTTTTTTAAGTCCGAGCAAATCACGCAGTTCTTCAAGCACATTGTACTCACGAACGGTTGCGCCCTTTTTCTGTGCAAGGGTTTCTGCGGCATTCGATTTGCACATTGCCACAAGCTGCGCCCTGTCACCCCTCTGCGGAACCGTTATGCCGACCTTACTGCCGTGCTTTTGCGAGAGCCATTCGGCAATTTCTTCCATACCGTCAAATTCCCTGTCAATTGCAATGCTCTTTGGCACACTGTCACGCAGAGTGTAATATCGCAGTAAAAATTCTTCGGTTTCGGATTCACTTTCACCGCTGTCAAACACAAAGCTTTCACGGTCAAACAACCTTCCGCCTTCAAATCGAAATACCTGATAACAGGTTTTGCCGTCATCCGAAAAGCCTGCAATAACATCGCCGTCATCAATTTTTGTTGCAACAACCTTTTGCTTGTCGCTCATTTTACGGACGGATTTTATTATATCTCTGATTGACGCCGCCCTTTCAAATTCAAGATTTTCTGCGGCTGTTTCCATTTCTTCGGTCAGCTTTTTGATTGAATTTGTTGAACCGCCACGCAAAAATTCAAGCGCACGGTTAAGATTTTCGTTGTAATCTTTAAGCCTTACTCTGCCTGTGCACGGAGCCATGCATTGCTTTATGTGATAGTTAAGGCAAGGTCTGCCCTTTCCGCAATCTCTCGGAAACTGCCGGTTGCAGGTTGGGAGCATAAAGATTTTGTTGGCCTCCTCAACGGCATTTTTTACATAGTAACTGCTCTTGTAAGGACCGATGTATTCCGCTCCGTCATCCTTTTTCTGCAATGTATATGACAACTTTTTCCAATCACCCGAGCTGATTCTTATATAGCTGTAGCCCTTGTCGTCTTTAAGCAGAATGTTATACTTCGGGGTGTGCTGTTTGATAAGACTGCATTCAAGAATGAGTGCCTCAAACTCGCTGTCCGTGATGATATATTCAAAATCATCGACATTATCAACCATTCTGCGAACCTTTTCGGCATGGTTATTCTGCGAACCGAAGTATTGGCTGACTCTGTTTTTAAGAGCCTTTGCCTTGCCGATATATATAATTTTTCCGCTTTTGTCGTGCATGATGTACACACCCGGCAACAGAGGAAGTGCCATTGCTTTTTTGCGAAGCTGTGACATTTTCGGATTCACAAAATCACCGCCTTTTACGATTTCAGATTAATTTGAGAGAAACAAAAAAGAGGCGGAAAAACCGCCCCCTTGGTATTTTGTAAAATTTAAAGCTGATTATTCAGCAAAGCCTGACTCAACGAGAGAAACAAGACCCTCAACTGCTTCAGTTTCGTCAGAACCGTCAGCAATTACCTTAATAGTAGTGCCGCCGATAATTCCGAGGGACAACACACCGAGAAGACTTTTTGCATTTACACGACGCTCTTCCTTCTCTACCCAAATTGTTGACTTATACTCATTAGCCTTCTGAATAAAGAAAGTTGCCGGACGAGCGTGTAAACCGGCTTTATTCTGTACTAATACTTCCTTAACATACATTTTTAAAACCCTCTTTGCCTTTAAATTTTAACCACCAATGCCTGCAAATTGCGGCTCAATTTAATATGTATTATAATCTTTTTTCCGAACAAGGTCAATACAATAAATTAATTTCGTGTTAATATGCACCTTGAGAGAATTTATTACCCTGTTTATTGTGCATTTTTACAAAATATTATATTTTCCCTGTAAACACACGGTATTTCGTATGTTTTTTCTTGTCTTATTTTATGTAAACACACCGATAATATACTGCAAAAATTACTTTTTGTTATATTCTTCAAGCATTTCGGGACGCTTGAGGGCAGTCACCTCTATGCTCTTTTCTTTTCTCCACTTTTCAATGTTTGCATGGTGACCGCTCATAAGCACTTCGGGAACTTCTTTGCCTCTCCAGACTGACGGTTTTGTGTACTGCGGATACTCAAGAAGTCCGTTAAAATGGCTTTCCTCGGTAAAACATTCGTTGTTGGAAAGCACACCCGGAACCATTCTTGAAAGTGCGTCAGCAAATACCATTGCGGGAATTTCTCCGCCCGTGAGAACATAGTCGCCGATTGAAATTTCTTCGTCAATAAACTCGTCAAGAAGTCTTTGGTCAACACCCTCATAATGACCGCAGAGAATACAGATATTTTCAACATCGGCAAGCTCACGAAGTCTTTGCTGTTTCAATGTTTTGCCCTGCGGTGACATATAGACAAAATGCGGTCTTTTGCCGATTTGTTTGCAGATATCCTCAAAGCAGAGGGCAATGGGTTCAGCTTTCATAAGCATTCCCATTCCGCCGCCGTAGGGAGTGTCGTCAACTCTTTTGTGCTTGTCAAAAGCGTAATCACGCAGTTGGTGACACACGATTTCAAGCACACCGCTTTTCTGTGCTCTGCCGATTATGCTTCCGTTTAAAACAGGCTCAAACATTTCGGGGAAAAGCGTTATAATATCAATCCTCATCGTCGAAAATTCCTTTCATGGGAACAATAAGAACATAGCCGTCATTAACATTGATTTCTTTTACAACATCGTCAATTACGGGAGCAAGGTATGTCTTGCCGTCGGCATCTTTGATTTCGTAAACATCATTTGCGCCTGTACGCAAAACATCGGAAATTTTGCCGTAAACTCTGCCGTTGCCGGCATCCTTAACCTCAAGACCGATAAGATCCTGAACAAAGTGAACGCCCTCTGCAAGATTGATGTCGTCACGGTTGATATACACAACCTTGCCTCTGTATTTTTCCGCCGCCTCGATTGTGTCAACACCTTTGATTTTTGCAAGAGCGATATTTTTGTGCGGACGGGATTTTACCTCGATGAACTCTGTTCCGTTTTCGTCAAGCCACAGCTTTTTAAAGGCACAGAGAAATTCAGGGGAATCACACCACGGATCAATTCTGACCTCACCTTTTATGCCGTGTGTACCCACGATTTTTCCCGAATCAAGAAACTGTTTTTTCATAATTACCTCAAATTTCACAAAATAAATTCAGTCGGATTTTACTTTAATTCAATGATTGTAACACCGTCTTCGCCCTCACCGAAAACACCGAGTCGCTGACTTTTGACGGCTTTGTTTGTTTTAAGATACTTGTTTATTTCACGCTTAAGCACACCCGTGCCTTTGCCGTGAATAATCGTCATTTTGCTCACACCCGAAAGTACGGCATTGTCAATTGCCTTGTCAACAATATTGATTGCGTCAAAGGCGGTTTCACCACGAACATCAACCTCTGTTTCGGGACGGACATCCATTCTGCTCGGCACATTTCTTGTGCTTGAAAATCTGTCCTTTGCGGGCTTGTTGTTTGATTTGAGCAAACGAAGATTCTTGATATCAACCCTCGTTTTGATTATGCCCGCCTGAACAAGCACAACACCATCCTTGTTCGGCGGTGCAAGTACAGTTGCGTTTTTGTCGATATCGTAAATAAGAACCGTGTCGCCGACTTTGAGCGGTCTTGGCAGCTTGTACTCCTCATCGGGAGTATTGCGAGCCTTGACAGGATCGGCATGAGCCTCCATCTTGTCAATATTTTTCTTTAGCTGTGTTCTTGCCTGTACGCTCATATCTTTGGCTTTTCTCGCCTTTTCAAGTTCTTCGGCAACTGCGTCGGCCTGCGCTCTTGTGCGTGAAATAATACGCTGAGCTTCCTGTCTTGCCTTTTCAATCTCACGCTCCGCACGCTGCTTTGCCTTCTGCATTTCGTTTTCTGCTTTCTGCTTTTCGGTATTAGCCTTTGCAGTAAGTCTGTTTGCGTTTTCGAGCTGTTTTTCAAGGCTTTGACGGCGCTTTTCAAGCTTTTCAACAACATCTTCAAACTGTCTGTTCTCGTTTGAAACAAGTTCGCTTGCTCGGCTGATTATCTCATCATCTATTCCGAGTCTTTTTGAAATTGCAAACGCGTTGCTCTTGCCGGGAACACCGATGAGAAGTCGGTAAGTCGGCTTGAGAGTTGCAACATCAAATTCGCAACTGCCGTTTTCAACTCCGGGAGTACGCAGAGCAAATTCCTTTAACTCCGCATAGTGGGTTGTTGAAGCGATTTTTGCGTGTTTGTCACGCAGTCTTTCAAGAATTGCAATTGCAAGAGCCGCACCCTCGACAGGGTCTGTTCCTGCGCCGAGCTCGTCAATAAGGCAGAGCGAGCCTGCGTTTGCAAGCTTTATAATCTGAACGATATTTGTCATATGTCCCGAAAAGGTTGACAACGACTGTTCAATGCTCTGTTCGTCACCGATATCCACAAGCACCCTTCTGAACACAGAAAGTTCGCTGTTGTCGGCACACGGAACAAGAAGTCCGCACATTGCCATGAGCGTGAGCAGACCGATTGTCTTTAAAGTTACGGTTTTACCGCCCGTGTTAGGGCCTGTGATTACAAGCGTGTCAAACTCTTTTCCGAGCATAACATCAACGGGAACAACCTTGTTTTTATCGATGAGGGGATGACGAGCCTGTTTAAGCTCAATCATTCCCCTGTCGTTCATAATCGGCTTTGACGCTTTCATTGAATACGCAAGGTCGGCCTTTGCAAAAATCAAATTAAGCTGTGCAAGGTTCTTGTAGCTGTGGATAATGCTGTCGGCAAACTCGCCTGCATTTGCGGAAAGCTCAAAGAGGATTCTTTCAATCTCCTGTTCTTCCTTTGACTGCAAAAGCTTGATATCATTGTTTGCCTGAACAACGCCCATAGGCTCAATAAACACGGTTGCACCGCTTGACGAGGTGTCGTGTACAAGGCCCGGAACATTGCCTCTGCATTCACTTCTTACGGGAACAACATATCTGCCGTCACGCTGTGTGACTATAGTATCCTGAAGATACTTTATGTATGTTGAGCTGTGAATAATTTTATCGAGTACCTCACGAGCCTTTGAGGAGGCTGTGCGGATTTTTCTTCTTATATCCGACAAAACAGGGCTTGCCTTATCGGAAATTTCCTCCTCGCTTATAATAGCCGAGGTGATTTTGTCCTCAAGAAACTTGTTGGAAACAAGTCCGCTGAAATAGCCGTCAAGAGAGCTTGCTCCTCCGCCCGAGCGTGAGTGCCACTCCTTGACCGTGCGAATTGTTCTGAGTGTTGATGCAACCGACAGGAGTTCGCCTGTGGTAAGGCAACCGCCTGCCTGTGCTCTGCGTAAATGTCCCGAACAATTTCCGGCACCGCCGAATGACGGAGCGCCGAATCTTCCGCTTAACGCAACTGCGTCATCGGTTTGCTGTAAAAGCTGTTCAACCTTTTTCAGTTCAAACACGGGTTCGAGATTCAATGCCATTTCACGGGCGTCCTCAATCGAAGTCATTCCCGCAAGCCTTTCAAGGATTTTATCAAGTTCAAGTGTTTTGTAATGTCTGTTCATAATTCTACCAAATTCAATAATTGCAATTTTGTGTCAAATAATATTACAGTAAAACAACCGATTTATCGCATTGTTTGCAGGGGCGAACCGTGTTCGCCGATCAATTAGTGTTTAAACACTAATTGAATAGGTAATCACACAAAACTGCATTGTCTGATTAACTGCTTATTGTTTTGTAAAAAACAAGCGTTTTAAAGTCTTTTTCAAATCTGTATTTAAGATAACTTTCGCTCGCCGCATTCAGCACAACAAGGTCATCCTTCGGCAATGCAAACGAAAACAGCTTGTCATCATCGGCATAAACCGTGTGTCTAAGCGCCGTGAGCGTTCCCTCATTGAGAGCGATTGCAGGTTCCGACACATCCGTTCTGCAATCGGCACATTCAAGAGCGCCTATGCGTGGCAGAAAGTACATAAGCGGAGTAATGTATTCTCCGCATTCTCTGCACATTCTCAGGTCGGGCATATAGCCCGCCATACTTGCAAGCCTCATTTCAAGACACGGCTTGATGAGGTCTGCACTGCGTTTGTTCTCTGACAAAAGGTAGAGCGAATTAAGCACAAGGCTCAGAAATGAGTCTGCCTTTTGCTCACGGGGACAAATTGTCAGAGCGAGTTCGCAAAAATACTGTGCAAGGCACATTTTTGTAACATCACTGCGGAGCTTTGAGAAAATGCGAATCGGCTGTGCCTCGCCGATTATGTAACTTTCCCGACCTTTATAAATTGTAAGTCGGGAATATGAGAGGAGAGATGCCGCCGCACATTTGCCGTTTTTGATGTTTTTTGCACCCTTTACAAATGCACGGATTACACCGTTTGACTTTGTGAGAGCAAAAACGAGCTTGTCCTGCTCACCGATATTCTGTTCCTTTATAATCAGTCCCTCTGTTCGGAATTTCATCGGTTTCCTCCCTGTTCACGGTGATTGCACCCGTGTCTTTGGCATCCTGAATACTTTTGTAGCGAATGTAATCAAGAACGCTTCCCGTGGTAAAGAATATTTGCCACGCACTCCAGTTATCCATAAAAACACCTCCGCAGTTAGTGTTTCACGGACGCCGTTTATTATATTATGAAAAATCTGACATTGTGTCAAATCGTGTACCCGAATCGTGTACCTGAATCGCTTTTAATCGGATTATCAGTCAAAATTCTTTTCGTCATAGCCGAAATTCTGAAGAATCTGGGCACGGTTTCGCCAATCCTCTTTTACCTTTACCCATGTCTGTAGGAATACCTTGCAATCGAAAAATCTTTCGATATCCTGACGGGCAAATGTGCTGATTTTCTTGAGCATTGAGCCGTTTTTGCCGATAATAATACGCTTGTGGGTTTCTTTTTCACAGAAAATAGTAGCGTCAATATCAAGCATACCGTTATCCCTTGTTTTCATTTTTTCGATTACAACAGCCGTGCCGTGCGGAATTTCCCTGTCGCAAAGACGGAGTATTTTTTCACGGATAATTTCGGCAACAATAACTCTTTCGGGCTGGTCTGTAAGAGTATCGTCATCAAAGAAATGACCGCCCTCGCCTGCCTGCTTTTTAAGCTCATCAAGAAGTTCGTTCATACCGTTGCCGTCCTGTGCACTCACGGGAACAACTGCGTCAAAATCGTAGAGCAGACTGTAACGGGCAATCTGTTTCATAAGTTCTTCTTTTTCTTTGAGAGTGTCAATCTTGTTGATTGCAAGGATTGCCGGCATTTCCATTGACTTGAACTTTTCAATAAGGTTAAGTTCTGTGTCACCCGGTTCTTTTCCTGCCTCAACAACGAGCATACAGCAGTCAACACCGCCCACGGATTCATTGACGGAACGCACCATATACTTGCCGAGAGAGGTTTTCGGCTTGTGCATACCCGGTGTATCAAAGAAAACAAGCTGATATTCGCCCTGAGTAAGCACACCTGTGATTCTGTTGCGGGTAGTCTGCGGTTTGCTTGAAACAATTGCAATTTTCTGTCCCATAAGTCTGTTGAGAATTGAACTTTTGCCCACATTAGGTCTGCCGACAATGGCAATAAATGCGGATTTATCTTTATTATCTGTATTTAACATATTACCTCACTATACAAAAATCGGGGGCAAGCAAAATGCCGCCCCTTTGTTAATGTTTATCTTTTCTTTTAATGCCCAAAATTGCGTTTTTGACTTTTACGGGACCTGCACATACAAAGACGGCAGAAATCACCGCAGATAAAATCAGCAAAACGAGCATAACGGGATTGTTTACAAAATACGAAAATATTTTTCCGATTACTTCAAAATCAAGGAAGAACAGCACCGCTGTAAACACAGCCGAAAATGACACGGCAAGCACGGCTGCGGCTGCAATGTCCTTGATAATCTTAACGGAAAAATCGTATCTGTCACAAAACAAATCACAAAGCTTTTCAACACAGGTGTTGATCATTTCAAGTGCAATTACAAGCGCACACAAAACGGCGAGCAACGCCCATTTTGCGGCAGAAAAATCGTAAAAGCAACCGAAAACGAAAGCATAAAATGTCGCAACAAGGTGAAATCTCATATGACTTTCGCTTTTTACGGCAAAGCAGAAACCTCTGAATGCACTTTTAAAACTTTTGATTTGCTTTTTCATACCCCGTAATATAACTACTCTGTCAAGCCATATCGTCATCAACTATGTAGCTTGATGATGCAGGAAGACCGAGCTGTTCCATAACAAGCTCTTCTTTTTCTCTCATTCTTACCCTTTCAAGCTTTTCCATGTGATCATAGCCGAGAAGGTGCAGAACACTGTGAGCGGTAAGATAGCCAACCTCTCTCTGGAGGCTGTGGCCAAAGAGTTCTGCCTGATCTCTTGCCTTTTCCATAGAAATTACAACATCACCGAGAATCTGTGCGCCTGTTTCGGGATTGGTGTCATAAACACCGTTTTCGCCCATTGGGAAAGAAAGAACATCGGTTTCAATGTCCTTGTCACGATACTGCTTGTTAAGAGCCTTGATGCCCTCGTTATCCGTGAAAGTAACGCTGATTTCAGCAGAACCTTCTAAATTTTTCAGTCGCAGAACTGCGTTACAACAACGACGAACCAACATTCTGATACCTGTCGGAATTTTTACTGCTTTTGTTTGTTTGTGATAATTACCCTGATTTTATTATGCTCTGCCATTCATGATCATCCTTTCATTATTTTTAACCCGATAGCGTGGGATATGTGAAAATTAAGTAAATTAATTTTTGGAGCCGTTGTTTTTGGAGCTGTTGTTTCGTAAATTATTAATGTCAGTGTTTTCAAATTTTGCATAAGCCTTGATGATATCCTGAACAAGGCGATGACGGACAACATCCTTTTCATCAAAGAAACAGGTGCCGATATCGTCAATATTCTTGAGGATTTTGATGCAGTCTTTAAGACCGCTCTTTGCACCGTTCGGAAGGTCAATCTGTGTAATATCGCCCGTGATTACCATTTTTGAGTTAAATCCGAGTCGGGTAAGGAACATCTTCATCTGTTCCCTTGTCGTATTCTGAGCCTCGTCAAGAATTATAAAGCTGTCGTCAAGCGTTCTTCCTCGCATATATGCAAGCGGTGCAACCTCAATGTTACCTCTTTCAACATACTTTTGATATGTTTCCGCACCGAGCATATCAAACAATGCGTCATACAGGGGGCGAAGATACGGATCGACCTTGCTCTGCAAATCACCGGGCAGAAAACCGAGCTTTTCGCCTGCCTCAACAGCAGGTCTTGTGAGAATTATTCGGTTAATCTGCTTGCTTCTGAAAGCCGTGACCGCCATTGCAACGGCAAGGTAGGTCTTGCCCGTACCGGCAGGGCCGACGCCGATTGTGACGGTATTTTTCGCAATCTGCGAGCAGTAGCGCTTCTGACCGATGGTTTTCGGCTTAATAGGCTTTCCTTTTGAAGTAATACAGATGCAGTCGCCTGCAAGCTGTTCTATTTTGTCCTCACTGCCTTCATTGACAAGCGAAATGCAGTAGCGGATATTTTGCTCGGAAAGTGCTTCACCACGGTTGATGAACTGCAACAGGCTTTCAATAACCTTGCAGGCTTTCGATGTGTTTTCGGCATCGCCCTCAACCTTAAGCTCACTGTCACGGCAGGTAACACGGACATTAAACTCCTTTTCAATCAGCTTAATATTTCCGTCAAAACTGCCAAAAAGTGCTACGGCATTTTCCATTCTGTCGATATTTATAATTTGTTCCGTAAAGCAAAACTCCCGTTTCTTCAATAATTCAAAACAATTATAACACATTTTACTTGAAAATGTACATTAAAAATAGCTTTTTTCACTAAAAAAATAATTTTTGTGAATTTTGACGAAAACTAAACTTCACATAGCCACTCATTTGTAAAGGATAGAAACACTTTTTTTACTCTTTCGTAATTATACTCAAAATCGCATTACAATCGACTTATTTTAGTTATTTAAATCTTCCGAAACTACCACAATATTGCCGTTTTTGTAATATAACTGTACAAATTTGATAACTTCCCGAAAATTAAAAATTCATCAAAATTACTCTCAGCCGTAAAATCGGCTTAAAATGCTTGACAAACGGGCAATTGTATATTATAATTCACAGGTGTAAAGGAAATTTTCTTTACACGCAGACCAGAATCACGGGAGCTGTCAGGTATGGAAAAAAACATTGAAGTATCTCTCTTGTTTGATTTTTACGGCGAGCTTTTTAAAGCCTTCGGGCAAAAAGGCGATTGACCTTTATTATAATGAAGATTTGTCGCTTGCAGAGGTTGCCGATGAAATGGGAATAACAAGACAGGGTGTGCGTGACAGTATCAAGCGCAGTGAGCAACAGCTTTTTGAGTTTGAAGAAAAGCTCGGTCTGTTCAAACAGTTCAGTAAGCTTGAGCAGGGGCTTGACGAAATTTCGGCTCTTGCACTTGAAATAAAAGAACTTTCACAGGATACACAAATCACAGAGCTTGCGGATGTTATCATCGAAAAATCAGGCTCGCTGAAAGATTAAAGGAGTTTTCATGGCATTTGAAGGACTTGCAGATAAGCTTGGCAATGCGTTCAAAAAACTGAAAAACAAAGGCAAGCTTTCTGAAAAAGATGTTAAGGAAGCAATGCGAGAGGTTCGACTCGCACTTCTTGAAGCCGATGTAAACTACAAGGTTGCAAAGGACTTTACAAACAAAGTAACAGAGCGTGCTGTCGGTCAGGATGTTATGCAAAGTCTTACTCCTGCACAGATGGTTGTTAAGATTGTTGACGAGGAGCTTACAAGCCTTATGGGCGGTGAGGACGCACGAATTGAGTTTGCGTCAAAGCCTCCGACAGTCATCATGATGTGCGGTCTTCAGGGTTCGGGTAAAACAACCCACACGGCAAAGCTTGCAAAAATGCTGAAAAAGCAGGGCAGAAATCCTCTGCTTGCCGCCTGTGACGTATATCGTCCCGCCGCTATCGACCAGTTGAAGGTTGTCGGTGAAAAGGCAGGCGTTCCTGTTTTTGAAATGGGAAAAGCAAATCCCGTTAAGATTGCAAAAGAGGCAATCAAGCGTGCAAAGGACTACGGCAACGATGTTGTTATTCTAGATACCGCAGGCCGACTTCATATTGATGAGGCTCTTATGGATGAGCTTAAAAACATCAAAAAAGAAGTTGAACCAAACGAAATTTTGCTTGTTATCGACTCGATGACAGGTCAGGACGCAGTTAATGTTGCGAAGAGCTTTAACGAACTTCTTGACATTACGGGTGTTATTCTCACAAAGCTTGACGGTGACACTCGAGGCGGTGCGGCGCTTTCGGTAAAGGCTGTTACAGGCAGACCTATTAAATTTGCAGGTACAGGCGAAAAGCTTGACGATATTGAAGTTTTCCACCCCGACAGAATGGCAAGCCGTATTCTCGGCATGGGTGATGTGCTTACTCTCATTGAGGACGCACAGAATAAAATGGATGCCGAAAAAGCCGAAGAAATGGCTCAGAAGATGATGAGCAACAAATTCGACTTTAACGATTTGTACGATCAGTTTGAGCAGGTCAAAAAAATGGGACCGCTCAAGGGCATTCTTTCAAAAATTCCGGGTGTCGGAAAACAGCTTGAGGGCGTTGACATTGACGACAGACAGATTGACTGGGTTCAGGCAATCATCCTCTCAATGACACCCGAAGAAAGAAGTCATCCGCACATTATGAACCCGTCAAGAAAGCGCAGAATTGCGGCAGGTTCGGGCAGAAGCATTGAAGAGGTCAACCGACTTATCAAGCAGATTGACCAGATGCAGAAGATGATGCGTCAGATGACAAAGGGCGGAAAAGGCTCTAAGAAAAGAAGAAAAATGAAAGGTCTTCCCGGACTCGGCGGTATGCCGATGAACGGCATGGGACCTGCAGGCGGAATGGGCGGACCGGACGGAATGCCTCCGTTCAAATAATTAACATTAATCAAACATTAAACAAGGTTTTTCATCCAATTACGGTTGGTGAATATAAATTAACAATTTTTATGAGGTGAACATTATGGCAGTAAAGATCAGACTTAGAAGAATGGGTTCAAAGAAGGCTCCTTTCTACAGAGTAGTAGTAGCAGATTCAAGATATCCGAGAAACGGCCGTTTCATTGAAGAAATCGGCACATATGATATTCTCAAGAAGCCTTCTGAGTTCAATGTTGACGCTGAAGCAGTTAAGAAGTGGATTGCTAACGGTGCTCAGCCAACAGACACAGTAAAGGCTCTTCTCAAGAAGAACGGCGTAATTGAATAATTGCGCTTCGGAAAGGACAAACAATGAAAGATTTACTTGCAGTTATCGCAAAGGGTCTTGTTGACGATCCCGATTCCGTATCAGTTGAAGCAGACGCTCCCAACGAAGAGGGAACAGTTGTTTACCACATTCACGTTGCAGAAAACGACATGGGCAGAATCATCGGTAAGCAGGGCAGAATTGCCAAGGCTATCCGCACAATTGCCCGCAGTGCCGCTATCCGCAGTGAAGAAAAAATCATGGTTGAAATCGACTGATTAACGGTTCATAACCGAACAAAAGCCTCCCACCACGGGAGGCTTTTTTGTTTTGTCAACAGACAAAATCACACTTTTCAATGAAAATTGAGGGGTAAAAAACACACTTTTCAATAGAATTTAGGGGTTAAAAACTACACTTTTCAATGAAAATTGAGGGGCAAAAGCTACACTTTTCAAATTATGAACAGAAATTTGATATAAAAAACACGGTGCAACCTATGTTTTATGGTTACACCGTACTTTATAAAATCTTTTAAATTCAGGCAACTTTACACTGTGATTATTTCATCAATTCTTCAAGTTGCGATTTATTATATTTACTCTTATAGATATCATAGCCTGCCGTGTCAAGGTTTATGTTTGCGTGCCTTTTGTCAGCCTGAACATAGACATCATCACCCTTGACATATATCAAAACCCAAATGTCACGGCTGGTATCTTTCAGGTATGATAAAAGAAGAACATAACTCGGTTCAACATCTATCGAATCCACCTTATTATCAGATGTCATATATATCAAATCGTCAGATGCCTTCAACTTTTCGTTAAGGTTGTTTTTGTTTGATTTTGAAATGAGTTCATTAGTTTTGTAATCATAAAATTCAATTGAAAATTGGTTTGGATCTGCTGTCGGGGTAGTGTCTGATAAAGCAGTTGTATCGGCTTCATCAGAAGTTTGAGCGTTATTTGACGCAACTTCACCGCCACAACCTGTAAATAAAACAGAAGTTGACACGATAACTGCTAACAAGATAATCGAGATAATTTTTTTCATAATTAACATCCTATTGTGTTTTTGTCGGCTTAATTATACACCTTAAATTTATTTTGTCAAGATATTCAAAACAAAAAAATCAACCGCAAAGTTTTTCGCTCTGCGGTTGATTTTATTTTTATTAAGAATTACGCTTAGTTGGCGTTTGCTGTTGTAAAGGTAAACTGACCGTCTGCGAAATCGCAGGTAACTACTGCGCCGCCCTTGACCTTGCCCTCGAGCATCTGCTCTGAAAGCGGATCTTCAATCTCGTTCTGTATTGCACGGCGGAGAGGTCTTGCACCGTAGTTTTCGTCAAAGCCCTTGTCGGCAATCTCGCTGACTGCGTTGTCTGTAAAGCTGATTTTAATATTCATCTTATCAAGACGGTTTTCAAGAGTTTTGAGCATCTTAACGGCAATCTGCTTGATTTCGTCCTTGTTGAGCTTGTTGAACACGATAATATCGTCAACACGGTTCAAGAATTCAGGACGAAATACCTTGCGGAGTTCGCCTGTTACAAGCTCCTTGATGTCCTTTTTCTCGCTCTCTTCGGCATTCTCATTTTCGGAATTAAAACCGAGTGAGCTCTGCTTTTCGGTGATAAGTCTTGCGCCGACATTAGAGGTCATTATGATAACGGTGTTCTTAAAGTCAACCGTTCTGCCCTGTGAGTCGGTAAGTCTGCCGTCCTCAAGAATCTGGAGGAGCATATTGAATACATCGGGGTGAGCCTTTTCAATCTCATCGAAAAGTACAACCGAATACGGTTTTCTTCTTACCTTTTCGGTGAGCTGACCGCCCTCTTCAAAGCCTACATATCCGGGCGGTGAGCCGATAAGCTTTGACACGGTGTGTTTCTCCATATATTCACTCATATCAAGACGAAGCATTGCGTTTTCATCGCCGAACATTGCCTCTGCAAGAGCCTTGCAAAGTTCTGTTTTACCGACACCCGTCGGACCGAGGAAGATAAACGAACCGACAGGTCTTTTCGGGTCTTTAAGACCTACTCTGCCTCGTCTGATAGCCTTTGCGATTGCAGTTACAGCCTCGCTCTGACCGATAACTCTTTCGTGGAGAACATTCTCCATGTTAAGAAGTCTTTCGCTTTCTTCCTTAGTAAGCTGAACAACAGGGATACCTGTCCATTCGGACACAATCTTTGCGATATCCTCGGCAGTTACCTCACCGCTGTTGCCCTTCTGCTGTTCCTGCCACTTCTTCTTTGCATCGTCAAGCTTTGTCTGAAGCTCCTTCTGCTCATCACGAAGTCGTGCAGCCCTTTCAAAGTCCTGCTCGTTAATTGCGCTTGCCTTTTCTTTTTCATAGTCTGCAATTTCATCTTCAAGCTCCTTTACATTATCAGGAGAGGTAAGAGATGCAAGCCTTACCTTTGACGCACCCTCATCAATAAGGTCAATTGCCTTATCGGGGAGGTAACGGTCTGCGATATATCTTGATGACAATGCTACTGCGGCATTGATTGCCTCATCGGTAATCTTAACCTTATGGTGTGCCTCGTAGCTGTCACGCAAGCCTTTAAGAATCTGTACAGCCTGTTCGGGAGTAGGCTCGCCAACCTTTACGGGCTGGAAACGACGCTCCAAAGCGGCATCTTTTTCAATATATTTTCTGTACTCGTTAAGAGTTGTTGCACCGATAACCTGAAAATCGCCTCTTGCAAGTGACGGTTTAAGAATGTTTGCGGCGTCTGCACTGCCCTCTGCGGCACCTGCGCCAACGATAGTATGAAGTTCATCAATGAAGAGGATAGTGTTCTTTGACTTCTTAACCTCGTCAATAGCCGCCTTAATTCTCTCCTCAAAGTCACCTCTGTACTTCGCACCTGCTACCATACCTGTGAGGTCAAGGCTGACAACTCGCTTGTCTTTAAGAATTTCAGGCACATTGCCCTTTGCAATTTCAAGTGCAAGTCCCTCTGCAACCGCAGTTTTACCTACACCGGGTTCACCGATAAGAACAGGATTGTTCTTTGTACGGCGGGAAAGAATCTGGATAACCCTCTGAATTTCCTTTTCTCTGCCGATTACAGGATCAATTTCACCGTTCTTTGCGGCTTGAGTAAGATCTCTGCCGAATTTATCAAGAGCCGAACCGCCTTTCTGTGAACCGTTCGGAGCGGATTCGTTTTCAAAACCGCCGAAACCGTCATCTGCACCGCCCTGCATACCTTTTGACACAGCCTGTGCAAGTCTTTCAACAGATACACCGAGTTCTTCAAGAAAAGCAACTGCGTAGCTGTCGCTCTCCGAAAGGATTGCCAGGAGCAAATGCTCTGTGCCTACATAGGTGTAGCCTGTTTTTGAAGAAATGATAACTGCGGCTCTCAAAACTCTCTTTGTACGGGGAGTAAAATCATCGGGAGTAAGCTCAACGAGCGACATTGTACCGTTAATGGATTCAAGCTTTTCACGGAGAGCATCTTCCGTTACTCCGCACTCATTAAGAGCGGTTGCGGCAACACCGCTGCCCTCTTTTACGAGTCCGTAGAGAATATGTTCTGTACCGACATAGTTGTGGCGCATCTCCTCTGCACTTTCAATCGCAAGATTAAGCGCCTTGTTTGCTTTTTCTGTAAAACCTTTGAACTGATACATAAAATCATCACCCTTCCTTGTGGATAATGTATTAACTGCTTATTTTCTATGAAAGAGCCTCTCTTAAAATTTTTGCCCTTTCAATATCTCTTTCCTGTGCGGAAAGATTTTTTCCTGAGTTTACCATAAGCGTTGCAGGCTCAATTTTTTCCATAAGAGAGTCAACAACCTCTGCGGTAACATCTTTTATCTGTCCCGACAAAATGCCGAAACGAACATTTGACAACAGCTTTAAAGCCTCGTCATGAGTCATAACCATTGCCGATTTCAACAAGCCTAAGCTTCTGCTTACGCTGTCCTGAATATCAATACTCTTTGCAAGTCTTTCTCTTGCCTGTTGTTCCTGAGAAACAAGCTGTTTTGTGATGTTCTCAAGATTTTCAATTGCGGCTTTTTCGGAGATACCGAGCGTTACCTGATTTGAAAGCTGATAAAGCGAACCGCTGGGTTCTGAGCCTTCACCGTAAGCACCACGGATTGTAAGTCCGAGCTTTGAAAGGTTGCCTGCAATTCTGCCGATTGTACGGCTCTTTTCAAGTGCCGGCAGATGGAGCATAACAGAGGCTCTCATACCTGTACCGAGATTTGTAGGGCATTGTGTAAGATAACCGAGCTTGTCATCAAAAGCAAATTCAAGGTTTTCATCAAGTAGAGTATCAAGCTTATCGGCTGTGTCATATGCCTGTTCAAGCGACAAGCCGTCTGTGATAACCTGAAGTCTTATGTGATCTTCCTCGTTAATCATAATGCTCATGCTTTCATCCTTGCTCAACAGCAATGCTCTGCCCTCTGTTTCGCTGATGAATTCTGGACTTACAAGATGTCTTTCAACAAGTGACACACCCTGTGCCTCTGTCAAATCATCAAGCTTAATCAGATTGAAATCCGAGGCAATTGAGCTGTTGCTGTCCCTGATTGCACTTGTAACCTTTTCAATAACCTTTTTTCTGCCCTGTTCGGACAGTCGGCACGGAAACGGGTAATCTTTCAGGTTTCTTGCAAGTCTTACTCTGGTGGAAATTACTTCGTTACTCATAATTAAGCCTCCATTTCCTTAATCTGATCTCTTAACTCTGCGGCATGTTCAAAATTCTGTTCCGAAACTGCCTTGTCGAGTTCCTTTTTAAGTGCCTTGATTTTATCTTTCTTTGTCATCTCGGCACTCTTTTCGGCTTTCTTTGTACCAAAACGGCTGTTCTTACCGCAATGGGTTGTGTTGCCGTGGATTCTTCTGATTGAGGGAAGAAGCTGGTCGCCGAAAATTTCGTAACATTTTGCACAGCCTACATGACCCGACTTTGCAATATCGGAATATGAGCTTCCGCAGAAGTCACAGCGTGTTGCCTGAGTTCTTGCGGGAAGGCTGTTGCCGAAGAAACTTCCGAGAAGTCCCGAAAATTCGTCCTCAAAGTTACCGAAGATGTTTGTGTATCCCATTTTCTTTGCACATTCACTGCACAAATCATATTCCTTAATTTCACCGTTGATAACGGTCTTTACATGAGTATTTGCATTGTTAGCACCGCATTTTTGACATTTCATAATAACTGCCTCCGTTCAAAATCAACTTAATGTGAGCAACATATTCTTGAACAAGTCCGCTCGCACGGCATCTCGTTTACTCTGTTCAACATTTGTAAGCGTTCTGTCGGACAATGCCGAGGCTATCAGCTTTGCCGATGTAAGCTCAATCATATCTCTTTGCAACATATTTTTGAGCATTGCCTCTGCACTTGCCTTGTCAAGTGTTGTTCCAATCGAATTTATTATATGCATAAGCGCCGTACCTCTATCCATCTTCACACGGCTTATTCGGATAAATCCGCCGCCGCCCCTACGGCTCTCTACAATGTAGCCTTTTTCGGGAGTGAATCGGGAGGTTATAACATAATTGATTTGGCTCGGTACACATCCGAGGTTGCCGGCGAGTTCGTTTCGCTGAATCTCCGCACTGCCGTTTTCACGGTCAAGCATCTCTATAATGTACTGTGCCACCAAATCGCTCATTCTCATTTTGGTCGCCTCTTTTCATTTGTTTGACTACATTATAATATCAAGGTCAGAGAAAGTCAAAGTCAATTAAAGTCAAAAATTAAAGCATAAGCTTTGAAATTCTCACGAATTCTCGCTTATGCTCTCGTTTCCTAATATTTTAAAATATTTTTGACTTTTTCTGACTTTCAATTTTTATCCGATAAAGTCTGACTTTTCAAGCAATTTGACCTTACATAATCACATTAACCGTGTAATCAACATCGTAAATTTCACCGTCAAACCAATTTATAAAACCTATGTAGATGCAGATTTTGTCATCATGTTTATTCATATCACGAACAACCTTAAAGCACTCCGACCAACCCGAAAAGCGTTCAAGTCTTTTGACTGTATCAACATCGGCATTGCCGTTTACAAACACACACATTGCAAGGTGACGGGTTGACGATAACATTCTTACAAAATCGAGGAACATCATATTAACCTCATCGCCCGAACATTCAATTTTAAGAGCGTCTTCCTCGATTTTGTTTCCGAAAAAATCAAGCACATTGTCAAACGCTGAATCAAAGTCATCGGTTTCAGAATTTTTAGTCCCTGCGAAAACTTGTAAATTGCGGTAGATGCATAAATTCTCTTAAATTTTTTCAATCGTCACGGCAATCACCTTCTCGGTATCGTTACTTTTATTATACATTATATAAGCAAATTTGACAACAAGTATGTTATTCGGGCGGTTCAATACAAATTTTTGTAATAAAAACATTTGAAATTAAACAAAAATTTTGTGTTTTTCGATTGACAATTGTACAGAGATATTGTATTATATAATTGTACTAATGAATTAGTTCAATTGTTTGATAAGGAGCGTGATTTTATGTACAGCGACTTTGCATTAAGAACAGTTTTATATACTATACTCTGCATCGGTGCTATCGGAATAAGCACAGGAAAACTGTTTGCCATAAATCACGGCATTTCAAAATATCTTGCTAAAAAGTCAGATAGCGGCAATTTTAAAACAGTAAAAACAACATTTATTTCACTTGGTATTGAATATGTTTCGATAGCAATAATTGCACTTTTCATCAGTTTATGCACCATAAATACAATTTACACAAATGCATTTTTTGATGAACTGTTGCCTGAATTTTTCTCGACAGCTGTTACCGTATTTGCAATCGTTGTTCTTGGTGCAGAATGTGATTTCGGTTTGTGGTTACTCTTT
>ENA-OQDT01000015-OQDT01000015.1-human-gut-metagenome-genome-assembly--contig:-NODE-15-length-81842-cov-4.685957_pt1 | contig 81842 bp, 67 predicted proteins | sample MGYA00242786_ERZ504617 | MGnify/ENA primary metagenome ERZ504617 (study PRJEB26092, sample SAMD00036337) | human gut metagenome | host: Homo sapiens | study: EMG produced TPA metagenomics assembly of...
GATGATGAAATCGCAGGCGCGGTTTTCGCCGCTTTCAAAGAGCTGAGGCGCATCCAGCACCACGGCTTTTGCTTCGTTCTGAAAAGCGCATGCCGTTTCGGCGCGCATTTGTTGGATGATCGCGGGGTGTGTGATTGCGTTGAGCCGCGCCGTCTGCCCAGGGGAGGAGAAGGCGCGCTGTGCAAGCAGAGGGCGGTTGAGCGACCCATCCGGCAGGATGAGATCCGCTCCAAATGCAGCCGCCAGGGCGGAGAGAACAAAGCTGCCCGGCCGCGTCACCTTGCGGGCGATTTCATCCGCATCGATCACCGCCAGGCCCTGCGCGCGCAAGAGGGCGGCCGCCGTGCTTTTGCCCGCCCCTGTTTGCCCGGTCAGACCAATGACGGGGCCTTTTTTGTTTGCCATGATGAAAGCAGTCCTTCCATATGGGAGATCGTGAGGGCATTTGTAAAATGCAAAATTCCTTTGAAAAAGCAATTAAAAACGCTTCCCAATTATACATCAATCATTTCAAACGCGGCGGCACGCAGCAGCCGGTTATAAACAGCAAGGCCCACGCCCTGCTTTTCCGGGCAGCGCGCATAGGCGGTGTGGATACCCATCGCGTCGAGTGAACGCAACGCATCGAACAGGCGCTGTGCCTGAGAGGAAGGGTCTCCCTCCCTGCCACAGGAGAGCGCGCGCACATGTAGGGCGGCTTCTTCCCCCTCATAGCATAGCGCTGCAACGCCCGCGCCCGCGTGATTGTTGACATATTGCGCATAGCGCTGAAACGGCCCGCGCAGGATTACCACATGGGCCTTCGGTGCATAGTGCTTATATTTCATGCCGGGAGAGGCGGCCTTTTCCCCTACCGCTAACTGCTCCTCTACGGCGCGGTCTATTTCCACCTTGCCGAGTACGGCGCGCAGCTGCTCCGGCGTAATGCCGCCCGGGCGTAAAAGCCTGGGGCAGGGCGATGCGAGTGTTACAACAGTGGATTCTACGCCCACCGAACAGGGGCCGCCATCCACCACCGCCTGAATGCGCCCTGCCATATCCGCCAGCACATGCTGTGCCGTGGTGGGGCTGGGGCTGCCCGAAAGGTTGGCGGAAGGGGCGGCAAGCGGCACGCCTGCCGCTTGAATGATTGCGCGGGCGAGCGGGTGGGAGGGCATACGCACCGCAACCGTGTCAAGTCCGGCGCTGACTTCCTCCGGAATCGCGGGGGATTTTGGCAGGATCATCGTCAGCGGACCCGGCCAATAGGCGCGGGCAAGCCGGATTGCCTGCGTGGGCACTTCACCGACCAAGGGATAAAGCTGCGAAAACGCCGCGATATGGACGATCAGCGGATTATCCTGCGGGCGGCCCTTCGCCTGAAAAATTTTTGCCACAGCCTGCCCGTCAAGCGCGTTTGCGGCAAGGCCATAGACGGTTTCCGTCGGGATTCCGATAAGGCCGCCCGCGCGCAGGAGTGCGCCGATTTCCGCCAGCGCCGGCTGGTCGTCCGGTGTGATCTGATAAAGGTTTGTCTGCATGGAAGCCCCGTTCCTTTCCAAAGCAAGTGCGGGTGTTAAGCATCGCTTTCCGCTTTGAGCTTTTCCGCCGTGTCCGCCGTGATGAGCGCGTCGATCACTTCATCGAGCGCGCCATTCATAATCTGCTCGATTTTATAGAGCGTTAGGCCGATGCGGTGATCGCTGACGCGGCCCTGTGGGAAATTGTAGGTGCGGATGCGCTCACTGCGGTCGCCCGTGCCTACCTGCGCGCGGCGTTCGCCTGCAATCGCCTCATGCTGCTTTTCCCGCTCCGCCTCCAAAATGCGCGAACGCAGGATTTTCATCGCGCGGTCTTTATTCTTATATTGGCTGCGCTCGTCCTGGCATTCGACCACCGTGCCGGTGGGCAGGTGCGTGATGCGGATGGCGGATTCCGTTTTATTGACATGCTGCCCGCCCGCGCCGCCGGAGCGGTAGGTATCGATCTGCAAATCGGCGGGATTGATCTCCACATCCACCTCTTCCGCCTCCGGCAAAACAGCCACGGTTACGGTGGAGGTATGGATGCGGCCCTGCGATTCCGTTTCCGGCACGCGCTGGACGCGGTGCACCCCGCTTTCAAATTTCAAGCGAGAGTAGGCCCCTTCGCCTTCAATCATAAAGCTAACCTCTTTGAAGCCGCCAAGCTCGGTTTCGTTTGCGCTGAGGATTTCGGCCTTCCAGCCCTTTGCCTCGGCGTACATGGAATACATGCGCAGGAGGGAGCCTGCAAACAGAGCCGCCTCCTCCCCGCCCGCGCCGCCGCGGATTTCTACGATCACGTTTTTTTCGTCGTTCGGGTCGCGCGGAAGCAGCAAAACTTTCAGCTCCTCCTGCGTGCGCTCCATTTCAGCGCGTGCCTGCTCCAGCTCTTCAAACACCATATCGTGGAACTCTTTATCGAGCCCGCCCGCGTCGAGCAGAGCTTTCGCCTCCTGAAATGTATCGCGCGCCGCCTTGAACTGGCGGTATTTTTCAACGATCGGGGCCAGGCGCTTCGCCTCTTGCATGAGTTTTTTATACTGCGCCTGATCGGTGACGATCTCCGGGTCGCACAGCCGAAGCTGAACCTCTTCATAGCGCGTTTCAACCTTTTCTAACTTTTCCAGCATAGAATGAACCATCCTTCCTTTGGGGGAAAGCCGCAGGGGGCCTTCCAGCGTCTCGATTCAAACGGTCAATCGGCGCTAAGTTTCCGCATCCGGCACGGCGGAACCTTCCCGAAGGAGTTTTTTTAATATTCTTTTCGATTTTGGCGCGCGGCGCCATAATCTCACGCCCGCACTTTGTGCAACGGATGCGAAAATCCATCCCCGCGCGGAGCACGAGGAATTCTTTATTTTTGCAGGGGTGTTCTTTTTTCATCATTAAGATGTCGCCGGGCCTCACATCCATACCCAAATCGCCTCCAGCCGGATTCCAAAAGGAAAAGATATGGTAAATATTATAGCACAAAGGGGCATGAAAAAAAAGCATTTCCCATATATATAGCAACGTAGCCGGGCCGTATTTGCGCCCCTTAGGCGGAATGCCGGCAGCCGCAAACGAGCGGCAAGGGCAGGTAGGGTCATGCATAGTATGAGAAAAAAGAGGCCGCTTCAGGCGGTGAAATGGGTGGGAAAATGAAACATTTTAAGCCGGAAGGCTGGCTAATGGACACACCGGAAAACCGCGCTGCGTTTGCATCCTCCGCCGCGCTGCGCGATGCCTATTTTGAGGGCAGAATTTTGGAAGCGCGCGCGCTGTTGTGCGATAAAGATCACAATTTGCACGTTGATCTCGGCTGCATGGAGGGGGATCATCCCGCGTGAGGAGGCGGCCGTGGGCATCGAGGAGGGCAAGGTGCGGGGATATCGCCATTATTTCAAGGGTGAATAAGCCGGTTATGTTTCGCATCACATGGCTTCGATGCGGACGCGCTAGGCCGCACCTCGGCGATTCTCAGCCGCCGTAGCGTACAATTAGAGTGCATGGAAACCGATATTGCCCGCCTGACACCAGGCGAGGTAATCGATGCGCGTGTATCCCACATGGAGGGCTTCGGGCGTTTTTTGCGACATTGGGGCAGGGCTGAGCGCGCTAATGCCGATTGATAGCATCTCTGTTTCCCGCATTCCGCATCCGTCGGAGCGGTTCCGCACGGGCGAGGATATCCGCGCTCTGGTCAAGGGGATTGACGAAAATGGGCGCATCACGCTCACGCACAAAGAGCTGCTCGGCACCTGGGAGCAAAATGCCGCTCAATTCAAGGCGGGGGAGACGGTGCCGGGGGTGATCCGCTCTGTAGAGAAATATGGGGTATTTGTGGAGCTTACGCCGAATCTCGCGGGGCTTGCAGAATATGTGCAGGGCGTTTATGCGGGCCAGCATGCGAGCGTATATATCAAAAGCCTGATTCCGGAACGCATGAAAATCAAGCTGATTATCGTGGATGCTTTTGACGCGGAGTATCCTCCCCCTCCGGTGACCTATTATACGGACAGTGACTACATCGACCATTGGATCTATTCCCCGGAATGCTGCCCAAAGGTGGTTGAGAGCTTCTTTTCCCCTTTGGAGGAGCAGTAGGCAGGTTGAGAAAGCGGAGAAAAAATCCGTTTCTAGTGTCCCCCTTGTGGGAATCTGGAAACGGATTTTTGTATATTCCGGCAAGGTAAGTTCTAGAAAAACATTTTTGTGCTTCAGAAACTGTTATCCTGCACAAAAACAAAACGCCGGATTTGGACAAGTGAACAGGATTTTTTGAAATACGCCTCATTTAATGGATTCTCAAAAGTTTTTATTGAACTGCATCATCAATTATGCTATAATTCACGGTGACACAGAAAAAATATTATTGGTTTTGAATAACAAATATGCTGCGCCCCGCTGGGGCGGGCGTGAAGGAGGAAATTGGTTTGAAAGCCTATCATGCAAAGGATATCCGAAATATTGCGATCGCCGGCCACGGCGGAAGGGGTAAAACGACGCTCGCAGAGGCGATGCTTTATCTGGCGGGGGTAACAGAGCGCCTCGGCCGCATTGCAGACGGGAATACCGTGCTCGACTATGATGGAGAAGAAAAAAAGCGCAGGGCCTCCGTTTCTACAGCAGTTGCGCCGCTGGAATGGAATGGGATTAAGATGAACCTTGTCGACACGCCCGGCCTGTTCGATTTCGCAGGCGGAGTAAGCGAAGGCATTCGGGCAGCGGATTGTGTGCTGATTACGACGGCTGCCGGCTGCAAATACGACGTTGGTGCGGAAAAGGCTTTCAAAGCGGCAGACGCACGCGGAATTGCGAAGATGTTTGCAATTACTAAGGTGGATGCTGAGAATACCGATTTTTATAAAACGCTTGATTTCCTCAAGGAAGTTCATGAAACGCAGCTGTGCCCGATTGTTGTGCCCTATATGGAGGGCGGTGTGGTTCAGGCATATGTCAACCTCATGGCACAGAAGGCATTTACATATCAGAATGGTAAGGCAACCGAAGTTCCCGTCCCGCAGGATGCGCGTATTGCGGAGATGATTAATTTTCTCAAGGAAGCGGTCGCCACGACGGATGACGAGCTAATGGAGAAATTTTTTGATGGCGCGGAGTTCACGCAGGAAGAGATCATCCGCGGCTTGCAGAACGGCATGACGGACGGCTCGATTTACCCTGTGTTTGCCTGCTCCGGCTACACGACTCAGGGCGTTGACCAACTGCTTGACTGTCTGTCGAAGATCGCGCCGCGCGCCTATGAATGCGCGGGTGAAACGGCGGAGGATGCGGATGGGAATCCGGTTGAGCTTTCCTGTGATGCGGATGGCCCGCTTGCCGCGATTTGCTTTAAAACAATTGCCGACCCATTTGTGGGCAAGATGTCCTTCTTTAAGGTCGTATCCGGTAAAATCACGGCGGACGTTCCCGCCTATAATGCACGCACGCAGGAGAGTGAGCGCATGGGTAAGATTATCTCTGTGCGCGGTGCGAAGCAGGAGGATATTTCGGAAATCGCAGCGGGCGATATCGGCGTTGTGACAAAGCTCTCAAATATGCGCACGGGCGACACGCTGTGCAGCCCGAAAAAGGTATTGAAGCTCGCTCCTGTCTCCTTCCCGGAGCCGTGCCTGAGCATGGCGGTCAAGGTGGCGAAGAAGGGCGAGGAGGAAAAGGTAGCGGCGGGCCTTTTCCGTCTGATGGAGGAAGACCCCACCATCACCTTCCGGTCCAACCATGAAACGCACGAGCAGATTCTTTCCGGCCTCGGCGAACAGCATCTTGATGTGATCGTTTCCAAGCTTAAAACGAAATTCGGCGTGGATGTATCCCTTAGCGTGCCGAAGGTGGCATACCGGGAATCCATCAAAAAGCGTGTGGAGGTGCAGGGCCGTCACAAGAAGCAGTCCGGCGGCCACGGGCAGTTTGGCGATGTGTTTATCCGCTTTGAGCCCTGCGACAGCGATGAGCTGGTGTTTGCGGAGGAGGTTGTGGGCGGCTCCGTGCCGAAAAACTTCTTCCCAGCTGTGGAAAAGGGTCTGCGCGATAGTGTCACAAAGGGCGTGTTGGCCGGGTATCCGATGGTTGGCTTGAAAGCGACGCTGTATGATGGATCTTACCATCCGGTAGATTCTTCAGAAATGGCGTTTAAAACGGCGGCGTCTATTGCTTATAAAAACGGTATCCCGAAGGCGGACCCGGTCATTCTTGAACCGATTGGGACGTTAAAGGCCTATATGCCGGATGAGAAAATGGGCGATATCATGGGTGATATCACGAAGCGCCGTGGCCGCGTGTTGGCATGGGCCCGGCAGAGGATAAAATGCAGGAGATTGTGGCTGAGGTGCCAATGGCGGAGATGGGCGATTTTGCAACGACGCTGCGCTCTGTAACGCATGGCAGGGGCCATTTCTCGCTGGAATTCACCCGCTATGAGGAAGCGCCGGCGAACGTGGCAGAAAAAGTAATTGAGGATGCGAAGGCACAGGAAGAAGAATGAAAACCGCATGGAGCCTCTCTTGGTACCGCGTGGTTATGGCAGGCATTGTTTGTATGAAAAATTGAGAAAGGGGAACGGCGGCCCTCGAGTTGGGGGCGCGCCGTTTCTTTTTTTCACTCTCCAGTGTTTCCACAGGTTTTGGTGGAAAACTTTGTGGAAAGTATGGAAAACTAAGCAGATCAGGTGTTTTGATGGGCTTACCTCCTTGTTATCCACGAATCGGCCTTTGGCTGGATTTATATTTGGCCAAAAAGCTGTGATAGCCGTCAGCAGCATCCCTCTGTTTTTTGGGGTATAGCAAATATTAAAAAAATCGTCTGCAATAAGGCCTTGATTCAGTGGTTTTGTCGCTTGCATTCCGATTTGCCGCAATGCTATAATGAATCAATTTATTTCATAGCTTGAGGAGGCCGGAAAATGCTTCTGTTGAACCCGGAAGAGAAGTTTGTCAAAGAGGGCCTTACCTTTGATGATGTGCTGCTCATCCCAGCCCATTCGGATGTTCTGCCCAATCAGGTGGATGTATCAACGAAACTCACCAAGGATATCTCCCTGAACACCCCTCTGATGACCGCTGCGATGGATACTGTCACAGAGGCCCGTATGGCGATTGCGATTGCGCGCGAAGGCGGCATTGGCGTCATCCACAAAAATATGGCGATCGAGCGCCAGGCACAAGAGGTAGATAAGGTGAAGCGCTCTGAGAACGGTGTAATTGTCAACCCGTTTTTTCTTTCGCCCGACCGTTTTGTTCATGAAGCGCTCGATTTGATGAGGCGGTATAAAATTTCAGGCGTGCCGATCTGCCGGGAGGGTAAGCTGGTCGGTATCCTGACGAACCGCGACCTGCGGTTTATGACGAACTTTAACGTTCGAATTGAGGATGTGATGACAAAAGAGAATCTTGTCACCTCCCATGTCGGGACAACCCTCATGCAAGCAAAGCAGATCCTTATGCAGCATAAAATTGAGAAGCTGCCTTTAATTGATGACGACGGTTATCTACGCGGCTTAATCACAATTAAGGATATTGAAAAGAGCGTGCAGTACCCCAACTCTGCGCGCGATAAGGGCGGAAGGCTCCTCTGCGCGGCGGCAATCGGCGCAACGGCGGATGTGCTGGAGCGCGCTGGCGCGTTGGTGGAGGCGCAGGTAGATGCGTTGGTGCTTGACTCCGCGCATGGTCACAGCGAGAATATTCTCAAGGCGGTCGGCAAGGTGAAGGCGGCATTCCCGCAGGTTTCCCTCATTGCGGGCAACGTGGCAACGGCGGAGGGCACCCGTGCGCTCATTGAGGCGGGTGCAGACGCGGTAAAAGTAGGCATTGGCCCCGGCTCGATCTGCACTACGCGCGTGGTCGCGGGCATCGGTGTGCCGCAGATCACGGCGGTTTATGATTCCGCCTGTGTGGCGGCAAAATACAACATTCCGATCATTGCGGATGGCGGCATCAAATATTCCGGCGAGATCGTAAAGGCGCTTGCCGCCGGAGCGAATGCGGTGATGATGGGCTCGCTGGTGGCAGGGTGCGAGGAATCCCCCGGCGAGAGCGAGATTTATCAGGGCCGCCAGTTCAAGGTATACCGTGGAATGGGCAGCATCGGTGCGATGAACCAAGGCAGCAAGGATCGTTATTTCCAGCAGGATAACCGCAAGTTGGTGCCAGAGGGCGTGGAGGGCCGTGTGCCTTATAAGGGGTTGCTGTCTGAAACGGTGTTCCAGATGCTGGGGGGGACTGCGCGCGGGCATGGGCTATTGCGGCTGCAAAACCATTGGTGAGCTGCAAAGCAAGGCACAGTTTGGTGCGGCATCACGAGCGCCGGCTTGGTCGAAAGCCATCCGCATGATGTGTTTATTACGAAAGAAGCACCCAATTATTCCGGAAACGCTTAAGAAGCGGCGATATGATGAATTTGCTTGTAACGATAGGGAAAAAACAGCATCATTTATCCGTGAAACCCGGCACGCCATTGCCTGAGGCTTTGGCTCTGCTGGGTTTTCCAATTGCGCTTCCCTGCGGTGGAAAAGGCTCGTGCGGAAAATGCAGAGTCAAAGCGACAGGGCAATTATCACCCATTACTCCGGCGGAGCGGCGTTGCCTCTCGGCGGGGGAATTGCGCAATGGATTGCGCCTGCTATGTCAAACGGCTGTGCTGGGGGAGGCCCGCATAGAGCTGCCGGAGGAAAGTGCGGAGATCGTGGTGGAGGGCGTTTCCGCTATGCCGCAAAACAGGCCGATAGATGGGAAGGCGCTTTGTGCTGCTTTGGATATAGGGACGACAACCGTTGCGGCCCGGCTCTATGTGGCAGAGGAGTTGGAGAGCAGCCCGGTCGCGTCTGCTGGGCGGCGAAATCCGCAGGCGGCATTCGGCGCAGACGTTCTCTCCCGCATGGAGAGGGCACAGGCAGGGGATGCACCCGCCCTGCGGGGATGCATCATCGATTGCTTGGATGATCTGCTCACAGAGCTTATGCAAATGGCGCAGGCACGCCCCGCCCAGATTAGGGAACTGGTCATTACGGGGAATACAGCGATGCTCTATCTCCTCACCGGGCGGGATACCGCCGTGCCTTTCTAAATGCTCCTTTTTTGCCGGAGCTCTCTTTTTGGGGACGAAATCGACTGCCGAAGCCTTGGGGGCTGCATGCAGTTAAGGCCAGCCGCGTTTTATCTGCCGCACTGTGCCTCTGCTTTTATTGGGGCTGATTGCCTGTGCGCCATGCTTGCTGGTGGGATGACCGAAGCGGAGGCTCCCTGTGCATTGCTCGACCTTGGCACAAATGGGGAGCTTGCTGTTTTCAATGGCACTGAGCTTTGGTGTGCATCCACCGCCGCAGGGCCGGCCTTTGAGGGTGCGGGGCTTACCATGGGGATGCCAGCAGTGCCGGGCGCAATCAACCATGTGGAGCGAAAGGGCTTTCGAATTGGCTGCACAGCTATAGGCGGTGTGCCGGCGAAGGGGATCTGTGGCTCCGGGCTGATCGACGCGGCGGCGGTCTTGCGGCAGAGCGGCGTTTTGGATGCGGAGGGCTCCCTTCAGCGGGAAGGGCATCCTTTTCGAGCGATGGTGTGCGAAATCGGCGGCGCGCCCGCCGTGCGCTTCGCGGGCACAGGCGTTTTGCTCACACAGGCGGATATCCGCGCGTTGCAGGTGGCGAAAGCCGCCGTCTGCGCGGGCCTACAAATGCTGCTCGATCGTGCTGAAATCCGGCCGGAAAAGTTGGAAAAGCCTTTTTTTGGCAGGCGGTTTTGGGCGACTTTATCAGGCTTGAAAGTGCGGCGCAGATCGGCCTGTTTCCCCCCGCTTTATTGGGAAGGACCGCTGCCATCGGCAACGCGGCGTTAGATGGGGCGGGCCTGCTCGCCCTGCGGCCAGCCCGGAGGGAACGGCTCCTCTCCCTTGTAGGCAGGATTCACACCGTTTCCCTCGCGGAGGAGCCTGCGTTTGAACAGGCTTATTTGGAGGGGATGCGCTTTCCGAATGAAAATTATATGGGCCGGTAAATAAAGAAAGGTATTTTACCTACACCGCCGCATATGGTAGGATAGATGCATAGCGCTCCAATTTTGTGTCGGTATGGGTTCCTTTTGTTTTTGATATACGATAAAAGCCCGATAAACTGCTTCATGGAGGAGGCGCCCCAATGAATGTGTATGATTTTGACAATACGATTTACCGTGGTGAAAGTGCTGTAGATTTATTTTGGTATTATTTAAAACAGGATAAATCGCTGCTGCGCTATGTGCCGGAGGTAGCGGCGGCTTTGGTGCGGTATAAGCGCGGAAAAATCACCATTGAGGAGGCCTTATCCGTTTATGGCGCGCGCGTGGCCGATTACTTTTTGACGATCCCGGATTTTGAAGCTGATTTAAAAATTTTTTGGGATACCCATATGAAGAATATCAAGCCCTTTTATGCTCGCCAGCACCGTCCGGATGATGTGATTCTTTCCGCCTCCCCGGAGCGTGTTTTGGAGGAGGCTTGCCGCCGCCTTGGAATTGCGCATTGGATAGGGACCCAGTTCGATGAGCAAACGGGCACGATAACACGCCTGTGCTTTCGAGAAAATAAGGTGAGCAGCTTTCTGGAGCGGTTCCCACATGCAAAGATTGAGCAGTTTTATACGGATTCCTTTAACGATCAGCCGATGATCGACCTGGCGGAGCACGCCTTCCTTGTCAAAGGCGACCGAATCAGACAATTGAAATAGGGGTTAATCCATAAAAGCTTTGCCTGATTCTCTATAAGAAAAGAGCCGCTGCAAAATGATTTGCATTTTGCAGCGGCTCTTATTGATATAAAAAGGTGATCAAAAAGAAGGATTTACTGAAAAAGGCCGCGGAACCATTCTATGATTGTTTGAAAGAAACGCACGATCTTAGCAAAAAATTCTACGATGGAATTCGGGGCATCTTCTTCTACTTCCGTGATCCGCCAGACCTGCGCGCCATAGAAGGGATTTGCCGTGCCGATATAGAGGCCATCTTCATTTGCAACGAGGGTACGGCCGCCGAAGTTGAATTTATCATGGAACCCATTCAAAGTAAGCTCTGTATAGTTTTCGCCATCCTTCGTGACATACAGGTCAAAGCCGGGCTCGTTTTTGAGCAGCTTATTGGAAATGCTGAAATACATCCGCAGTCCGTCCAGATCAAAGGCGGCAGCCAGAGATTTGAGCGCATCCAAAATACCTGAGAGGGAGGCGCCGCGTGCCGCGGAGGCCGGGAGGGCGGAGAATGTTTTTGCCGCGTTGGAAAGCGGGGAGACGAGCGTTTCGACAAGAGCGATCAGCTTCTGCACATTTTCCGGCGTAGCCTGTTTGTCGAGCAGGCTCGCAATCTGGGACTGCGCTGCGGTCAGCGCTGTGGTTAGCGCGCTTGCCTCTTTGCTTACGGATGAGCCGGTGAGAGATTGAAGCAGCTTGACGATATAGTTGATTTGCTGCATGAATTCAGCCTTATCCATGCGGAGCAAATCTCCGTTGGTCAGCTTCGTCACATATTTATAAAGCGAGGAGGCATCGAAGGAGCTGACGAAAAGCTGATCGTTATAAACGCCATAGCGCCAGAAATATTCGTTTGTGGTTCCCTCGAAGGCTTGATTGATTTGATCAACTGCTGTAATTTTACCGTTTTGGTCCATACAGTACATCTTCTGAGGCGCATTCAGCGAATCATACATGGGCTTCAAAAAATCCTTCAGGGCCGGCGCATTTTCTCCACCTGCGATCATTTGAAGCAGACCCTGCACGGCGACCAGCTCCGCACGCAGCGCATAGTCAAACGTGCCGAAATACAGCTTATCCTGAAAGACGACCGGCGTAGCCGCGCTGGCAATCAGGCCTGGGGTTGCGCCATCTTCAGTATTATAGCCTTCTGCCGTGGGCGCCATGCCCATATGGTATTGGCTGTTTTTGCCGATCACTTCCTGCCAGGTCCATCCATACTGATTGGCGTTTTCCCCAGCCGAAGCCTCATGCCCCTTGAATAGGACGAAGCCGTTGGAGGTGGCGAGGAACACATACATGTCGCCCTGGTAGGGGATCAGATCCCATACCGTGCCGCCCTCGCTTTGGTAAAGCGTATCGTCAGCATAGTCGATAAAATCGTTAAAGTCCGCAACGCGCTGCCAATCGGAATCATCCTTCGGATTTTTTTCCAAAATGGCGATCTTATTGTATTTTCCCGCCGTTTCGTCCGGAATCCGGTTGTCGAGACCACCGAAATACAATTTGTCGTTGTAGACTGTGCCTGCGCGGAAGCTAGAATTTCCGCCGCCGCTGTAAACGATCTCCGCGTTGTCGTTTTCATCCACCTTAACGATGCGCGTGCCGCTTGAACTGCTCATAGAGCCGAAATAGAGCTCATTATGGTGTTTTACCACCATGCGGTAAGCACTGTCTGTGCCGAGAGGGGCCTCATAGATTACCTTTGTTTCACTGGTAGCAGGGTTTACGCGAATGATCATCGGCCTGCTTTCCTGTGCGGAAAAGGCTGGCACCTCGCCATTGGTGATTACGTTTACAATATCCCAAACCTGATCGTAGGTAAGGCCGGCCTGCGTCATTGCCTGTGCGAACTGCGCGATCATGCCGCCGAGGATATTCCGGTTGGTGCCGATATAGAGGAATCCGTCGCGCTCTGTCATAGCCCAGGCGTAGCAGTTGTTGCGGTCTCCACCCTGGATGATGCCGTCCACGTCGCCCTCGCCCTTGGTGGGGTTGGTGATTTTTTCAATTTTGTAACCATTGGAGTAGATGATATTGGCCTCTTCTGAGCTGGCGGTTGCGCCCACACCCAGAGAGAGCAATAAAATGATTACGCTCAACAAAACTGCGAGCGCCCGGTAGGCGGTAGAGTGTTGTTTTTTTCCTTTTTGCAAAATATTTCCTCCTCTTTTTCATCGAATCCGGCTTCTGAATGACCGCATGGCTTCCCTAATCCAGTATCAGAACCGTTCCATCGCCAACATACAACGATGCGTCGTTTTTGTCAAGGCAATAGTAATAATATATGTTGATTAAAATCGGGAAAAATTATAAACATTTTATAAAATAAGATAGCCGGTGATCGCCTGCTCTCATAAGCGTTGCCTACCTCTTTGTTCTGTGAGGTTGCGGCAGGATTTGTATCGAAAAGAGCCTACGGTTGATGCAGAGACCATCGTAGCGTTTGATTCCTATGTAAACACGCGTGAATTCACTATGCAATTCCCCTGACCTGCGGGCGAACACAGTTGCTCCTACGCCGCCATAGAAAATAGCCGCTGGCCAAGTGTGTGCGGCAAGCTGGTTGTATTTCTTTAATCCCGTGGGGCCAATTGGATTTGCTTCGTAATAAAAACAGCCGGTAACCGTCTGCTTTCATAGGCGTTGTGTATCTTTTTGATCCATGCAATGAGGGCAGGTTCTGTTTTGTTACTCCGCTTCGCTCCGTAATAAAAAATCAAACATGGAAGGGTCATAAAAAAACAGCTCAGCGCCATCCAAAGTTTTGGCTGCTGGGCTGTTTGGGCGGTTGAAGCGTAAAAATTTTATGGGTTAAGCATCTGCGCCGGTCGAAGTTTCTGGGTGCGGCCAGGTAAAATGGAACTCTGTTTGAATTTCTAGGATACGGCTAAAATCAATTTGACCAGCAGATGCAAGCTTGCCAACGCCAGTGACCTGTGCGTCAAGATGCATCCGCTTATGATACACCAGCTTTTGGATTTCATCGTTTGCGCGGTCAATTTCACATTCAATGGAGGAGCCGGTGAATAAAACGTGATACTCCCCAAGCTGCATATAATCTTTCGCTTTTTGGAACTCTTCCTCAATTGCAGTGCGGTCTTCCATATCAAACGCTTTGCCATGTCGGCTTGTCAAAGGCGCAGGCTCTTTTTCATCTCGAAAGAATATTGTAATTTTATAAAGGTCATCTTCCTGCACACACATCGCGTAACGGATGTCGGAAGGGGTTAATTGGCTCGCCCACTCCTGGCCGGAAACAGGCAGCACCTCTGAGAGCTTTGTATCTTTTGAGGAGAGACTTGTTTGATTGAGCATGAGCTGTTGCAGCGTGGGAGCGAGGTTGGCAAGCGTTTGGTTGCTGGTTTCCACCTCAGAAACTTTTGGCTCCTTGGTCATCGTAAATTCAGGATTGCTTTGTTTGGCGCTGTTGACCAGGCGGTTAAAATAGGCAAGCACCTCCGCGTTGGCTTCCGGCTTTTTGGTTTTGCTGACAATGGGTGGCTCGGTGGTGTTTTCCTCCTCTGACTGCTGGCTGCTGCACGCGGCGAGGGAGCATACGAGCGCTAGGGCGGCGAGCAACGCAATCAGTTTACGAACGGCTTGATTCATTTTTTCCCCTTTCCTCTGTGAGCGCCTTGTTTGATGTGGAGGCATGTGTCACAGAAATAACGATGTGATTCGAAGTGATTATATCATATTTCACGATCTTTTCACAATATCAATTTATGAAAAAAGCGTTTCTGAATTTTTGTATTTAAAAAGCCATGGGGAGCAGAAACGGCCCGCGTCATTTCTGACGACGAGCCGTTTCCGTATATAAGGGGGTAAAAGAAGATGGCAAATAAACAAACGAATGGCGGTAACATCCGCAGTTCGGATAAAGACATCCCTCTGTCCGAACAGTGTACCCCGCTTTATGGCAGGATGCATCTCTCTGTTTTGTGCGGTTGCGGTAAGCTGTGTTTCGCAATCATAATTGAACTACTTATTTTTTTTCCGCCTGTTTGGAATACTTTGTTTTATAGATAAAGCGCATCAGGCGAGTTTCAATCGCATTGATAGGCTTTGCAGTATCGAATAAAGCGGCGCCCAGCATGGTTTTGCAGCCTTTATCCATGACCATTTCGGTGGCCTGCGCATCGCTTTTGGAGGGCCCGCAGCAAAGCGCGCCGTTATCCTTCAGCAGCACGGCGTCGCGCCCTTTGAGCGCTTTGACAACCTTTTTGGAGGTTTTCATCGTGCTGGAAGGGTCAAACACTGCGCTGCGCACCGTTGCGCCTGCGATCTGGGCGAAATCATCGAGCAGCGGCTTCATGGTGCGGCCCAAGCGGGAGGCGGCCATAATATCAGGCTGCTGGGAATGGATGATATAATTGATTCCGTCCCGCTTGGCATATACTGCGCGGTGCAGGTCAGCCTCCGGCACAAACGATTCGGCGTCGCCCGCGATCCGGCCGGTGGCAATCTCCACCCGCAGAATCTCCTCGCTGCCGGGCTTGGTCAAGTTGCACATCGCGCCGTCACGTTCGCTCTCATAAGCGGTAACAGGAGCGGCGTCCCTGCCCTTTTTGCCGATGGTTTCAATTACGTAATCATGAATTTCTTCAAAGGTATCGATCACTTTGCCCGTGGCTTCGCGGTAGCGTTCCACAATGTGGCGAGCGCACACCTTCTCCAGCTCGGAGGCGACAGCGAATGCTTCCTCATAATCCTTGCCCATGCATACGGCGCCGTGGTGCGCCATGATGACGGCTTTGCTGTCAGAGCGCTCGATGGCGGCAATGACCCCTTTGCGCAGCTTTCCGGTGCCTGGCAGGCCGTAAGCGGCCATTGGGACGTGGTCGCCGATGATCGCCGCGCTCTCCGGCGCAACATTGTTGATATCAAAGCCCAGAGGGCTGACAATGCTGGCGTTTACCTGATGCGTATGGATGACAAAGTTGACTTCCGGTCGGAGCTGATAGGCGGAGGCATGGATGCCCTTTTCCGATGAGGGCTTTACATCCCCGTCATAGCTCAGATCTGCAATATTGACCAGGACGATTTCCTCCGGCGTAAGAGTTTCATATGCCCTGCCGCTGGGGGTGATCACAAATTGCGTGTCGCTCACACGGCAGCTGACGTTGCCCCAGGTGCGCGCGATGAGGCCGCTTTCCACAAGCTGTTTGCCTGCACGGACCACAAGCTCCTTGGCCTGCATGATTTCCATATCCAACGAATAAGCCTCCTTTACTGAAAAATTCCGGCGGCGCAGCAACGCCGCCGGAAAAATCGGGTTATTTTTGAACTGTGATCGTATCGAACACTCTGTCGAAACGGGTCAGGGCATCGTCGATCATCTCCGGCGTATAGGCAGCGCTCGTATACAGGCGGCTGCCGGCTAAGGTTACGAGGCCCTCCGCCATGTAGGCAGCGCCCATGTGCTCCATAACCGCTTTGCGCTCGGAAGTTGCTTTGAGAACACCCGGCACCTTCCACAGCTTGCCCCAGTCAATGGAGAAATGCATGGTGCCGACCGTTTCCAGATGGCAGATCGAGCCCTGGTTAAAGGCGACAAACGGCAAGCCGTGCTTCTTGATGAGCTGCTGCAGGCCGGTGGTGATGCGGTCGCCCATTTCTCCGGCCTTCTGGCAGGCGTTGGTGCGCTCGATTTCTTCAAGCGTGTAGTAACCAGCTACGCAGCTGATAGGCGTTGCCGCCATCGTGCCGCCAATGAGCGCTTTGTGAACCTTGTCGCCCGTCTGGATGCCGGCGGCGAGATATTTCATATATTCCTTTTTGCCGCCGAGTCCGCCCGCGCCCGGATAACCGCCCGCGATGACCTTGCCGAATACCGTGAGATCGGGGGAAACGTCGAAATAGCCCTGCGCACCTGCCATGCCGATACGGAAGCCTGTGACAACCTCGTCGAATACGAGCAACGCGCCGTATTTGCGGCAGAGACGCTCTACGCCCTTGTTGAAATCCTTATCCAGCGGGCGTGTACCGCTCTCTGGGCCGACCGGCTCAATGAAGACCGCCGCCGTGCCGCCGCGCATCTGATTGAAACGGAGCTTGCGCTCCAAATCGTTGAGATCGTTCGGGAAAAACTCCTGCGTGTGTTTAAAGATGTAAAGCGGAACGCCGTGCGCTTGTGTGAACTTGGAGCCGGGAACACGGATGCCGTAGGCGAGCTGATCGCTCCAGCCGTGATAGGCGCCGCCCATCTTGATGATGTTTTTATTCTTCGTGGCAAGGCGCGCGACACGCACCGCAGCCATGCAGGCCTCGGAACCGGAGTTGAGCATGCGGAACATTTCAACATTGGGCACGCTATCGCATACCTTTTTGGCAAGCTTGTATTCAAATTCGTGGAACAGGCCGGTGGAAGGGCCGCAGGTGTTGAGCAGTTCAATGACCTGATCGCGCACAACCTTTGGGTTAGATCCGAGCACCGTAGGGCCGCCAGCCTGCAAAAAGTCATAGTATTTGTTGCCGTCGACATCATAGAGATACGCGCCCTCCGCCTTGGTGAACACCAGCGGAAACGGGTGGTTGAAGGCAAGATTATGTTGCACGCCGCCGGGGATTACCGTTTTGGCCTCCTCGATCATCTCTTTGGACTTCGCGCACTTTTTGTCGAAATAATCCTCTTCATAGCGCTTGAGGGCTTCTGGGCTGATGGTGTAGATCGGCAGCTTAATCAACTCGTCGAGCTGCTTGGTGACGGCCGCCGCATCCGGATAATTGCTGATAGCATAACGATTGTCCATACGTTTAGTTTCCTCCTTCATATTGACTCTCTCGAAATTCGGGCTTTTATGGAGATTTCCTCGTGAAAGGGTGAATCTCCGCTCACCTACAGTATAGCATACTTTTCAAGCTTGTCAAATGAAATTTTATGAATTTTTTATGAGGATTTAGAGGCATATCATATTATGCCCGTTTGATTGGCTGCCGTGGGATGTGGTAGCGATGCGGCTGTGGGGAGGCGAGAAAGTTGGATAGGGCATTTTTCAGAATAGACGACCTACGCAAAGGCGTCGACAAGGCTCTGGGAGGGAAAATGCAAAAAAACTCTGTATTTTCATTGATTTTTTCCGTCAGTATGTTAAAATAAGAAAAACGGTGAGCAGCCACTCATTTTTGAGCGTGTGTTTTGCGCCGGCGGGATGGCCCGGCCTTAGGCTGGCGCGCAGGAAAGGATGGCTAGGACGCTATGGATACAACCGGTGGAAACCAGCCAATTTATCATAAGAAAACGTTTGAAAATATCCCGGAGGAGAAGCGGCGTAGAATCTTGGCTGCGGCAATCGGGGAATTTGCCAACAAGGGCTTCGATAATGCCAATATTAATGTGATCGCCAGCAAAGCGGGCGTCAGCGTCGGCTCGCTCTATAAGTATTTTAATACAAAGCAGGATCTGTTCCTAACCGCCGTGCACCACGGCATCTCCATATTGGAGGAGACGCTCGGGCCGCTGTCTCAAGCGGATATGGATGTCCGCGATAAGCTGGAGCTGATTATCCGCACTGTGCAGACCACTTCCCGGCAGCTCGAGGATCTCATCAAGCTCTATAATGAAATGACGTCGGAAAATAATGCGGAGCTGGTACGGCTGATCTCGCAGGATATGGAGACGGTTTCCGCCGCCGTGTACACGCAGGTCATTGCGCAGGCGCAGCAGGAAGGGCTGATCCGTAGGGATGTTGACCCGCGCATGTTTGCCTTTTTGCTTGATAACCTCTTTACAAATCTTCAGTTTTCCTATGCCTGCGGCTATTATCAGGAGCGGTTTAAAATTTATGCAGGCGAGGATATCCTTTCCCGCGATGATTTTGTTGTGGAACAAATGCTCAAATTTATTGAAGGCGCGTTTACAACGGGCCTGGGGCAGGAAGCGCCTGCCCGGCGTGAATGAAAGCAGCGGGGAACCCCCGTAACAATAAGCTTTGTGTGTGAACTGGAATCATATTTTTGGAGGGCTTTGCATGAAAGAACCGACCTATGTTATCACTTACGACGTGGGCACCACTGGCGTAAAAACCTGCCTGTTCGAGATCGGCGAGGTTGTCCGTTTGACGGCGGCGGCCATGCGTGGGTATGAGCTCTATGTGTTGCCGGATGGCGGCGCGGAACAGGAGCCCGCCGAATGGTGGGAAGCTATGTGCGCGAGCACGCGGGAGGTGCTGGACGCTTCCGGCATGGACCCGACGCGGATCAGTGGCGTTTCCTTCTGCTCCCAGATGCAGGGAGTCGTCCTTGTGGATAAGGACGGGGAGCCGGTGCGCCGCGCGATGAGCTATATGGACCAGCGTGCACGGGAGGAGCTGAAAAAGGGCCTGGCCCATGGCCCGCAAATCGCGGGCGCAAATGTATTTAAGCTGCTCAAAAGCCTGCAAATTACCGGCGCGGTTGCGGCGAGCGTGAAAGACCCTGTGTGGAAATACAAGTGGGTGCAGGCGCACGAGCCGGAGAATTTTAAGCGCGTACATAAGTGGCTGGATGTGAAGGAATTCCTCATCTGCAAAATGACGGGTGAATTTGTTATGACGCAGGATTCCGCCTTTGCCGCCCTGATCTATGATATCCGCAAGGGCAAGGAGGGATGGAGCCGGGAGATGTGCGATATGCTCGGCGTAAACATGAATCACCTTGCGCCGATCAAGCAATCCACCGACAAGGTCGGGGAAATCACGGAAAAAGCGGCTTCTGAACTCGGCCTGAAAGCGGGCACCGCCGTGTTCGGCGGCGGCGGGGACGCTTCCCTCATCGGCGTGGGGGCCGGCTCCACCGCATTGGGCGATACGCATATCTATTGCGGCACAAGCGGCTGGGTCTCCACCGTGGTCGACAAAAGCATTGTGGATGCTTCCGCCATGGTTGCGGCGATCGTGGGCGCGCAGCCGGAGCGGTTCAACTATTTCGCAGAGTTGGAAACGGCGGGCAAGTGCCTTGAATGGGTGAAGGATCACCTGGCGCTCGATGAGATCGATATCTATTTGGAGAAAAAGCATGTGGCGGAATCGCAAGAGGCGGTTTATACTAGCCTTTACGACTATATGGCGAAGGTCATCAGCGAAGTGCCAGCAGGCTCAAACGGCGTGATCTTTACCCCTTGGCTGCATGGTAACCGCTGCCCGTTTGAGGATCCGAACGCGCGCGGAATGTTCTTTAACATCAGCCTGGAAACCGGTAAGACAGAGCTCATCCGCGCCGTGACGGAGGGCGTTTGCTTCCATCTGCGCTGGTTCTTGGAGACAGAGGAGAAGAAGATCAAAACTTCCGATACGATCCGGTTCGTCGGCGGCGGCGCATTGTCTGACGTGACGTGCCAGATCCTGGCGGACTGCATTGGCCGCAAGGTTGAAACGGTTGACAGCCCGCAAAACGTCGGTGCGGTCGGCGCCGCGGTCGTGGTGGCGGTCGGCCTCGGCCTGCTGCCGAGCCTCGATGAAGCGAAACGGATGGTGCCGGCGAAAAAAACCTTCACACCCAATCCGGCTGTTAAGCCGATCTATGACCGCAACTACGCCGTTTTCCAGGAGCTTTACAAGGCGAACAAAAAGAACTTTGCAGCCCTCAACGGCTAATTTTAAAACGAAAAGCGCGCCGGGGCCCGCTGTGCGGAAGCTCACCGGCGCTTAACTTTTAGGAGGCGATTTTTTTGGCACATATCAAGCTTTTTACGCTCAATGTCTGGTCCGGCTTTCGCTATCATGGCCTGATCCGGTTGGAAGAGTATGAAACCAAGCAGGTGCGGGAAAAGCGGTTTCAAGGCCTGTGCGCTGTGCTGCGCAAGGAGCGGCCGGACATTGTATGCCTCAATGAGGCGAATCCGCTCTTTTCCTATGGCAAGCGGTTGGCAGAGGAGCTGGGGTATGTGCCGCTCGGCCATATGGGGGTAGCGGGCTTGCGGGCCGGGAAGCTTGGCTTCCCATTGAATCTGCGCGAGGGAGACCTGGTTCTTGCCAGCCCCTCCCTTTCCCCCCAATATATTGGGAGAACGCATTTAGGAGGAAAGGGCTATTGCGGCAATTTTTTCTCCTGCCATTTCGACAATCTGACACAGGCGGTGCTTGTGCGCTGCATGCTGCCAGAGGGGCGGCCGCTTTATGTTTGCGTCACGCATTGGGTCGCGGGACCAGCGGTCACGGATGAAAACCGGGCGAAGCTGCCCGCGCTCGCGCAGGAGTGGGGATTCCCCAAAGAACAAATTGCGCAGGCGGAGGTAAGGCTGCGGGAAATGGAGCGTTGCAAGCGCACGGAAGCCACGCGGCTCTGCAACTGGCTGGAACAAACCGTGCCGCCGGATGCGCCACTGATCGTCGCGGGTGATTTCAACGCCGAGGCCGGGTGGCCGGAGCTGGAGATTTTGCGAGGGCGCGGCTTTGAGCGGCTCATCCCGCGGGAGGATGGATATGCGACGTGGGATCCGCTCCACAATACGAATTTGCAAACCTATTATACCGAGGAAGCGCAGCAGAGGCAAAAATCGCTCTACCACCAGCTTGATGCGCTGGACGAGCTGTACCCGCGTAACATCGATCATTTTTATGTACGAAACCTGCCGCTGGAAGGTGCGGCGGATTGCCGCGTGTGCGCGACAGAGCCATATGAAGGGGTCAGTATCTCCGATCATTTTGCGCTGACGGTGAGCGTGGAGGCACGAGCGCATTCCAGTTATCGTTCTAGCCCAAACCGACTGCAAGGATAAAGCTGCGCCGAGGGGGAACAAATTAATTACAGGCATAATACATAAAAAGCGTGGGAACAGGGTTAAAATCCTGTTCCCGCGCCATTTATAAATAATTGATAATTTATTTTTGTAGCTTCTGCATATCGTTCGCGCGGATCGCCGTGCGCATGATCTTTCCGCTCGTCGTCTTGGGCAGCTCGTCTACAAACTCCACCACGCGCGGATATTTATACGGTGCAGTCGCGTGCTTCACATGATTCTGCAATTCCTTTACCAGCGAATCGCTCGGCTCATAGCCGCGCGCCAGCACAATCGTCGCCTTGACGACCTGCCCGCGTACCGGGTCCGGCACGGCGGTAATCGCGCATTCCAGCACGGAAGGGTGCTCCATCAGCGCGCTTTCTACCTCAAAGGGGCCGATACGGTAGCCGGAGCACTTGATCACGTCGTCATTGCGGCCGACGAACCAATAATAGCCGTCCGCATCGCGCCAAGCGGTATCGCCCGTGTTGTAAACGCCGTTTTTCCAGGAACGGGCCATCGCGTCCGGCGCTTTCCAGTATTCACGGAACAGGCCGGTTGGATGCTTCTTGTCCGTATTTTTGATGCAGATCGAGCCGACGATACCGTCCTCGCAGGAGTTTCCGTCCTCATCGAGCAGATCGATGTCGTAGATCGGGGCGGGTTTGCCCATGGAGCCGGGGCGGATTTCCACCCACGGAAAATTGGCCAGCAGCACCGAGGTTTCAGACTGGCCGAAGCCCTCGTGAATGCGAAGCCCCGTCTGGCGCTCGATCTGATTGAAAACCTCGGGGTTGAGCGGCTCGCCCGCAAGGGAGGCGTGCTCGATGAAGCTGAAGTCGTATTGTGTCAAATCTTCTTTAATCAGGAATCGGTAAATGGTTGCTGGCGCGCAGAAGGTGCACGGACGCAACCGCTGGATGGCCTCCAACATGCCGTGCGGCGTGAATTTCTCGGTATCGTATGCGCCGATGCAGGCACCGCAGATCCATTGACCATAAATTTTACCCCAGGCGAATTTTGCCCAGCCGGAATCCGTCTGCGTGAGGTGGACACGGTTTTCCTGCACACACTGCCAGAAGCGCGCGGTCGTGATCTGGCCGAGAGGATGGGAGTAATCGTGCCGCACCATTTTCGGCATGCCGGTTGTACCGGAGGAGAAATAGAGCAACATGGTGTCTGTTACTTTTGTGGAGTCCTCTCCAGTGGGGCGCTCGAATACGTCGCTCTGCTCTGCGAGCGCCTTTGCAAAATCGACCGCGCCCGCCGGGATTTGCTCGCCGAGCACGGCGTAGGTTTCCACGGTTGGGCAGTCGGCTAAGGAATCCTCGCAGTGCTGAATGATTTCCGCGTCGTCCACCGTGACGAGCATCTTCACACCCGCCGCGTTCAGGCGGTAAACCAGATCGTGTGGGGTGAGCTGAAAGGAGGCGGGGATGACCACCGCGCCGATTTTATGTAAGGCGGTGAAGCACATCCAGACCTCCGGGCGCTGCTTTAAAATCAGCATTACATAGTCGCCCTTACGAATGCCTTTGGATTTAAAAAAATTTGCCGCGCGGTTGCTACCGGCCTTCATGTCGGCAAAGGTGTAACGCTTCATGTCGCCCGCGTCGTTGGTCCAGAGCAGGGCCTGCTTGGTCGGCTCCAGCTCCGCCCAGGCGTCTACCACGTCGAAGCCAAAGTTGAAATCCTCCGGCACGTCAATCGTGAAGTGTTCCTTCATATCTTCATACGAATCGAATGCGATCCGCGGACAGTAGCGTTTGATAATATCGTCCATTGTTTTGGCCTCCGGTTTCGTTATTCATTGATGATCGTTAAAAAGCGCGTCGTTCCGCCAACAGCCGACTGGCCGTGAGGAAGCTTGGGGTCAAAATAAATCGAGTCTCCCTCATTGAGAATGAAGGAATTCTTACCGACGGTCACTTTCACTTGGCCCTCAAGGACGAAGTTAAATTCCTGACCGCCGTGAATAACGAGCGGAGGGTCTTTTTCCTGAACTTCTAGGGTGACCAGCATGGGCTCCATGCTGCGATGCATAAAGTTAAAAGCGAGGCTTTCAAACTGATAGCCCTCATAACGGTCAACGGATACGCCTTCTCCCTTGCGCACGACCGTGTGGACATTCATGCGCGGGGTATCCCCTGTGAGCAGGACGGTGCAGTCCGTGCCGAGGATATTAGCAATCTCATACAGGGTGCTGACGGGAATGTCCTGCTCGCCGCTCTCATAGCGCTGGTATTCATCGAGCGTGACGCCGAGCTTCTCCGCTACCTCAATGGTGGATAGGTCGAGAATTTCTCTCAACTCCCGTATTCTCTTTGGAATTTGCAATAGCTCCGGATTCATACGGACACTTCCTTTCAATCAGTCAATTTCAGCAGCGCATCAGGATCAGGCAAGGCCCCGCAGCGTACCGGACTGTTTCTCATTATTATACTGCAAAAAGTGGAGCGTTTCAACGATTTGCCGTAAAAAAGCGAACCCCGCCTTCCAAAATCAAAGGGCGGGGGTGGCGCATTTTGGAAATTTTTTAAAAAATATGTGCAAAGGCAGCACAAAAGCCCGTGGGCTGGTTGTTACTCTAATTCATCCAGCGTTAGCGCATAGCCGGGCAGAAATTCTGCAAGGAAGCACTCTGCCTCCGGCAGCCGCATCGCGTGAATGGAGGCAAGCAACGCGCTTTTTGCGCGGATGAATTCCCGGTTGCCGGCCTTTTCCTCTTCCATGCATTTTGCAAGCGCGCTGATTTTATCCGCCGCCTTAACGAGCGGCCAGAGCGGTGCGTCCACTTGAGCTGGAAAGAAGAACGGTTCGTAATCCGGCCGGAGGTCCTCCGGTAGCATAGAGGTTAATTTCGAGCAGGCAGAATCCTCCACCGCCTGGTAGGCGGCCCGAATTTCAGGATTATGATATTTGACTGGGGTGGGAAGGTCGCCCGTGAGCGTTTCAGGCAGGTCATGGTAGAGGCCCAAAAGCGCTGCACGGGCCGCATCAACATGCCCGCCAAAGCGGCGGTTGCGTAGCACCGCAAGCGCGTGCGCGATGACGGCCACCTCATGGGAATGCTCCGTAAGGTTTTCCTGCCGCGTGTTTCGCATAAGTGCCCATCGGTCGATATATTTCATGCGGGAAACCATCGCAAAAAAATGATAGGCCATCCCAAAGCGCTCCCTTCCGTTGGAGATGAATCTCGTTTTTATCACACGCCCGGTGCCGCGCTGCTGCTGAGCACCACTCCGCGCTCAGCGTCCAGCGTTACAACAGCGCCGGTACGCAGCACGTTTGTCGCATTTTTGGCGCCAATAATCACAGGAATATCGAGGCTCAGGCCGACGATTGCGCCGTGGGAGTTCATCCCGTCCTGTTGGGTGATGATGCCGCCAGCCCGCTTCAGGAGGGGAAGCATATCGTTTGTAGTGTGGTCGATTACAAGAATATCACCGTCGCGGAATTCGGCCTGTGCCTGCCGGGCGGATTCACATACGCACAGCCGCGCGCAAGTTTTCTTTTTCGTCACGCCGCGCCCGGTGGCAAGGATGTGGCCGACAACGTGAACCTTCATCATATTTGTTGTGCCGGAGATGCCAAGCGGCACACCCGCCGTGATGGCAACCAACTCACCGCTTTTCACAAGGCCCGCGTATTCCGCAGAATCAACGGCGTGATTAAACAAATCGTCCGTAGAGGCTTTTTCTTCGATGAGAAGCGGGGTGACGCCCCAGGAGAGGTTGAGCTGGCGGCAGACGCGCGCCTCCGTGCTGAAGCCGATGATCGGACAGTTCGGGCGGAATTTTGAAATCATACGCGCTGTTTTTCCGGATTTTGTTACCGTGATAATCGCCGCGGCGCCGAGGTCGTGCGCCGTGGTGCATGTGGCATGGGAGATGGCAGTGGTCACATCGGGGTTTGTTTCCACCTCACGGAGCTTAAAGCGCTTGATATAGTCAATATCCTGCTCTGTGCGCTCTGCGATGCGGGCCATGGTGCGCACCGCTTCCACAGGGTATTGGCCCGCGGCTGTTTCTCCGGAGAGCATAATAGCGCTCGTGCCGTCATAAATTGCGTTGGCAACGTCCGTCGCCTCCGCACGGGTTGGGCGCGGGTTTTTGATCATAGATTCCAGCATCTGCGTAGCGGTAATGACCTGCTTGCCCGCATTATATACCTTTTTGATAATCATCTTTTGCAGCACCGGCACATCCTCAAGCGGAATTTCCACGCCCATATCGCCGCGCGCGACCATAATGCCGTCGGATACGCGCAGGATTTGATCGATGTTTTCAACGCCTTCCTGATTTTCAATCTTCGCAATAATATTCACGCCATGACAATCGAATTCGTCGAAGATCTTCCGGATCTCCAGCACATCCGCCGCTGTGCGGACAAAGGATGCGGCGATGAAATCGAAGCCGTTTTGAATGCCAAAAATAATATCCTCCCGGTCGCGTTCGCTAATAAAGGGCATGGAGAGGTGGACGTTCGGCACATTGACGCCCTTATTGTTGGAGATAAAGCCATCGTTTTGAACGCGGCAGACAATATCGCCGCCGCGGATGCCGCGCACAGTGAGCTCAATGAGCCCATCGTCGAGCAAAATGGTAGAGCCCTCCTGCACGTCTCCCGCAAGATCCGGAAAGCTGATAGAGGCCTGTGTTTCGTCCCCTTCCATAGGCGAGGCGCGCAGGGTGAAAGCCGTGCCCTTTTTCAGGAGGACCTTCCCGTTTTTAAAGGAGCCAAGGCGGATCTCCGGCCCTTTTGTATCAAGCATGGTGGCAATGGGGAGATCCAGCTCCTCCCGCAGGCGCACAACGCGTTCCAGCGTTTTTTTATGCATTTCATGGTCCCCGTGTGAAAAGTTGAAACGGGCGACGGCCATGCCGGATCGCATCAGCTCCCGCAAAACCTTATCGTCCTCTGTAGCGGGCCCCATTGTACAGACAATTTTCGTCTTTCTCATTCAAGAACATCTCCTTTATGGAAGGAAGCGGCCTCCGAGGAGGCCTGCATCCCGGGGGAGAAGAAAGATTCAACTCTTCCCCCACGATAGTTTAGCACAGGACGGACTTTCTCCACAAGGAGTAGAATCCCCAAAAGCGGGGCTCCAATCCCTTCCTTTTTTGTGGGCGATTGCCCGGAAATGCAGGCCCTTTATTCGCTAAGCTGCTGTTCAGACGGGGTAACCTGCATCATGTTTTCTGAATAAAAAACGGCGCGAATCCGCCGAATGAGCGCTTCACACCGGGATAACCTTGCCTAAAAGGCAGAAAAAACGGCCGGTTAACACCAGCCGTTTTTTCCAAATTGAGGGGTTGCTTTGAGGAGGGGTAGAGCATGTGCTCAGTCGATACTCGGTGCGGCTCCTTTCTCTGTCGAGCACAGTTTTATTATAGCTGTGGTCTCTGATTTTTTTGTTACGCGGCTATGAATTTTCCTTGAACAATCCTGTGCTTTCTTATGAACAAACTTCTAAAAAGCCCATTTTATACAAATTGTGCATTGAGTAAAATAAATTGCAAACAAATGTTTGCTTTTTAAAAAAATATGTGCTATAATACAACCGTGCTTTAAGAAAAGCAGGCAGATGGAATTGTTTTTGATAGCTTGGAGGAGACTGCGATGGACCGAATTAACGATACACAGCAGCGTATTTACGAATATTTAATGGAGCGTTCGCAGGATGGCGTCCCCCCCTCTGTGAGGGAGATTGGCGCCGCTGTGGGCCTCAAATCCACCTCTTCCGTGCAGGCAAACCTTGATGCGCTCGAGGCGGCGGGCTATATCACGCGTGACCCAATGCTTAAGCGCTCCATCCGCATCAACGGGCAGGCGGAGAATGTGACGCATGTGCCCTTGCTCGGCACGGTCACGGCCGGTCAGCCGATCTTGGCGGTGGAGCAAATCGAAGGTTATCTCCCCTACACGGGGCATGTATCCCGCGATAAACCGCTCTTTGCCTTGCATGTGCGCGGCGAAAGCATGCTGAATGCCGGCATTCACGACGGCGATATCGTGGTGGTAGAGCAAACGCCGGAGGCGCGCAATGGTGAGATTGTGGTTGCGATGATGGAAGACGAGGCGACGGTAAAGCGCTTTTATAAGGAAAACGGCCATTTTCGCCTTCAGCCGGAGAACGATGCGTTTGAGCCGATTATCGTCACAGAGGTTGCCATTCTGGGCAAGGTCGTCGCGCTTCTGCGTTATTATTAAGTTTTTATCGAGCCGTATGGATCGGGCAGCCCTGCGTTTGACTTTAACGCGGGGCTGCTTTTTTGTCACTAGGCAACCTGAAATTGCGAAAGCGCAATCTGCGAGTGGTGGAGGGCCCTCGGGGGCCGTGGTATGCTGTTGTTTGGGAGGGGTCAACATGGCGTATGGTCAAAAAAATTAGCCTTGCGCGCAGGGCGCGGGGTTATTCGCAGGAGGCGCTTGCAGAGCAATGCGGCGTGAGCAGGCAGGCGGTTTCCCGCTGGGAGCAGGAGGCAGCCTATCCGGAAACAGAGAAGCTAAGCCTTTTGAGCCAGGCGTTGGATTTATCCCTGGATGAACTGTCGCTCGGGGGATGTGTAGGCGGGGCGAAGCCCTCCTCGTGCGGGAAATTAAGGATGCCGGAGGCGGAGACGGGAGCGTTTCAGGGTGCGCTCATCAAGGAAAGCCTCAAAGACGACACAGTGCTCGATTTTGTGGGAATTTGCGGCGTGGAGCTATGGCAGACGCAAGATCCCCCGCGTTACTGGACGGCAATCACCTTTGTCTCACAGCGCTGCGATTTGCCATCGCAGGTGCAAAAAAGCCTTTTAAAGGGCTGGTTTGCCGATATGAAGCGGGAAAATAGGAAAGTTATCGTTTTTACCGACGAAATTTTGCAATACGAAATCGGGAATCTGGCACAGAAACAGGCGGTGTGCGAGGCATGCCGGAAAAAGGGAATCCCACAGGAGCAAATGAACTGGCCGGAATAGAGAGGGGAAACGCAGGATGAAAAAGTGTTTGCTGACTTCGGCGGGCTTTGAAAATCTCGCCGTAAAGGAGGCTTTTTTAGAGCTTGTTGGGAAAGAACCTTCCCAGATCAAGGCGCTTTGGGTGCCGACGGCGGCCGGTGAGGAGGCGCGTGCCGTTTTGGCGAAATGCATGGAGGATTTGTTTAACGCAGGAATCCGGGCTGAAAATATTATGGTATATTAGAGGAGCCGATGCCGCTTGCAAAGCTGCGCTGTTATGATGCAATCTATTTCTGCGGCGGAAGCCCGGAATACCTGATGAAACGCATTCGGCGCGTGCGTTTGGCTGCTCCGCTCCGACAGTTTACAGAGGAAGGCGGCGTATATGTCGGTGTCAGCGCAGGGAGCATCATAGCAGCGTCAAACATGCGTTCCGGGCTACAGCTTGTAAATTGCGTACTGCATGTCCACTGCGGTGCGGGGGAGCAGCCCGGAGAGGTTCCTTTGGCCTTGTACCCACAGATTCGGCTGACAAACAGCCAGGCGCTCAGGGTAGCCGGGCGAGAAGCGAAGGTGATTGAATAAATTACCGGCCGGGGGGGTGAGAGGCCCGCATTTGTGCGGAATTGGATCTTTAGGCCGTCATTCAGAATAAAAATCCTGAAGATTTGCATAAATTTTCAGGATTTTTGTTTTCTAAGATGAAATTTTATGCTAAAATAAGCCGTGAAAATGGATCGGGAGGTTTCCATATGAAATTGGCAAAACAAATTCTTGCCGTCGGCCTGACCGCGGTGCTTTTGGCCGCCGCGCTTCCATCCTGCACCCCCACGGGCACGGCTGAGCTGACGATTGACCCGGCAGCGCGCCATCAAACGCTGGAGAGCTTCGGCATAAGCAGCGCATGGTGGAGCCAGGATGTGGGCGGCTGGACGGACAAGGACGCAAACGGCGTGCCAGTGCGCGAGGCGGTGATGGAGCTGCTGTATGGCAAATCCGGGCTCGGCCTACAGGTTTACCGGTATAACCTGGGCGCGGGCACCGGCACAGGGGAAAAAGCCGGCGAATTCAATGACCCGTGGCGCTCCGGGCAGAGCTTTATCGGGGATAACGGCGAGATCGACTATACCCTCGATGAAAACGCGCTTTGGTGCATGAACCGGGCGCTGGAGCTGGGCGCGAAGGAGGTTGTTTTCTTTTGCAACAGCGCGCCGGACTCCATGACCATCAACGGCAAGCCGCATAGCGATAAGCAGAAGAAAAAGGTGACGAACCTTGCGCCGGAGAACTACCAGGCCTTTGCAGACTATGTGCTGGACGCAGTGGAGCACTTTCGCAAGCAGGGCGTGCCGGTTACAACGGTTTCCCCTATTAATGAGCCGCAATGGACGTGGCAGGGCGGTCAGGAGGGCTGTCATTTTGAGCCGGACGAGATGGTTGCGCTCTATAAGGTGTTTTATGCGGAGATGGAGAAACGCGGCTTGACGGATGAGGTCGCACTCAGCTTCTTTGAATCCGGTCAAGTGGGGCGGGAGCAAATTCAAAAAATGGTTTGAAGCAATCATGGAGGATGAAACGCTCAGCAAGGTGATTACCACGATCGACGCCCATTCCTACAACAGCTCTGCTAGCGAAAAGGCAAGCACGGCGCGTTGGCTTGCCAAAAACTATCCAAATCTCAAGCGTAGTTGCACCGAGTGGACAGAGATGGAGGATCTCGGCCGCGACGAGGGCATGGATTCCGCTGTGGTGATGGCGGATATGATCTGTACGGATCTGACCGTGCTCGACGCGGTGCACTGGAGCTATTGGCTGGCGGTATCCTGTTATAATTGGCGGGATGGGTTAATGTATGTGGATTTAGAGGAACATACCTATACCATCACCAAACGGCTGTATGAATACGGCAATTTTACAAAGTTCATCAAGCCGGGAGCGGTACGTGTGGAAACAGAGCTCAAGGGGAAGGAGCTCAACGCCGTTTCCTTCGATGTGGACGGGGGGTTGGTGACAGTGCTTGTCAACAGCTCCGGCGCGGAGCAAACGCTTACGCTGAATGCACAAGGTTACGAAACGGTGGAAATGCATCTAACAGACAGCGCGCATAATCTGGAGCAGGTTCCGGTTGCAACCTATGTTTCAGGCGGGCAAGTAAAGCTTCCGGCAAAAAAGCGTTGTCACCCTGGTGATGAGCCAAGCCCGAAATGGCTAAAACGAATGCGAAAAGCCGCCGGTATCTCTCCGGCGGCTTTCTTTGAAACATAGCTGGGAGGGTGCGTTTTGAAAAAAGGGAAAATAATTGCTGCCTGCGCTGGTGTGCTGCTTGTTGCAGCGGCGGCCGGCTGCCTGCTAGTGCTGCATCGAAACGGTGTGTTTGAGGTTGCAACTCCCGCGGCCTCATCGAAGGGAGGCTATCTGTTTTGCTATTTTACGGGGAACGAACCGGAGCAGGAACGGATTCATTTCGCCGTCAGCAAGGATGGCTATCATTTTACGCCGCTCAATGGCAATCATCCTGTCATTGCGCAAACGAAGGGCACCGGTTCTGTGCGGGACCCTTATTTGTTTCAAGGGCAAGATGGAGCTTACTACATTCTTGCAACCGATATGAGGAGCGCAGATGGATGGAACAGCAATCATAGCATGATTTCGTGGCGGTCGGACGATCTTATCCACTGGACGGATGAAACCGTGATTGATCTTCGGCCCTTTCCTCAGACGAAGAGCGCGGATCGGGTGTGGGCTCCGCAGGCAACTTTCGACCCGGAAAAAGGGGAATACCTGATCTATTGGAGCCATCATAACGCACAGGGCGGCGACCCGAACACGGTTATCTGGTATGCATATTCCAGAGATTTGAAAACGCTCTCCACGCCGCCTGCCGAGTTGTTTCGCCCTGCTAACGGGCAGGATGGGATTGATGGCGATATCGTGGAGAAAGACGGAGTTTTTTATCTATATTATAAGGATGAAGCGAAAAAATGCATCCGGTATGCGGTGGCGGATTGTCTGACAGGGCCATATCGGGAGCCGGAGGAAAATGAAGTCTCTCTCTCCCGCAAGCATGTGGAGGGGAACTTTATCTATCGAATCGTTGGAACGGATACCTTTGTGATGATGATGGATGAATATACAAATGGCAGATTTTTTTTACAGCAGACAGAAGATCTGGTCCATTTTAAAAAGCTGCGCCGCCGAGATTACAGCCTGGATTTCCAGCCGCGCCATGGTTCAGTGCTCGCTGTTGGGGAGGGAACATATCAAACGCTTTTAGAGGCCTATGGGAATTCATAGGCCTCTGTTCTATAACATATAAAAAACTGAGTTACGCCAATCCTTTTTTGCCTCGATTGCCCGGCACCTTCCCAATGCGCATCCACTCGATTTTTGCGCGCACGGCATTTGATTGCGAGCCAATGCGTGCGGCCGGCAGGTGAAAGGAGGCGTTTTTGATTCCTTCACACCGGACGGTACCGTTGTGAATAAATTTACCGGTAGCCGGGCGGGCTGGTTGGCCATTGACGGAGAGCGCCGTCTCCTGTAGCCTTGTTTCAAGGCGCAGGGTGAGCGGCTGGCCCACCGGCACTTCGCATGGGAATTCGTATTCGTAGCCCTCCCGCGTAAAGCCGAGCTTTCCGGAAGCGGTGATCCGGATATCATGAGTGCCGTAAGGCGGATCGCATTCCAGCAGGATTTGGCCCGGCTTGATTTCCTCAAGGGTGATACGGCATTCCAGGAAGGCGCCCATTTCAAGCGATTGCAGCGGCGTTTCCACAAAACTTTCGCCGCCGCACAGCACAAGGCCGGAGGCGCATTTCGCGTGAACGGGAGCAGCAAGGCCGTGGCCGTTGCCAGAAGCATCCTCCAGAGGCCGTGCAGCGTCAAAGCGGTAGTCGGCAATGAGGCCATTTGTGGGGCTTACGCAGCGCAGAGGATTGGAGCCGGGCGCGAAAGCGGTTTTTTCCGCGAGCCGGTCAATTGCTTTTGAACTGCCCTTTTCACAGCCGTTGGCCCAGGTTTTTTCGGCAAATAGCGGCAATGCGTCAAAAAAGCGGAGGAAGAGATCTGTTTCTGTCAAACCGGAGGCTTTTTTATCAATGTTGTCGTTCCAGAGGGCATAAGCCGCGCCGAGCATCTGTGGATCCCCCGCGGGCAGCGTTTGATACTTTCTGTTTTTCTGGCGGACTTTTCGCGGATCAAATTTCTGATAAACCGTTCTCTTGTTGAGCAGATCGGCATAGCTGCCCTTGTTTCCCTTCCCGTTTGGCACCATGTAGAGCAAATGGTCAATTGTATTAATGAGCTGGTAACCCATCCGATACATCTCCATGCCGTCCGCCCAGTCGCAGGACCAGAGGTTCATCTGCACGTTTTCGATCGCTTCGGGTAGGATCTGGGTTTCTGGATCGTCCTTAATCCAGGTCAATCCGCCCCAGAGCCGAACAGGATTGGTCTTTTTGAGATACGGCACGAGTTCGTTGACAAACCGGCGGTAGGCGCCGTAATCCGAAAGGAATTCGTCCGCTCCGATATGTACCGTTGTCTCCGGCCCGAAAACCGGGTGTTCCCCTCTTGTATAATCATCAAAAATGCGCTTGACAAACTCGGTTGTTTCCGGGCGGCTGATGTCCAAATGATCAGTCAGTGGGCGGCCCTTTTGCAGGGGAGAGGTTTTTCCGGCTACCATATGCTCCGGAAACACCTTTGCAAAGGATAGGGCGTGCGCAGGCACGTCGATTTCCGGAACGATCTGCACGTGGTAGCGCTGTGCAGACTCCTCCATGAACGCTTTAAATTCCATTTTGGTGTAAGCATAATCTTTGGCGGTTGCCGTTTCCCCCTGCCCGTTTTGAAGGCTGGATTCGAGCCGCATGGCCTCATAGGCTTCGAAGCTGTCCGTCTCCTCGCCGCGAGAATTGTATTCCTCCAGCCAAATGTAATTATCGTTGAGGTGCAGCTGAAGGTCGTTCATTTTATACCAGGCCATGTTCTTCGCCACATTGCGCAGTGTTTCGAGGGAAAAGGGCCTGCGGCCGATATCGAGCATGAACCCACGCACTGGGTATTTGGGGTAGTCTCGGATTTCACCATGGGGCAGGCACGGCTTTTCTCCACCCTGCCGCAGAATTTGCAGCACGGTCCGCGTGGCCCAATAGACGCCGTCCGGGTGCGAAGAGGAGAGCCGGGCCGCCGCACCGAACGATGCGCAGTAGCCCTCCCGGCCAAGAAATGCGTCCGTGTCGTCCAACGTCAGATAAAAGTCGCTCTCCTGCGGCGTATCGTCATAACGCAGGGGCAGCTCTGCGCCAGCGATCTCCCGGTAATCCTGCTGAAATTCCGCCGCAACGGCACGGAGGGCCTCTCCCGCATCGGGGGGTAAGACGATGGACGAGTGCGCGGAAGGGATAAACCAGCCGTTATCTGCACTGTGCCACTGGGCAAGCTCCGGAATAACGGAGGGCTTTGGATGAGCGGGCTTTCCGCTGTGCAACCCGGGAATCCGAATAGGATAGTCGCCTGTGACGCGCTCCACCCCCGATCCGGGCCCGGTTAGCCGGAAGGAGAGCAGAACGGTCTGCGCTGTCAGCGGCGGATGGACCGTTCCATCCTTCCCAACGATCTGTGGAAAATCCACTCCGTTGAGCACGGCGCGAAAACCGTTTTGAACGGTAACGTTGATTTTTTGATTGGCCGTATCGTAGGAAACAGAGAGCGCCGCCTTTTTCCCGGCCGCAAAATCGTTTCTTTCGGAACATAGTCGAACCCCCATTTATATTATCCCGGTCACTATAGCATGATTGTAGATAAAACGCAACCGCTTTTTGGGGCAAAGCCATGGGCGCGGCGGATGTATGCAAGGATTATTCGCAATTCTGATCGGAGCAAAGAAAGGCGGCACAGGCTCCTATTTGGCTTTGGCCACAAACAAAATGCTGCGGGGGAAGATGCCGCCCGCAGCATTTTGTTTTGAATATCCAAAGGATTTGGGGGCATGGATCAATCCGCCCGGTGCAGCCGCTGTGTTACGCTCTCCTTGGCCGTCATGCGGAATACGATAGCCGGTACGGTGAGGCAGACGGCAAAGAGCACCGCAATCAGGCACACGACCAGCCCGAAGGGGTAGGAGAATACGGTGTAATCCGCAATTTGCACAACTGCCTTTGAGATCAGGTAGAGCACGCCGTTGCCCAGCGTTAACATGCAGCCGGCGGTAAATAGGGCATAGTAAAAGCCTTCCCATGTAAGCATGCCGGAGATCTGACGCTTGGTCATGCCGATGCTTTCCAACACGGCGAGCTCCTGTCGGCGGGAATAAACCCCGGTAACCATCACATTGATAAAATTGAGCACGCCGATGAGCAGTAGTAAGAGTGAAATCCCACTGCCCAGTACATTCATGGAGGACATGTCGGACGCAAAGGTTTCCGCACGTTCCGACCGCCGGCTGAATTGATAGGAATCGTCCGTCAGGGTCTGGTTGAGGGCTGAAAGCCGGTTGGCAATCTGGGGCTCCATTTGCGGGTCAACATCCAGCTGGATGTTGGTGACAATGGGGCTGGGGCTAAACTGCTCCATGAAGGCCTTGCTGACAAATAGGCCGTCCGGAGCGCCGAGCGTTTTGGAGGTGGCGGCAAAAGAGCAATCCTGATAAGAGAATATGCCGCCGATAACAGCTTCCTTTTGCTGGTTTGAGCGGTCGCCCGTCAGCGTAATCTTTTTTCCGATCATTTCATGGAAGGCAGCCTCCTCCCCATAGCCAAGGATCATGATTTCCCCGCGCCGGAAAGCGTTTAGGTCGATTGCATGGTCATGCGTTTTGTTATAATCTTCTACATAGGAGTCGTCAATGGCGAATACCCAGGTGCCGTACTTTCCATCTCTTGCTTTCTTCTGTAGGCTTGCCAAAAAGGTATCATAGCTTTCACCCTTCCCAGCCAGCCAGTTGTCGTAATCCTTGCGGGCAAGGGCCCCCGAAATGTCGGTATCAAAGGGCATGGAGCAGGGCTCCGCCGTCACAACCTCCCTGTGGGTGACGCCGTCTAGCCCCGAGAGTGCGGCTAGGAAATCTTGGTCAAATTTTTGATTGGCCAGCGGAGGTGTGCTTTGGTAGGTGAAGTCATGGGGGAAGTAGCGGTTGACGAAATTTTCTGCTTTCATGCTGCCGATAAAGCTGTTTACGCCTAAGAGCGTGACGGTGCCCATGAATAAGGAGGCCAGCACGAGTGCGGCGCGTTTTTTTATCGCGGAATACATTGTAAAATGCCATACGGCGCGCCTTGCCGCCGTGCGTGGTTTACGAAGCTGTTGTTTTTTCGTCGGGGATAGATCGGCGCGGCGCAGCGCCTCGATGGGGGAAACGCTTGCGGCCAGCTTTGCAGGCTTGCGGCAGCTTACGAAAACGGTCAGGAGGGAGAAACAGGCGGTGCCGATAAAGATCAGGGGATGAAAGGAAATCACGCCGGAGGATGCTTCCATGCCGGTCATAGAGCTTGCAAACATATTCAGCGCAAAGGGGACAATGCCGAAGGATGCTCCGGCCCCTAGGAGAAGCCCGGCCGGAATCCCAATGAGGGAGAGCCTTAGTGCTTGCAGGCGCACGAGCCGTTTGATCTGCCGGGAAGATGCGCCGATTGTTTTCAGCATCCCATAGAAGCGGATATCGCGGGCTACGGAGATATACATTACGTTGGAGATCAACAAATAGCCGCTCAGGACGATGAAAAGGGCGAGCATGACAATCACGGCAGTTGTGATTGTGGTGCCGGAGGCGCTTTCTTGCGCGGCACTAAAAGAGGCTTGAAAGGACTGCCCTTCTCGCAATGGAATATTTTGCTCGAGTGTTTCGAAAACCGCTTCCTGCCGGGAGGCTTTGCAGGAAACGGCCAGTATGCCGTTTCCCTCTGCCGTAAGCGCATGTTGGTTGCAAAAGGAGCTGCTCACCAACGCCTCCCCGCCGGATTGGGTAATTTTATATTCTGTATACCATCCGCTCAGACGAAAGGTGTCAGAGCGGGTTTTGCCATGAAGCAGATAAGTGAGGGGAACAGCCATGCCCTCTCTGGGCAATTCGATCCCCAATTGCTCAAGCGCCCGGGTGGAGAGCATGATTTCATCCGATGCGTCCGGATAGTTGCCATGGATCTCTCCAACAGCAGGCGTGATATGCCGCTCCCATTCCGTTTGATCGTAGGATAAAAGAGCGATGTTCGTAGGCTTTCCATCCCTGGTTTTCTGTGTGGTGCTCCCCACGGAAATTTGGGTGCCAACAGCCTCGAGCTGGTCAGAGGCCGCGATTTGCTGCGTCTGACTGGCGCTGGGATTGTTTAAGAAAATGCTGGCTGTGGTGCCGTTGAGCCGCACCTGCGTGGCCTGGTAATTTTCCGCGAAGCTCAGGCCGATGCTGAATACGGTAGAAATCATGAAGGTGGTGAGCAGGATGGCGAGCGCGGCAAAGAGATTTCGGGTGCGGTTTGTATGCATTGAGCGCGCGGCGATACGGCGGACCGCCGCGTCTTTTCGCCTAATTTTCATTCGGCATCCCCCTCTGTAATCTGTCCGTCTTCCATGCGGATCACCCGATCCGCCATGCGGGCGATTTCTTCATTGTGCGTAATCATGACAATTGTTTGATGGAATGTGCGGCTGGTTTCTAGTAGGAGGGAAATCACTTCATGCCCTGTGCGGCTGTCAAGGTTGCCGGTGGGCTCGTCGGCCAGGATCAGCGCGGGTTTGGATGCAAGGGCACGGGCAACCGCCACGCGCTGCTGCTGGCCGCCGGAGAGGGTGTTCGGCATGTTGGAAAGCTTTTCTGTCAGACCGAGCGCATCGACGATTTGCGCGATATAAGTTTTATCCGGATCTTTCCCATCCAGCTCAGCCGGAAGCACAATGTTTTCCAGCACATTGAGCACGGGCACCAGATTGTAGTTTTGAAAAACAAAGCCGATTTCCCGGCGGCGAAATACGGTCAATTCCTCCTCTTTCATTGCATATAAATCCTTGCCGCGGATTTGGACTCTGCCGGAAGTCGGCCGGTCAAGACCGCCAAGCAGATGCAGCAAGGTGGATTTCCCGCTGCCGGATGCGCCTGCGATGGCGGCGAATTCCCCTTCTGCGATAGTGAGGGAAACGCCGTCGAGCGCCTTGGTCAGGTTCGTCCCGGCGCCATAGTGTTTTGTTAGGTTTTCGGCGGTTACGATTGCCATCAGAATTCCTCCATATAGTTCAAAGATTTGCGCGGTATAGCAGCGCATATGGGTGCATCAATGTGCACCCTTGCGCACTGATGCTCTGCTCTAAATTATAAAAGCCGTTTTTTACACATGGGCAGCTATTTTTCTTACAAATTTGCAACGGACTGCAAAAAGATTTGGAAAGATCGGGATCTTATGCTAAAATAAAACGATAATTGAAACCTGGAGGAGGATGGATATGCCGGATGCCTTTTCGCGCGAGCGGATGCTCCTTGGGGAGGCGGCCGTTCAACGGCTGAGAGAGAGCCATGTAATCGTGTTTGGCCTGGGCGGTGTGGGCTCCTTTGCGGTGGAGGCGCTTGCCCGCGCCGGAGTTGGGGAGCTGACGCTGGTTGACCATGATACGATATCTATAACGAACCTCAACCGCCAGCTCTACGCCCTGCACTCCACATTGGGCAGGCGGAAGGTTGACGTTGCCCGCGAGCGGGTGCGGGATATCAACCCGGACTGTAACGTGCATGTAATCCCGGAATTTTACCTGCCGGAGCATGCGCAGCGTTTTTGGGGCGTGCGCTACAGCTACATCGTGGACGCGATTGACACCGTTAGCGCGAAAATTGACCTTGCCTGCCGCGCGCGGGAGATGGAGACCCCGATTATCGCGAGCATGGGTACGGGCAACAAGCTCGACCCCTCCCGGTTTGAGGTAGCCGATCTTTATGAAACACAGGTGTGCCCCTTGTGCCGTGTGATGCGCAGAGAGCTGAAAAAAAGGGGCGTAAAAGCGCTGCGAGTGGTTTATTCCCGGGAGGAGCCTCTGTCGCCCGCGCCCTGCGGTGAGGAGAGGGAAAAGCGCGCGGTGCCTGGCAGCGTCTCTTTTGTGCCGCCTGCCGCGGGCCTTTTGCTCGCCGGGGAGGTCATACGGGCGCTTTGCGAAGTCTAAGCCGTTTTCCATTCGCTGGTATATTGAAAAAGCCGCCGGATACAATAATCCCGGCGGCACTTTTTCTGCTGGAAGGAGTGCGCAAAGAAAACCCGGCTCGCCGGGTGAAAAGGAGTGTTTCCTATGAGTTCCTGCGCAATGGGCGCATTCCCGGAAAAAATTCGCGTGATTCAATATGGGTGCGGAAAAATGGCGAAGGTGCTGATCCGCTATTTGACGGAGAAGGGTGCGGAGATCGTTGGCGCAATTGATACGAATCCAGAGGTTGTGGGCATGGATATCGGCGATTTCGCGGGCCTTGGGCGCCGGACCGGCGTTGTCATCAGCGATGATGCCGACAAGGTGCTTGACAGCTGCGACGCGGAAGTGGCGATCCTGACGCTGTTCAGCTTTATGACGGATATGGAGCCGTTTTTTGAAAAATGCGCGCGGCGTGGCATCAATGCGATCACCACCTGTGAGGAGGCGTTTTACCCTTGGACGACCGCGCCGGAGATCACAAACCGGTTGGACCGGCTGGCAAAGCACCACGGCTGCACGCTTGCGGGCACTGGAATGCAGGATATCTTCTGGTGTAACCTCATCAGCGTGCTTGCCGGCGGCTGCCACCACATTGAGCGCGTTGAGGGCATCACGAGCTATAACGTGGAGGATTATGGGCTTGCGCTCGCCGAGGCGCATGGCGCGGGTTTCACCAAAGAGGATTTCGAGGAGACAATTGCGAGCGCGGACAGCCTGCCCGCTTACGTTTGGAATTCCAACGAAGCGCTCTGCTCTAAAATGGGTTGGACGATCCGAAGCATATCGCAGAAATGCATTCCCACCTTCCACAGGGACGATATCTATTCCAAAACGCTCGGTCGAACCATCCCCAAGGGCGATTGCACAGGTATGTCCGCCGTGGTGACGACGGAGACGATGCAGGGCGTGACGATTGTGACCCAATGCGTCGGCAAGGTGTATGCGCCGGAGGAGAGCGACCTCAACGACTGGAAGATTTTCGGCGAGCCGAATGTGGACTGTTCAGTTCGGCACCCGGCAACGGTGGAGCACACCTGCGCGACGGTGGTCAACCGTATTCCATGGCTGTTAAAAGCGCCCTCGGGCTTTTACACGGTGGAAAAAATGCCGTATAACGAATATCTCACCTGGCCGATGCAGCTTTCTGTCTAAATGGAAATGGAGGGATTCCCTTTTCGCAGTCAATGTGATATGCTTGTGACAAAGGAATACAGAGTGCGGGGGGAACAGGCTGCTGCAAAATTGTAAATTTGAAACGGTTGCTTTGGAGAAAGCTGTTTGCGGGCCATTCATTTTGGCCCGCATTTTGCGGCACGTTTGGATGCTCTTCGCGTTGCGTGAATTACGGTGTTATACAAACGCTGTTTGTGGAGAAAGGAAGGCGGTTATGGCGAACCCGATCGGGCTATATCTTCACATTCCGTTCTGCCGTGGGAAGTGCCCCTATTGTGATTTTTATTCGATGCGCGCGGATGCGGCGTGCATGGATACATATACCCAGGCTTTGCAAAAATCCTTGGAGCAATGGGCAGAGCGCATTGGGTGGGCGGCGGACACGCTCTACCTTGGCGGCGGAACACCCTCCCTGCTGGGTGGAGCCCGTATTGCGGCGCTGGTGCAAACCGCGCGGGATTGTTATGGGCTGCGCGGCGCGGAGATCACAGTGGAGTGCAACCCTTCCGATGTGGATGGGCATTTGTTTGAGGCGTTGGCAGGGGCGGGCGTCAGCCGGATCTCCCTGGGCCTGCAATCCGCCGTGGATGAGGAGCGAAAGGCCCTGGGCCGCCGGGCTGGCGTGAAGGAAGCGGCGGCATCCGTCCGGCTTGCAGGGGCGGCTGGTATCCAAAACCTTTCGCTCGATTTAATGCTCGGCATACCGGGCCAAACGGCGGAGAGCCTGCGCCGCTCCATTGATTTTTGCACACAGGCGGGAGTTTGCCACATCAGTGCGTATTTGTTAAAAATCGAGGAGGGGACCCCGTTCGCCCAGCGGCGGGCCTCTCTTGTTTTGCCGAATGAGGATACGGTATGCGATCTCTATGAACAGGCGTGCGAGGAACTCGAAGCGGCAGGCTTTCAGCAGTATGAAATCTCCAACTTTGCCCGGCACGGGTTTGAAAGCCGGCATAACTTGAAATATTGGAATGCGGAAGAATATCTGGGCCTTGGCGCATCGGCGCACTCCTTTTTGGGGGGGAAGCGCTTTTTCTATCCGCGTGATAGGAATGCGTTCCTCCGTGGGGAGGGCCCTATACAGGATGGGGAAGGCGGCTCGTTTGAAGAATATGCCATGCTACGCATGCGGCTGGCAGACGGCCTGATCGAATCACTGGCCAGGCAGCGTTACGGCTGTGGGATTCCGCCCTACATGCGGGAAAGCGCCCGGCGGATGGAGCAATATGGCCTGACGAGCCAGGATGAGGATGGCATACGCCTGACGCGGAAGGGATTTTTGCTCTCCAACACGGTGATTGCGGAGCTTCTCTACCCTGCTGGTGGAACGGCCGGGTAACGCGGCCGTTTTTTTGCTGTACAAAATAAAAATCCAATGGTATGATAGACGATGCCAAATCGTGCCTGGCCGCCAGGTGCGGAATACAGGAAAGGAATGTCTGCTTTTGCTGCTTGCGATTATTTATATTGCTTTTATTAGCCTTGGACTGCCGGATTCCCTGCTCGGCGCCGCGTGGCCTGTGATGTATGGGGAGCTTGGTGTTCCGATTTCTTACGCTGGGATCGTCACGATGATTATCGCCGCAGGGACGATTGTTTCCAGCCTTTTATCCGACTGGCTCATGAGAAAGGTTGGAGCGGGAGTGATTACAGCTGTCAGCGTGTTCATGACTGCTGCGGCGCTGTTTGGGTTTTCCGCTTCCCATTCGTTTTTGCTGCTGTGTCTGTGGGCGGTTCCCTATGGGCTGGGCGCGGGCGCGGTGGATGCTGCGCTCAACAATTATGTGGCGCTGCATTTTTCCTCTCGCCATATGAATTGGCTGCATTGCTTTTGGAGCGTTGGCGCAGCGGCCAGCCCTTATATCATGAGCTATTGCCTGACGGGAGGGTTCGGCTGGAACAACGGCTACCGCTCTGTCGCTGTTGTTCAGACGATTTTGACAGCGGCGTTATTCCTCAGCCTTCCGCTCTGGAAGCGGCGCCGATTAGAAGGGGCGGAAGGGGAGAGCGCGGCAAAGGCGCTGAGCCTGCCGCGGGCCGTAAAGATCAAGGGCGTGCCGTTCGTTTTAATCATGTTTTTTGGCTACTGTGCACTGGAGCAGGCGGCGGGTCTTTGGGCCAGCAGCTATCTGGTGCAGTTTCGCGGGGTGGATACCGATACCGCCGCATGGTCTGCCTCGCTGTTTTATCTCGGCATTGCGGCGGGGCGCTTCCTCTGCGGATTTGTTGCGGAACGCTTGGGCGACCGGCGTTTGATCCGCATTGGGATTCTAACGATGATTGGCGGGGTGCTGCTGATCGCGCTCCCGGTTCCATACGATGCTTTTACATTGGCAGGGCTGCTCATTGTTGGCCTGGGGTGTGCGCCGGTATATCCATCTGTGATCCATTCGACTCCGGCAAACTTTGGCAAGGAGAATTCACAGGCAATCATCGGTATTCAGATGGCGAGCGCCTACGTTGGCACCACTTTCATGCCGCCGCTGTTTGGCCTGATTGCGGCGCATATTCATATTGGGCTGTACCCAGCCTTCCTGCTGGCGCTGGCCGTTCTCATGCTGTGTATGTCGGAAAAGCTCAACCGCACGGTTGCAAAGCGGCAAGAGGGAGAGGCGCGTAAAGAAAGGGCAGAACAGGAAGCGGAAAATGCATAAAAAACAAACCTGGTTCGCCCGCGTTTGCTAAATGCAAATAATAAAACAAAAATCGCCGCATCCCTGCTGAAAAGGGGATGCGGCGGTTGGCATTTGATAGCCTGGTGTTAATTCGTTTTATTTGATGATGCTTTCCCCGGTCATTTCCTTCGGCTGCGGAAGGCCCATGATTTTGAGCATCGTCGGGGCAATGTCACACAGGCGGCCGCTATCGCGCAGCTCGCAGGGGTAGCCCACAACGATGAAAGGAACCGGATTCGTCGTATGCGCCGTGAAGGGGGAACCATCCGGTTCATACATTTTATCCGCATTGCCGTGATCCGCCGTGATGAGCACTGCGCCGCCCATCTGCGCCACCGCGTCAACAACGCGGCCCACGCAGGTGTCCACAGTTTCCACCGCCTTGACGGCGGCTTCAAATACGCCGGTGTGGCCGACCATATCGCAGTTGGCAAAGTTTAAGATCACAGCATCATAGTTGCCGCTGAGAATGCGTTCAACGACCTTGTCGGTCACCTCAGGCGCGCTCATTTCCGGCTGGAGATCATAGGTCGCCACCTTCGGGGAGGGCACCAGCACACGATCCTCGCCCGGGAAGGTCCTTTCTACGCCGCCGTTGAAGAAAAAGGTAACGTGCGCATACTTCTCCGTTTCCGCAATGCGAAGCTGTGTTTTGCCAAGGCTCGACAAATATTCGCCAAACGTGTTTTCCAGAGATTGCGGGCGGAAGGCGACCTGCACATTCGGCATCGTCGCATCGTACTGTGTCATGCAAACATAGTGCAGTGGGAAAAAGCCGTTGCGGCGCACAAATCCGGTGAATTCCGGATCGACAAGCGTACGTGTGATTTCACGCGCGCGATCGGGGCGGAAGTTAAAGAAGATCACACTGTCGTTCGCCATGATGCGGGCGTCCGCATCATGGGAGCAGACAGTGGGCACGACAAATTCATCTGTGATGTTTTTGCCCTCCGCGTCGATTTCCTGATAGGATGTGCGGATGGCTGCAACCGGATCTTCCGCCTGGTTGCCCTCGCCGTATACCATGGCGGCGTAGGCCTTTTCCACACGCTCCCAACGATTGTCGCGATCCATTGCGTAGTAACGGCCCATCACGGTGGCGATTTTACCCACACCGATTTCTTTGAGCTTCCTTTCACACTCCGCAACAAAATCCGCGCCGGAGGTGGGGGGCACGTCGCGGCCGTCGAGCAAGCAGTGGACATAAACTTTTTTCAGCCCCATGCGCTTTGCAAGCTCCACGAGCGCCCAAAGGTGCGTGTTATGGCTGTGTACGCCGCCATCTGACATTAGGCCGATTAGATGCAGGGCGGAATCATGGTCAATTGCCGACTGCACCGCGCCGGTAAGGGCTGGGTTTTCAAAAAATTCGCCGTCAACGATGGATTTGGTGATGCGCGTCAGCTCTTGGTAAACCACACGGCCTGCGCCAATATTGGTGTGGCCCACTTCGCTGTTGCCCATCTGCCCGTCCGGCAGGCCGACATCCATGCCGGAGGCGCCAATATAAGTCATCGGGCATTCCGCCATCAACTTGTCGAGCCGGGGCGTTTTCGCCGCGGTGATGGCATTGCCATAGTCGGATGGATTGTGGCCGAAGCCATCCATAATGCATAAAACAAGGGGCTTTTTCATATTTAATGGTTCCTCCTAAATTTGAAAAGAAAAGCGGGCGGGCTGCCATCCCGCCCGCTTGGGTTACAATGGTTATTTGGAAGCGGCTTCCACGATCTGCGCAAAATCCGCAGCCTTCAGCGAAGCGCCGCCGATCAGCCCACCATCCACATCCGGCTGGGCAAGCAGCTCCGCCGCATTTTTTGCGTTCATTGAGCCGCCGTACTGGACGACGAAAGCATCTGCCGCCGCCTGGTCGTAGAGGTCTGCAACAACTGTGCGGATGTAGTGGTTCACCTCATTGGCCTGCTCCGAAGTAGCGGTGCGGCCGGTGCCGATGGCCCAAACAGGCTCATAGGCGATGATTACGCGGGCAAGCTCCTCTTTGGATACGCCACCGAGGGCGACTTTTGTCTGCATGCCAACGATTTCAAACGTGATACCCTGCTCGCGCTGCTCGAGCGTTTCACCCACGCAGAGGATTACTGTGAGGCCTGCGTCCAGTGCGGCACGCACGCGCTTTTGGACGGTCGCATCCGTCTCACCAAAATAGGTGCGGCGCTCGCTGTGGCCGATCACAACATACTCTACGCCCATCTCCGTGAGCATCTCCGTAGAAATTTCGCCGGTGTAGGCGCCGCTCTTTTCCCAATGGCAATTTTCTGCGCCAACCTTGATGTTGGAGCCTTTTGTGGCCTCTAACGCCGCCTGTAGGTCTACATATGGCACGCAGATGACGACGTCGCAATCGGCGCCCTTTACAAGGGGCTTCATTTCCTCAACCAGAGCAGTGGTTTGAGAGGGGGTTTTGTTCATTTTCCAGTTGCCGGCGATAACGGCTTTGCGCAGTTGCTTGTTCATAACGCGATACGCTCCTTTAAAATTGATCATGATACATCCAAAGGGCGGAATGCGCCGCGCCAGAGGGCGCGGGAACGCTCCCGCCCTGCAAGGTTCTTATTTATCGTTGAGGCACGCGATGCCGGGGAGCTCCTTACCCTCAAGGAACTCGAGGGAAGCGCCGCCGCCGGTGGAGATATGGGTCATCTTATCGGCAAATCCGAGCTTTTGCACGGCCGCCGCAGAGTCGCCGCCGCCGATGATGGAGATCGCGCCGCTGTCCGCAACCGCTTTGGCAACCGCGATGGTGCCGCTTGCGAAGTTATCCCACTCCGAAACGCCCATCGGGCCATTCCAAACAACGGTGCCTGCGCCTTTGATTGCATCTGCAAAAAGCGCTTCGGTGCGCGGGCCGATATCAAGGCCCATCCAGCCCTCCGGCAGATCGTCGGAATCAACAGCCATGGATTCTGTGTCCGGCTTATATTCCTTGCCGACCTTATTATCGACCGGGATGAGGAATTTAACGCCTTTCTCCTTTGCCTTCTGCATCATTTCGCCTGCAAGCTGAACCTTATCTTCCTCGCAGATGGAGGTGCCGATCGGATGGCCGAGCGCTTTGAAGAAGGTGTAGGCCATGCCGCCGCCGATGATGAGGGTGTCCACCTTGTCGATCAGGTTGGTGATCACGCCGATTTTATCAGAAACCTTCGCACCGCCGAGAATGGCGACGAAGGGACGCTTCGGGTCGGCAAGCGCAGTGCCCATCACGGAGATTTCTTTCTGGATCAAGTAGCCGCACACGGCAGGGAGATGATCGGCAACGCCTGTGGTGGAGCAGTGTGCGCGGTGCGCTGAGCCAAATGCGTCATTCACAAAGATATCGGCTAGGGCCGCAAATTTCTTGCTCAGTTCGGGGTCGTTTTTGGTTTCGCCCTTTTCAAAGCGCACATTTTCCAGCAGCATCGCTTCGCCGTCCTGTAGGGAGGCGGCAAGCGCCTGCGCGCTTTCTCCCACTACGTCGGAAGCCATCTTGACCTCTTTGCCCAGCAGCTCAGAAAGGCGCTTTGCAACAGGAGCAAGGGAAAATTCGGGGTTTACCTCGCCCTTCGGGCGGCCGAGGTGGGAGCAGAGGATCACCTTGGCATTGTGGTCAAGCAGATATTTTATCGTGGGAAGGGAGGAGACAATGCGCTTATCGCTGGTGATTACGCCGTCTTTCAGCGGCACGTTGAAGTCACAGCGAACGAGCACCTTCTTGCCTGCTACGTCGATATCCTCGATCGTTTTTTTGTTCAGTGCGTCCATGAATGACCATTCCTTTCATCTGGGCGGGCAGCAAGCCGCGAGAATTACACGGCGCCAAACCCCCAACCCGTGTTCTACTTCTGTTTTGGGCGTTTCTTTTCTATTTCACGCGGTAAATATTGTATAACACGACGGAATAATTTGCAAGTAGCAAAGGCTCTAAACCTGAAGGGGAAGATTGTTAAAAAACTGTCACACTGATGAGGCGTTCGCCCCAGCGGAATGGCAGCGCTTAAAAACGCCGGTAATCGGATGCCGCAAAGGCAGCTGCTGCCATGAAGAGGATTGCCGGAAGCGTGGTGGTGACGAAGGGCGTTCCAACGGTGGCCTTAGCAGCTGGGGGAGACGAGGGCGGGCGCAGCGGGGCAGAAGGCAGTGCCGAGGGTCCGTCTGGCGTCAGCGCGGATGCCGTCACAGATGTGGCCGTAGTGCGCGTTTGCCCGGCCTGGGAGACCGGTTGTGCCGAAATGACTTCAGTGGTCTGTAACAGAACAAAATCTTCCGGAACAGATGCTTCGGAGGGAATTTCCGTCAGCAGTACGCCACTGCCGTCTCTATACCGCACGCCGGAGCCGTCCACGCGGTCGTCCACCCCTTCCGTATCCACATAAAAGCCGGCTGCAAGGCCGGAAACAAATGCTCCAATCTGGCGCATTCTTTCGTCTGTGAAGGCTTTTTTCAGCATGTCTGCGGCTGAGAATCCAGCAAGCTTTGCCAGTGTTCCAGCCCGCATGGAGGAGACAATTCCCAATGCGGGCTTCCACAGCGCGCCCGCCCCGCTTGATAAATAGGAGGCGTCCAGCTTTAGGTCGCTGAGCATTTTGTCACAGAGGGAAGCGGCGGCGGGGAGCAGCTGCTCGGTAATCAGCGCCTGGGTCAGCGCGGGATTTAGCTGCTCGAGCAGAGCGGAGAAGCTGGCGTTTGGCTCTTCCTGCCCAACGCTGTGGGCGAGCATCAGCTCGGTAAGGAAATCGCTGACTGTGTAAGGCTGGCCGCTGGCGGTCTGCGATAGGGCGCTTCTGCAAAGCTTTTCGACCATTTGCTCCACCTCCTTTCGGAGCGGGCTCTTTCCGCTGGCGTCCGCTGTGAGCCATTGGTCGTCGAATTGGGCAAATAGATCGTGCGCCATAGGGATCAGGTCGCTGGAAATAGAGATGCGCAGGGCGGGCAGGAGGAAAGAGGCGGAGCTCTCAACCAGAACGGTGTCTGCGCCGTCAAGCCGGAGCGTCAAGTTAAGGTTGCCGCTGAGATTGATCGCAAGCGGCTGTTGCAGCGCGGATTGAATTGCTTTTTGTAGGGCTGAATCGAGCTCGCCGGTTTTTGCGAGCGTTTCAACCCCTTTTTTAAGCCCATCCGATTCAAGCGTGTTGAGTGGACCGTCTAAAAAGCGCATCGCATAACGAGCAAAGGCAGTTTCCGAAAAGAGGGATTGCCGCAGATGCTCCTGATAATCGATTCGCTGGCCTTGCCAGGTGATTTCCTTGACGCTCTCTGATTGGAGAGTGATTTGCCCGCCTTCTACCGTTGCGGTGCGGATCGGAGCGCCATAGGTAACGAGGGAGCCCGTTTCCATATCCAAAAGCCAGTTCCCCTCCGGAGAGGTGTATTGCGCAACATCCGTTTCGTGCATATGCCCGGTGAAAAAATAGGAGAGCCCCGCGTTGGCAAACTGCCGCGCGATTTCGGAGCTATTATGGATCGTGCCGTTAAAAGAGGCCGATCGGGCGCCGGATTGATGCGCCAATAAGGGGCGGTGTATGCCAGCGATCAGCGTTTCACCATTTTGCCGGGCTCTATCTGCCTGCTGCAACACCCATTTCATTAACCCGTCGGAGATTGCGCCGCCCTCAACGCCCTGTTCATGGGCTTCGCTGTCAATCATGAGCAGGCGGATGCCGGGCTTTGGCGTAACCGCATAGGAAAGGCTGCCTTGTACCGCCTCTTCTGAAGGCTGGGGCTGATAGTAGGCGGCGCTGTCCGCGCCGTCGTAGCCGTACGCATGGAAGATATCCCGGAATTCGGCGGGGGATAGGCCGCCGCTCATGTCGCTTTCGCCATTGATGACGAATACGCGGATCCCTGCCTGCTCAACCTTTTGCAGCTTTTGCGCCAATTCCTCCGCGCTTGCGCGGCCTGCGCCGCTGGTCAGGTCGCCTGTAAGAAGCAGCACATCGGGCCGTTGGCGGATCACAGCCTCAATCGCTTCTTCCGTTGCCGGTGCGCTCTCGCCATATAGCCGCCACTCGTTTCCATCTGCCGCCGCTTGATCGGCGGCGGCAAGATAATGCAGGTCAGATAGGATGCAGAGTTTGATGGAAGCAGTGCTTCCTGAGATGGCGGCAATGGCGGGCAGGAGGCAGCAGAGTATGCATAGACACAGGCAAAACGGGACGGCCCGTTTGATGGGATCGCTGACCTTCATACAGCACCCTCCTTTTTGCGTCAAAACGCATCGCCGGGAATTCATTACAGAGTTCAGTATCTGCATTTTTGAGCTGGAACGGTACATTTTGCATCTGAAAATTTATGGAAAATCACCGCTCGGCCAGAGTGCTTCACGGCAAAACGGAAATTCATCAAAAAGTTATATATTTTTTGCAGGCGGTGTGCTATAATGAAAAAACATTGTGGATTTTTATGCCTGCCGCCCTTTTTTAGGAAAGGACCGGCATGATGGAATTGCCAAATATTAGAAGGGGCTTTTCCAAAACCATACTGAGGAGACTTGTAGAATGGGATTTTTAAAAAAACTGTTTGGCGACTATTCCGCAAAGGAGGTAAAGCGCGTTCTTCCCCTGCGGGATAAGGTGCTTGCCTTGGAGGAAACATACGCCGCTAAAACGGATGAGGAGCTGCAGGCCGTGACCCCTGCGCTCAGGGAGCGGCTCGCAAACGGGGAAACGCTTGACGATATCCTGCCGGATGCGTTTGCCGCCTGCCGGGAGGCTTCTTGGCGCGTATTGGGGATGAAGCATTTTCCCGTGCAGGTTGTCGGCGGCATCATCCTGCATCAAGGCCGCATCGCTGAGATGAAAACCGGTGAGGGCAAAACGCTCGTCGCTACCCTGCCCGCATACCTCAATGCCTTATCCGGCAAGGGGGTGCATGTCGTCACGGTCAATGATTACCTCGCCCGGCGTGACTCGGAGTGGATGGGCAAGGTTTACCGCTTCTTGGGGCTGAAGGTCGGCCTGATTGTCCATGAGAAAAACGACGCGGAGCGCAGGGAAGCCTACGCGGCGGATATCACCTACGGCACAAACAACGAGATGGGCTTTGACTACCTGCGTGATAATATGGTGCCCTATAAAGAGTTGAAGGTGCAGCGTGGCCATAATTTCGGCATCGTCGATGAAGTGGACTCTATCTTGATCGACGAAGCGCGCACGCCGCTGATTATCTCCGGTAAGGGCGACGCTTCCACCGACCTTTACCGCCAGGCGAATGAGTTCGCCAAGCGTTTGAAGGTGGTGCGCATCAAGGAGCAGGATACGAAGAAAAACGCCGAGGAAGAGGCGGACGCCGACTATATCGTTGATGAAAAAGCCAAAACGGCCGTGCTCACCAAAGAGGGAGTGAAAAAGGCGGAAGCCTACTTTCATGTGGACAACCTCATGGATCTCGACAACGTTACAGTCCAGCACCACATCAACATGGCTATCCGCGCGCAGGGCGTAATGAAGCGCGATGTGGATTATGTGGTGAAGGATGGGCAGGTGCTCATTGTGGATGAGTTCACCGGCCGCATCATGCTCGGCCGCCGCTATAGCGAGGGTTTGCACCAGGCGATCGAGGCCAAGGAGGGCGTGAAGGTTGAGTCGGAGAACAAGACGCTTGCGACCATCACCTTCCAGAATTATTTCCGCCTGTATGAAAAGCTCTCCGGTATGACCGGCACGGCAATGACGGAGAGCGAGGAATTCCAGGAGATTTATAAGCTCGATGCCGTCGAAATCCCTACCAATAAGCCGATGGTGCGCGACGACCACCCGGATGCAGTGTATGCAACGACGGAAGCGAAATATAAAGCTGTGATTGACCAAATCGAGGAGTGCCATAAAAAGGGCCAGCCTGTGCTGGTGGGCACGATCTCCATTGAAAAGTCCGAGCTTTTGAGCGCGATGCTCAAAAAGCGCCGTATCAAGCATGAAGTGCTCAATGCGAAATATCATGAGAAGGAAGCGGAGATCATTGCCCAAGCCGGTAAGTTCGGCGCGGTGACGATCGCCACGAATATGGCGGGCCGCGGCACGGATATCATGCTTGGCGGTAACTCCGAATACTTGGCTAAAGCGGAGATGCGCCGCATGCAGATTCGTGAGGAACTCATCAGCGAGGCGACTGGTTTCGCGGAGACAGACGATCAGGAGATTCTGGATGCACGCCGCACTTTTACTGAGCTTGACAAGAAATATAAGGAGGAGATTGCCGAGGAAGCGGAAAAGGTGCGCCAGGCTGGCGGCCTCTTCATCATCGGCACGGAGCGGCATGAATCCCGCCGGATTGATAACCAGCTGCGCGGCCGTTCCGGCCGTCAGGGGGATCCCGGTGAAAGCCGCTTTTACCTCTCCTTGCAGGATGACCTGTTCCGCCTGTTCGGCGGCGATCGGATGGCGAACCTTGCCGATTCCTTCGCAGCCCGTGGGCTGGAGGATGCGCCGATTGAGTTGAAACTCGTCTCCAATTCCATTGAGAGCGCGCAGCGTAAGGTGGAATCCCGCAACTTTGCAATTCGCAAAAACGTGTTGCAGTTCGACGACGTCATCAACCGCCAGCGAGAGCTGATCTACAAGCAGCGAGATATGGTGCTCGACGGCGAGGATCTGAAGCCGACAATCCTCAAGATGATTGACGAGACGATCACGCAGGCCATTGATCTGTATTGTCCCGCCGGCAATGAAAAGGCGGATTGGAACCCCAAAGCGCTGCATGAGAATTATCAATGGTTGGTAAAGCCGGAGGATATCGAAGGCGAGATCGACCGCGACACATTGCAGGATACGCTCATCGAGCGCGCGCATGCGCTTTATAATGAGCGGGAAGAGAAATTCACGCCCGAAATCATGCGCCAGCTTGAACGCAAGGTGTTGCTCGATAATGTGGATGCGCGCTGGATGGAGCATATCGACGCGCTCGATGAGCTCAAAAAGGGCATCGGCCTGCGTGCTTACGGCCAGCAGGACCCGGTTGTTGCCTTCCGGCTGGAGAGCTTCGATATGTTCGACGAGATGACCGCTTCTATCCGCGAGGGCACCGTGCGCATTATGCTGACTGTGCCGGTGCGCAGCGAGGAGGACGTCCGCCGCGAGCAGCAGGCGAAAATTACCTCCACCAGCGGCGCGTCCGACGGCTCTGATAAGGCGCGCCCGGTGCGCAAGGATAAAAAGCCTGGGCCGAACGATCCCTGCTATTGCGGAAGCGGAAAAAAGTATAAAAAGTGCCACATGCAGGCCGATCAGGCAGAAGCGGCAAAGGCCGCCGCGGCAAACCGCGGAAGGTAAGCGCACATTGCGATTTGCCGCTGCGGATAAATGGAATATGGAAAAACCTATACAGGTGGTTATACCATCGGTATAGGTTTTTTTACAAATCATACGATTGCTCTGATTTGTAGAATGCATAGGAAGCGCTTATACGCAGTTACTTTTTGGATTTCCTTTAAATATGCAAAGAATACAAATATCAGGTGGCTGGCCGCTCTCGTAAGCAGCGCGTATCCCTTTGCTCCATATGTTTGCGGCAAGCCTTGCATTGTTATTTCGCTGCGCTTTAATAAAAGGGCTTGCTTGTGACGTAAGGGAATGAAGTATAATGACAATAGCAGCACAACAATCCATGAAGGCTGTGCCCTTCTCTCTGATATTTTGTAAGCATCAATGTACAGGGGTACACTGATGCAAAAAACGGGTGATGAAAATGATTCATGACAAGCACGATAAGGCGATTCCGCCAGGGTATATGACTGTGGGAGAAGTGGCGAAAAAAATGGGAGTTACCGTCCGCGCGCTGCAATATTATGATAGGCAGGGCCTGCTTTCCCCCTCGGCAGAGAGCGCGGGCGGGCGCAGGCTCTATGCGGATAAGGACTTGATTCGGCTTCATCAGATTCTGTCTCTGAAACATTTGGGGTTTTCATTGGACGATATCAAAAACCGATTGAGCTCCCTGAACACTCCTGCCGATGTTGCGCAGGCGCTCTCTGAGCAGGTAGCCGCCGTGCAGGAAAAGATCGAGGTCCTGTCGGAATCCCTGCGGGAGATCGAGGCGCTGAAGGCCGAGGTGCTCCAAATGCAATCGGTAAATTTTAAAAAGTATGCCGACATTATCGTAAACCTTCAAATGAATAATACGTTCTACTGGCTGATTAAGCATTTTGACGACCGGACGCTTGATCATATCCGGAGCCGTTTTGATCAAACCAGCGGTTTGAAGATGATTGAAACCTTTCATAACCTGCAAAGCGAGGCGATACGGCTTCAGGGGGACGGCGTATCGCCCGAAAGCGAAAAAGGCCAAGCTTTTGCCGAAGCGTTTTGGCAGATGGTGACGGAGTTCACAGGCGGGGATCGGGAGATTCTGTCGCTTCTGATGGAGGTTGGAAAATTCGATGGGCTGGATAATGAATGGAAGCAAAAACAAACCGCCGCCAATGCGTTTATCGAACCAGCCTTGAGCGTTTACTTTACAAATCTGGGCGTTAATCCATTTGAGGAGGGGCCAAATTGAAGGAAGCCATTCAGGTAAATGAGCTTAGGAAAAGCTACGGCGATCATGCCGTGCTGAAGGGGCTCACGTTTCATGTAGCCAAAGGCGAAGTTTTTGCGTTGCTCGGCGTGAACGGCGCTGGAAAAACCACGGCCCTGGAATGTATGGAAGGATTGCGCAAGTATGATGGCGGCAGTGTTGTAGCGGATGGAAGGATGGGGATTCAGCTGCAATCGGCCTCCCTCCCATCCCACATCAGGCCGATGGAGGCGGTGCGGCTATTTGCAAAATGGAACCGGGTGGAGGCAGATCGCTCCATGCTTGCCTCCCTCGGCATCCAAGAGCTGGCAAAAAAGCAATATGCAGACCTGTCCACGGGTCAAAAAAGGCGGCTCCACCTCGCGCTTGCCTTAATCAGTGATCCTGATATCATCTTTCTCGATGAGCCCACGGCCGGGCTTGATGTGGAAGGAAGGAGCTCGCTGCATGATCAGATCCGTAAGCTGAAAGCGCAGGGGAAAACCATTGTTTTGGCCAGCCACGATATGGCGGAGGTTGAAAGCCTGTGCGACCGCATTGCAATTTTGAATGGCGGAAACCTCGCATATCTGGGCACGGTCGCACAACTGACCGCAAAAATCGGAAAACGCTATGCCATTCGCATAACAACCGGACGGGGCACTGAAACGTATCATTCCGACCATATTGCAGAGACCCTGCTGGAGTTGCTTGAGAAGTTGAAGCGCCAGGGCATTGCTGTGCTGGATATTGAAATTGATCGGGGAACGTTGGAACAAGATTTTTTAGAAATTGCAAGGGGGCATGGCGAATGAGCGCGTTTTTCTATGGCTTGGCTTTGCAGTGGAGGCTGGATATTCGCAGCAAGTCGCTGCTCATTACCTGTTATGTCGTTCCTCTCCTGTTTTTTGCCATCATGGGCGGAATTTTTACCTCCATAAACCCGGAGGCAAAAGCCACGCTGATTCAATCTATGACGGTCATGGGCGTAACCATGGGCGCGTTGATCGGGCTGCCGCCCTCCCTGGCGGAGGTGTACGGAAGCGATATCAAGAAAATGTACAGAGCCAATGGCGTGCCGTTATATCTTGGGCTGGTATCAATGGCTATATCTGCGTTTCTCCATCTTTCAATGATGTCTGTAATCATCTGCGTCTCAGCCCCCTTTGCCTTTGACGCGGCGCTTCCAGCAAGCCTGCCGCAGTATGCTTGCTCGCTTGCGGTTTTGATTGCAGTATCGCTGAGTATCGGAAGTGTGTTAGGGCTGGCGGTGAGAAATCAGGCAAAGCTCACCATGATCTCGCAGCTGTTTTTTCTACCGTCTATCATGCTGTCAGGCATTTTGTTCCCCATCGATTTGCTTCCGCGGTTTTTCGAGATGCTGGGGAAGCTGTTTCCAGCGGCATGGGGATATGCGTTGATGGTGGGGGAAGGCTTTTCCTTTGCAACCCTGTGGCCTCTAGCGGCGCTGTTTGCGGCTGCGGGCGTTATCCTCATGGCTTTATTGAAGCGGTTGCAAGCAGAAGGGTGAGCGCGCACGGCAATCGGACAAAAGGCGCGGGAAATACTGTTTGACAGGTTAGGCGCGCTTGTGCTATAGTAAAACTGCAACAATAAAATATGGACAGGGGAGCTTGTGAGCAGGCTGAGAGGAAGTCATCAACTTCGACCCTTACACCTGATTTGGATAATGCCAACGTAGGGAGCGAAAGCGCGATTGTTTTCGATCAGCGGGAAATGCCAAACGGTGTTTCCCGCTTTTTGTTTTTCTGTCCATGGAATTTAAAGGAGGAAAGGGAGGGTTGTAAAATGCAAGATTTTGCAACCGTCTCCAGAAAAATCACTTGAGGGCCGTACAGTATGCCCCTCATTTTGCATCTGAAGATGCAAAACCGTGCTTTTTCTCGGTGTGATTTTTATCCATGATGCAATGTGCCCTGCGATTTGTTCTCTTAAGGCATAAATTTTGCCCAAAATTTTGGATGCGCCAAAACTGCAAAATTTTGCGGCCCGGCGCAAGAAAGGAATGGTCATACAGATGGATTACACCACACAGATGGACGCGGCACGTAAGGGGATTCTGACGGGGCAGCTTCGTGCCGTTGCGGTGGAAGAAAAAATGGAGGCCGAACGGCTGCGCGAGCTGGTTGCGAAGGGGCAGGCGGTGATCCCCGCGAATAAAAACCACGTCTGCCTCAAGCCCCGCGGCATTGGGCGCGCCCTACGCACGAAGATCAATGTGAACCTCGGCGTGTCCAGAGATTGCCTTGATCTGGATGAAGAGTTCAAAAAGGTGGAGGCGGCCGTTGCCATGGGCGCAGAGGCGATCATGGATCTGAGCTCCTTCGGCGACACAAAGGCATTCCGTCAAAAGCTTGTGTACGGCTGCACGGCGGTGCTGGGCACGGTGCCAATCTATGATGCGGTAGTTTATTACAACAAGCCATTGAAAACCATCACTTCGGATGAGTGGATCGATGTGGTACGCATGCACGCACAGGAGGGCGTGGATTTTATGACGATCCACTGCGGTATCAACCGGGAGACGGCTCGAAAATTCAAGGGGAATCAGCGCCACACCAATATCGTTTCCCGCGGCGGCTCTATCATTTTCGCCTGGATGGAGCTGACCGGGGAGGAAAACCCGTTCTACGCGCGTTTCGATGAGATTCTGGAGATCTGCCGGGAATACGATGTGACCTTGAGCCTTGGCGATGCCTGCCGCCCGGGCAGCATTGCGGACGCGGGCGATATCCCGCAGATTGAGGAACTCGTCACATTAGGCGAGCTAACGCAGCGGGCATGGAAGCGGGATGTGCAGGTGATGATCGAGGGCCCGGGGCATATGCCGCTCAATCAAATCCGGTCGAATATGGAGATTGAGCAGACGGTCTGCAAGGGCGCGCCCTTTTATGTGCTCGGCCCGTTGGTCACGGATGTGGCCCCCGGCTACGACCACATCACCAGCGCGATCGGCGGGGCGATCGCGGCTACCTACGGCGCCTCCTTCCTGTGTTATGTAACGCCTGCCGAGCACCTGCGGTTGCCAACAGTGGAGGATGTAAAGGAGGGGATTATCGCCTCCAAAATTGCCGCCCACGCGGCGGATGTCGCCAAGGGCCTGCCCGGCGCGGACGAATGGGATTACCAGATGAGCGAGGCCAGGAGGAATCTTGACTGGGAGCGGCAGTTTTCTCTGGCGCTCGATCCGGAGAAAGCGCGTGCCTACCGCGCGCAGAGCACGCCTGAGCGGGAGGATACCTGCACGATGTGCGGCAAAATGTGCGCGGTGCGCAACATTAATAAGATCCTGCGTGGCGAAGACGTAGATATCATGGACTGAGAAAGGGAGAATGCAATATGTTCGGAGAAAAGCTTGAAAATATACGGAAAACATCGCCCCTGATCCACAATATTACAAATTATGTAACCGCCAACGACTGTGCGAATATCCTGCTCGCCTGCGGAGCGTCCCCCACGATGGCGGACGATGCGTCCGAGGTGGAGGAAATCACCGCGATCAGCAACGCTTTAAATATCAACATCGGCACACTGAACGCCATGGTGGAGGGCATGTTTCTCGCCGGGAAAAAGGCAAATGCGCTCGGCCGGCCGGTCGTGCTCGATCCGGTTGGCGCGGGCGCGTCCAGGCTGCGGACGGAGACAGCGTGCAGGCTTATTGATGAAATCCGCTTTACCGTCATCCGGGGCAACATTTCTGAAATCAAAACACTCGCTTCCGGCTCCGGCACAACAAAGGGGGTCGATGCGGATGCGGCGGATATCGTAACGGAGGAAACGCTTAATGCGGCGGTGGCTTTCGTCAAGGCATTTGCGGCCAAAACGGGCGCGGTGATTGCCGTAACCGGTGCAATCGACCTTGTTTCGGATGCAGAGCGCACGTTTGTCATCCGCAACGGCCGGCCGATGATGGGCCGCGTTACCGGCACGGGCTGCATGCTTTCCGCCATGACTGCCGCGTATCTCGCGGCAAATCCGGAATGCCCGCTGGAAGCGGCAGCTGCCGCAGTGGGCGCAATGGGCGTTTGCGGGGAGATCGCGCTGGAGCGGTTACAGAAGGGGGAGGGCAATTCCACCTACCGCAACCGATTGATCGACGCGATTGATTGCCTGGATGCAGAAACGTTGGAAAGAGGGGCAAACTATGAAGTTCGATAAACAAAATTTATTGCTCTATGCGGTGACAGACCGCTCCTGGCTTGGGGAAAAGACCCTGTTTCAGCAGGTGGAGGAGGCTCTCCAAGGCGGCGTGACCATGCTACAGCTACGGGAGAAGGATTTGGATGAAAAATCATTTATGGAGGAGGCTGCTGCGGTGAAGGCGCTGTGCGCCCGCTATCAAGTGCCGTTTCTAATTGACGACAATGTGTCGCTTGCGCTCCGTTGCGGCGCAGATGGCGTGCATGTGGGCCAGTCCGATATGGAGGCAGGCGAAGTACGCGCCAGAATCGGCCCGGATAAAATCCTGGGCGTATCCGCTCAGACGGTTTCCCAAGCAGTTTTGGCGCAGGAAGCGGGCGCGGATTATCTCGGCGTCGGCGCGGTATTCTCCACATCGACAAAGCTGGATGCAGATACCGTGTCTCTTGAAACGCTGCGGGAGATTTGCACAGCAGTCAAAATCCCGGTGGTGGCAATTGGCGGGATTAATGAGGCAAATTTACCGGAGCTCACCGGCAGTGGGATCAACGGTGTGGCGGTAGTGTCAGCAATTTTTGCCGCACCGTCGCCCGGCGATGCGGCGAGAAGGCTTTCCATGCTTGCGCAGCAGGCTGTGCAGGGGGTAGAATAGAGGTGGAAAAGGTGGAAGGGGGAATTGCTGCATGAAAATGACCGGAGCCATTTTTGATATGGATGGTACGCTGCTCGATTCCATGCCGATTTGGGATCGGGTGGGCATTGATTACCTTGCGGGGCTGGGCATCCAGGCACGCCCGGATTTGCCGGAGCGGCTCCTGACGATGTCGATGAGGCAGGCGGCGGCATATTTTCGCTCTGGCTACGGCGTGAACTTGCCGGAAGCGGAGATTATGGATGGGGTCAACGCGCGGATTGAAGCCTTCTATCGAAAAACGGCGCCTGCAAAGGAGGGCGTTCGAGATTTTTTGCACGCGCTTCGGCAATCGGGTGTGAAAATGTGCGTGGCAACGGCGACAGACCGCCCTTTGGCAGAAGCCGCATTGCGGCGCACAGGGCTGCTCAGCTATTTTTCCTTCCTTCTCACCTGCACAGAGGCGGGCTTCGGCAAGGACAGTCCGGATATTTTTGTATTGGCACAGAAAAAACTGGGCACACCGCGGGAACAGACGGTGGTCTTTGAGGATGCGCTCTATGCGATGCAGACCGCAAAGCGGGCGGGGTTCCCCGTTGCGGCCGTTTACGACGCATCTTCCCAGGCGGATCAAGAGCAGATCCGGCAGCTCGCGGATGTTTATATGCCCTTGTTTCCCGGGGCGGAGGAGGCTTTGCTGTGAAAACAGTGCTGACCGTCGCGGGATCAGATCCGAGCGGAGGGGCGGGTATTCAGGCGGATATCAAGACGATCACCGCCCACGGCCTTTATGCAACGAGCGCCATCACTGCGCTGACCGTGCAGAATACGCTGGGCGTATCTAGGGTGGAGCCGGTTCCCGTGGATCTAGTCGTCCAGCAAATCGACTGTGTGGTAGGGGATATCCGGCCCGATGCGGTCAAAATCGGCATGCTCTGCAATGCCGAGATTGTGCAGGCGGTGGCACAGGCGCTGGCTCATGGTCAAGCGGAATGCATCGTAATCGACCCGGTGATGATTTCCACGAGTGGGCACAGGCTGCTTGACCAGGAAGCGGTGCAGTGGATGAAGCGAAAGCTGTTCCCAATGGCGCAGCTTATCACGCCGAATCTGCCGGAGGCGGAGGCCCTTTGCGGAATGCGCGTACGTGATGAAGCGGAGATGGAGCGCGCTGCGCGGCTGCTCTCGGATCAGACGGGGGCGGCGGTGCTCCTCAAAGGGGGGCATCTTGCCAAGACGGCGGACGATTTGCTGCTCCAAAATGGGGAAGCTCACTGGCTCCAGGGCCGCAGGGTGGAAAATTCCAATACGCATGGCACCGGCTGCACGCTTTCCTCTGCGATTGCCTGTGGCTTAGCGCGGGGGCAATCGCTCGTGGAGAGCGCTCGGGCAGCGAAGGAGTATCTCACGAATGCGCTGCGTGCAGGGCTTGATCTGGGAGCAGGGAACGGGCCGCTCAATCATATGTTTCAGCAGACAAGTTGATCAAACGAGGCGGGACGGCAAAGCAGCCGTCCCGTTTTTGCGTCGGGGGAGACACGTCTTTTGGAGTTCCGGGCCGCTGGCATTGACATTCCGCCGCTGTAAACTTATAATAAACTACGTATTGGCAAAGATAAATCTATATGGATTAAGGATGGATACGATGATACAGTTTGAAGAACTTCGCCTGCAGCTGCTTGAGGATGAGGATGCCCTCAAGGAGCTTTCTTCTGCGCTTGGCCTGGAAGAAATGCGCAAAGAGGTGGCAACGCTGGAGGAGCAGACGGCGGCGGACGGCTTTTGGGAGGATCTCGGCAACTCCCAAAAGGTGTTGCAGCGCGTGAGTATGCTAAAAAACCGAATTTCGGCCTATGAAACGCTGAAATCGAATTTTGACGACGCGCTTGTTATGATCGAATTGGCCAATGAAGAGGGCGACTTGGATCTCCTGCCAGAGTGCCAGGAGAGTGTAAAAGCGGTGAAAAAGGAGATCGAAGCCCAAACGTTGGCAACCCTTCTCAGCGGCGAATTTGATTCCAAAAACGCCATCCTTACCTTCCATGCGGGTGCAGGGGGCACGGAGGCGCAGGATTGGGCAGAGATGCTGTTCCGCATGTATAATCATTGGGGCGAGCGCCATGGCTTTAAGGTGAGCACACTTGATTTTCTCGACGGCGACGAGGCGGGTCTGAAATCCGCTGTGTTGCTGGTAGAAGGCCTCAATGCTTATGGCTTTTTGCGCAGCGAAATGGGCGTGCACCGGCTGGTGCGTGTGTCTCCGTTTGATTCTTCTGGCCGTAGGCACACCTCCTTTGCTTCCCTGGAGGTGATGCCGGAAATTGACGACACCTTTGATGTGGAGATCAGCCCGGAGGATATCAAGATGGATGTTTACCGCGCGAGCGGCGCAGGAGGGCAGAAGGTGAATAAAACATCATCCGCCGTGCGGTTGACACATATCCCGACAGGGATTGTCGTTTCCTGCCAGGTGGAGCGCAGCCAGCATCAAAACCGCGAAGTTGCGATGCGCATGCTCAAATCGAAGCTTGTGGAGATCAAGGAGCGCGAGCATTTGGATAAGATTGAGGATATCAAGGGCGACCAGAAGGAGATCGGCTGGGGCAGCCAGATCCGCTCCTACGTCTTTATGCCCTATACGCTGGTTAAAGATCATCGCACAGGCTATGAAGCCGGCAATATCAACGCTGTGATGGACGGGGATCTGGACGGCTTTATCAATGCATATTTGAAAATGGAGTCGCTGGAAAAGCTCGAGAAGAAGAATTGACAAACGCCGGAATGAGGCGGAGGAATGGAATGAGAAACAGAAAGCAGCCTTCCTGGCTTCAAACAGCATCAAAGGGGAAAAAGCGTGTGCTTGCAGCGGTATGTATTTTGCTTGTTTTGGGCGTGTTATCCCCCTTCGTTATCAATGGGATTGTGGTGGGCAGTGCCCGCCGGTATATCTTGGAGCCACAGGAAACGGAGCAGGTGAACGCAGATTGTGTGATCGCGTTGGGCGCAATGGTGTGGGGCAAGGATACGCTTAGCCATATGCTGGAGGATCGGGTGCTTGGCGCGATTGACGTTTACGAGCGCGGCGGCGCAAAAAAAATCCTGATGAGCGGGGATCATGGGCAAGAGGACTACGATGAAGTCAATGCCATGAAAAAATACGCGGTGGAAAAGGGCGTGGCGGCGGACGACGTGTTTATGGATCACGCAGGTTTCTCCACCTATGAAACGATGTATCGTGCGCGGGATGTATTTCAGGCGAAAAAGGTCGTCATTGTCACGCAAAAATACCATCTGTACCGCGCGGTTTATATTGCACGGGCGCTGGGGCTGGAGGCATACGGCATTGCGTCTGACCCGAGACCGTATAGCAGCGTGGTTTATAACAACGCACGGGAATTCCTTGCGCGTGTGAAGGATTTTTTTACCGCAATCGGGAAACCGGAGCCGACCTTTCTTGGGGAGGCAATTCCCATCAACGGCAGCGGCGCGCAGACGGATGATCAGGTTTAGTGTTGGATAAATGAAAAAGGCAAGTAAGCGGCCCGGGATCATGCGATGGCATGATCCCGGGCTCGGTTTGTATTAGCTGCGCTATTCTATTTTTCGATGTCTGGCTTGGGGTTCGTAAAGAAGGCCCCGCCCGAAATCTATAAACGAAGGGGCGCCCCATTTCGGCATTATTTGAGCACAAAACCGACCTTTTTCATCACCTTATCCAGTGTGCGCTGGGAGATGCGCTGCGCCGATTCAGCGCCCTTGGCCGCGCAATCACGGAGATAGTCGGGGTTTTTCATATAGCTGTCGAAACGCTCCTGCACGGGCCGCAATTCTTCAATGACCGCCTCGGCGACGGCGGTTTTGAAATCGCCATAGCCTCTTCCCTCGAATTCCGCCTCAATTTGTTCCATCGATTTACCGGTACAGCAGCTATAGATGCCCATCAGGTTGTTGATAGCGCTACGACCCTCTTCGTAAGCGACGCGGGCTTCGGAATCTGTAATGGCACGCTTGAATTTGCGCAGGATCACATCCGGCTCATCTAAAATGGAGATAAAGCCGTTGACGTTCGGATCGGATTTGCTCATCTTTTTCTCCGGCTCCTGAAGGGACATCACACGAGCCCCCTCTTTGCCGATATAGGGCTCAGGAATCGTAAATACATTGCCATAAATGCCGTTGAAACGGCCGGCGATATCACGCGTAATCTCCAAATGCTGCTTCTGATCCGCACCGACAGGCACAAAATCCGCCTGATAAAGCAGGATATCCGCCGCCATGAGCACCGGATAGGCAAACAGGCCGACATTCACATTATCCGCATGCTGGGTTGATTTATCTTTAAACTGCGTCATGCGTGACATTTCTCCAAATTGGGTATAGCAATTGAGCACCCAGGCAAGCTGCGCATGCGTTGAAACCTGGCTTTGGATAAAAATTAGGTTCTTCTCCGGGTCAAGGCCAATCGCGAGCAGCAGAGCGTATAATTCCAACGTGCGGCGGCGCAGCTCCGCCGGATTTTGCCGCACGGTGATCGCGTGCAAATCCGCCACCGCATAGGCGCAGTCATATGCTTCCGACATGGAAACCCAGTTTTTCAGAGCGCCGAGGTAATTGCCGAGCGTTGGGATGCCGCTGGGCTGGATCGCGCTTAAAATCCGTTTTTTGCGTTCAGGCTGTTGTTCCATCGTAATCTTCACCACTCTCTTAAAATTGCCGCTTAACCTGGCCCAGAATCTGCATGCCCTTGACGATCGCCTCGTCGGTAGGCGTTGAGAAATTCAAGCGGAAGCACTGGGTGGGGTCGCTCTCATGCGTCATGAAGGCGGAGCCGGGCACAACCGCCACCTTTTGCTCCACCGCGGCCTGGCAGAAGGCCGTCATATCAACGCCGTCCGGCAGGGCGCACCAGATGAACAGCCCGCCCTCCGGGCGGTTGTAGGTGACGAAATCGCCGAGCTCGCTGTCGATCAGATCACACATCAGGTTGAGCTTTTTGCGGTAAATATCACAGATTTTTTGAATATGGGCCTCCACATTGTAATGTGCCATCCATTCATCCACGATCAGCTGGCAGAGCATCGGGGTGTGCACATCTGCCGCCTGCTTGCCGACCGTCATCTTGGCGATCAGCGTCGCGGGGGCAATCGCGTAGCCCACGCGCATACCGGGAGAGAGGATTTTGGAGAAGGAGCCCGCATAGATGACAATGCCCTCCTCGTCAAAGCTCTTGATCGCGGGCACATGCTCGCCCGCGACGCGCAGGTCGCCATACGGGTTATCTTCAATGATCAGCACGCCGTATTGTTTTGCGAGCTCGTAGACCCGGCGGCGCTTGGCAAGCGACATGGTAACGCCCGCCGGATTTTGAAAATTCGGGATCGTATAGATAAACCGGACATTCTTTTCCTCCTGGAGCGCTCGCTCCAGCTCGTCTACATCCATGCCGTCTGCCTGCACGGGGATGCCGCGCAGCTTCGCGTTGTAGGAGCGGAAACAGTTGAGCGAGCCGATGAAGGAGGGCGCTTCGCAGATCACGGTATCGCCCTCGTTGCACAGCGCCTTGGTGGCGAGATCCATCACCTGCTGTGCGCCGGATGTAATCAGTAGGCTGTCAAAGTCGCGGCCAATATTGTGCTTTTGCTTCATATAGGTAGAGATACGCTCTCGCAGAGGCGTATAGCCCTCCGTGACGCCATATTGCAGGCAGTCGATCGGGCGCTCGGTGAGCAGCTTTTCCGTAATTTCACGCACCTCCTCGGTTGGAAAGGCTTCCGGCGCGGGGTTGCCGGCGGCAAAAGGGATGACGCCCGGCTGGGAGGTCGCTTTCAAAATCTCACGGATTGCGGAGGGCTGGAGAGTGGAAATACGATCAGAAAATTCAAATTGCATATGAATACCCCATTTGTTCTGTTAGAATGAGATTATTCTAACATAGTCCGCACAGTTTTTAAAGAGGTAGAGGCCGCGTTTATGGACTTTTTCCCGTCGATGATGTATAATCAAACCTAACGGACAAGCCTTGTGAAGGAATCGGCACAGCGCCGGCCAGGCCGGCGGATAATTGGAGGTTGCTATGAAACGAATTCTGTGCGCTGTGACGGCGCTAACCTTATTTATTACGCTTCTGACAGCCTGTGGAGGGCCGAAAACGGCGCTGCATATCGGCGGCGCACAGGTCAGCAGTGAAATATATACGTATTATTATGATCTGGTAAAACGCTCGCCGGAGCAGTATCCTGGTGATGCGCGGGAAAATACGATCAGCCTATGTAAGGAATATGTGGCGGTTAATACACTTGCGGCGGAGCGGTCGATCACTCTAAAAACGGAGCGCGAGGCAGCCGCTTCAGCATGGGTTAATCAACAGTGGAAGTTTTTCAGCACCTACTATACGGGGCTGGGGATCAGCAAGCAGACGCTGATGAAGGTTCGGGAAAACGAGGCGCGAAGGGAGCTTCTGCTGGAGGCCTATTATGGGGCGAATGGATTGCAGCCGGTGGCGGAGGATGCGCTGAAGGATTATTTCTCCAAGCACTTTGTGGTGTTCAAATCGATCAATGGGTATTTGACCGATACGAACGACGCAGGCGAATCTGTGGCGCTTAGCGACGACCGCATTGAGGAAATTAAAAAGCAATTTAATACGATGGCGGATTCCATTAGCAAGGGCACCTCGATTGAGGAGGCCAACACGAAATATTTAGAATCTCAGAATAGCACCAGTGTCGGTGAGTTCACCGCATCGGTGATTAACGGCGGAAACACGGATTATCCGGAGGGGTTTTACGATCAGGTTGTGGCGATGAAAAATGGCGACGTGAAGGTGATCACGCTTTCCACCTTCATTTATGTGGTGCAGAAGCTGGATGCTTTGGGCGAGAAGGGCAGCTATTTCACGCAATACCGCACAGATGTGCTTCAAAGCATGAAGGGGGAAGACTTCCAAAAGCTTTTGCAAGAGCGGAAAGACTCCTTTGAAGTGGAGGAGAAAGGCGGGGTACTCAGGCGCTGTGAAAAAGTTGTGGATGAAAAGCGGCCACTGAATGGCGGAGAAAGCACGGCATCCCAAGCGCGACAGACGGCGCCATCCACCTGAACGAAGAATAAAAACAAGAGGCTGTTGCGAAAATCTTTGCATTTTGCAACAGCCTTTTTTCATTGGAATGGGGGGTTATTCATTGAATCTGTTTCGCCTTTTTAGCAGCGGCGCGCTATTGTTGTTTGCGCTGTACTGTTTGATTTTTGATCGTACGCTCCCCTTTTCGATGCCTACGGCCGTTTTGATTGTTGCCACGGTGTATCTGGCCGTTTTTCCGGTGAAGGATATGCTATCCCGGTTCAATCGCACGCTTTATAAAGGTCGTCAGTTTGCTAAAAATTATGAAAAAACTCCAATGTTGGATGAAGTGGAATTCCAGCGGATGAAAAAACAGTATGACCGGAGGGCTTGGTATGCCATGCTTTTTTGGCTTGCATTTCTGGCGGCGGTAGGAGGCCTGTACGCGGTTGGGGTTTTTGATCGGGCATGGATTTTCTTTTTCTTTGCCTTCTCGGATTTCTGCGTTTATTTCGCGGTGTTTTTTTGGTGCCCGTTTCATCGGATCATCATCAGGCCGAGCTGCTGCATGGAATGTCGAATTTTTAACTGGGATAGCTTTTTTTCCTATAGTTTTCTGCTTTTTCTACCCAGTGTTTATAGTATCATCCTAGTGGGCCTGGCGCTGTGCTCGCTGGCGGAATGGGAAATCACCTATCATAAATATCCCAAGCGATTTTATCGGATGTCCAATCAAAAGCTGACGTGTGAAAACTGCGATCTGGAGGCGTGCAAAAACCATCATAAAAAACGGTTTCACAGAACGCTATGTGAAAAATACAGAAGAGAAGGTGAGGAGAGGCCGGCAGCCCTATCGGATAGGGAATCATCAATGACAAAATGAAACAGGCGGGGAGCGCTGCAAACCGTTATCGTTTGCAGCGCTCCCCGAAAATTTTTGCGGGCATGGATTGATGCGAAACCGTGTTGTGGCCTTCGCCCACGGGCAAAGCGATGAACTTGTGCGTGGATCCACCGTTTTCTTCGTGCTTTTACCGATGTGTAGCCGCCATTCCCATCGCACGGAACAGGGATAGCCCGTTTTCATAGGGGAGATCCCCCGCGTAGTTCCAAACCATCATTCCGCCTAAACCAAAATCCATCGCATAGGCGGTCTTATCATAGACCATCTGGCATCCGTTATAATAGCGGGGAGAGGTTGCGGTCACCTGAACAGGCGCGTTGTTCTGCCACTCGGTAACCTCTTGGGGGCCGGTTGCCACATTGCCAAACCAGCCGAGTTGTTCTGCCTCTGTCTTATAATCAAACCATTGGGCGGCCCGATCCGTGGGGCGGGCATAAAACGGAATGCCGAGATCGAGCTGCTCCTTTTTTAAGCCCTTTTTCAAAAGCGCGTTGATCTCCGTTACCACGCAGGGATAAAAAGGCGCATGGTAACCGTCCTCATCAAACATATCATAAGTCATAACCTCGACGAGATCAAGCTTCTCGATAGTCTCCCGGGAAGCCTTAAACGCCCAGCTCTGAACGGCGATACCGAGCCGTTTTTCACCGAGGGCCTCATCAAGTGAGAGAAGGAACTGATCAAAAACCTTCCAATCCTTTTTGCGTAGAGGATATTCCCAGTCGAAGAAAACGCCGTCCAGATCGTATTGATCGAGCAATTGTGTGATGGATTGTATCAGATTTTTGCCGTTGACACCAGACATGGCCGCCTTATGCAGGTCGGCCTTGGCATACATGGATTTGTTCCAATCCTCAATGCCTGACGGCGCGTCAGGGCCGAGCAGGTTGACATAGAGCCGGATATCTCTGCTTGAGACGGCTTCCCGCACGTTTTGGAGAGCTGTTTCAAAAACTTGCCGACCGTCTAGCTGCTGGCCATCAATCTTTTTATCCTGAAAGGAGAGATTGCCGTTTTGATCAAAAACGAGGCTGCCAAATAGGATCGCATCCGTAATCACATCGAAGTGCCCGTCGCTTATGGCCTCACGGTCATAAACGCTGTCGGTTATAACATAGGAGGTAACGCGAAATCCCTCTGGTTTACTGCCCGCAACCCGATAGGCCTCGATGCCCTCTAACGTGAAGTCGGCGCCGTCTATGATGGTGAGACGCAGGGAGGATGTGGTCACCTCCGGAAAGGCGCAATAGCGATAAGCGTCTACTTTATCATTTCGATAAATCGTTTCATAACCGTCTCCTTTTGGGATTTGAAGCTCGAAAGCGCGGATGCTTGCGCCCTTTTCCCGCAAGACGACCGTGTTGACCGCGACCTCTTTGGGAAAGACGATTTCTAGGGAGCTATTTTTGGTCCCGTTCCATTTTCCGGTTATAGCGGCGCCTGTCTCCGCATCCTTCATGGAGGCTGTTTCCATTAAATTTTCCTCCGTGATAAAATCAGATGATTTTGGCGCCTTGCCGCATCCAGCCGATCCCATGAGCAATAAAAGCGCCAGAAAAGCCGCCAGCGGTCGGATTTTTTTTCTCTTCATAACTGCGACATGCCCCTTCTCATTCTTTATTCTGCCTTGTGCTGTTGTTCTCGCGTTGCCTGCTGCTCCTTACGGCCGAGGTCATTGGTGTTGATCGATTTACCGAACACCACAAAACGGTCAAACAAAAATTCCGTGACGAAATTGATCAGCATGGTGCCAATTTGAACGAGATAATAATTCCAGCCGATTCCGGTCAGCGCTCCTACCCACCATGTAGACACAGGGGAAAACACAGCGTAGTATCCAGCTACTTTCAGCATAGCGATCGGAATGTTATTTGCGGATTTAAACGTGAATTTTCGGTTGAACGTGAAGTTCCATAAAACAGATAGGACTAAGCCCGTGATATAGCACGCCATGGGAGGCCAATGAAACAGCTCTTTACAGATCGTGGAGCTTATGATTTGAATGCCCCCCGCACTGATAGAAAATAGGGTGAATTTGACTGCCTGGAGCAGATTTTGCTTTTTGGTAAGCTTTGGTTTGCCAGGTACAGAGGGAATAACGTTGGGCTCTGTGCTTTCATTCATATTTCTGCGCTCCTTCATATCGTAATTATTCAAAAGCAGCCACGAAGGGCTGTTTGATACGGCAGAAAACTGAAGATCTATATTTTATTATAGCAGTCTGTTTGAATATTGTAAAGAATGCATTGGTTTTATTTATATAACAAATATAAATTATTCATTCTATATAAAAATAAGGCGTTTTGCATATTTTGCAAAACGCCTCGTTGCGCTACCCTCGATTTGTTTATCGTTTTTACCAGTTGATCGTAAACCAATCTCCCAAGTGGATTGCAAGGGATGCTTTGATCCCACTTCCCAATTTGACGTCAAAAATTCATGGTAACGGCAGGCATATCGTAATAAACTTTTTGCAGTTTCCCATTGGGGCCAACCGTTGCCTGAATGGTAGAATCAGAATAGGAAATATCGATGCTGTTAAATTTCACCATACCCTTTACCGCATCGGTAATCTGGTTTTTCGAAATTGTGGAGAAAGCTTTGGAAACGCTGCTCCCCTTTACCTTGAGCGTAACGACATAATTGCTGCCGCTCTTTTTACACGTGGCCGATGTAACGTCAGAGGCTGTCAATTTGCTGGAATAGCTCTGTCCGCCTACATAAAAATTTTCTTTTTTCTCAGCGGCTGAAGAGTAGGTTTCGTTTACACTCTTCGGGGAGTCGGAGAGAAATGCTTTCATCAACGTATTCGCAATGCTTTCCAGGATTCCATTGTTGATTTGCGGCGCTTTCGCCAAGCTCGCCTGATTCTGTGTTTTTGTAATACTCTTCGCCTTTGATTTCGCATCGTTTGCCGCTGTGTTGTAATAATTAATAAGCGCGGCCTTCGACATTTTGGTCGGGTCGTTTTCATCGGCTTTCGGCGCAGTGCTTTTTTCTTCCTGCTGGTTGTTTTTCGCTTGGCTGCGTTGCGGAAACATCGCCGGATACCGGGAGGGTGTCCGTGCTCTCATCCAGGCTTGGCTCAGATGCGCTGGCCCCGCCTGTTTCCCCGGCGGGAAGAGTTTCCTCATTTGACGGCTGATTTCCACTGATGGATGGATCTGTGCTGGGCTCATCCGATTCTCCTGGCGAGCAGGCAGCCAGCGTGGCTGTCATAGAAAGAGCCAATAAAACCGCAAGTAAACGTTTACTCTTTTTCATAAAATAGAACTCCCTTCTCTCTTGTGTGGGCCCCTATTCCGTATGGTCTTACCTACCCACAAGTCTATACGGTATAAAATTAATAGAAAATGAAAAGAATGTCAAGATAATATTATTTAAATTTATTTATTGTTTATATTTTATCAAAATTTTGTGAAACTAGAATAATGACACTAAAAAAGCCTCTTGTCAAAGCGAGAAAAATCGGCTATACTAATAGAAAATCAGCCAAGATGAAAGTAACGGCCTGTTCAGCCTTTTTCAGAGAGCCGGTGGTCGGTGGAAACCGGTAAAGAGGCAGGCTTTTCCACTTTCGGAGCTGCCGGCGAGGAACCGGAGGGGCGTGCCCGTTACAGCACGGATCAAAGAGGCCGGCTTACCGGCAAAATGGGTGGCACCGCGGAGAATTTGCTTCCGTCCCATAAGGGGGACGGAAGCTTTTTATTTTGCCGCTCTTCTAGAGTAAGGAGATTTGAAAGGAGAATTTGTATGTTAGACATCAAATTTTTGCGGTCCAATCCGGAGCTTGTCAAGGAGAATATCCGAAAAAAGTTTCAGGAGGAAAAGGTAGCGCTGGTCGACGAGGTAATCGAGCTGGATGAAAAATGCCGTGCTGCACGCACGCGCTGCGAATATCTGCGCAGCCAGCGTAACACGATCAGCAAGCAGATCGGTGCGTTTATGGCAAAGGGGCAGCGGGAAGAGGCGGAGCAGGCAAAAAAGAGCGTCTCTGATATGGCGGAGGAGATGAGCCGCCTGGATGCGGAGGTAAACGAGCTCTCCGCCCAAATCCGTGAGCGCATGCTGGTGATTCCCAATATCATTGATCCAACCGTCCCGATCGGCAGGGACGACAGCGAAAACGTAGAGCTGGAGCGCTTTGGCGAGCCGCGTGTGCCGGAATATGAGGTGCCCTATCATGTGGAGATTATGGAGCGCTTCAGCGGCATTGATCTGGACAGCGCGCGCAAAACAAGCGGCAACGGCTTTTATTACCTGCGGGGGGATATTGCCCGGCTGCACTCCGCGATTCTTTCCTATGCACGGGATTTTATGATTGATAAGGGCTTTACCTATTATGTGCCGCCCTTCATGATCCGCGGGAACGTTGTAGATGGCGTGATGAGCTTTGCCGAAATGGAAAACATGATGTATAAGATCGAGGGGGAGGATCTCTACCTGATCGGCACGAGCGAGCATTCCATGATCGGCAAATTCATCGACACGCTGCTGGAGGAAAAGGAACTGCCGCAAGCGCTCACGAGCTACTCTCCCTGCTTCCGCAAGGAGGTGGGCGCGCACGGCATCGAAGAGCGCGGGGTTTACCGCATCCATCAGTTTGAAAAGCAGGAGATGGTGGTTGTCTGCCGGCCGGAGGAGAGCAAGGAGTGGTTTGAAAAGCTCTATCATTATACCATTGAATTTTTCCGCAGCCTCGATATTCCGGTGCGTTCGCTGGAATGCTGCTCCGGCGACCTTGCGGACCTGAAGGTCAAGAGCATCGACGTAGAGGCATGGTCCCCCCGCCAGCAGAAGTATTTCGAGGTGGGAAGCTGCTCGAACCTTGGCGACGCGCAGGCCCGTAGGCTTGGCATCCGTGTGCGCAATAAGGAAAAGGGCAACTATTTCCCGCACACGCTCAACAACACGGTGGTGGCCCCGCCCCGCATGTTGATCGCCTTTTTGGAGAACAATTTGCGGGCGGATGGTTCTGTTGCTATCCCGGAGCCGCTGCGGATGTATATGGGCGGGAAGGATGAAATAAAATAAGTTTGGTTTATTCCTCTAGTCAAATGGTTTTACTTGGCGGCAAATTTGGTGAAGGAGTTGCGAACCAAAAAGCCATCCCGAATCTTAATCCGGGATGGCTTTTTTATATTGATTTCTTCATATATCTAATTATCTATTTGCTCATTTTTTCACAGTGGGCGGAAAAATCACCCTTGCCGCTCCGCTTTTCTCCAGCGCCATACCCAGCGGCAGACCCAGCAGATAACAGACCGCAAGCTGGCCGAGGCCCACCTGCACGGCGGCGATCAGGAACCCCCAAAAGGAAGCCGCCTCGCCGGGCGTGAACAGCGTGATTTGCAGTCCAACGATTATGGCGTTTACCAATACGGGCGGCAGGGGCGCGAGCACGGGCACGTTTTTAATCCGCACCTTGCGCACCGCCCGCGTGAGCAGCGCGGCGATCAGGGAGGCGGCCGTGCCGAAAACCAGATCCAGTGGGTATGGGCTCGCAAGGTTGCCGATCAGGCAGCCAATGGCAAGGCCAGGTACTGCGGCGGGCGTGAAGATTGGCAGAATGGTTAGCGCTTCTGAGAAACGGAATTGGATGCTTCCATAGGCAAGATTAAGGGCCATGGCCAGATAGGTTAGCGCAGCATAAATCGCAGCAATCATTCCCGCTTGGGCGAGATAGAGAAGGGTTCCTTTTTTCATTTTATTTTCACTCCATAGTTTTGATTTGGAGCTGCGGCTGCCGCGAAAAAGTTCACAGCAGTCGCATACTCCCGTCAGGATGGTTTCGAACTGACGTAAAATGCTTTTTGAGCGAGAAGGGTAAAATGGGCGTTTTACCCTTCTCGCTTGCTCCTGTCAGGATGGTTTCGAACTGATGTGGTTCATGAAAATCAGATGGCGTTCAAGAAGGATTTCAAATGCATTAGCACCTGGACAAAACCGACGATAATTTTCTTCCAACCAGTTGGGGCGTTTTGCCCGTTAAGGATCATGAGCAGGCCGTGGGCCATATCCTCCGTAAATGCCATGCCGGCACTCATGCCGACAAAGCCGCGGATGGGCATCTGTAGCGCGAGGGAGGAGAGCATCAGCGCAGTCTCTTCGTTGCCGTTGGCAAGCTTCAGAGTGACTGTGTTAACAATTTTATTGAGCCTTGCGCCCCATGGCGTTTCCTTCGCGTCCTCCAGCGTGCAGTTGAGGTCAAGCGGCTCGCCCGGCTTACGGTATGCAGGCGGCAGGGGGCGCCCGATGAGCACTTCAAACTGATCGGCCGGGATCTCCTGGATTGCGCCTTCGTAATAGCTGGGCGCGGTCTGACGGTAATCCGGGACAATGGCATCCGGGTTTGCGCTCTCCACATCGACCGTGCCATCCAGTCGGATATCGCGGCTGGATGCGCCCACAAGAATCTGATAAACACCGCTCTCAACATGCCAGTCGTGAATATTGACGTTATAATAGGCGAATGCTCGCTCAGTTAGCGTGACCGTCACGGTTTTTTGCTCACCGGCCTTCAAAAAGACTTTGGCAAAGCCTCTGAGCTCCTTTGGCGCCTTGAAAATTACGCTGTCCGGCGTAGCAACGTAGACCTGAGCAATTTCCGCGCCATCCACCTTGCCGGTATTTTTGATTTGAAAGGAGACGGTCAGCTCCTCTCCCTGCTTGACCGCCTTTTTGCTCAAGCGTAGGCCGGAGTAGGAGAACTGTGTATAGGAAAGCCCAAAGCCGAAGGGGAACTGAACGTCCTTTTTTACCCGATCGTAATATCGGTAGCCGACAAAAATGCTCTCCCTGTATTCGGTTGTCACAGGGGCGCCGGGGAAGTAATTGGCAGTTGGGTTATCCGAAAAGCTCAGGGGATAGGTTTCCGCCAGCTTTCCGCTGGGATTGACTTTTCCGGTGACGAGATCGGCAATCGCGCCGCCGCCCGCCTGGCCGCCGAGATAGCCGTTGAGGAGCGCCTTTATTTTGCCAAGCCACGGCATTTCTACCGGTGCGCCGCCGGAAAGGACGACCGCAACGTTTTCGTTTGCTTCACTGACCGCCTCCGCCAGCGCATTATGGCTCGCAGGAAGGTGCATATGGAGCCTGTCATAGCCCTCGGCCTCGTAGCTTTCCGTCAGGCCAAGAAAGAGAAGCACCACATCCGCCTTTTTCGCGGTTTGGCAGGCGTCACGGATCAGGCCTTCATCCGGCTGGTCGGTCGTCTTATTATAGCCCGGGGCATATAGGACGCTGACGCCCGCATCCAGCAGGCAATCGAAGGCAGAATCGAGCTGTGTGGGATTAATTAAGGAGCTTCCCGCGCCCTGGTAGCGGGGCGAGCGCGCCATCTCCCCGATGACCGCTACCGTCTGGCCAGCTTTGAGCGGAAGGAGTTCTCCATCGTTTTTAAGCAGCACCATAGATTCGCCCGCGATTTTGCGCGCAAGGCGGTGGTTGGCGGCGTGGTCGCAGGTGTGGGCCAGGGCCTTTACCTTCTCCGCGCGGAAAATCAAATCAAGAATCCGGTCCACCCGCTCATCGAGCAGGGTTTCGTCAATTTGGCCTGCGCGCACAGCGTCCACAATTTTTTGATCGTTGACGCCGCCGGAGGCGGGCATTTCAAGCTCCTGCCCTGCGAGAAGGCCGGGCACACGCTCATTGTTAGCGCTCCAGTCTGTCACAACAAGGCCTTTAAAGCCCCAATCTTTGCGCAGCACATCGTCGAGCAGCCACTTGTTTTCACAGCAAAAAGAACCGTTAATTTTATTGTAAGCGCCCATCACCGTCCATGGCTGCGCTTTTTTGACTGCCGTTTCAAACGGCGCGAGATAAATTTCACGCAATGCACGCTCATCTACAACGGAATCGACCTTCATACGGCGCGTCTCCTGATTGTTGCAGGCGAAGTGCTTAAGCGAGGTGCCTGCGCCTTGCTCCTGCGCGCCGTTGATAAAAGCGGCGCCCAATTCGCCCGCAAGCAACGGGTCCTCTGAAAAATATTCAAAATTTCGGCCGCACAAAGGCGAACGCTTAATGTTGACGCCGGGGCCGAGCACAACGCTCACACCTTCTGCAAGCGCCTCTTGCGCAATCGCGCCGCCCATCTCATGCAGCAGCTCCGGATTCCAGGAACAGGCAGTGGTGGCGGCTGTTGGAAAGCAGGTGGCAGGCTCGCTGCCGTTGATGCCGAGGTTATCCTGGCTGCCGGTTTGCTTGCGCAGGCCATGTGGGCCATCGCAAACCATAATTTCTGGGATGTTGAATTTTTCAAGCCCCTTCAGATGCCAAAAATCTTTGCCGGAGCAGAGGCTTGCTTTTTCCTCCAGCGTCATCTTACTGATCAGATCCTGATGTTTCATCTCAATGCCTCATCCTTTCGCACTCCGCTTGGAAGAAAGGGAGCCGCCTTTCCCACAAACGAATTCTCTTCCTTATTTTTTTGCTGAAAACTCATAATAGCTTAACCATTCGTTCATCAGGCGGCTCCAGCGGGCCGAGAGCGGATGATAGCCATCCCCGTTTTCCGGAGCGGCAAGCCCCTGCCCATGGTCGCCATAAGGAAACAGGTGCATTTCCACGGGAACCCCACGCTTGGCAAGCGTGTTGCAGAGCGTCAGGGCAGTTTGATAATTGATAAGCCCGTCGCGCATCGACTGCCAGATAAAGGCGGGTGGAAATTGCATGCTGTCCTCCAGCACAACATCAAAATAGGCGACGAGATCGAATTCATCGTCGTCGTCATACTCCTCCTTGAACATCACGGCCGCATAGCCCAGCAGCATGGCGTCCGGGCGGGAGGATACGCGCTCTACCGGATCAGCCGCGGTAGGGTCGCCGTCGTCCGCATAAGCGCAGGAGAGGAAGGCGAGATTGCCACCGGCTGAAAAGCCGAGCACGCCGATTTTATCCGGCAGGATGCTCATTTCCTCTGCATGATAGCGAAGATAGCGCACAGCCCGTTTTGCATCGAGCAAAATGATGTCGCGTGAATAGGGGACGACACGGTAGTCGAGCACGGCGGCGTGGATTCCAGCCTCATTGATCTTCTGCGCCACCACTTTCCCCTCGTGCACAGCTTTGCTCGTATAAGAGCCGCCAGCCATTACAATCACACAGCCACGTTTTCCATCGCCGGGCGCGGGGAAAAAAGTGATCGAAGGCCTGCGCTGACCGATTGCCTGTTCAAACCCGGGTACCTCGCCATCCCACAGGGGCAGCTGTGTATCCTCGCTGAGCATTTCCGCCCAAGGGGCATCAGGGTTCAGGTTCCCCCAAATATCGTAAGTATCGGCCAAAATAGATAACCTCCTTGCCGCATCAGCGGCTTTTGATTGTTTTTTCTCTCTGGGATTTCGCCGCTGGCAGAAGAGGCTTGAAGCCGGCTCCCACGTGGGCGAAGAAACTCAAAACGATTATACACGCTTGCCCCAAAGAGTGCAATCTCTATTTGAAACATTCCAGACTTTCCAGACGATGCATGTCCATAAACAAATCGTTTATCTTTCTATCAGGAATGATATAAATTCTTATTATAAAATTAAAGGTAAAACCGCCCTGGGATAAATACCGCATCTATAAAGAATTATAATAGATACCGTCAGCTTATGGTATGTGCCTTCGGAGCGGGAGAACAGCACCATAACGACGGCCTTTTTTGCGCTAGGCTGCTGAATTGTACGGCGTTGGCGCAGATAGAACGTCAGCTTACAAAATTTTATCTTTGAAACGTTATTTGCCCGATGGGTGAAGTAAGGAGAGAGCCGAATGAACACAACCATGAAAAAATTAACGGCGATTCTGGCGGCAAGCTGCCTGCTGGCCTCGCTGGCTGCCTGCAAGGGGCCAGAAACGGAGCCTGGGGCAACCGACAGTACCCTTCAAAATACAGCGGGGCAATCCTGGGAATCGCAGGCTATCTCCGAATCTCGGCAATCAGAAGAAGAAGGTTTGGAATCCAGCAGAGTTTCTGTTTCCAATAGCACTGCAACCGAAGCTTCTGACCGGCCAAAGGAGACAGCTAAACAGGTTGACACTACGAAAAAATCGCCGGTCCAAAATCAAAAACCGTCAACGAAAGCGGAGATCATCGCCTATTTCAATGTAGCAGCGAATAAGGTCAAGATAGAGAAACCAGGCGTTAAAAAAAAGTAGAGGAGATTTCCTTTCATGTAAAGGGGGACGGCGCGATTGCGAACATTGCCAATAAGGTTCAGGATGCGCTGAAGAAAAATGGCACGTTGAATCCGGACCCCATTACCGTGAAAAAGGGCGCAAGCCACAATGCGGCATTTCCAGTTGAAAATCAAAGCTGGTCAAGCCGCCTATCCGCGGGCGCTGTATCATCGGCCTCCTGCGTGGAGAAGAATGGAGCGTATATGATTACCATCCGGATGAAGGATGAGCATATCTCCTATGAGCAGGCGAGAAAACCGCTTCAGACGAAGCACGGCCAGGTCGTCGACATTCTCAAGGCCAATGAGATTGATGAGCAGATGAAAAGCTTGAGCTGGCTTGTTACCCTGCATGATTTGGATCAGACTTATTCGGGCACGACCATTGTATGCACGATTGATGCAAAGAGCCAAACGATGCGCTCCGCGCACTATCGGATTATTAGCAATGCAACGATCAAGGCCAGCGCGCCAATCGTGGGCGATGCAACGGTAAACGCGACGATTGCATTTGACCAGATCTACCAATTTTAGAGGATAAAAAGGGGAGGCTGTTGCGCGCTGCAAAGCATTTTGCGGCCGGCCCCTTCAAACATTTTTGGACCTTTGTCCCTTGTAGGACCAATTTCCCTAAAATACGCTTTGCAGTTTGTTTCCCAATGAAGCGCTGTGCAACAGCTCTTTTGCACGGGGCTTTCAAAAAATTTATGCCGCGGCTGGCGCCTTTTCGGATCACAGATCCCCCAAGGCGCCAGCCTTTTTGTTGCGATACGTTATACAGAATTATAATTCTAAACTTTTATTAAAATGCAGTTAATTATTTGTTAATAAATTATCCATATTTTTAAGAATACTCGTGATAAAATATAAATAAAATTTAACAATTGGGGGGATCATTTATGGATTTAAACAAAATTATCGAGAGAAAAGATTCTGCGGCACAGTATATGGTAGATGAGATTACCTATATCTGTAAAAACCTTGATAAGCGTTCGCCTGGCTCGGAGGGGGAGAAACAGGCCTGCGAGTACATGGCGAAAGTCCTGCGGGAGGATTGCGGATGCGACCGTGTGCAGGTTGAAGCCTTCAAAGAAAACCCCGGCTCCTTTTTTGGTTGGATTTACTTTACAATAACAGCCGCCCTTTTGGCGATTGCCTGCTACTTCTTTTTTCCCGCTTGCCTCGATTATTCTTTTACTAGGAGGCCTTTTCATTTGCTTTATGCAATTTGGTCTGTATAAAAAGCTAGTTGATCCCGTTTTCCCAGAGAAAACGGGCCATAACGTAACGGCTGTTAAAAGCTGCAAGGGCGAAGTAAAACGCCGCATCTTTTTCAACGGCCATCCGGATGCCGCATGGGAATGGCCGGTCAACTATAGGCTGGGTGGTGTTGGATTTGAAGGACACGCAGTCATTTGTTTTCTTGGATTAGTTTATTATTTGGTGCTTTCTGTTATCTTCATTGTGCAGAATGGTTTTCAATTCGGCGGCTTTGATCCTTCCACAGCGCTTGGGAAAGCGGCGCTGGGCGGCCTTGTTTTTGTGCCGTTTATGATCGGCCTGTACTGGATGTGGAATAAGCACCGCATTGTGGACGGCGCCAACGATAATCTCTCCGGCTGCTATATGGGCATTTCCATCCTCAAAGAGCTCCAGGATGCCGGCATTGAATTAGAAAATACGGAGATTGGCGTGATCCTCTCCGGCTCGGAGGAAGCGGGGCTGCGTGGCGCAAAGGCTTGGTGCGAGCAGCATCAAGGAGAGTTTGACGATGTGCCTACCTTTATCTTCTCTTATGACACGATCCACGACCCGAAATATCTCATGACCAATTACCGAGACCTCAATGGTACCGTCAAAGCGGATAAGGATGTATCCGATTTGTTTATGGAAGCGGCCAAAGAGCTTGGAATTCGCTGTAGAAAGGGCTGGGTGCCGCCGCTCGGCGGTGCGACGGACTCTGCCGCATTCGCACAGGCTGGTTTCCGTGCAACGGGGATAACTGGCTTGAACCATAAGCTGGAGGATTATTATCATACGCGGCGCGATACCTATGACAATATGAATCTCGAGGGCTTGGCAGGGTGCTTTGCGGTCAGCGTGAAAGCGTTGGAGATGTTTGATAGCGGGGCAAAGCAAGCGCCCGTGAAGAGCGCGGCCATGCACAAATAAGAAAATAGTCTAAAAAGAATTTTGGTTCGAGGGGTGGCATGGCTGGGAGGTTATGCCGCCTTGTGGCTTCTGAAATAGCGTGCAAAAGTGCTGTTGCAAAGGCAGTGCTGCAAAAAATGCAAAAAACACGTCTTTCGGGTGTTTACATGCTCCGAAAAGACGTGCTTTTTCTGCCTCTAGGTCGATCCTTTGTGCATTTGGTCAAGCAAATTTATTTTACAATAGCCTCTTTCAATTGCTTGTTCCTTTTTGCTTTCAAGGGATTGCGTTTTTATCTAAGATCGCTTACACTATTTTTGAACAGAATGCTATGCATTGAGTTCGCTGGTCGGCCGAACCGATGCGTGACGGGATAAACAGCCCAGGCCAAAACCCAAGAGCAAGCATGGTTGCCTTGCCGATTGCCCACTGCGCTGAAAAAATAAGCGTCGGGCCTTCAATCATCCGCATTTGTATTTGCCTGTGCGGCTGTTGTCAGAGCTGCATTTACTTTTTTGATCGCGTTCCAGTTCTTTTGATGCTCTGCAAGGGTTTTGGCATAATAATATTTGCCTGCTTTATCGGTTGCAAAATAGAAATAATCCGTCTGCTCTGGATTGAGAGCGGCGTTGATCGCGTCCATACCCGGGTTGCAGATTGGGCCTTCCGGTAAGCCGGTGCATTTATAGGTGTTATAAAAGCTGTTGAACCGATCTTTGTCTTCCGTCAGATAGGGCTGCACCTCCTGCTCCAGGTAAAAGATTGTAACGTCGCATTCGAGCTTTGGGTGGCTTTTGCTATTTAAGCGGTTGTGCAAAACGGAAGAGACCGTTTTCATCTGTGCAGGATCCCCTGCTTCAGCCTGGATGATGGAGGCCAAAGTGAGCACTTCATCCATTGTCATATCGAATTCTTTGGCACGGGCTTTCTGTGTGCCGGTTATTTTTTTCTCCAAATTGTCCAGCAGCTTCTGGATAACGCGTTCGGGGCTGTCGTCCCGATAAAATTCATATGTGTCGGGGAACAAATACCCCTCCAGAAGGAACGCTCGGTTTTCCCAATCTCCAATCTCTTGTACGAGCGGGCTGTCCGCATTGCCGCGGTTTACTTCTGCAAGAAATTCAGAGCGGGTGAACAAGCCGTTCTGTTCCATCAGGCCGCCGATATCAGCAGCGCTGGCTCCCTCCGGGATTGTGATGCGCACGGTGTTGGGCGGCTCTGTTGAGCTGCCGTCCTCTGGCTGCTGCGAGGCGCAGGCGCTCAAGAACAGGCACAGGGCACAGATGAGGGAAATGATCCGCAATTGTTTCATAGGCGGCTCCTTTTCAAAAATGATAGATTACCTTTATTGTACGCAAAATTTGACCGAATGCAAGACTTTCTGAGTAAAAACAGCGGGATCTCTGACAAAACTGATACCAAATTGGAGGGCTTAGATGAAAGCTTTTTTTCTTTCGCTATGGCAAAATGATATTTTGAGGCTGGCTTTGGATTCTGCCTTTAAGCTGGTGCTCGCCGCCGTTTGCGGCGGATTCATCGGCTATGAAAGGCAGCATTCCCATCGCCCCGCCGGGTTTCGCACGCATATTCTTGTAGCAGTGGGCGCTGCACTGGTGATGATCACCTCAAGCTTCCTTACTGATCAATATCAAGAGGTCATGCAGATTGATCCAACGCGCATGAGCGCGCAGGTTATCAGCGGCATTGGCTTTTTGGGCGCAGGCACCATTTTGCGCGAGGGATTTAGCGTGAAGGGGCTTACCACGGCTGCTAGCCTTTGGGCGGTTTCCTGCGTGGGTATTGCGGTGGGATCGGGCTTCTATGCGGGCGCGTTGATCGCCACGTTGGTGATTTATCTGACACTCAACCTGCTTAAGCGTATTTCCGCTCGTGGGAATGCCGGACGAAACCTCTATGTTGAGGTGGAGGACGTTGGTCTACAGGCTTCCCGCGTGGGGAAGGTAGTCCGCCGCTGTGGGGGAGAGCTTGCCTCCATGGAGCTGCTTAATGTGGATGGGGAGGAAGGAAAGCGGAAAAAAGCACCGGTGCTTAAGGTGCTGGTCTATACGCGCAATCTCCATGAGCTTGATTTGATCGTGGAAAGCATCCGCGCAGTGGAAGGCGTGCGGGATCTATATGTTGAATAAAGAAAATGGGACAGGAGAAGACAGCGGCATGCAAAAAATAAGGCAGAATTATAACCATACGCTCTATGCCAGCTATTTGGGCTATATCACGCAGGCGATCGTCAACACGTTTATCCCGCTCCTATTCCTCACGTTCCAGAGTTCCTACCAAATTTCGCTGGATAAAATCACATCGCTTGTCACGATCAATTTTGGCATTCAACTGATTGTGGATCTGCTCAGCACCAAATGGGTGGATCGGATTGGCTATCGAGCAGCCATTGTGGCGGCTCATATCTGCGCGGCCGCAGGGCTTGCAGGGCTGGGAATATTGCCGGAGCTGTTCTCTGACCCTTATTGGGGGCTTTTGCTTGCGGTTGGGCTGTATGCCGTTGGCGGAGGGTTGATTGAAGTGCTGGTCAGCCCAATCGTGGAGGCTTGCCCTACGGATCAGAAAGCAGCAGCGATGAGCCTACTGCACTCGTTTTACTGCTGGGGCTGTGTTTTGGTCATCCTTGTTTCCACGCTGTTCTTTTCCGTATTCGGAATTGCGAATTGGAGGCTTCTCAGCTTTCTTTGGGCGGCGGTTCCGCTGTGCAATGCACTTTATTATTCGCAGGTGCCTATTGCATCCTTGCATGATGCAGGGGAGGCGATGCCGGTGCGCAAGCTGTTTTCTAGCCGCATATTCTGGGTGTTCGCCCTGCTGATGGTCTGCGCAGGCGCCTCTGAACAGGCGATGAGCCAGTGGGCCTCCGCTTTTGCGGAATCCGGGCTGCAAATTTCCAAGAGCGTTGGGGATTTGGCCGGGCCATGCATGTTTTCAATTCTGATGGGGCTGTCCCGCGTATTTTACGCAAAATTCAGCGAAAAAATTCACTTAAAAGCCTTTATGGCGGGGAGTGGCGCGCTATGTATTGCGAGCTATCTGCTTGCGTCGCTGTGCCCAAATCCGCTCCTTTCCCTCATAGGCTGTGGATTGTGCGGCCTCTCTGTAGGGGTTTTGTGGCCGGGAACTTTCAGCCTTGCTTCCGCTTCCTGCCCCAGGGGAGGAACAGCAATGTTTGCTCTGCTTGCGCTTGCGGGGGATCTGGGGTGCTCTGCCGGGCCTTCGCTGGTCGGCTTCGTTTCAGATGCGGCGGATGGCAATCTGAAGGCTGGCCTGCTTGCGGCGATTTGCTTTCCTGTGCTGTTACTGTGCGGGCTGGCAGTGTACAAACAAATGGCGCGAAATGTGGGGCGCGGTTTGAAGTGATCAGCCCTTCACATCGGGGAACTTCAACGGAAACAGAAAAAGCCCGCCTTTCGGACAATCGTCCGAAAGGCGGGCTTGCGATCTGCCACATTTAAAATGAAAAAAACGAAAAGCAGCCCTGTTATCTCTTGGAGAACTGCGGTGCACGGCGTGCGCCTTTGAGGCCGTACTGCGCGAGTTTTTGAGCTGTTTTCCCTTGATACTCCGGGCTTTTCCGGCTTTCTGCCTCTCAGTTATCCGGTGTGCGGACCATAAAAAACGGCCTTTTTTCATTCAGCAATAGCCTGATGAAACGCACCATTTACTACCCCAAACAGCTCCTCTGGTTTATTGTACTTCACTTTTGCATAGATGTCCATAGTTGTTTTGCTGTTTTCGTGTCCGGCAAGGTATTGGACGGTCTTTGGATCAACACCAGCATAGAGAAGATTGGTGATGTAAGTGTGCCGCAGCTGATGAGGTGTCACATCAAAGTCCAGCGTATATTTGATTTGGGGTTGATTCTTCTGGGTCATACCCAGCGTTGGAGTAACCGTATATTTGA
>ENA-OQDT01000016-OQDT01000016.1-human-gut-metagenome-genome-assembly--contig:-NODE-16-length-79580-cov-6.322908_pt1 | contig 79580 bp, 70 predicted proteins | sample MGYA00242786_ERZ504617 | MGnify/ENA primary metagenome ERZ504617 (study PRJEB26092, sample SAMD00036337) | human gut metagenome | host: Homo sapiens | study: EMG produced TPA metagenomics assembly of...
AACAGCGACAGCGGAAAAATGGAATTTACTTTCGGTATCCGCTTTTATCCTTGGGGAGCTGCGCCGTTTTCAGAGGATAAACTCAAAAACACAAAGAACTCATTTTTTCAGTGCGGAAGAACATTTCTCAAAACTGACAAGGAAGATTAAACCCCTTGTTTTTGACGCTGTTAATGTTGAGAAATTGATACCCGTAGTTGAAAAGGTTTTGCTTGACAGCTTCAACGCAAAACATCAAAACAGTGCTATTACCGAAGTAGTCGGATCAATTATTAAAAAAAGGGGAAATCTGCATATAGGCAGCTTATCATCGGATATTTACATCAGCGAAAGGCAGCTTGAACGGATTTTTGCCGAATATATCGGCTGCTCGGTCAAATGTTTGACGGCGCTCATAAGGTATCAATTTCTGTGGAATGAAATTCTGTACAACCCAACCTTCAAAATAATGGACGCTGTGACAAAGTATGGTTATTTTGACCAATCACACCTACTCAACGATTTTAGGAAATATCACTCAATGAATATAAATCAAGCAAAATCTCACGCTTTATCCAAAATTTGAAATATGTCGGTTTTTTACAAGAAATTCTCGGAAGCATCTGATATAATTATGTCGAAAGGGGGCTATATATGTCTGAAATCAACGTATGCGGCTCTGTGTGCGAGGGCTGCTATTGCCTTGACAAGATTTGCAAAGGCTGTAATGAATGTGAGGGAAAGATTTTTCACGCAGGTGGTAATTATTGTCCGATATATGACTGCGCTGTAAATCAAATGGGTTTTAAGAATTGCGGAGAGTGCGACAAAATCCCTTGTGATATATGGAGAAAGACACGTGATCCCAACTACTCTGACAAGGAATTTGAGGCTAATATCAAGTCTTGCTCTAACAAGCCTCACTCTGAAACTCATAGAAGAAAACATTACTCTTCCCTGAACTTCTACACATTTATCCTCTACTCACCAAGATATGCCTTCTTAACTGCATCGTCGTTCATCAGCTCTTTTGCATCTCCGCTGAGCAAGATTTTACCTGTCTCTAATACATAGGCGCGGTCTGCGATTTCCAATGCTTTCTTCGCATTCTGCTCTACGAGAAGTACTGTCGTTCCCGTTTTTCTTACTTCTTTGATAATGTCAAAGATCTCGTTTACAAAGATTGGTGAAAGTCCCATGGAAGGCTCGTCCATGACGATCAGTTTCGGTTTTGACATAAGCGCCCGTCCCATTGCCAGCATCTGCTGCTCGCCACCGGAGAGTGTTCCGGCTCTCTGGTCTTTTCTTTCTTTCAAACGAGGGAATCTCTCATAGACCATAGCAAGCGTCTGTTCAATCTCCTCTTTGTCTTTTCTTGTGTATGCACCCATTTTCAGATTCTGGTATACGCTCAGATCTGCAAATACACGACGTCCTTCCGGTACGTGTGCGACTCCCATGTATACAATTTTGTGAGCAGGCACTTTTGTAATATCCTGTCCCTCAAATGTTACAGTTCCTTTCTTTGACGGAAGAAGACCTGTAATTGTATGAAGTGTGGTTGTCTTTCCGGCTCCATTTGCTCCGATAAGAGCCACAACTTCTCCTTGGTTTACTTCAAACGAAATGCCTTTGATTGCCTGGATCATTCCGTAATATACTTCCAAATCCTTTACTTCAAGCATTGCCATATTCTTATTTCCTCCTGTCTGGCTTTTCTTTACGTTTGTTTCCGGTTCTCTTATTCATCTCCAAGATATGCAGAAATAACTTCAGGGTTATTCAACACATCTGCTGTTTTTCCCTGTGCCAGTACCTGACCGAAATTCAGAACTGTCAGTTCTTCGCAAATTCCGGATACCAGGGGTTTCATGTCATGCTCGATCAAAGTATTGTCATTCCAAAATGTTCTCTCACGAACTGGATCGTCTCCATCAGTTCTCCCGTCTCATTCGGGTTCATACCTGCGGCAGGCTCGTCCAGAAGAAGAAGCTTCGGCTCTGTTGCCATAGCACGGGCAATCTCCAGCTTTCTCTGCTTACCATATGGAAGGTTCGTTGCCAGCACATCTGCTTCACCGTCAAGATCAAAAACCTTCAAGATTTCCATAGTCTTCTCGTCCATGGCTTTCTCTACTTTTTTGTATTTTGGAAGCCGTAAGATTCCTTCCAGTGTAGAATATTTATAGTGATTGTGAAGTCCTACTTTTACATTATCAAGTACTGATAACTGCTTGAACAGACGGATATTCTGAAATGTTCTTGCAATACCTGCTTTGTTGATGTCAATCGTCTTCTTACCTGTAATATCCTCGCCATCCAGTTTGATAATTCCCTCATTTGGCTTATACACACCTGTCAGAAGGTTGAATACCGTTGTTTTACCGGCTCCGTTCGGTCCGATCAGTCCGTAAAGTTCCCCTTTTTCGATCTGCATTTCAAACCCGTCTACTGCACGCAGTCCTCCGAAGGAAATGGACAGATTTTTTACATCTAATAATGCCATCTTATGCTTCCTCCTTTACTGCTTTTTTCTGTTTGAATTTTGCCAAATGTTTTTCTCTCCACTCAATTGCTTTCGGAGCCCAGTTAAAGAGCATCATGACAATCAGTACAATTGCGTAGATCAGCATACGGTAATTGGACAGCCCACGCAGAAGTTCCGGAAGCAGTGTCAGGATTGCTGCTGCAATAATAGAACCTCTCACACTTCCAATGCCTCCCAGAACAACAAATACAAGAATCATGATAGACATGTTGTAACCAAAGTTCTGTGGTGTTGCCATCAGCGATGACAGATTATGTGAGTAAAGCACTCCAGCCATTCCTGCAATTGCTGCAGACAGAGAAAATGCAATCAGTTTATATTTTGTTATATTGATTCCTACGGATTCTGCTGCAATACGGTCATCACGAATCGCCATGATCGCGCGTCCGGTTCTGGAGCTGATCAGATTCAGAACAATGACAAGTGTGATCAGAATTAATATAAATCCGATAGTAAATGTACTGTCTTTCGGTGTTCCGCTGATTCCCTGTGGTCCGTTCAGAAGAATCTTTCCATCCGGCTCCATGTTCAAAGAGACGGAATCCTTCATTGAAAAATGGAATCCTTTAGAATCTTTGCCAATATAAAAGACATTAATTACATTTTAATAATCTCGCCAAACGCCAGTGTTACGATTGCCAGGTAATCTCCGTTCAGACGAAGTACCGGAATTCCAATTAGGATTCCGAAAATTCCTGCGCACACTGCTCCGAGCAGAAGAGCAATCATGAATCTTAAAAGATCCGGCTCAATGACACCTTTCATGCATTTAGAGAAAAATGCACTTGTAAATGCTCCGATACACATGAATCCGGCATGTCCAAGGCTCAGTTCTCCAAGATAACCTACGACCAGGTTCAGAGAAATTGCCAAATGATGTAAGTACAGATTGGTACAAGTAATCCTGTAAATAAGCTAGACAGGCTTCCACTTGTAACAGTACCTGGATTACTGCGTAAACTACGATTACCATAAGATATGTAATCATGTTACTTTTTGTGTTTTATTCATATCTTTAACATCCTGCCACCTACACTTTCTCCTGGATATTCTTACCAAGAATTCCAGTAGGTTTTACAAGAAGTACCACGATCAGAACTGCAAATACGATTGCATCTGCAAGCTGTGAAGAAATGTATGCTTTTCCGAGAATCTCAATGATTCCAAGAATAATTCCTCCTATCAGCGCTCCCGGTACAGAACCGATTCCACCAAATACAGCTGCTACGAACGCCTTGATACCAGGCATGGAACCTGTGTAATAGCAATATTTTTTCAAATTCTATAGATTTCTTATTCAAAATGTTGTATAATTTTTGTGATTAAGTACCTGTATAAAACTGTACATTATGTTGAAACAGGTGTTTTGAAAGTGAGTGAGAATTATGCCAATCGTTTGCGTTGATGCCGTTAAGGAAAATCTGCCGAATGTTATAGAATTTGTGACAAAAATGCTTGGTGAAAATGCAGACGGTAAGCTTGTTTTTGAGCTTGAACTGATTTGCGAGGAAGTGTTTGTAAACATCTGCAACTATGCTTACGGTGAAAATGTCGGCAAGGCTGAAATTGAAGTTAGCAAACTTTCAGACTGCATTGTTGTAAAATTCATTGACAGCGGAAAAAAATTCAATCCGCTTGAAATTGCAGAGCCGAACATTCACGCTCCGCTTGAGGAACGAAGCATCGGCGGTCTGGGAATTTTTATGACAAAGAAACTTTCCGACGCTCTTTCCTATGAAAGATCTAACGGCAAAAACAATTTTACAATTACAAAGAATTTCTAATTTAAAAAATCAATTATTCTTCACTCAAAATTCAAAACCGAATAATACAATGTTTCCAAAATCAGGTTATAATAATCCGATTGTCAGTATTTTGTCACGGTATTGACACTATAATGGAAATGTTGAACGATTGAAATTAAGAATAAAATTTTTTGGAGGAACTAACTATGGAAATCAATAAGGCTATAAGCAATCAGAATGTTATTATCACACTCAAGGGCCGTCTTGACACAATGACAGCACCGCAGCTTGATGACGAGGCAAAGAGCATCGATTTTGACGAGGTTGAAACCGTAACACTTAACCTTAAAGACCTTGAGTACATTTCAAGCTCGGGACTGAGGGTTATTCTTGCACTTTATAAAAACCTAAAAAGCAAGGGCGGAAATCTTAAAATTGTCAATGTAAGCAACACAATTATGGAGCTGTTCTCAATGACGGGGATGTCTGACTACCTTGACATTGAGCAGGGATAAGGAGTTAAAATGAGCAGTACCGTACTTGGCAGAAATGCCGTTACCGTCAACAAAAAATACACGGAATATTTTCTTCCGACAGTTCTGACGGCTATGGCAACAAACATTGCGATGATTGTGGACTCAATTATTGCAGGCAATCTTCTGGGGCAAAACTCACTTGCGGCAATCAACCTTATGTCCCCTATTTCACAGTTTTATTTTTCGATTACTATACTTTTCGGACTCGGTGCATCCTCGATAATTTCATTTGCAAAGGGCAGGCGTGACGAAAAGCAGGCTAACCGTGTTTTTACTTCTACATTTATTGTACTTATCGCACTCAGCGTAATTTTTATTGCAATTCAGCTTCCGCTTGCCGACTCGATAAGCTCGTTGCTTACAAAGGACGCAGAGCTTAAATCGCTGTTGTATCAATACTATGTTCCGTTCATAATCGGCACACCGATTTACCTTTTGCTCATGTGTTCAATTCACTTTGTAAGAGCAGACGCAAGACCTGCGTTTGCATCAAACATTGTAATTGTGGCAAATGCCGTAAATCTCGGACTTGACTTCCTGTTTATGGGTGCTTTCAAAATGGGCATTGCAGGCTCGTCAATTGCAACCGTAACAGGCTATGCGGTAGGATTTGTGATGATGTCAACACACTTCATCATGAAGAAAAGCACATTGCACTTTGACTTTTCAATTCTCAGAAATCCCGTTCAATTCTTTAAATTTCTCGGAAAAATGGTTACAATCGGACTTTCGGGAGCATTAGGTACAATGCTGATAACAGTTAAAATGCTGTTTTTAAACACAATTATTCAGAGCATAGGCGGAAGTGCGGGTATGGTTTCATATTCGGTATGCTCGTCAAGCCAAATTTTTATGTCAATGTTCATCACGGGTGCAAGTCAGACAATGATTCCGATTATCGGGGTTTGTCTTGGTGAAAAGGACTATGACGGTGTGCGCTATGCATTCCGCAGAGCCGCAAGGGTGCTTGCTGTTTCAAGCGTTGTAATTATGCTTTTCATCTGTATTGAGCCTGAACCGATAATTAAATTTTTCGGAATCACTTCACCCACAGACATTGCAAACACAGTTCCGGCAATGAGAATCAACGCATTGTCATTCCCCGGGCTTTCATTCTCGTTTTTGTTGCTTTACTACTATATGGCAACGCAGAAAAGGGCTATTTCTACTGCAATTTCAATCATCAACGGAATTGTCATACTCATTCCGTCAGCTTTAATTCTCGGCAAATTATTCGGCATCACGGGTGTATGGTATTCGCTCGTAGTTGCACAGGTGGGAACACTTGTAGTTGTGTATTTTATTGACCTTGCCGAAAAGAGAAAATCAGGCGGAAAGTATAAAAACTTTTACCTTCTTGAAGAAACCGAGGACAACGAGCTTCTTGCCCTTTCATTCAAAGGGACAAAAGAAAATGCCGCAGGTGTTTCTCTTTACCTCTCTTCTTTCCTTTCAAAGAACGGAATTGAAGAAAGCCGTGCAAACAGAATTGCAGTTGCCGTTGAGGAAATGGCTGCAAGCTGTGCCGAAAGAATGGAAGGCAAAAAGAAATTTGCAGATATCGACATCAGAATTTTTGCCGATAAAAACGAAACAATAATTTCCGTTCGTGACAACGGTGATGAATTTGACCCTCTCAATGACGATAAGGAATTTGAAATGAGTCCTCTCACAGTTGTGAAGGCAATTTCGGATAAGGTTGAATATTCAAGGGTGCTTGGTTTCAACCGCACAATAATTAAACTTTAACAAACGGAGTTGAATATTATGAGTAATTTAATCAACTTGCTTGATACATACAAAGGTGAAAAGCGAGAGCTTTATCCGCTTACGCCGAGCCAAATGGGTATTTATCTCTCATGTATGCACAACCCAAAAGGCACAATGTACAACATTCCCTGCACCTATGTTTTTGACAGTGGAAGTCTTGATACCGACAGGCTGATAAATGCCGTAAGAAAAGCTGTTGACAATCACCCCATTATGAAAATTTTTATCGACAGTTCAACAGGAAGTCCGATGATGAAGCCTCGTGACAGCGTTGAATTTGACATTCCTGTCATACAGGTTGACAATCTTGAACAGGCAGGCAAAGATTTTGTTAAGCCGTTTGAACTTGAAAAAGACATTCTGTTCAGATTTGCAATTTTTGAATGCGGTGACAAATCTATGTTTGCAATGGACCTTCACCACATAATATCTGACGGCACATCTGTTTCGGTTATCTGCAATGACATTGCACTTGCATATGACGGAAAAGAGCTTGAACCCGAAAAGTTTTCTCAGCTTGATCTTTCTGTTTTTGAAGAAAAGCTTGAAGAAACCGAAGAATATCAAAAATCAAAGAACTACTATGACAGCATTTTTTCGGCTGTTGAGTCAAAGTCGGAAATAACGGAAGATTTTGCAGAGAATTCAGAGGTTGAGGATAAACCGAACGGTTCTTTTGAATTATCCACAGACGGCAAATTCTCCGTTGAGGATGTTCGCAATTTTGCCTTAGCAAACCAAATTACTCCGTACACAGTTTTCCTCGGTGCATATGAATACGCAGTTGCAAAGTTTACAAATCAGAGTGAAACAACGGTTTGCACAGTTACTCACGGAAGATTTGACAAGCGACTTAAAAACACAGTCGGCATGATGGTTCGCACACTTCCTATCCACGCAAATATTGACGAAGAAGATACAGTTTCGGACTACCTCAAAAAAATACGAATGAGCATAAAGGAAACAGTTTTAAACGACTGGTATCCGTTCATGAAACTTGCGTCCGACTATGACCTTTCTGCCGACATTATGCTTGCATATCAGGCTGACATATTCAACACATTTAAAATAGGCGGTCAGACTCTAAAATTAAAACTTGTTCCGTTAAAAAGTGCCATTTCAAAATTGAATGTTATGGTATTTGAATCAGAAACAGATTTTGAATTGCGTTTTGAATACAGAAACGATTTATTTAAAGAGGAAACTATTCGTTCGTTTGCCGACAGCTTTTTAAAGATTGTTGAGCAGTTTCTTAAAAAATCCAAGCTCTGCGAAGTTGAGCTTGTAAACGAAAATCAGCTTGCAGAGCTTGATAACTTCAACAAAACGGAATTTCCGTTTGACGACAGCAAAACCGTTGTTGATTTGTTTGAGGAGCAATGCAAAAAAACTCCCGACAAAACAGCGGTTGTATATAAAGAAAAGAAGTTCACCTACGCTGAAATTGATGAGATTACAGACCGAATTGCAGGTTATGTTCACTCAAAAGGTATCGGTAAAGAAGAGGTTGTTTCAATTCTGATTCCGAGATGCGAATATATGCCGATTGCGTCAATTGGTGTGCTGAAATCGGGTGCGGCATATCAACCGCTTGATCCGTCATATCCGCCCGAAAGACTTCAGTTTATGATTAAGGACGCAAACGCAAAGCTTCTTATTGCGGACGAAAATCTGCTTGAGCTTTTGCCCGATTACAGCGGTGATATTCTTCTTACAAAGGATATTCCGAATCTTCCGAAATCAGACGCAGTTTTTGCAAAACCCTCACCCGATGATTTGTTTATACTTATCTATACATCGGGTTCAACAGGCACTCCAAAGGGTGCTATGCTTGAACACAAAAATGTTCGTTCATTCTGCGATTTTCATATCAGAAACTCTGACATTGACGAACACAGCGTTGTTTCGGCATATGCAAGCTACGGTTTTGACGCCTGCCTTAGTGAAATGTATCCTGCGCTTATCGGCGGTGCCGAGCTTCACATTATTGAGGAGGACATCAGACTTGACCTTGTAAGGCTGAACAGATATTTTGAAGATAACGGAATCACCCACGCATTTATGACAACACAGGTTGCAAGACAGTTTGCAACCGAAATTGACAACCACTCGCTCAAATATCTTCTTACGGGCGGTGAACGGCTTGTTCCCCTTGAACCGCCAAAGAATTTTGAACTCATAAACGGTTACGGTCCGACAGAATGTACGGTTTACATCACAACACAGCCCGTTGACAAACTCTACCACAGAATTCCTGTCGGCAAGGCACTTGACAATATCAAGCTTTATGTAACAGACAAATACGGCAGACGGCTTCCGACAGGGGCTTTGGGGGAGCTATGCGCATCAGGTCAGCAGGTTTCAAGAGGTTATCTTAACCGTCCCGAACAGACTGCAAAGGCATACGAAAAGAACCCGTATTGCAATGAAAAGGGTTACGAAAGGCTTTATCACACAGGCGACATTGTTCGCCTTACAGATGAGGGCAAGGTTGATTTTATCGGACGAAATGACGGTCAGGTTAAAATCAGAGGATTCCGCATTGAGCTTTCCGAGGTTGACAAGATTATCCGCAAATATGACGGCATTACAAACACAGCTGTAATCGCAAGAAAGCTTGAGGGCGGCGGACAATGCATTAACGCATACATTGTTGCCGACAGAAAAATTGACATTCAAAAGCTCAACGAATTTATTCTTGAACACAAGCCGCCGTATATGGTACCCGCCGCTACGATGCAGATTGACAAAATTCCGCTCAATGTAAACGGCAAGGTTGACAAGCGCAAGCTTCCCGAAATCAAGGCAGAAACTTCAAAAAAGAAAAATTCCGCTCCGAGGAAACTAACATTCCTTGAAAAGAAAATTTCCGCAATTATCGAAAGGATTATCGGACACAGCGATTTTGATATTTCCGAAAATCTCATCAACGCAGGTATGACCTCGCTTTCGGTTATCAAGCTTGCAGTTGAGCTCAACAAGGCATTCGGCTTTGAGGCACAGGTTAAAAAGATGATGAAGGGCTGTTCGGTTCTTTCGATTGAGGACGAACTTCAGGAGTATATGTTCAGCGGTACGGCAAATCAGCAAGCTGTCAAAAAAGGAAGAAAAGAAAGAGCATAAGGCTCTCTATCCCCTTTCAAAAAGCTCAGCTCGGCGTATATATTGACTGTATGAAAAATCCGTACAGCACACTTTACAACATTCCGTCAATCCTCACATTTTCAAAATCAGTCGATGCACAAAAGCTTGCCGACTGCGTTGTAAAGGTAATCAAGGCTCACCCATATATTATGACTCACCTTTCACTTGAAAACGATGATATTGAGCAGGCATATGTTGACTCTGCAAAACCGAATGTTCCCGTTGAAAATCTTACGGAAGAACAGCTTGAAAACTACAAAAAGGATTTTGTAAAGCCGCACAATCTTATGAAAGCACCGCTGTTCAGAATCTCGGTTGCAGAAACCGAAAAGGCGGTATATCTGCTTTCGGATTTCCACCACCTTATCTTTGACGGTGCGTCAGTTGCACTCTTCTTTGAACAGCTTAAAACGCTGTACGAAGGGGGTAATATTGAGCCTGAAAGCTACACCTACTTTGATTATGCAGAGAATGAAATTAAGGCTGAAAGCAGTGATGAATTTAGAAATGCTGAAAAGTTCTTCGACAATATGATGAAAAATTTTGAATCCGCAAGCGAAATCACGGCTGACCTCAGAGCTCATGCGGAGGACGGTACTCTTGCATCTCAGGCAGTCCCCGTTGATATGGCAAGGGTTGAAAACTTCTGTTCACAGCACGGAATCACTCCCGCCCACCTTTTCCTTGCCGGCACATTCTACGCTGTTTCAAGATTTGTGAACAGCAGAAATGTTTACATCAGCACAATCAGCAACGGCAGAAGCGATATGCGGCTTACAAACTGCTTTGGTATGTTTGTAAAAACTCTTGCACTCGGCATTGAAATTGAGGACATCACCTCACTTGAATTTGTTGAAAAAAGCAAGGCTGTTTTCACTGATTCAATTGAAAACGAAATTTATCCCTATGCACAGCTTTGTGCAAAATACGGCTATGCACCGAACATTATGTACGAATATCAGCTTGGTGTTGTTGATAACCTTGAAATTGACGGCAAAACCGTTGTCCGTGATTACCTTGAAATGAATACTGCAAAGTTCAAAACAGCCGTTCACATTGAGGATTACAAGGGCAAGCCGAGCGTTGTGGTTCAGTACAATGACGCACTTTACAGCGGTGAGCTTATGAGAACGCTTGCAAAATCCGTTCTCTGCGTTGTTGAACATATTATCGAAAATCCAAACGGCAAAATCAGAAAGGTTTCACTCCTTGACAATGCCGCAATTGCACAGCTTGAAAGCTTTAAGTCAACCGAAATTGCTCCCGTTAAGACAAAACTTCTTCACAAAATGTTTGAGGAGCAGGTTGCAAAAGCTCCCGACAGAATTGCTCTTTCGGCTTGTGACGGCAAACTAACCTATAAAGAGCTTGACCGTCTTGCAAATATCACGGCAAACTCACTCATTGAAAAAGGTCTTGAAAAGGGCGGAAAGGTTCTTATTCTGCTTGAAAGAACCTCAAAATTCTTCACATCACTTCTCGGCATTCTCAAGGCCGGCGGTGCGTTTATTCCGTCATGTCCCGACTATCCGAAGGAGCGAATCGACAGTATTATTGAGGACAGCGACGCAGACTTTGTAATTACCGAGGGCGAACTGCTCAATAAATATGACCGCACGGTTGATGTTTCAAAACTTCTTTCGGGCAATAATGAAGAAAACCCGAATGTTGATGTACAGCCTGACGACCTTGCGTACCTCATCTACACCTCGGGTTCAACAGGCAAGCCAAAGGGCGTTATGCTCCGCCACATCGGCATTGCAAACTACCTTGCATACAGCGACTCAAACATTCAGGTTAAAGAGATTGTTGACAACTGTCACGCATACGGCTCTGTAACTACAATCAGCTTTGATATGTCGCTAAAGGAAACCATGCTGTCGCTCTGCAACGGTCTTACCCTCGTTTTTGCAAGTAATGAACAGACGGTAAACCCGATGTTACTTGCAGAATTCTTTAAAGAAAACAATGTTGATGCGTTCAACTCTACACCGTCAAGACTTTTGCAATATATGGAGCTTGACGAATTTGCAGAAGCAATGGCAAACTGCAAGGTTATTCTCTCGGGCGGTGAAAAATATCCCGACAAGCTATTAAGGGTACTGCGTGAAAAGACGAACGCAACAATAATCAACACCTACGGTCCGACTGAAATCACGGTTTCTTCAAACGCAAAAAATCTTACGAATGCAGACGAAATTTCAATCGGCAGGCCGTTACGCAACTACACGGAATATATCGTTGACTCAGACAACAATCTCCTTCCAATCGGAGTTGTGGGTGAGCTTCTCATTCAGGGATGCGGTGTTGCACTCGGCTACAACAAACTTCCCGAACAGACTGCAAAGGCATTCATCGAATTTAACGGTGAGCGCACCTACCGTTCGGGTGACTACGCAAAATGGACTACAGACGGCGATGTTATTATTCTCGGCAGAACCGACAATCAGGTTAAGCTGAGAGGATTAAGAATTGAACTCGGCGAAATTGAAAAGTGTCTGACCGCAGTTGACGGAATCAAGAGCGGAATTGCTCTAATCAGAAAGGTCGGCAAGGCTGACGCAATCTGCGTTTACTATACAGCCGACAGACAGATTGAGCCAAATGAAATTAAGTCTGAGCTTGCAAAATCTCTCACGGATTATATGGTTCCGAGCGCGTATGTTCAGCTTGACAAAATGCCGCTCACACCAAACGGCAAGGTCAACACAAAGGTTCTTCCCGAACCTAAGAGCAACAAATCCGAAAGCGGTCGGTTGCCGAAGAATGAACTTGAAAAAACATTCTGCGACATCTTTGCAGAAATTCTTGAACTTGACAATGTTTTTGCAGACGATAACTTCTTTGACCTCGGCGGAACATCGCTTACAGCAACGAGAATTGTAATCTCCGCATCAAAGAAAAACATTGAGGTTGCATACAGCGACATATTTGCAAATCCTACTCCGCAGACTCTTGCAAAATTTGTGAGCAAGGATGATTCATCCGAAGATGACCTTGAAAATCTTTCGGACTACGATTATACAAATATCAATAAAGTTCTTGAAAAGAATAATATTGACACATTCAAAAACGGTGAGCTTCAAAAACTCGGCAATGTTCTTCTGACAGGCTCTGCCGGCTTCCTCGGAGTACACATTCTCTACGAACTTCTTCACAAGTATAACGGCAAGGTTTACTGCATGATTCGTGACAAGAACAATAATCCTGCCGAAAACAGAATGAACTCAATCTACTATTACTACTTTGAAGAAAGTCTGAAAGAAAGATATCCCGACAGAGTTACCGTTATCAGCGGTGATGTTACAAACCGTGAATCATTCGATAAATTTATTGGCAGGGACATTAACACGGTCATCAACTGTGCCGCAAATGTTAAGCACTTCTCAAAGGGTACAGACATTGAAGATGTAAACCTTTACGGTACTCTCAATGTGCTTGACTTCTGCAAAAAGGCTAATGCAAGGCTTGTTCATGTGTCAACAATGAGCGTTGGCGGTATGTTTGTGGGCGAACAAGGTTCTGTTGACAAGCTCAAAGAAAATCAGCTTTACTTTGGTCAGCATGAGGGTTCAAAGTACACCCTGTCAAAGTTCCTTGCGGAACGGGCGATTCTTGAAGAGGTTTCAAAGGGCTTTAACGCAAAGATTATGCGTGTAGGCACACTTGCCGCAAGAAACAGCGACGGTGAATATCAGATTAATTTCACCACCAACACATTTATGGGCAGACTCAAATCTACGCTTCTTATCGGCAAATATCCGTACGAGGCAATGGAAATGCCGTTTGAGCTTTCTCCGATTGATTTTGTGGCAAAGGCAATTCTTCTGCTTGCACAAGCTCCGAAGGATTGCACCGTGTTCCACCCGTTCAACAACCATACTCTCATTATGGGCGACCTCTACACCGAGATGAACAAAATCGGACTTCATTCACAGGGTGCAGAGTATGAGGAATATATGATTGCGCTTGACAGAGCCGAGCAGGATCCCGAAAAAGCAAAGATTCTTTCAAGTATGATTGCATATCAGAACATGGCTCACGGTCAAAAGACATTTACAGTCGGCAAGAGCAACACATACACAATGCAGGTTCTCTACAGAATGGGATTTGTGTGGCCCGTTACCTCGCTTGACTATATGAAACGATTCATCAACGCATTAAGAGGTCTTGGCTTCTTCGATTAATAATACAAAATCAAGTCATAATAAAAGGCAAAACAGCGGACATTCCGAATCAATGGATTGTCCGCTGTTTTTATATTTTATAATAACGGCAAGCATAAAAAGCACCGCCCCTGCTCTGCAAAAAACAGAACAAGGACGGTAAAGTTAAATGCTTGTCAAATTATGCACTTACTGTCAAATTGATAAACAAGATTCCAATAATAATCTCTGTCTACATTTTAAATATTCAAAGTCGAAAATAAATATACCTTGGAGTAAAAGAGCGTTTTTTGGGAGTGAAAGGAACACTGCATACAATATCCTGAAAATAATATAATAAATTTCAGCAACGGCAATGCCATATATTGACAATAAGGTGCAGAAACATTATAATTTATTGTATAAAAGAATTATAATGAATAGGAGCAAAAGTGCGGTTTTCGGGAGTGAAATTACTTTGCAAATAAAAAGCAATCAAACGATTGCCTTTTATTTTTCAGGCATCAGAGCCAGCCGAAAAACCATCTGAAGATAGTATCAAACACTTTTTGCTCCCCCCATTTATTCTATTGTATGGGATTACAATAGCAAACAAAAAATGGCAATATAAATACAGTTTGGAGCAAGATACTCTGTTTTGAGAGTAAGTAGGGTGAAAATATGTTTGCGGACTTTGTGTGATGACGATAAATACATAATCGAAGAGCTAAAAAATGCTGCTTTTGACATACGCAAAGAAAATCGTATAATTATTGATATTGACGAATTTGAAAGCGGTGAAAAGCTTTTGAATTCCGAGAATAATTACGATATAATCGTGCTTGATTTTCAGCTTGGCAGTACGGACGGACTGACTGTTGCAAAGGAACTCAGAAAACGCAATGTGCTTTCCTGCATAATTTTTCTGACATCTTATCCCAACTTTATGATTGATGCGTTTGAAGTGAACACATTCAGATTTCTTCTGAAACCGATTGACAAATCAAATTTTTCAAGGCAATTGACGAACTATGTAAAAATTGTAGATGCTAATTATCCGATAACTCTTATTCAAAATAAAGAATTGAAAAAAATTAACTCAAATGAAATCTGCTTTATTGAGGCAGACGGAAAATACTCAAACATTCATTTAAATACCAAGGTTATGCACTGTTCAAAAACTCTTTCGGGAGTTACAAATCTTCTCCCAAAGTATTGTTTTGTAAGAACCCATCGTTCTTTTGTGGTAAATCTTCACTATATAAAATCATACTCATCAGATACGGTATATCTGAGCAACGGAGAGGTGGCTTATCTCAGTAAAAATTATCAAAAATCCTTTCGGACATCATATATGAATTTTCTTGAAAAAAATTATGTGAGGTTATAATTTATGCTATTTTACAGCTATGCGGAGTTTGTAATAGGGCTTGTGGCAATTTTCTATTTTACTTCAAAAATTTTTTCCATTACCAAGTACAAACTGTATTTTGCCCTGTCATTGATTTTTATAATTTCAACGGCATCGTTTGCCTGCTTTATAAAAAGCGACCAACGGTATGTAATTCTGCCGGTTTTGCATTTTGTTGCATTGACATTTCTTCCGATTTTACTCGGATACAATAAAAAAATGATGTTGCTGTTCTCTTCGCTCTTCTTTTCGGGATTAACATTTTTTATATCCGAAATCTATCAATTGTTGTGTTCAATCTATTCAACCGAATTTGCGAGCAGCACCAGTGTGTTTTTTAATCTGATTTCAAATCTGATTGTTTTCGGAATATTTGTACTCCTGTCAAGTCCGCTGAAAATCAAGACAAAGCTTGTGGTTGAGTCAATTACCAAACCGACAATAATTATGATATTGATTTTTCTGTATCTCGGCGGAAGTATGGTGACTTTCGGCACATACTACATAATTCCGTCATCTGATCACAGAACGATTGCGCTCAAAATTCTGACCTTGATTGTGTCGGTTGTATTCTCATTTTCGATTCCTATTCTTTTGTACAATCAGATAAAAAAGAGTCAGTACATGCACGAAAATGACATTTACGAACGCCAGCTGAACGCACAGATTAACTACTACAAAAGCATTACAACTTCGGGTTATGAACTGCGAAAAATAAGACACGATTACAACGATCTTTCTATCGGATTAAAATCGCTTATCAACAGTCGGAAATATGATGAGGTTATCCCTCTCCTGCAAAAATATGACAGCGAGATTATAAGCTCATTTCAGATTTTGTACAACACGGGCAATGATCTGACCGATGCGATTTTAAGCGATAAGCAGAAAAATGCAGATGAAAATATTAAAATCACATTTGAGGGTTCGCTTGCAAATGTGCCTGCCGACAACCTTGAAATCTGCGTTTTGTTTAACAATATGATTGACATTGCGTTTGAAAATGTAAAAAAATTTTGCGGTAACGGAAAACAGATTATCTCACTTAAAGCGGAAACAAGGGCAGGTTTTCTCTTTTGCAGTATAAGCTTTCCGATTAAGAATGAAATAAAAAAGGCACAGAACAATGTTCTGCACCACAATTTTGCGTATAAAACTTTGAAAAATCTTGCCGAAAAGAACGGCGGTAAAATTGAAACAAGCCTGTCGGATAACAGACTTGCAATAACCACGGGTTGGGTAATTAACAGTATCGGTTAATTCTTTTTAGGAATAAATATCTTGGACATATCAGTCTTTTCAATTTTGAAAAGGCTGATTTTTTTGTCTATGCCGCCCGCATAACCCGTAAGGTTTCCGTTTGTCCCGACAACACGGTGACACGGCACGATTATCGAAATCGGATTGTGTCCCACAGCACCACCGACCGCCTGTGCGGACATCTTGGCAATGCCACGCTGTTTTGCCATAATTTTAGCAATTTCGCCGTAGGTCATAACTGAGCCGTAGGGAATTGTCAGGAGAATATCCCACACAGCCTTGCGAAATTCTGAACCGTTAAGCGAAAGTTTGGGCATAAAATCGGGTTCGTTGCCCGAAAAATATATGTCAAGCCACTTTTTTGTCTGTTCAAAAACAGGCAGGGTTTTATCCTCAGTTTCACCTTTTACGGTTGACGCAAAGTACTTTTGTCCATCAAACCACAAACCGCAAAGGCTCTCACCGTCAGATGCCATAGTTATATTGCCAATCGGAGAATTGTAATAATCGTTAAAAAACATAATCTCACCCCACCTAATTGTACCGTTAAAGGCAGTTTTTGGCAAGAAAAAATCGACACGAAAATCGTGCCGACTTTGGTTACAGATTCATTTCTGAAAGTTCTTTTGCGGTTGCATCAACAAGTTTTTCACACTTTTTTGTGTTTTCGCTGATCATTCCGCCAACGCTGAAAAGCCCGCCTGTGATTGAATCCAATGCCGCATTTTTCGCTACATTGTCCATACCCGCCTGAGTAGACTTTTGAATTGAGAATTTCTGCGTTTCCTTGCCGAAACCGCTCTTCATAATCCACACCTGATTCTGACTGTCGAGAGCGGGAAATGTTATTACGGTAGCCATTCCATGCTTTGTAAGTGACGGAGTTCCTGCCGTAAACTCTTTGTCTTTGATTGCATCAAAAAAGCTCTCAATCGTATAAGAATTTTGTGTCTTAATGTTTTTGGTTTTAATTCCGAATGCCATAGTAACTTCCTTTCAGATTAGTTAGCACCCCAGACATTTCCGTTTTTGTCCGTGAATTTGCCTGTAAGAACCATAATAAAATCAACAAGCCAACCGATACCGAAAACACCGCAAGTTAAAAGCCAGATGATACCTGTTCCGATTTTGCCTGTCATAAATCTGTGAACACCGAGTTCACCAAGAAAAAATGTGATTAGTACCGCCGCTGTTTTGCTCATTTGTAAGCACTCCTTAAAATTTATTTGTTGAGTACACTATACAGAATAAAAATTATAAATGCAACAATTTGGCAGCAAGGTCAGTTATTCGGCAAGAAAGTCATAAAATCACAAAGGACATTGCCAAATGACAATGCCCTCTGCGAATGAGTTAAAATGAATAAACCTGTTATCTGTTTTGAATTGCAATTTTTCTGTAGGTATCGAACTTAACCCACTTTGCAAAGAAATCCGCATCGTTGATGCTTTTAAGATTTGAATACTCGGAAAGAAACTGCTGAATTTTTTCGTTGCTGTCGGCAAGAACCTCGAAGCCTCTGCCGTTTACAACGGGAACACCGCCGTAGCTGTACTCCGATGTCAAAACGATATCGGTAATCTTGCGGTCACGAACCTTTACGGCAACGCTGTCACGAAGAACTATAATATCAAAGCTGTCGGGATACTTATAGCTTTCGCCCTCAACAGGGATTATGTCACCCTTTGTATAGGTTTCCTTAACAGGCTGATATTTGAGAACATTAAGGCTTGAAGTGTCGTAGAAAAATTCTTCAAAGATGTCACCTCTTGCCTCAAGTGAACCGAGTACGAATGATGCCTTTTTTGCATCATCGGCTTTTTCTTCAACCGAATCAACAACACCGCAGGCTGATGTCATATTTGACACACGGTCAATCAAAATAAGCTCACCGAGTGTTTTATGCTTTGAGAAAAGGTCAACCGCAATCGGCTCTGCAAGCAGAATTGTGCAGACTGCGATTCCGTTCTTTGTGAGTGAATCGGCAGGAATATGCTCGCCTGTGTTCACATCAACAGCGCACTTGATTTCGGAAACGATACCCGAAATAGTCTTTGTGCCGAGCTTTACAAGATAATCCTTGCCGGCTGTAAGCTGTTCGTCATCCATCCAGAGAATTGACGCTGTAAGCTCCTGATAAGACGCAAGATTTGTGTCCTTTGTTATTACACAGCCACGGGATACATCAACTTCCTTGTCAAGTGTGATTGTAACGGGCTGTCCCTTGAAAGCAGTTTTAACATCCTTATCTGTCATAAGAATCTGCTTTACATGAGCCTTTTCATTGCTCGGGAGTGTTACGATTTCATCGCCTATGCTGATACTGCCCGACTCAATCTGTCCCTGAAAGCCTCTGAATGTGTGGTCGGGACGGCAAACTCTCTGAACAGGAAGATAGAATCCTTCTTCCTCCTCCGAGGAATCAACATCAACAGTTTCGAGATACTGAAGCAGAGGAACACCGTTGTACCACGGAATGTTTTCGGACTTTACGGTAACATTGTCGCCCTCTGTTGCGGAAAGCGGAATGATGTAGATATCGTCAAGTAAAAGCTCGTTTTTAAGTTCTTCAATCTGCTTTACGATTTCGTCAAAGCGTGACTTGCTGTACTTTACCAAATCCATCTTATTAACGGCAAAGACAAAATGTCTTATACCCATAAGCTTACAGATTCTTGCGTGCCGTCTTGTCTGAACAAGAACGCCCTGTGATGCGTCAATGAGGATAACTGCGAGGTCTGCAAAAGATGCGCCTACAGCCATGTTTCTTGTATATTCCTCGTGACCGGGTGTATCGGCAACGATAAAACTGCGGTTGTCGGTTGTGAAGTAGCGATAAGCAACATCAATTGTGATGCCCTGCTCACGCTCAGCCATAAGACCGTCAAGCAAAAGCGAATAGTCAATGTCACCGCTGCGACTGCCGACCTTACTGTCAAGCTCAAGAGCCTTTTCCTGATCGGCATAAATAAGCTTTGCGTTATAAAGAATGTGACCTATGAGTGTTGATTTACCGTCGTCAACACTGCCGCAGGTAATAAATTTAAGTAAACCTTTCATCAGAAGTAACCCTCCCTTTTTCTGCGTTCCATACTGCCCTGTGCCTCGTTGTCGATTACTCTGGAGGTACGCTCCGAAGAAACGGAACTGAGGGTTTCGTCAATAATTTCATCAAGAGTTGTTGCAGTTGACTCTATGCCGCCTGTAAGAGGATAACAGCCGAGTGTTCTGAAACGAACCGATTTCAATTCGGGTACTTCTCCCTCTTTGAGCGGAAAACGATCGTCATCAACCATAATAATGTTACCGTCACGGTAAACAACAGGTCTTTTTGCCGCAAAGTAAAGCGGAACGATGTCAATTTTTTCTCTCTGAATGTACTGCCATATGTCCTTTTCTGTCCAGTTGGAAATCGGGAACACACGAATGCTTTCGCCCTTATTGATTTTTGTGTTGTAAAGCTTCCACATCTCGGGGCGCTGGTTCTTAGGATCCCATGCCTGTGCTTTATTTCTGAAAGAGAAAATTCTTTCCTTGGCTCTTGACTTTTCCTCATCTCGTCTGCCGCCGCCGAATGCCGCAGTAAAGCCGTATTTGTTGAGTGCCTGTTTGAGAGCCTGTGTTTTCATAATATCTGTGTAAGCCGCACCGTGATCAAACGGGTTGATTCCTTTTTTAACCCCTTCTTCATTGGTGTAAACGAGCATTTCAATTCCGAGCTTTTTTGCTGTGTCATCACGGAATTTTATCATATCCCTGAACTTCCATGTTGTGTCAATGTGGAGGAACGGGAACGGCGGTTTTTCGGGATAAAACGCCTTCATTGCAAGGTGGAGCATAACCGAGCTGTCCTTGCCTATTGAGTAGAGCATAACAGGCTTTTCGCACTCTGCCGCAACTTCTCTGATTATGTATATAGCTTCTGCTTCAAGCTCATCTAAATGTGAAAGCTGACTCATACCTTATCTCCTTTTCACGGAAATACTTACAAAGTGTTTCCTTAGTATTTGTTTGATTCTTTTTGATTTATATCAATCTTAATGACCTCGCCATGCGGTTTTTCAATTAACCACGAGAGGATATCTCCGTTCTTTTCGGTGTGAACCTTACTGCCCATACCGCCAATATCGGAACCGAGGAAAAAGCTGATTGCATATGCGGGACATTCTTTTATGCAGGAGGTGCAGCCCCAACAATCCTTGGGATATTTGATGTACGCTTTGCCGTTTTCGTCAGTCTTGATAAGACTTCCGGGGCAGACATTGCGACACCTTTTGCAGCCTATGCACTTGGACTTGTCAATTACTATGCTCATACTTTTCACCTCCCGTTACAAGGTCACGAATAATAATTTTTATCTCGCCGTTTTCAAGACGGGAATTAACATACTTGTTAAAGTTCCTGTCGTCCTTTTCGGGATAGTCAAGGTTTTCGGCAAAGCTGTGCCAGCGTGTTTCCTTTCTCGCTCTGAGGTGAGCAATTACGCTTTTGCAGACCGTAAGCCTTTCTTTAAGCTCGCAGATATACATAAGCTCCTGAAAATCTTCTGCATAGAGGTCATCTGTGAGCGTTTCAAGCTGTCTGATTTTGCAGTCGGCAATGTCAAGCTGTTTTTCGTTGAAACGGTAGTTTGTTTTTATACCGCCTGCGTAGCTGTCCATAACCGTCTGCATTGCCTCTTCAAGCTGTTCCGTGGTGTAGAGTGAATTGCGGTCTGTGAGATATTTCTCGGTTTCCCTGAGGTGATAAGTTGTATCTTCATCGCTGATTTTCTCAAAGCTTTCTTTGCTGTCAATATACTTAACTGCCGAAAGCCCTGCAATTTCACCCTCTGCAAGAGCGCCCGTAACATACTTCTGCGGACAACCGCCTGCAACATCACCGCCTGCAAAAAGTCCTTCAATTGTGGTTGCACGGTCTGTGTCAACCCAGTAACCGCTTGCCGTGTGACCGCCTACGATATACGGCTCTGTTCCCTCAATTTCAACATTCTGCCGTGAAGGATTTCTTCCGCTTTCAATCCACTTGATTGTCTGCGAAGGTGCCATATTGAGATAGGCTTTTAAAAGTGATTCGTCCTGCTCGGCTGTGATTCCCTCTGTTCTGAGGTAGCAGGGACCTCTGCCCTCCTGATTTTCATTTACCGTACCGTAAACTCTTTCGGAGGTTGTAAGTCCGTACTTTGTTTCATAAACCTCGCCGAGTGAATTAATCTGCTTTGCGCCTACACCCTGTGCAAGTGTTCCCGTGGGAGCGATTGTGTCCTTGCATCTGAGTGCGATAAAACGCATTTCAAAGGTTGTCATTTCTGCACCGGCTCTGATTCCCATTGCGTAGCCTGCACCTGTATTAAAGGGCGGATACCACATCTTATGACGGGAAAATCCGGGGTTGTTCGGCTTGTAAAGTCCTGCCGCACCGCCTGTGGCAATTATGACAGCCTTTGCTTCGATTGTGTAGAAAATTCCGCTTTCAATGCCGAATCCGAATGCACCGTTGATTTTGTTGTCCTTTACCGAGTAATCAAAAATATTAACACGGTTGAGAACCGTTACATTCTTTGCCTTTTCGACTGCGTCCGCAAGAATCGGCTTTATGTTTTCACCGTTGATTTTAAGGTTTCGGTTGCCTCGTGTAACATACTTTCCGTTCTCGTCCTTTAAAATTACAAGACCGAGTTTTTCAAGCCTGTGGGTTACTTCGTTGAGCTTTTCGGACATGGTAAGGAGCAAATCCTCTCTGACAATCCCGTCAGCGTCCCTTTTTAGCGTAGTCAACATAGTCCTGCGGTTTTCTGCCCTCAACAATGTATGCGTTAAGAGCGTTTACACCTGCGGCAAGACAACCGCTTCTTTTGATGTGTGCTTTTTCACAGATAAGAACCTTTTTGTCCGAATTTTCGGAAATGGTCAGAGCCGCATAACAGCCTGCCGTTCCGCCGCCTATAACGAGGACATCGGTGCTTATTTTTTCTGTTTTCATAGGATTTCACTCCCTTGCCGTTATTGTTTTTCGTCAAGATATTTTTCTGCCGAAATCACACAGTTTGCACCGTCCGACACGGCTGTAACGACCTGACGAAGTGCTTTTGTTCTGATGTCACCGCCTGCAAAAATACCGTCTGCGGATGTTTTTCCGCTTTCATCGGCAATAATGTAACCGTACTTGTCGGTTTTGACAAGATTTGCAAGAGGTTTTGTATCGGGAACACTTCCGACTGCAACGAAAACACCGTTGCAATCAAGCTGTTTTTCTTCTCCGTTTTGTAAAAGTGTGACCGAAGTCACCTTTGTATCTCCGTTAATTTCAGATACCGTTGCATTTGTAAGAGCTTCAATATTTTCCGTGGCAAACACCCTGTTCTGCAAGGCTCTGCCTGCTCTGAAGGAATCCCTTCTGTGAACGAGATAAACCTTTTTGCAGAATCTTGAAAGCAGAAGTGCGTCACCCAAAGCTGTGTCACCGCCGCCTGTTACCACGGTAATTTTATCCTTATAGAAAGCCGCATCACACACCGCACAATAAGAAACTCCGTTACCCGAAAATTCCTTTTCGCCTTTCACACCAAGCTTTCTGCGCTGTGTTCCTGCCGCATAGATTACGGTTTTTGTTTCAAGACTTTCACCGCCGTCAATGTTTACGGAGAAGTTACCGTTAACTCTTTCAACCTCGGTAACCTCTCCCTCAACAAATTCAGCACCGAGTTTTTCGGCGTGAGTTCTGAACTTTTCTCCGAGGTCAAAGCCCGTTTCACCGTAAAGTCCGGGGTAATTATCTACTCTCTCGCTCTCGGCAATCTGTCCCGTACCCATAAATTCTTTTTCAACCACAACCGCTTTAAGGTTTTCACGCTGTGCATAAATTGCGGCTGAAAGTCCTGCGGGGCCGCTGCCGATAATCACGATGTCGTACATAATCCCCCTCCTTTACTCTATAACAAGCTCTTCCTTTTCTGCTGTATCTCCCGTAATTTTGAATGAATTGAGAACGGGATTTTCTCTGTCCATAAGCGAAAGAATCATATAGCTTGCCTTGCTGTCAAAGGCAAGTCTTTTGTCCTCTTCAGACGGTCTTGACGGCGATTCGGGATGTGAATGCCAGTTGCCGAGAGGAACAAATCCGTTCTTTCTCATATCTTTGATTGCCTCAAGCTGTTCCTTTGGATCAAGCGAAAAATGTTCGTTTGAGTGATCGATATTTGTAAGGAGATAAACCTTTTTAATCTCCTTGTCACCGCCCTCAACCGTTCCTGCAATAAGACCGCAAGCCTCATCGGGAAGCTCCTTTACAGCGTGAGCAAGTATTTTTTCGAAGTCGCTTTTTGTAAGTTTTATCATAAATGAACACCGTCACATTCTGCCTGTTCGTAGTCGATAAGCTCTGTGATTGTCGGATGGTCACCGCAGACTGCGCAATTGTGTGTGTCACTCGGAAGTTTTACCTTGCGAAATTCCATTTTGAGTGCGTCATATGTAAGGAGATAGCCCGTGAGCAACTCGCCCTGACCGATGATGTACTTGATTGCTTCCATTGCCTGCAGGCTGCCGATTACACCGCCCATTGCACCGATAACACCTGCCTGCTTACAGGTTGGAACTGCGTCCTTTGGCGGAGGGTTCTTGAATACACAACGGTAACAAGGGCCTTCACCCGGCACATAGGTCATAAGCTGACCTTTAAATCTGATGATTCCGGCGTGTGAGAAAGGCTTTTTAGCCATTACACAGGCATCGTTGATAAGGAACTTTGCCGGAAAGTTATCCGTACCGTCAATGATGAAGTCATACTCCTTTACAAGGTCAAGTATGTTTTCGCTTGTAACGAATGTGTGGTATGTCTTTACGGTAACATCGGGGTTGATAGCCTCCATTGTTTCCTTTGCCGACTCAACCTTCGGCTTGCCGATATCCTGTGTTGAGTGGATAATCTGTCTTTGAAGATTTGAGAGATCGACCTCGTCTGCATCTGCAATTCCGATTGTACCTACACCTGCGGCGGCAAGATACATTGCGGCAGGAGCGCCGAGCCCGCCTGCACCGATAATGAGAACCTTTGCATTAAGGAGCTTTTTCTGTCCCTTTGCGCCGACCTCTTTAAGAATAATGTGTCTTGAATATCTTTCAAGCTGTTCGTTTGAAAATGCCATTACTGACCGCCTCCCATAAAGTAAAGGAACTCTACAACATCGCCGTCCTTTAAGGTTGTTTCTTCAAATGTACCGCTCTTAACAAATTCGTCATTGATTGTAACGGTTACATACTCGGGTGTTTCAACATTCTCGTCAATAATGAGCTGTGCTACTGTAAGATTGTCTGCAACTTCCTTTTTGTTTCCTGCAACTGTGATTGTCATAACGATTACTCCTTAATAAGTTTTTCTGTCACTTCGATTATTTCTGATTTTTTGACCGCACCTCTGAGTCTTTCTTTCTCTTCACCGTTTTTGAAAAAAACGAGTGTGGGTGCCGCCTGTACTTCATATTCCGACGCAAGTTCGGAATCAAAATTAACATTTATCTTTGCAATTTTCAGCTTGCCCTCATACTCTTTTTCAAGTTCAAAGAGTACGGGTGAAAGTCTTTTGCAAGGGATACAGCTGTCGGAATAAAAATCCGCAAGCACGAGTGTATCGGCTGAAAGAACTTCGCTCTGAAAATTGTCTTTGCTTACTCTCTGCGGCATTTAATCACCAACCTTTTCAACAATCAGGTCATATGTGCCGTCCTCGTTGTCAATGAGCTTGAGAATTTTGTGTCCCTCTTCCTTGATACTTCTCGGAACATTCTGAACAGGCTCGCCATCATTCATTTTGATTGAAAGGATCTGACCTTCGTCAAGTTCTTCAAGGGCAACCTTTGCCTTTACAAAAGTTGTCGGGCATACCACATCGGTAATATCTACTGTATCGTCAATTACAAAATCAGCCATTGTAAACCTCCAAAATTCTCTGTTCAAATTTTTCTCTGCCTACTCTGTCGATTGTAAACTTAAATCGTTCACTCGGCTTTGCGTTTTCTGCAAAGAAGTTAAGAGCGGCATCACAGATTTCCATAAGTTTTTCTTTATTTTCGATAAACGGAATAATTGTTTCACCCTTGTTGATTGAGTTGCCGAAAAGTCCGCCGAATGAAACAATGTAACCGTGAATTGTGTCCCACGCATCTGTCGGGCAAGCCTTGAAGCATCTGCCGCAGTAGTTACACTTTGAATTGTCAACGGAAATTTTCCCGTCCTCAAGAGTGATTGCACCCTGACGGCACGCCTTTACACAGACTCCGCAGCCGATACAAGCGTCCTCTTTCCATGAAACCTTGATTCCGCCCTTGATACCGACATCGTTTTCCTCAGCTTTAAGGCAGTTGTTCTGACAGCCTGTTATGCCGAACTTGAACTTGTGCGGAAGTTCCTTTGCAAAATATCTGTCGTCAAGCTCCTTTGCAAGAGCGTATGTATCAATACAACCGCTGGGACAGATTGCCTCACCCTGACAGGCTGTAATTGTTCTTACTCTCGGACCGCAAACGCCCGGCTCAACATCGCCCTCGGCAAGTGCGTCCTTAACTGCCTCAACATCATCAAGCTTTACAAAAGGAATTTCAACACTTTGTCTTGATGTGAGGTGAACATAACCGTCACCGTAGTTTTCCGAAACTTCGGCAATTTTCGCAAGCTGTTTAGCTGTGAGGTTGCCGCCTACAACTCTGAGCCTGAGCGAAAAATTATTTTTCTGTTTTTGACGCATAAAGCCGCCCTTTTTAAGCGTAGCATAATCAACTGCCATTTCTCTTACTCCTCCGATTCATTCACATTTATACTGTCTACAGCCTGTTTGAAGTCAGACTTTAAATCCTCAATATCCTCAATGCCGACGCTGATTCTTATTGTGTCATCAAACACGCCTGCGTTTCTTTTTTGTTCTTCTGTTCCGTGAGCGTAAATTGTGCTTGACGGATGAATTACAAGTGTTCTTGTGTCGCCTATATTTGTTGCATTTGTTGCATACTTCAAATTGTTGATAAGCTTAAACGCTCTTTCTTTACTTCCTGCCCTGATTGTGAGGATTGCACCGCCTTTTCCCTTCAACAGCTTTTGACAAAGGCTGTAATATGGAGAAGCTTCAAGAGCCGGATAGTTGACTTCGATTCCGTCCTGTGTTTCAAAGAACTTTGCAAGCTCAAGAGCGTTGTAACAAAGACGCTCCATACGAAGTCCGAGTGTTTCAAGTCCGACAGAGTTCATAAAAGCATTAAACGGTGCAAGGCAACAGCCTATGTTTCGCCAGATACCGTTTCTCAGCTTTGCAACATACGCAAGCCGACCGAATTTTTTGTACTCTGCAAGACCTTTGTATCTTTCCGTATTCCATTCAAAATTGCCGCTGTCAACGATTATTCCGCTGATTGAATTTCCGCCGCCGTTAATGTACTTTGACGAGGAATGAACAACGATGTCCGCACCGTGTTCAAACGGCTGAATAAGATACGGAGTTGCCGTTGTGCTGTCGATAATGAGCGGAACACCATGTGAATGAACAAGCTCTGATACAGCGTCAAGATCGGCAATTTCAAGTCCGGGATTGCCGATAAGCTCAGCAAAAACTGCTTTTGTTTTTTCGTTTATGAGCGGTTCAATCTCCTCGGCTGTCACCTTGTTGACATATCGTGTAACAATTCCAAAAGGTTCAAGATCTCCAAACAAATCAATTGTTCCGCCAAAAAGACCTGCGCTTGCGATTACTTCGTCACCTGATTCAAGAATGTTCAGGAGTGCCATCGTAACGGCTGCCATACCTGACGAACACGCAACCGCACCGACACCGTTTTCAATGGAAGCAATTCTGTTCTCAAAAGATGTTACCGTGGGATTGCCTATTCGAGAGTAGGCGTAGCCGGGAGCTCTGTTGTTGAACACCTTTTCAAGCTGTTCGGCAGAGCTGTGCGAAAATGCACTGACCTGATAAATGGGAGTTAAGGTTGATCCAAAAACCTTTTCACCGTTAAACCCCTTGTGAAGTAATGCGGTGTTAAACTCCATAATATCACCAACCCCTTAATTTCATACAACCAACCCTTTTGTGTAAGACCGTCGTAAGAATTTGTCTGACGGCTTCGATTGATATAGGTAGATTATACTCCATTAATCATAGTATTTCAATAGGTTTTGTAAGATTTTACCTGTTGCACAATTTTTCTTTAAAATTTGCCGTAATTCCATTATTTCCTACAATGCATATTTGTTTAGTAGGTATTGATTTTTAAATTAAAAACTGTTACCATTATTATATACTCTTTCAGCAAACAAAACGCACGGAAAGGAGATGCTAAAATTGAAGATTTCAACAAAGGTGGAATTCGGAATCATCGCTGTTATTGACATTGCGTCACACTCACTAAACGGCAATGCGGTAACAACTCCCGAAATTGCCAAACGGCAAAATATATCTAAAAAGTATCTTGAACAGATTCTCTCATCACTCAGCTCGGCAGGACTTGTGCGAGGTCAGAAGGGTTCAAACGGCGGTTATGTTATTGCAAAAAACCTTAAAGAGATTACATTCAAGGATATCATAAACGCACTTGACGCAAATGTTCTGAGCAATGTTTATTTTAACACTCGGGGCGATGATGATGTTATGATAAGACTTATCGACAACAGTCTTTGGTCGAAGATGTCGTCATATCTTCAGGAATATGCCGAAAGCATTACACTTGCACAGCTTTGCGATGAGTATATCAAAAACAATGAAATTGAACACAACATTCCGATGTACTACATCTGATAGATTACAAACAAAAAAGCCACCGATTTTTATGTCGGTGGCTTTTCTTGTTTTTATTGGGTTTTATTTAAAGCTTTCAATAACCTGACAGGTTTTTTCAATGTCATCTTCCGTGTGCGCAAATGAAACAAACATCGCCTCAAACTGTGATGGTGCGGCATAGATTCCGTTTTCAAGCAGATGATTGTAATACTCGGCATATCTCTTTGTGTCGGCTGTGGTTGCCGTGTCATAGTCAACAACCTTTTTGTCGGTAAAAAATGCCGTCATAATCGAACCCACACGGTTCACATTAAGTCCTGCGTTCTTCATTGCATTTTCAATCTTTGCAGACTTGCGTTCAAGCTCGGGATATATCGAATCTTTATTTTTTTCAAGAATTTTAAGCGTTGCAATGCCTGCACTTACCGCTACCGGATTTCCCGAAAGTGTGCCTGCCTGATAAACAGAACCGAGAGGAGCAACACACTCCATAATCTCTTTTCGTCCTCCGTAAACTGCAAGCGGCATTCCGCCGCCGACAATTTTTCCGAGGGTTGTAAGGTCGGGTTTTACTCCGTAAAGCTTTTGAGCACCGCCGAGTGAAAGTCTGAAGCCTGTAATCACTTCATCAAAAATAAGAAGTGAGCCGTGCTTTTCAGTGATTTCACGCAAGAATTTTAAAAATCCTTTTTTGGGCGGAACAACACCCATATTTGCGGCACAAGGCTCAACGATTACACAGGCAATTTCATCACCGCAGTTATCAAAGAGCTGTTGCACGGATTCTTCATCGTTATACTTTGCAAGCAAAGTTGTGTCTGTATAGCCTTTCGGCACACCTGCGCTGTTCGGAATTGAATTTGTCAGAAGTCCCGAACCGCCCTTTACAAGCAAGCCGTCGGAATGACCGTGGTAACAGCCCTCGAATTTTACAATTTTATCCCTTTTTGTAAAGCCTCTTGCGGCACGGATTGCGCTCATAACCGCCTCTGTGCCTGAATTTACAAGTCGGAGCATTTCAATTGACGGCATATTTTTGCGGATAAGCTCGGCAAGTTCAATTTCTCCGCTGTGGCACGCACCGAATGTAAGTCCGTTCTGACAGGCAGAAGTCACGGCCTTGATAACATCGGGCTGTTTGTGACCGAGGATATTCGGTCCCCATGAGCAGATATAGTCGATAAACTCGTTTCCGTCAACATCATAAATTTTTGAACCCTCTGCACGGTCGATAAAAAGCGGAGTTCTTCCGACCGAACGGCACGCACGGACAGGACTGTTCACACCGCCGGGCATAAAGTCAAGCGCCTGTGCGTATAGCTTTTCGCTTTGAGTTGTATTCATAAAAGCACTTCCCTATTTGTAAAATTCGTCAATCCATTTTGCAACATCAAGTGCGTGGTATGTGATTATGATATCCGCACCCGCCCTCTTGATTGCAATCATATTTTCGCACACAATTTTCTTTTCGTCAATCCAGCCTTTTTCGGCAGCCGCCTTAACCATTGCATATTCACCGCTTACATTATAGGCAACAAGCGGAAGGTCAAAGCGTTCGCTTGCGGCTTTTACGATATCGAGATATGCAAGTGCAGGCTTGACCATAACCATATCCGCACCCTCGTCAATATCATCTGCAATTTCACGCAGAGCCTCTTTGCCGTTTGCGTAATCCATCTGATAGCTTTTTCTGTCGCCAAATTCGGGGGCAGATTCTGCGGCGTCACGGAACGGCGAATAGTAGCCTGAGGCAAATTTTGCACTGTATGACATAATCGGAGTGTTGATAAGTCTGTTTTCGTCAAGTGCGTTTCTGATTGCAGACACTCTGCCGTCCATCATATCCGAAGGAGCGATGATATCCGCACCTGCTTTTGCAAGGCTGACAGCCATTTTAGAGAGGAGCGGAAGTGTTTCGTCATTGAGAATTTCGTGACCGCAAACAACACCGCAATGGCCGTGACTTGTGTATTCACAAAGGCAGACATCGGCAATAATAAGGAGTGACGGATAATTTTTCTTTATGTATCTGATTGCGTTCTGAGTTACACCGTTATCGTCATAGGCTGATGTTGCAAGCTCGTCTTTATGCTTTGGAATTCCGAAAATAAGAAGTCCTGCAATGCCGCTGTTTTCAATTTCTTTAAGAATCTCGTCTGCTCTGTCAAGCGAATATTGGTAGACATTCGGCATTGAATCAACAGGCTTTTTAATATTTTCACCCTCTGCAATGAAAATCGGGTAAATCAAATCGCCCTTGTCAATTCTTGTTTCACGAACAAGACTGCGAATCTGCTCGCCTGCTCTTAATCTTCTGAATCTTCTCATATATTTATCCTTCTTTCAAAGTTACTTCCTTGATTATAGTTTTCAAAATTCCGTCTGTGTCCTTCGTTTTTGCAATCTTGAACGAATTTACGCCGTGACTTTCAAGTGCCTCGGCGGTAATTTCACCTATGCAGACAACGGAAGTTCTGTCGGAAATAATTGCTCCGCCGTCAAAAAATGTGTTCACACCCGACGCACTCGCAAAAGTGATGAAGTCGGTATCAACAACGGAATTATCCTGTTTTTTCTCAAGCTGAATGTCATAGGTTTTGACATCGTCAAAGTCAATGTTGTTATCAGCCAAAATCCGAGTGAGTTCGGGCGAACCGTTTTCGGCACGCAGAATCAATACTTTTTCGCCGCTTTTCACCGTTTTTGCAAGCAAAATTCCAAGTTCACGGGTTGTGTAGACATTCGGAATACAGTCGGCAAAAATTCCGTACTTTTCAAGTACAGCTGCAGTTCCCGAACCGATCACCGCAAACTTAATATTTGCAAAACTGCGGATATCCTTTTTCAGCTTACGCAGTCGGCTCATAAAAATTTCTGCACCGTTCATACTTGTAAGCACCACATAATCGTAGCCGTCAATGCCGTTTATTGCATTGTCAAAAACTTCGTTGTCATGATATTCAATCACCTTTAAAAGGTCATGTCTTTTGACCTCCGCACCCGAAAGCGTAAGCATTTTGCCGAGCTTGTCAGAGAGCTTTCTCGTACCCGTAACGGTAACGGAAACATTTTTCAAAGGTCTTGTAATTGTGGGGGCAAAGTCAAATTTTGCGGTTTCGCCAACCACTATAACGGCAGGCGGAACAACCTCTGCTGATTTAACATTTTCGCAGATTGTCGAGAGAGTTCCCCTCACGGTCTGGTTTTTTGCACAAGCACCGTTTGACACAACTGCAACGGGAGTATCCTCCGATTTACCGTTACGAATGAGATTTTCCGCAATGTCGGGGAGGTTTCTCAAGCCCATAAGAAAGACAAGCGTTCCGTCGGTTTCGGCACACTTCTTTATATTTTCGGGCAGGGTGTCCTGTGCCGTATGTCCCGTGATTATATGAACACTTCGGCTCAGATTTCTGTGTGTAACAGGGATTCCCGCAAGTTCGGGAACGGCAATCGAGGAAGAAATTCCGGGTACAATATCAAACGGAATATCGGCACTTTTGAGGGCTTCAATCTCCTCTCCGCCTCTGCCGAACACGAACGGATCGCCGCCTTTAAGACGAACAACCGTTTTGCCCTCTCTCGCCTTTTCAACAAGGATTTCGTTAATATTTTCCTGCTTTTCGCTGTGTCTGCCCGAACGCTTTCCAACGCAGATTCTTTCAGCCGTTTCGGGTGCAAAACCGAGCAATGACACATCTATAAGGCTGTCGTAAACAAGCACATCGCAATGTCTGATATACTCCGCACCACGCATTGTTATCAGGTCAAAATCGCCGCATCCCGCACCGACAATATACACTCTTCCGTTACTCAATTTCGCTCACCAGCCTTTTTGCAAGTTTGATTCCGTTTGAAATTTCATCTGTTCCGCTGACTGTTTTTTTGCAGTCGGCAGACAGAGAAAGCGTTATTTTATCGTTTTCAACCTTTGAAATTGCACCGACGGGAGTTGAACAATCGGCATTGAGGCTGTGCAAAACCTGTCTTTCGGTTTCAAACGAAAGCATTGTATTTTTGTCGCTGATTTCAGCGAGCATTTTGGAAACCTCGCTGTTTTTTCTGCTTTCAATCGCAACTATTCCCTGACACGGTGCAGGGAGAAATTCATCGGTATCAAACGGAGTTACCGTGTAATCCTCACCATTGCAAAGGTCAAGTCTTTCAAGTCCTGCCTTTGCAAGCACAAGAGCATCATACTCACCGTTCAACAGCTTTTTAAGTCGGGTGTCAACATTGCCCCTTATATCCTTGAATTTTGCATTAGGATAGATTTTCTCCGCAAAAAGCTTTCGTCTTAAACTGCCTGTTCCGATGACAAAGCCGTCCTTTGTTTCAAAATTGTTGCGTGTAACAAAAACATCGCCATAACTGCCCCTTGGCAACACGGCGGAAATTTCAAGTCCGTCTGCAATTTTTGTCGGCAAGTCCTTTGCACTGTGAACGGCAACATCTGTTTCTCCGCTCAAAAGTGACATTTCAAGCTCCTTGATGAACACACCTTTTCCGCCCAAAGCTGTAAGCGGTTTGTCAAGGGTTTTGTCACCTGTTGTCGAGATGTAAACCGTTTCAATTTTAACATTCGGAAAACGGTTTTTCAGCGTTTTTATTAACATTTCGGTTTGTGCAAGGGCAAGCCTGCTTTTTCGTGTTCCGATTTTTATCGTCATTGTTCGTATTCCTCAATCAAATTTTCAACAGTTTTTTCATCGGGTTCAAGTCCCGAAAGGCAAAGCGAAAGAAGCTGTTCAAAAATCTTCCTTCTGTCATCTTCCTTTTCAACTTTCTCCTTAATTATCGGGCGATATTTCCACAAAACCTCGGTTGTATTTTCGTTCATACTTTCAAGAATTCCCACAAAAAGCTCTTTAAGATATTTTGCGTAAATCGGACTTTTGCCCGAAGTTGTAATTCCCGCCATTATGCCGTTTTTGCTTGCAATTGCAGGAAAAATAAATCCGCATTTTTCCTTATCGTCAACTGTGTTGACAAGAATATTTTTCTCATTGCAAAGCTGAAAAATTTTGCCGTTGAGCGTTTCATCATCGGTTGCGCTGACAACGCAAAACGCACCGTCAAGGTCGCTGTCACAAAATCTGCGGTCAATGATTTTCACATTCAAAGCCTTGATTTCATCGCAAATTTTCGGGGCAACAACGGTTATGTCGGGCGAGAACGGCATCAGCTTTTCAATCTTTCTGAGTGCAACCGTACCGCCGCCGACTACAAGTATTTTTTTATTTTCAATGTCAATATAAAACGGGAAGTATGCCATTAGTTATTCTCTCCGCACTTTCTGTAGATTTCAAGAATTCTTGCAAATTCTTCTGCCGAAACATCGGATTTCAGCTTATAAATGAATTTTTCCGAAAAATCTGACGGCATTGCGTTTTTCACAGACTGCATACACGGCAGAAATTCGTGAAAGGCAAGGTCTTTTTTGAGAATTTCAATTTCCTCAAAAATTATTTCTTTTGCACTTTCAACGCTGTCGAGTTTGAGAGCATTGTTCTCGTTTGCAAGCTGTTTTATGCAGTCAATGTTAATCAGCCTTACACCACTTATTTTGGGGATATTTTCGTCAATGTCGGGCGGTACGGCAAGGTCAATGAACAGCCTTGGTTTTTCGGTTTTTATATTGTTTTTTAAATCATAATATGTAACCGTGTAATGCGGTCCGCTTGTGGCACTGATTACACAGTCTGCAAAGTCAAACGCTTTGTATCTTTCGTCATAATCAATCACATTCGCACCCGTATTTTCAAAAACAGTTTCTGCTTTATGTTTTCGTGAAGTCACGGTAACGCTTATACCTTTGTGCGACAAAAGATTTTTCACAACAGTTGAGCCGACCTTGCCTGTTGCACCGATTACAAGGACATTCAGCTCACCGTCTTTGAATTTTGCCGCCTCGTTTGACGCAAGAGTTGCAACGGAAACCGATGTTTTTGAAATGGCGGTTTCGGTCTTGATTTTTTTTGCACAGGCAACAGCCGCCTGAACGCACATATTAAGCTCATAGGCAACCGTGCCGTTGTCCTTTGCAAAGGCATAGGCTCGCTTTAGCTGACCGAGTATTTCATCTTCACCGATAACCATTGATTCAATACCGCCTGCCACCCTGAAAAGATGGAGCAAAGCCCTGTCACCGTAGAAAAGACAGATGTACTTTTTTAGTTCGTCAAAATCAATTCCCGAAAAATCCGAAAGAACGGTTTCAACCGTTTTCACAGATGATTCGTCACCGCAAAAATAAACCTCGGTTCTGTTGCAGGTGCAGAGAATCAAACACTCGCTGATATTTTCAGAATAATAAAGTTTGTCAAGAAATGTCTTTTTTTGCTCATCGGGAAAGGCAAGCTTCTTTCTCACAACCACATTTGAAGTTTTGTGACTTACGCTCAGGCAGTACATAAAAAATTCGCTCCGTTACAAATAAAATCCGACAGTAAAATACACTTTTAAAGTTATTTTATTACTGCCGACAGCTATTGTCAATTAAAGTTAGTCAGTTATTTTACCACTAAACCTATCTGTTTGGTATGTTTTGATTATACTACATTCACCATTCTATGTCAATAAATTTCGGGTTTTGCTTGACAAAAACAGTGATTACAATATAAACTATACAAAGATACCTCCCGTCAGCAAACAGCGGGAGTTTTATTCCGATGTAAATACTTATTGTACCGATAGGAATACTAAATGATTTGAATATGTATTAAGGAGCGTTTTTATGCTTAATCAGTTTTCAAGAACACAGCTTTTGATTGGCAAAGAAGCTATGGACAGGCTTTCAAAAACAAGAGTTGCAATTTTCGGAATCGGCGGTGTAGGCGGATACACGGCGGAGGCTCTTGCAAGGAGCGGCGTCGGCGAGCTTGACCTTATTGACGATGACAAGGTGTGCCTTACAAACATCAATCGACAGATTTTTGCAACAAGAAAAACAGTAGGCAAATACAAGGTTGATGTTGCAGAGGAAAGGCTCAAGGACATCAATCCCGACATAATCATCAACAAACACCAGACCTTCTACACTCCCGAAACCTCGGAAAAATTCGACTTTTCAAAATACGACTATGTAGTTGACGCAATTGACACGGTAACAGGCAAAATTGAGCTTGTTATGCAAGCCGACAAAGCCAAGACGCCTATCATCTGTTCAATGGGAGCAGGTAACAAGCTTGATCCTACAGCGTTTGAGGTTGCCGACATTTACAAAACCTCGGTCTGTCCTCTTGCAAGGGTTATGAGACACGAACTCAAAAAGAGAGGTATCAAAAAGCTGAAGGTTGTTTATTCAAAGGAAAAGCCTATCACACCCGTTGACGATATGGCAATCAGCTGTAAAACAAATTGCATATGCCCTCCCGAAACTGAGAGAAAATGCACCCAACGCAGACAGGTTCCCGGCAGCACCGCATTTGTTCCGTCGGTTGCCGGTCTTATCATAGCCGGCGAAGTTATCAAGGATTTGATTAAGTAAATATAATTTTTAACAAAGCAAAGCACCGAGAGAAATTACCCTCGGTGCTTTGCTTGTTTTTATAGGATTTTTTACAGTTGATATCGTGATTAAACGGATTAGATGATAACCGATTCTTCCTGAAGTGATTTGTTACGGAGAATCTGAACCTCATCGCCTTTGGTAATGAAAAGCCGATAAAGAAATACATTGACCTTTTCCCCGACGGTAATCGGAGTTTCGTCAAGTCCTCTGTACGCATAAACCGTGCCTCCGTCACATTTTACGGCAATTTCGATATTGTCGCCTCTGAACGAAGTCTTTATAACCTCACCGACGGATACAGACGCTTTTTGTGCGGTTGTTTCGCTGAGCTTTGTCACCTTTACAAATTCGGGACGGATAACTGCACGGTCAACATTATCGACAACATCAAAGGTCTTGAACTTTGTATAATCGTCAAGCGTAGTAGTCTGACCGAAAAATGATGCGGAAAATGCGGTTTGGGGATGCTGATAAATGTCAATCGGCGAGCCTATTTGCTCAATTCTGCCCTTGTTTGTAATTATAATTTCATCGGCAACCTCAATAGCCTCGCTCTGATCGTGAGTTACAAATATACTTGTAACGCCGAGTCTTTCAATCATATCCTTAAGCCATGAGCGAAGCTCCTGCCTAACCTTTGCGTCAATTGCGGCAAAGGGTTCGTCAAGCAGAAGAAGATTCGGGTTTGGCGCAAGCGCTCTTGCAAAGGCAACACGCTGTTTTTGACCACCCGAAAGCTGGCTTGGATAACGCTTTTCAAGTCCTTCAAGACCGATAAGCTTTACAAGCTCGTTTACTCTCTCCTTGATAAATTTCTTGCTCTTTTTCTGAATTTTCAGACCGAAAGCAATGTTATCAAAAACTGTCATATATCTGAAAAGAGCGTAGTTTTGGAATACAAAGCCTATGCCTCTTTTGCTTGCGGGAATATCGTTGACAACCTTTCCGTCAATTACAATTTCGCCGCTGTCGGGATTTTCAAGTCCTGCAATCATACGAAGAATTGTTGTTTTGCCGCTGCCCGAAGGACCGAGAAGTCCGATAAGCTTACCCTTTTCAATACCAAAGTTTACATTGTCGGATGCCTTGTAGTCACCGAAAGTTTTATTTATATTTTTAAGCTCAACATACATTACGCATCCTTCTTTCCCTTGTATTCAACCACACTTCTGATAATCAAAATCGCAATCGCCATAAGCACAAGTATTGATGAAACCGCAAATGCGGGAACATACTTGAACTCGTTGAACAAAATTTCAACATGGAGAGGAAGTGTGTTTGTTTTTCCTCTTAAATGTCCCGAAATTACCGAAACTGCACCAAATTCACCCATTGCTCTTGCGGCACATAGTACAACTCCGTAAAGGAATGCCCATTTTATGTGCGGAAATGTTATTTTTCTGAAAATTGTTGTGCCTTTTGCACCCATAAGTGCGGCGGCTTCTTCCTCATCCGTACCCTCGGATTCAAGCACGGGAATAAGCTCCCTCGAGATGAACGGGAATGTTACAAACACGGTTGCAAGGATAATTCCCGGAACGGCAAAGATAACCTTGATTCCAAGTTCGCTTAAAAGCGGATATATCGGGCTTTGTCTGCCGAATGTGAGTACAAATATAAGACCTGCAATTATGGGCGAAACCGTTACGGGGAGGTCGATAAGTGTTGTAAGAAGCTTTTTTGCCCTTGAATCTAAACTTTGTAATTGACCAGGCGGCAAAAATTCCGAATACCGTATTGAACAGTACCGCAAACACGGTTGCCTCAACAGTAAGCACAATTGCCTTTACCGTGTAATCATCGCTGACAGCCTGCCAGAACACCTCTGCACCGCTTTTGAAAGCCTCGCAGATTACCGTAACAAGAGGAAGAACAAGCATTACGAATACAAATAAAAGTGCAATGCCTATGAGTATGTACTTTACAACCCTTGAACGCTTTGTTTCTTCGTACATTTTATCTTCCCCCTTTCAGAATTTTTGCATTTCTGTGCTGAACCATATTTACAAGGAACAAAATCAAAAACGATGCGGCAAGCATTACAAGTGCGATTGCCGTTGCACTTTTGTAGTCATATTCCTGTAGCTCCGACATAATGATAAGCGGAGTGATTTCTGTTTCAAACGGCTTGTTGCCTGCAATAAAAACAACCGAACCGTACTCACCAAGACATCTTCCGAATGCAAGACCAAAGCCTGTGAGAACCGAGGGAAGAATTTCGGGAAGAATAATTTTTCTGAAAATTCTGAATCTGCCGGCACCCATAACTCCTGCCGCCTCTTCATAAACAGGATCAAGCTTTTCAAGAACAGGCTGAACTGCTCTTGTTACAAAAGGTATTCCAACAAATACAAGTGCAACCGTAATACCAACTCTTGTGTAGGCAATGCTTATGCCGAACTTTGCAAAAAATCCACCGATAAGACCTGTGTCGGCAGTCAGAGAAGTAAGTGCAATGCCTGCAACCGCTGTCGGAAGTGCAAACGGAAGTTCAATCATACCGTCAAGAATTCTTTTGCCGGGGAATTTGTAACGAACAAGCACCCACGCAAGAATTACACCCATAACGGCATTGATGAGAGATGCAATAAATGCGGTTATAAAACTAACCTTGTAGCTTGCAAGCACTCTTTCACGGGTGATTGCCTCCCAAAATTCAGAGGGACTCATCTGTGCTGTATAAATAACGAGAGCGGCAAGAGGAATCAGCACAACAAGGCTTAATAATGTAATTGTTACACCCAAAGAAAGACCGAAGCCCGGGATTACTCTTTTTGCTTTTTTGGACTTTTTTGCCTGAACCATCATCACACCTGTTTCCCCTGTAAAATATCATCCGACATCAGACAGAATTGCCTATAAACTGCCTGATGTCATTTTTTAATCGGTTTTATTTTTTCTCGTAAATCTTATCGAAGATACCGCCGTCTGCAAAGTGCTTTTTCTGAACCTCGTCCCAACCGCCAAAATCGTTGATTGTTACAAGATTAATATTGAGGTCGAACACATCGGAGTATTCCTTCAAAATTTCCTTATTATAAGGGCGGTAATAGTTATCGCCTGCAATACGCTGAGCCTCATCGCTGTAAAGATAATTTAAATACTCTGTTGCAACCTTTCGAGTGCCTCTTTGGTCAACCACTTCGTCCACAACAGCAACAGACGGCTGTGCAAGAATGCTGACGCTCGGAGTAACGATTTCGTACTCGTCGGGATTGTCCTTGATTGAAAGGTACGCCTCATTCTCCCAAGCAAGAAGAACATCGCCCTGTCCGTTTTCTACAAATGAAGTTGTAGCACCTCTTGCGCCTGAGTCAAGCACAAGCACATTTTGATAAAGCTTTTTAATGAAATCTTCGATTTTTGCCTCATCACCGTTATATTTCTTGTCTGCATATGCCCAAGCGGCAAGGTAGTTCCATCTTGCACCGCCCGAAGTTTTCGGGTTTGGAGTGATAACGCCCACACCGTCTTTTGCAACATCGTCCCAATCCTTGATATTTTTCGGATTACCTTTGCGAACAAGAAATACAATTGTTGAAGTGTATGGTGAAGAGTCATTGTCAAACTCATTTACCCAACCGTCCTCAATCAGACCTGCGTCACGAATTGCGTTTACATCGTATTCAAGTGCGAGTGTTACAACATCCGCCTCAAGACCGTTTGCAACCTCAAGAGCCTGTTTGCCCGAACCGCCGTGTGACTGGGTAACTTCAACATCCTGTCCTGTTTCTTCTTTCCAATGCTTTGCAAAGATTTTGTTATATGATTCGTAAAGCTCTCGTGTAGGGTCATACGAAACATTTGTTAATGTAACTTTTGAATCGTTTGTTGTATCTTTTTTTCCGCATCCTGTAAAGGCAACCGCTGATGCACCCAATACTGAAACTGCCAATACTGCCGATAATACTTTTGTTCTTAAATTTTTCATTTTGATTACCTCACTTTAAATTAATTTGATTTTAGATTCTGACAGGCAATTACATACAACAGTACGGCTTGCCTACAAATGAGGTACACATTCGTATTTTCTTTAGATTGTAAATGTTTTTCATAAGCGTCACCTTTTGGATTTTTGAGGTTATTTTGTTTAGCCTACAATTCCTATCAATTTACTATGCGTTTCTTTGAGAACTATTTTATACTGTACAGGGTGAAAAGTCAAGGTAAAATTTTTACACATCCAACACTTTAGCAAATTGCAACAATACACAAGCAATATTTTTTGCAAAAATAGTAATAAAATCGAAAAAACAGGCATAAAATAACGGATAGGTATTTTCAAATGAAATATGCCTATCCTAAAAAAGAAATATTTTTTGCGTAAATCTATTGACAAATCTATATAAAAAAGGTATAGTAGTATTAAATCAATAATGATTATTATTTTATTCAAAAATAAAATACACAAAGGCGTATTGAGTATTTTAAATTTCAAAAATTAATTTAACGGAGGAAATATTATGGCTAAAACAACAAAGTATTCGGGAACACAGACAGAAAAAAACCTTGAGGCTGCTTTTGCAGGCGAATCACAGGCTCGTAACAAATACACATATTTTGCGTCTGTTGCCAAAAAGCAGGGCTTTGAGCAGATTGCAGACCTTTTCTTAAAAACGGCAGACAACGAGAAAGAACACGCAAAAATGTGGTTCAAGGAGCTTAACGGAATCGGCGACACAGCAGAAAATCTTCTTGCCGCTGCCGAGGGCGAAAACTACGAGTGGACAGATATGTACGAAGATTTCGCTAAAACTGCCGAGGAAGAAGGCTTTACAGAGCTTGCACACAAGTTCCGCCTTGTTGCCGCAATTGAAAAGCACCACGAAGAAAGATACCGTGCATTACTCCGCAATGTTGAAACTGCAGAAGTTTTCAAAAGGAGCGAAATCAAGGTTTGGGAATGTCGTAACTGCGGTCATATTGTTGTAGGCAAAGAAGCTCCCGAGGTTTGCCCCGTCTGCAACCACCCACAAAGCTATTTTGAAATCCACGCAGAAAACTACTAATTCTGATTTAACCAAATATATAAAGGAAACTCCACCGCATTTCACGGTGGAGTTTTGTGTTTAGTATCAAATTAAATTCAAAAAACTTATTCTTCTTCGGGATATTTCATGCCCCAGCTTTTGCGGATATCGGTCATGATTTTCATAACATCCTTTGTGTAGTCAAGGTGCATAATAGCCGTGTCGCCCTCTATCGCCTTTTCCATATCTACAACCTCATAAAGCAAAGCATCCTTTGTCTGACCTGCCGAGATTGTTTCACAATGACCGTCAGCCGTGTATGTAATCTTTGCCTCCATGCCTCTGGGATATTCAAAAATTTCAACATAACCCTTGTCAAACGAGATTGTGCCACGCTTTGGCTGTTTTGCGTGAAGTGAAAGAATGACAGTTGCCATTTCCTCCTCTTTATTCTTTAAAAGAATACTCGTCTGCTCATCAACACCTGTTTCGGCATATTTAACCTGCGACAACACATCGTTCGGGCATGAGCTCATAAACATACGAACAAACGAAAGCGCATACACACCGATGTCAAGCATTGCACCGCCTGCAAGATTGCGGTTGAAAAATCGGTTGTTCATATTGTACTCTTTGTAACTGCCGAAATTCATCTGAATAAGCCTAAGCTCGCCAAGGTCACCTGAATTTACCTTTTCAAGAAGTGCCTTGTAAAGCGGCATATGGAAAATCGTCATTGCCTCTGCAAGCACAACATGGTTTTTCTCTGCAAGAGAGATTGCCTCGTCAAGTTCATCTGAATTGAGCGTTATCGACTTTTCGCACAAAACATGCTTTCCTGCCGCAAGAGCCTTGCGAAGATATTTTATATGCGTGTTGTGCGGTGTGGAAATGTAAATTATGTCAACATTTTCGTCTTTAAACAGCTCGTCAATATCGTTGTAAACCTTTTCAATGCCGTACTTTTCGGCAAACGCAACCGCCTTTTCATGGGTACGGTTTGCAACAGAATAAAGTTTCTGTCCTCTGCTTTTGAGTGCGGCTGCAAGCTCATTTGCGATAACTCCGCAACCGAGTGTTGCCCAATTGTAGTTTTTCATAAAAACACCTCCGTATATTTTTTGAAAAAAGTTTAACACACGGAAATGTGTCTGTCAACGGTTTTAGATGGCTTTTCTCGTATCTGCTCCGTACTTTTTCATAATCTTGCGAAGTTCGTTATTTTCGCTTTTTGAAAGGCTAAAATACATAAATCCGTGCTTGACTGTTTCATCACCGTCACACGCAGGCATATATGTATTACAGCCGATTCTTATTGATGCCTTTTCGGAAAAACCACAAGACGGTGAATCAAAATATGCGGATTTGCCATCAAACATTTTCTTCACGGTTTCGGCATCTTCGGCAGACATCTTAGCATCAACCTTGTCATAGCCCTCAACATCAAAATACACCGTAGGCTCACACGCATAGAAACTGATTTTCGGCACGGCAAATACTGTGGCGGCAACGCATAAAACAATAGCAACCACAATTACGGCAATCTTTTTCTTCATAACATTCACTCCTTTTCGCTTATCCCTTTAAACATATATTATATTAAGCCTGTATCATAATTGTATCATTATAATTTAATCGGTATATACACCAATTTTAAAATCATTTATTTGTAAGTTGAAAAAATTTTTTCGTCAATGCTTACAAGACAGCAATTTTACTTTTGTTGAAAAGGCACAAATTGCATACAAATTCAATGCCTTACCTATTGAGAAAAAACAGTATAAAAATATGCAGGAAAGCAGTTTTTACCATATTATAAAGGCATAAAAAGAAGAATTTTGACGAGGTAGTTATTGTAACTAAAATTGTGAGCAAAGTAAACTTTATGTTTATAAGGTATTTTGCTTGTTTATTTCGGGCAACAGGATTACAATAATTGTGGAAAACGGAAAAGAATAGTATTGTTTGCAAAGATTATGTGATTGAAGAGGTTAGAAATTAATGGAGAAAGTCAAAAAAATGCCCTCACTTGCGTTTGCAAGTCTGTTTAGAAGAAACAAAGGTCAGAATGCCGTAAAAGAAAAGCGACAGCGCTCACATCAGATAAATATGCTTGAAGGTCCGCTCGGAAAGAAAATTCTTCTTTTCACACTTCCGCTTGCAGGATGCAGTATTTTACAACAGCTTTTCAACTCAACCGATGTTGCGGTGGTCGGCAGATTTTCAAGCAGTCAGGCACTTGCCGCAGTCGGAAGCAACGGTCCGCTCATCAATATGCTTGTGCTGTTATTCACGGGACTTTCGGTCGGCGCAAATGTTTTGATTGCAAGATATATCGGTCAAAATGACCGTAAAAAAGTTTCGGAAGCTGTTCACACGGTAATAACACTTTCACTCATATGCGGATTTCTTCTTCTGATACTCGGTCAGGTTATTGCAGCACCGCTGTTAAGGCTGATGAACACACCGGATGATGTAATTGACCTTGCGGCAACATACCTGAGAATTTACTTTATGGGTATGCCGTTTGTAATGCTCTACAACTTTGGTTCGGCAATTTTAAGAAGTGTAGGCGACACAAGCCGTCCGCTCTACTGTCTTGTCATTTCAGGTATTGTAAATGTTCTTTTGAACCTCTTCTTTGTAATTGTCTGCGATATGAGCGTTGCAGGAGTCGGCGTTGCAACAGTAATTGCCGACGCCATAAGCGCCGGACTTGTTATGATGTTCCTCATCAGAAACGAAGACGAGTCAATCAGAGTCAATCCAAAAAAACTTTCATTCAATAAAAAACATTTCATTATGATTTTGAAAATCGGTGCTCCTGCAGGCATTCAGGGTATGGTTTTCTCAATTTCAAATGTATTCATTCAGACAGCCGTAAACGGATTCGGTTCACAGGCGGTTGCAGGCTCATCGGCTGAACTTAACTTTGAATACATTACATATTATATAGTATGTGCGTTCAGCCAGACAGCCGTTACATTCACAAGCCAGAACTACGGCGCACTTCAGTTTGACAGATGCAAAAAGGTGTTCAGACTTTGTATGCTTTTCAGCTGTATTTTCACAGGCGGTGTGAGCATTATATTCATGCTCGGAAGCGGATTTTTCATCACCTTCTTCACAACCGACCCCACCGTTATCAAGTACGCAATCATCAGAATGGCGATTGTTATGCTCCTTGAGCTTATGACAGGTTCATACGAAATCAGCGGCGGTGCGCTCAGAGGAATCGGACATTCACTCCTCCCTGCAATCCTCACAATCTTCGGTTCTGTTGTGTTCAGAATCATCTGGCTCTTCACAGTATTCAAAGCATTCCACACCTATGATATGCTCCTTATGGTTTACCCCGTTTCATGGCTTATCACAGGCACATCCGTTTTGATTGCCTACTTCATCATCAGAAAAAGAGAATTCAAAAAGGTAAGTGCCGCTTTTGAAATTTAAAGCTTAACAATCTTATACGACAGTCGGTGTTTTATTAACATCGGCTGTTTTTTGCGGACTTGATATAGTTGAATTTTGATTGTATAATTTAAACACCGGATAGTTGGAGGTGATTTTTTTGCACGATATATGGAATCCTTGGCACGGATGCAGAAAGTGCAGTGAGGGGTGTCAGCACTGCTATATGTACTTTCTCGACAAATGAGAGATAAAACGGAGCGGATATTTACCGTACAAAATCGGGATTTTCCTATCCGTTACAGATGAACAAGAACAAATCCTACAAGGTTCAGAGCGGTGAACTGATTCGGGTGTGTATGACATCCGACTTCTTTCTTGAAGAGGCTGACGAGTGGCGAGATGAAGCGTGGGAGATAATCCGCCAACGCCCCGATGTTAAATTTTTTCTGCTGACAAAGCGTCCCGAAAGAATTGAAAAATGTCTGCCCGACAGCTGGAGTGACGGTTGGGAAAATGTGATGATGAATGTATCGTGTGAAAATCAACGCAGAGCAGACGAACGAATTCCGATTCTTGCAGAACTGCCGTTCAAACACAAGGGAATAATGTGCGCACCGTTCATAGGCGCTGTCAGCATTGAAAAGCACCTTAATAAAATCAATCTTGAACAGGTTATTTGCGGCGGTGAAAATTATGACGGTGCAAGACCGTGTTCATTTGATTGGGTAAAGTCATTGAGGAGCGAATGTGTCGCCCACGATATCACATTCTGTTTTATCGAAACGGGCAGTATTTTTATTAAAGACGGCAGAAAGTATCATATTCCGTCAAAGCAGGTTCAAAGCGAAATGGCTTACAAATCAGGAATGAACTATGTTGGCAAGCCGATTGAATGGAATCTGACAGACAGATTCGGCATTCCGATGTCAAAAGATGAACTCTATGTTCCGCATTTCAGAGAGAACTGCAACAAATGCGGCAGTCGCTTGATATGCAACGGTTGCAGTAATTGCGGAAAATGTGAAAAAATTTAAAATTCCAACAGACTATTCCGTACTTTTTGTGCGGAATAATTGTTTTTTTGCTGTGTTTTATGTTATAATCCAATTATAAACATACGGAGGTGCGACAATGACTAAACGGACTGTTGCCAACAATTTTTTATACTACCTTTTTTGCGGATTCAGCGGTGCGGTGACTTCGCTGATAGTATGGCTGTTTCTAAAACTTATGGGTTTGGGAATCGGTCTTGTGTGGGATACAATTCCGTCAAATTTTGATTTCAAATTTTATCCGATTATCGTCTGTACGGCAGGCGGAATTATTCTCGGAATATGGCAAAAGCTGACAAATGCCGTTCCCGATGAACTTGACGAGGTTATGAAAAAGGTAAAAAAAGATAAATTTTACCCGTACAACAAGGTGCTTTTGCTCTGCATTTCGGCACTTTTGCCCCTTGTTTTCGGCGGAAGTCTCGGTCCCGAGGCAGGCTTGACAGGCGTTATCGTGGGACTTTGCTACTGGGCAGGAAGTCATATGAAAGACGCTAAAAGTAAAATTCCCGAACTAATGCAAATCGGCATAAGCGCAACCCTGAGTGCGGTATTCTACGCACCGCTGTTCGGTCTTGCGTCAGTCAGCGAAGAAAGGCTCGACAGCGATGACAAGCCTACCGATATCCGTTCAACAAAGCTAATTTCAAACATCATTGCCGTACTTTTTGCGGCGGGAACTCTGTTTTTGCTCAACTCAATTTTCGGCGGAAGTATGGGACTTCCACGGCTCGGCGGTTATAACATTACAAATTTTGAGCGTTTGTGGGGAATTCCTCTCGCACTTTTGGGCGCTGTATGCGGTTTTCTGTTCATTATTGCATCAAAGTTTTTCAGAAAATTTTTCGCACTCATTCAGGGTAAGCTCGGCATTATCATCAGCACAACTCTCGGCGGAATTATCCTCGGTGTTATGGGTACATACCTCCCCCTCACAATGTTTTCGGGCGAAGAAAGCATTACCGTTGTCAAGGAAAGCTTTGCCGAATTTGCACCGTGGATTCTCATTATCAGCGGTGTGCTGAAACTTGTTCTCACAAACATCTGCATAAAGTCGGGTTGGAAAGGCGGTCACTTCTTCCCCGTCATCTTCTGCGGAGTGAGCATCGGCTACGGTGTTGCAATACTCGGCGGACTTGACACGGCATTCTGTGCGGCAGTCGTAACGGCAGGACTTCTCGGTGTCACAATGAAAAAACCGCTTGCCGTAACAATGCTCCTTTTGCTCTGCTTTGACGCAAGAGTAATTCCGTGGATTTTGCTCGCTGCATTCCTCGGAAGCATTATTCCGACTAAAATTTTCGGCAATAATAAAAAGAAAGCTAAGTGAGCATATAAAAAACCGCTTTGCGAACCACCGTTTCCTTTGGAACGCATTGAAGAAATGACCGCTCTTATGGGTGGCTACGGTTCGATTAAATAAAGCCAAGAAATCCGTGTTGTAACCATGCAACACGGATTTTTATATAAAGAACAACCTCCCCGTAAGCTGAAATGCTTTGCAGGGAGGTTGTATTATTCTTATATTGAATTTTATTTTACTTGCGGATAATTATTGCTTTGCCGTTGCAATGAACCTTTCCGTTTGAAACCGCAACTGTTTCACCGCTGATTTCGTTTTTATAGTCGCCGTCGGGCAGGTCAACTTTTACATCTGCCGACTTTGATTTAAGGCTGAAAATGCCGACTTTTTTGCTCTTGTTGTTATCTCGTTCAAGGACTGCAATATCGTTTTCATCGTCTGCATCAGCCTTGAAATAATCATCATCGTCAAGGACGGTTTTCTTGATTGTATCAAGCTTTGCAAGCAATAAACTAATGTCAATACCTGTGTTGCGTGGGAAAACATCCTTGTCAAAAAGGCTCGGAGTTTCGTCACAGCCGAACTCCTGACCTGCATAGATAAGAGTTGAACCCTTTAAGAAATACAGAAAAGCCGTATAATTTTCAAGGTCGCTCCTGTTCTTTACATAATGGCAGATTCGTGGCTGATCGTGGTTTTCAAGGCAACGCATTTTATCGTAATTCTGCGGATAAATTGCCTCCTGATAATTGAACATATCCATATAATTTGAAAGTGTGGTTTTGCCCTTTAAATATTTGTCGAAAACCTCACGGATATCGTAGTCATATTCCATATCAAAAGCTTCAAAAAGCTCATAGTCGCTTGCGGCATAAATACCGCTCTTGCGAGAGAACACATTGAAAGAGCTGTGTACGCTTTCGGCAAGCCAAATGCAGTTGGGATTTACCTTTGCAACAGCCTCTCTCGCCTGTTTCCAAAATTCAACGGGAACGAATGATGCAACATCGCAACGGAAGCCGTCAACAATCTTCGCCCACATAACGAGTGAATCAATCTGATACTGCCATAATTCTTTGTTAGAATAATCAAGGTCGATTATGTCGCTCCAATCACCGACTTTGTTACCAAAATTGCCGTCCGGCTTTCTGTAGAAAAATTCGGGATGTTCAACTGAAAGATTTGAATCGGGCGAAGTGTGGTTATAGACAACATCAATGATGCACTTCATGCCCTTTGCGTGAATTTTTTCAACAAGGCTCTTGAAATCGTCCATTGTGCCGTATTCCGGATTTGTTGTGCGATAGTCCTTGTTTGCATAAGGACAGCCCAGAGAGCCTTTTTTATTCTTGACACCAATCGGATGAATAGGCATAAACCAAATGATGTCCGTGCCGAGTAACTTTATTCGGTCAAGGTCATCTGCAACGGCATTAAATGTGCCGTCATTTGTGTGGTTGCGGACATAAACCGAATAAATAACCTTGTTTCTCAAGCTGATTTCAGTATTTTTTGCCATTTAAAACATCTCCTTATGTATTTTTCCACGGTCTGTTTTTACCGTTCCAACCTCGTTCTGCCCAGTAATTTTTATCGGCTTCATTCCAGCCGCTTTTCTGAATCATTCTCATAATAAAGAAAAAGCCTTTTGTTTTTAAACCTGCCTTAACTTTGCCGTTATTTTTCTTTACCTTATTGGCAATTGAGGTAGTCTTTTTGTCAATTTTCTTTTTGAGTTCATCGGTGACGCCTGAATAATTTGTTGCACGAACATTGACACCGTAACGATAAGTTTTTGGAACGCCCCAAAAGAACATACTGTCGGCGATATCCTTGTTGGCAGATTTTGTACCCGAACCTGCGGCTGTCGAAATTACAACCGCCTGCTTTGTGAACATTTTCTGTTCGGGACGGTGAACCATCCAACGATAACCGTAATGATCAAGAAATGCTTTCATTGAGCCTGTGCAATGATAAACATACACGGGCGTTGTAAAGATGAGTACATCAGCCTCGTCCATAGTCTCGGTAATCTTTTTCAGTCGCTCATAATGCGGACAAAGTGTTTCGGATTTTAGAAAACACTGCGTACAACCTACGCAAAAATCGCCGAAATCTCTCGGAAGAAAAAACTCTGTAACCTCGCCGCCTAATTTATCGGCAACCTGCTTGCCAATATGATAGGTTGAGCCTTTATGGTTCTGACCGTTTATTACTGCAATTTTCATTTTATGTCACCAAATTCATCAATTTCAAGTCAATTTTAGCACAACAAAGCAATATTGTCCATATGATTTTTATGCCTTTTAAGTGCTTTTTAATGCGGATTTTTTATTAAAAAAACAGCTCCCCGAAAACGGAGAGCTGCGATAAGTACAAATAGATTTGTCAAACGAATCAGAAGTCGATTTCTGTATCGTAGTAGCAAGCCTTGAGAAGTTTTTCCATTTCTTCCTGATTTGGCTGGCGTGGGTTAGAACCTGTGCAAGCATCGGCAATTGCGTTCTTGGCAACTTCGGGGAGCTTTTCGAGGAATTCTTTTTCGTCGATAATGCTCTCGTCAGCCTTAACGCCGCCCGGACCGTAGTTCTTAATGCCCTGCGGAATGTTGAGCTGATCGTTCATTGAACGGAGTTCAGCGATGAGTGCGTCAACAAGTTCTTCTGTTGTTTCGCCCTTGAGGTTGATGAACTTAGCAATCTTAGCATAACGCTCAGCTGCAACAGGATCTTTTGAGTTATACTTGATAACCTTAGGAAGATACATAGCGTTTGCACAGCCGTGAATAATGTGACCGCCTGTGAAAGCCGCACCTGTCTTGTGAGCCATTGAGTGAACGATACCGAGCAGAGCATTTGAGAATGCCATACCTGCAAGGCACTGTGCATCGTGCATCTTGTCACGGCAAGCCATGTCGCCCTCATAAGACTTCTTGAGGTTGTCGTGAATAAGCTCAATTGCGTGGAGAGCAAGCGGATCTGTGTACTCACAGTTGAGAGTTGAAACATAAGCCTCAATTGCGTGAGTCATAGCGTCCATACCTGTGTGAGCAGTAAGTTTCGCCGGCATTGTTTCGGCAAGTGCAGGATCAACGATAGCAACATCAGGTGTGATATTAAAGTCAGCAAGCGGATATTTGATACCCTTTGCATAGTCTGTGATAACTGAGAAAGCCGTAACTTCTGTTGCAGTACCCGATGTTGACGGGATAGCGCAGAATTTAGCCTTTGTACGAAGTGTCGGGAAACTGAACGGAGTAATGATTTCCTCAAAGGTTGTGTCGGGATACTCATAGAATACCCACATAGCCTTTGCGGCATCAATCGGAGAACCGCCGCCCATTGCAACAATCCAGTCGGGTTCAAATTCACGCATAACAGCGGCGCCCTTCATAACTGTTTCAACAGATGGGTCAGGCTCTACGCCCTCGATAAGCTTAACCTCCATACCTGCCTCTTTAAGATAGTCAACAGCCTTGTCAAGAAAACCGAAACGCTTCATTGAACCGCCGCCGACAACTACAACAGCCTTTTTGCCGGATAAATTTTTAAGACTTGAGAGAGCATCCTTGCCATGATAGAGATCTCTCGGTAAAGTAAATCTGTACATTATAATTACCTCCTTAAAGGATATTTTGTCAACTTCTCCTTGACTACCGTAATTATAACACCGAAGATTTATAAAGTAAATACCTTTTTTGAAAATAATGTGTGTTTATTTTGTGAAATTTTCACTATAGTTCCTTATTGGAATTTATGTTGAGAAATATGCTCAGTTACAGCCCGTAAATGTTGTCATCGCCTTTGGCATATTTCTTAACAGCCTCCATAAAAAGCTTTGCAGCAGGATTTGAAATATTCTTTCCCCATGCCATAACATAGGCTATGCTTGTGTCCGCATCATCAATAAGGTATGAATCGGTGTATTCGTCTGAAGTGTATGCGGCAACAGAGGTTGGTATGACAGACACGCCGATTCCCGATGACGATGACACATATATGGAAACAAGATCGTCAAATGAATTACTGATTTTGGGAGTAATGTGAAATGTGCGAAACAAGTCTATAATTTCCATATATACAATCGGTGCAACCGATTCCGAAAGTACCAGAATACTTTCGTCAGCCAATTCGGAAAGCTTAACGCTTTTTCTTCCGCTGAATTTTGAATTTTTCGCCGTTACAACGGACAAAGTTTCATTATGTGTAATGATTGATTCAATACCTGAGCTTTCGGGAACCATATCTCTCGGCATAAAGCAGAAGTCGTACTCACCGCCCGTGATTGCAAGTGTGCGGTCAGCCTCATCAAGCTGTCGCACATCAATTGTGATTCCCGGATATTTTTCCGCAAAGTCGGCTATACATTTTGTCGGGAATGAAAGTGAGGTAACATCACAGCCAAGCGTAATTTTACCCTGACCTCCGTCATGCATCTGCTTGATAACGGTTTTTGCTTTCTTTAAAGTTTCAACAATTTCAATCGCATAGGGCAAAAGCGCCTTGCCCTCGCTTGTTATGATAACATCACGGTGAGAGCGTGTAAAAAGCTGAACCCCAAACTCCTTTTCAAGGTCGCTTACATATCTGCTGACGGTTGACTGAGAAACATAGTTCCGCCTTGCCGCCTCTGAAAAGTTAAGCGTCTGAGCCACAGTTATAAAGCAATTGAGCTGATTTATATCCATAATAACCTCCGTTTTGACAATTTTCCGCAGTATTTTGTCGGTTTTTTTCAATATTATGCAAAACTGTAATTTTAAGACTGTCAAATCGTCATTTTTGCATAATCAACGGTATTGAATAATTTTTCCATATTTGGTACAATTCAAGTATAGCATAATAATATGCAAAATGTAAATAACTTATTTTAAAACAAGGAGCTTAACGAATGAAGAAAATAGTTGTAACCGGTATGGGTGCGGTAACACCTGTTGGCATCGGTGTTGAAAACTACTGGAATAATATCACGGCAGGTGCATCGGGCATTGACACAATTAAGACTTTTGATCCGTCTGAACTCGCTGTTCAGATTGCCGGCGAAGTAAAGAACTTTAATCCGTCCGACTATCTTCCAAAGGATTTAATCAGAAAAACAGATCCGTTTATGCAGTACGCTTATATTGCGGCTGAGGAAGCCATGAAACAGAGCGGAATCAAGATTGAACCCGAAAGAACAGGTATTGTTATGGGTACTGCAATGGCAGGTATTGCAACAATCGCATATACTCAGGAGGCACTCACAGGCGCATCACACAAAAAGGTAGGTCCTCGTTTTATTCCCAAAATTCTCGGAAACATTGCCGCCGCAAATATCGCAATCGACTACAATATTCAGGGACCGAGCTTTACGGTAAGCACAGCTTGTTCGTCAGGCGGTGACGCAATCAACACAGCTTGTATGTGTATGCAGAGCGGCAAGGCTGATATTATGCTCGCAGTAGGAGCAGAGTCCGTTCTCTGTCCTCTTGTAATTTATTCGCTTGCCAACGCAAAAGCTCTTTCAAGAAGAAACGATTCGCCAAGCACTGCAAGCCGTCCGTTTGATGTTACCCGTGACGGTTTTGTAATAGGTGAAGGCGGCGGTGCGCTCGTTCTTGAAACAGAGGAACACGCTCTTGCAAGAGGTGCAAAGATTTATGCAGAAATCAGAGGTTGCGGCAACACGGATGACGCTTATCATGTAACTGCTCCGCATCCCGAAGGACGAGGTGCAATCGCTTGTATGAAACAGGCAATTGCAGAGGCAGGAATCAATCCTTCCGACATCGGCTACATCAATGCTCACGGTACTGCAACAAACAAGGGTGACACAGTTGAAACATCTTCAATCAAGAAGGTTTTCGGCAACACTCTCCCCTATGTAAGCTCAACAAAGGGCGCAACAGGTCATATGATGGGCGCAGGCGGTATTACAGAAACAATTACCTGTGTCAAGGCTATTGAAACAGGCACAGTTCCGCCTACAATCAATCTCAACGAGGTTGATCCCGAATGTGCCGGCATTGACTTTGTTGCAAATACCGCAAAGAAAGCCGAAATCAACTTTGCCATGTCAAACGCATTCGGATTCGGCGGTCAGAACTCAAGTATTATCGTAGGCAAATACGGCAAATAATCTGCCGACAAAACAACATACAAGCAACACACATATGTGTGTATAAAATAATGTACATCGATACATAATAGGACAGGAGGATATTATGAATTTAACATATGATTCACAGATGTTCAGAGAAACATTTGAAAGTGAATTTACATGGCTTAACGGCTTTATGAGAAATGTAAGACGCTTTTCGGATAAACCTGCCGCAATTGATCCTCAGAGCGGCAGAACATGGAGCTACAAAGAGCTTAATGCCGATGCAAACAGATTTGCAAACGCTATGAAAAAAGACGGCGTCAAGAAAAACGACATCGTGTTCATGCAGCTTTACAACTCACCGCAGTTTTTGTTCGGTTACATTGCGCCGCAGAAACTCGGTGCAATCTCAAATCCCGCTAACTTTAACCTATCACCGGGCGAAACCGCAGAAATTATGGGACACAACAAGCCTGTTGTTTATGTTTATGATGCAGACATTATGCAAACAGCCGTACAGGCTCTTGAAATCTGCGAGCATAAGCCAAAATTAATTCTCTGCGTTAATAATTCCAAAAAGGAAGTAACTCTTCCCGAAGGACACATTTTCTTTGACGATTACATCAAGGACAGCAGCTACGAAAATCCGCCTGTTGACTATGCACCGCATATTTATGACGAGGTTTTAAGACTTCAGACCTCAGGTACAACAGGCACTCCAAAGGGCGTTCCGCTTAACGCAATCAACGAAGTTCTTTCGGCTCACGATGTAATTATGCACTTTCCGCTTTCACCCGTTGACATTACGATGAATATGACGCCGTGGTTTCACCGTGGCGGTATTCATTCGGGCGGTCCCACACCTACCCTTTATGCAGGTGCGTGTCTTGTGATTATGAGAACATTCAACCCGAGAAGCTGCATGGACTTTATCGAAAAATACGGCATTACATTCATCACAGGTGTTCCGTCAACTCTTGAGATGCTTGCAAACCGTCAGGAAAAGCATCAGAAAAACCTATCTTCGCTCAAGGGCATTATTACCATGGGCAGTCCGCTTGAAAAAGCCGCTTGCATCCGCTATCAGGAACTTCTCTCCCCCAACATTTTCAACGGCTACGGCACAACGGAATCTTTCTGGAATACATTTCTTCGTCCGTATGACCTTCCTGAAATGGCAGGTTCGGCAGGCAGATCATGCACAGATGATGAGGTAAGACTTGTAAATGTTTATGACGACAGAAAAGCAGAGCCCGATGACACAGTCCCCTGCGATAACAAAACAGAGGGAGAAATCATCATCAAATGTCCGAACAAAACTACCTACTGCTATGTAAATAACGAAAAGGCTACAAAAGACAAGTTCTACAAGGGTTGGATGTACACAGGCGACATCGGCACTTGGAACAGCGAGCAGTTTTTTACAATTGCAGGCAGAAAAGATGATATGATTATCAGCAAAGGCGAAAATATTTATCCTGCAAGAATTGAGGAAATTCTCAACTCACACCCGAAGGTTCAGGAATGTATCGTAACAGGTGTTCCTGATTCAACAAGAGGCGAGTGCGTTGCGGCATATGTAATAAAAGCTGACGAAAGTCTTACGGTTGCCGAGCTTATCAATTTCTGCGACAGCTCACCGAATATTTCAAAATATCAGGCTCCGAGATACTACCGTTTTGTCAACGATCTTCCGCAAACCGCTACAGGCAAGAAACAGCATTTTGTAATAAAAAAACAGGCAGCAGAGGACCTAAAAAACGGTTTGTTGCTTAAAAAATAATTACGGATTTTCCGTATATATGTAATGGAGAAAATATGACCGAGAAATTATACAAATCAAAGGTTTCGTACTATGAAACAGACTGTATGAACATTGTTCATCACTCAAATTATATCAGATATTTTGAAGATGCAAGAATCCAGTATATGCACGACATCGGTTGTGATGTTGCCGAAATGCAGTCAAAAGGATTGTATATTCCAAATGTTGACGCATATGCCCGTTACAAAAAGCCGCTTAAATTCGGCGATGAGTTTTCCGTTGAAGTAAGCCTTGTATTTTTTACGGGTTCAAGAATGATTTTTGACTATAAACTCTTCAACAATAAAAACGGAGAACTTTCTGCAACAGGCAGAACAACACACTGTTTTGCAACTCCCGAGCTAAAACCGATAAGCATAAAGCATTCAAATCCCGATTATTACAATCGGCTTCGTGACAACACTGTCAGCCCGGAAGATATTACAATAAGAAGATAAACAATTTTACAAGCAAAAAGTGCGTACCAAATTTCGGTACGCACTTTTTTGATATAGGAAAATAGGAAAATATCAGTCGTCAAAGTTGGGAGTCTGAATTGCATCGTAGCCTGTTTCTCCCGTACGGATTTTAACCGCCTGTTTAAGATAGTAGGTAAATATTTTACCGTCACCCGGGTTGCCCGTAAAGGCTGTTTTTCTGATTGCCTCAATTGTTTTTCTCTCCCATTCTTCGGAAGAAACAACAATTTCAAACTTGATTTTCGGCAAAACCTGAACATCAACCTTCTGTCCTCTTACATACTCCGACATACCTCGCTGAATTCCGCAGCCGACAACCTGATACGCTGTAATTCCGTTTACGCCGATATCCGTGAGAGCCTTTTTGACATCTACAAACATTTCTTCACGAACAACTGCCTCTATTTTTATAAGCTGAATATCGTTATTGTTTTCCATACTTTAAAACCTCCGTTAGTTGTCAAGACCGTTAAATGACGGATAAGCAGATTCACCGTGCTGTGAAACATCAAGTCCCATAAGCTCATCTCTGAGGTCAACCCTGATTTTGCCTGTAAGAAGTCTTGTGATGCCGTAGCAGATGAGTGTTCCGACAACCGCAATTACAATTGTGATGCCGATACCTGCCGCCTGAGCACCGAACTGTGCAAACTCACCATACACAAGACCGTTACCTGCACTGCTGTTGATTGTCGTGCATGAGAACACACCTGTGAGAAGTCCGCCCCAGATACCGCCTGTACCGTGACAGCTGAATGCGTCAAGCGCATCGTCAAAGCCGAATTTTTTCTTGCCGTATGAAATCATAATATAGCAAACGGGGCTTGTTGTCAATCCGATAATAACTGCCGCCCACATCGGAACAAAGCCGGCACCGGGCGTGATACCTACAAGACCTGCAACCATACCCGTGCTTGCACCGATAAGCGTAGGCTTTTTGTTCTTGATAATATCGCAGAGCATCCATGAGAGCATTGCGGCTGCGGCTGAAACACCCGTTGTCATAAATGCGTGAGCCGCAAGACCGTCGGCGGCAAGTGCAGAACCAGCATTAAAGCCAAACCAACCGAACATAAGGAGCGACGCACCGAGTACAACTGTCGGGATATTGTGAATTCTGTAAATTGAATGTTCATAATCGTGACGCTTGCCGAGGAGTATGCAAAGTACAAGTGCCGAAACACCCGAACTGATATGTACAACATCGCCGCCTGCAAAGTCGAGAGCACCGATACCGTCTGCACCTAAAAGTCCTCCCTGTCCCCACACCATGTGAGCGAGCGGATAATAAACGATAAGCGACCAGAAAATTGTGAAAACAAAAATTGACTTAAACTTCATTCTGCCTGCAACCGCACCCGTGATAAGAGCAGGGGTGATTACGGCAAACATCATCTGGAACGCAGAGAATACCATATTCGGAATGGATGCGTCATCCGTGTAGCCCTCCGTGAGTGAAACACCCTCAAGACCGAGCCAACGGAAATCACCGATAAAAGCATTTCCCGAGGGAGCGAACGAAAGCGAATAACCGAAAAGCACCCACATAACAATTCCGACACCGATAATAAAAATTGATGTCATCATTGTATTTACAACATTTTTCTTTCGTACAAGACCGCCGTAGAACATTGCAAGACCCGGAGTCATTACAAATACGAAAGCCGCACAAAGCAGCACAAAGCCTATATTTCCTGAATCCATTTTTAACCTCCACATAAACCGTTTTTGCCGAAGCAAAAAAATAAAGCTCACAATGTTTTTATCCGATTTTGCAAGTTTTAAAAAATTTGTTGCAAAATCAGAAGAAACCAAAGTGAACTTCCTTGTCCTTTTTATATTCAGTTTTCCGAAAACTTCGTAAGACCTTTGCCTTACTGTCTTGAATTATAAAGCCTAATTAACCGATTGTCAATACTTTTTTGAATATTTTTTAAAGTTTTTTGCTGTTTTTTAAGTTACAGTTTACAATAACAGGTCAAAAATCTAAGCTACGGCACAAATTTAATTTTTGCAAGTTTATTTAATTTTCTTGCAAATTATTTTTTTGATTACAGCATATTCTTTGTAGCGTTTGTAGCGGCGAACCTCGTTCGCCACTACATTAAATTGTGCAAACAGCTACTATACTACGCTCGGGCATAATATGTTTTTTTATATTGCAAACCATCTTCCCGACCGCAATTTTCCATTTTCCATTTTCAATTTTCAATTTTTCATTTAATGAACCTATCTACACGAATCAGGTACGGCGGCTCGCCGTACTGGAGGATAATATCGTCCCTACAAAATAAAAACTACGGTCAACATAGTCCTGTCAACCGTAGTTAAAATCAAGATATTTTATTTTGCAAAATCGGACGCTCTGCTTTCACGGATAATATTAACCTTAATCTGTCCGGGATATTCAAGCTCTTCTTCGATTTTCTTACAGATATCTCTTGCAAGCGGAATCATACGCTCATCATTGACAATTTCAGGCTTAACCATAACTCTAACCTCACGACCTGCCTGAATTGCAAAGGTACGCTCAACACCGTCAAAAGAAGACGCAACCTCTTCAAGCTTCTGGAGTCGCTTAATGTAGTTTTCAACATTTTCTCTTCTTGCACCCGGTCTTGCGGCTGAAATAGCATCTGCCGCCTGTACAAGACAGGCAACAATTGTTCTCGCCTCAACATCACCGTGGTGAGCGTGAATAGCGTGAATAACAGCGTCGCTTTCCTTATACTTTTTGGCAAGATCGACACCAATCTGAATATGTGTTCCCTCAACCTCATGGTCAATGGATTTACCGATATCGTGCAAAAGACCCGCACGCTTAGCAATTGTAGGATCAAGGCCAAGCTCGCTCGCCATCATACCTGCAATGTATGAAACTTCAAGAGAGTGATCAAGTACATTCTGACCGTAGCTTGTACGGTAACGAAGTCTGCCGAGAAGCTTGACAAGCTCCGGATGAATGTTATGAACACCTGCGTCAAGCACGGCTCTCTCACCTGTACGCTTGATTTCGGATTCAACCTCTCTTCTTGCCTTTTCAACCATCTCCTCAATTCTTGCGGGATGGATTCTGCCGTCTGCAATAAGCTTTTCAAGTGCAATTCTTGCAATTTCTCTTCTTACAGGCTCAAAGCATGAGAGCGTGATAGCCTCCGGCGTATCATCAATAATAAGATCAACACCCGTAAGAGTTTCGATAGCTCTGATGTTACGGCCTTCCCTACCGATGATTCTGCCCTTCATCTCGTCATTTGGCAGAGGAACAACCGAAATTGTTGCCTCTGAAACCTGCTCAGCTGCAAGTCGCTGAATTGCAAGCGAAATAATGTTTCTTGCCTTGTCGTCTGCTTCCTCTTTGAGCTGTTCGGTGTATTCCATAATCTTAACCGACTTCTCGTGAGCAAGCTCATTTTCAAGCTGTGAAAGCAAATAGCTTTTAGCTTGTTCTGCCGTGTAGCCCGAAATTTTTTCAAGCATTTCAAACTGGCTCTTTTTCAGAGTTTCAACTTCTTCGAGTTTTGCATCTGCATCACGAAGCTTTTTGTTGACCTTTTCTTCCTTGCGTTCCATATTGTCAAGCTTTTTGTCAAGAGTTTCTTCCTTTTGCTGGATTCTTCTCTCCTGACGCTGAACTTCCTTGCGTCGATCGGAAATTTCTTTCTCGCTCTCGTTTCTGAAACGATGAACCTCGTCTTTACCCTCAAGGACTACTTCTTTTTTCCTTGCTTCGGCTGTTTTGATTGCATCAGCCACAATCTTCTTTGCCTCCTCCTCAGCACTTCCGATTTCTTTCTCGGCTGTGTTTTTGCGGATGGCAATTCCAAGGAAAATACCTGCACCTGCGCCGATAACAACTGCGGCGACAATGCAGATAATACTTATCCACAATGGCAATCTGGACACCTCCTTAGTTTGATTTTTTAATATTTCACAGTTCCCAATCAATTAGACTTTAAAGGTGCCGTTAAAAAGATATTCAATTTTCATTTTTACTTTGTAAATATTTTTAATACATTATATATACATACGCAACCGCAAAACACCATACAGATTGCACAGAGCGTTTCAAAAGGCGAAACGCCATAAAAATTATAAAAAATATCTATATATAACGGCTCTTTTAAAGAGTCTGATTAAAAAAGTCGAAAGTCGCAAAAGTCAAAAACTGTACTTTTGCCAAAATCCGCATCAGCGGACGATATAATTTTATAATAAAATAACCAAATTGTCAAGAATAAGCACGGGAATTTTGCAGATAATTATTACGGAAATAAAAAAGATTACAGCTTTTTGACGGTTACAGCTTAAATTTGCCTTAAAAAAACAAAATGTGACCGTGTTTTTTACCGTATTTGTAAAAAAGTCAAAAATTTTTCGTTAAATTTTTGTCAAGCTATTGAAGAAATGAAAAAAATGTAATATAATAGAAGCACCTTAGAATTTTAGGAGGAATTTTTTTATGTCAGTAAAAGTTGCAATTAACGGTTTCGGCCGTATCGGTCGTCTTGCTTTCAGACAGATGTTCGGTGCTGAGGGTTACGAAGTAGTAGCTATCAACGATCTTACAGATCCTGCTATGCTCGCAAACCTTCTCAAGTACGATACAGCACAGGGCGGCTACTGCGGTAAGATCGGTGAAAACCTTCACACTGTAGAAGCAGGCGAAGGCTCAATCATCGTTGACGGCAAAGAGATCACAATCTACGCTAAGCCAAACGCTGCTGAGCTTCCTTGGGGCGAACTCGGTGTTGATGTAGTTCTCGAGTGCACAGGTTTCTATACATCAAAGGCAAAGAGCCAGGCTCACATTGATGCCGGCGCTAAGAAGGTTGTTATTTCTGCTCCTGCAGGCAACGACCTCAAGACAATCGTTTACAGCGTAAACGAAAAGACTCTTACAGCTGACGATACAATCATTTCAGCTGCTTCATGTACAACAAACTGCCTCGCTCCTATGGCTGACACACTTAACAAGTATGCAGAAATCCAGAGCGGTATCATGTCAACAATCCACGCTTACACAGGCGATCAGATGATTCTTGACGGTCCTCACAGAAAGGGCGACAAGAGAAGAGCAAGAGCAGGTGCTGCTAACATCGTTCCTAACTCAACAGGTGCTGCAAAGGCTATCGGTCTTGTAATTCCTGAGCTCAACGGTAAGCTCATCGGTTCTGCACAGCGTGTTCCTGTTCCGACAGGTTCAACAACAATTCTTACAGCTGTTGTTAAGGGTTCTGATGTAACAGTTGAAGGTATCAACGCTGCTATGAAGGCTGCTGCTTCTGAGTCATTCGGTTACAACGAAGATCCGATCGTTTCTTCAGATGTAATCGGTATGAGATTCGGTTCACTCTTCGATTCTACACAGACAATGGTATCAAAGATTGCTGATGATCTTTATGAGGTTCAGGTTGTTTCTTGGTATGACAACGAGAACTCATACACAAGCCAGATGGTAAGAACAATTAAGTATTTCGCTGAGCTTGGCTAATCTGAATTTACAGATTATTCTTTGGGCTGTCCTTTTTGGACAGCCCTTTTTGTTTTCCTTTTCGGAAGATATTTATCCTTATTTTTCTTTATTCGTAAAATTATGCTTTAAAATGTAACATTTAGTCGCAGTTTATAAAATATACACGAAAAATTAGTTTTAAATTTTTTGAATTTGCTTGAAATTGACATATAATTTTGGTATTATATAAGTGTAAGCAAACAATCAACAATCAACAGATATTAAACAAGGAGCAATTCTTATGAATTACAGCTTTAACGAGGCAAGACCGGCTCTTGAAGTTTTTCACACCGGCGATTCAGTGCGTGCATATGATTTTTTGGGCGCACACCTCGTGAACCGTAACGACAAAAACGGAGTGGTGTTCCGTGTGTGGGCACCAACCGCAAGGAGCGTTTCGGTTGCAGGCGATTTTAATAATTGGAACAACGAGGCAAACTATATGTATAACATCGGTTACGGTGTGTGGGAAGTGTTTGTCGAGGGTGTAAAAGAGTTTTGTACATACAAATACTGCATTGAAAGCGAATACGGCGACAGGCTTATGAAAGCTGATCCGTATGCTTTTCATGCTCAAACCCGCCCCGGTCAGGCCTCTGTTGTATATGATATAGAAAGCTATTCGTGGAATGACAGCGAATGGTTTAATAAACGCAAAGAAAACAACATTTCATCGTCACCGATGAATATTTATGAAATACATGCAGGCTCATGGAGAAAATATCCTGACGGCAACTTTTTTAACTATCAAAAGCTTGCCGATGAGCTTATCCCCTACCTAAAGGAGATGCACTACACCCATGTTCAGCTTATGCCGATTATGGAGTATCCCTATGACGGCAGCTGGGGTTTTCAGACAACCGGCTACTATGCCCCGACTTCACGCTATGGAACACCGTCTGATTTTATGGCTTTTGTTGACAAGCTTCACGGTGAAGGCATTGGTGTGATTCTTGACTGGGTTCCGTCAAATTTTCCGACGGACGATTTCGGACTTGCAAGGTTTGACGGTTCACCTCTTTATGAAAGCAACGATCCAAAAACAAGCAAGCGTGACTCATGGGGAACCTGCCTTTTCAACTACGCAAGATTCGAGGTTACAAGTTTTCTTGTTTCATGCGCAATGTTCTGGCTCGATAAATATCATATTGACGGCTTGAGAATCGGCGCACTCTCCTCTATGCTCTACCTCGATTACGGTAAAAGCGAGGGCGAATGGGAACCGAACAAATTCGGCGGAAAAGAAAATCTCGATGCTGTTGATTTTGTAAAAAGACTCAACACGGCTGTTCATATGTACCACCCTGATGTTATGATGTTTGCCGAGGAAAACACATCGTGGCCAAAGCTTACTCATAAAATAGAGGACGGCGGTCTTGGTTTCGACTTCAAGTGGAACATGGGCTGGATGAACGATATGCTGCACTATATGTCACTCAATTCGATGTGGCGGCCGTTCAATCATGACAGTCTTACTTTCAGCTTTTATTATGCTTTTTCAGAAAAGTTTCTTCTGCCGATTTCACACGACGAGGTTTCTCACGGCAAAGGCTCACTCATAAAGCAGATGCCCGGAAAGTATGACGAGCAGTTTGCAGGCGTGAGAGCATTCATAACATATATGTACGCTCATCCGGGCAAGAAACTCGTGTTCATGGGAACTGAAATCGGACAGTTTGACGAGTGGAATCACGAAGAGGCAATTCAATGGGATTTGCTTGAATTTGAAAAGCATAAAAAGCTCAGAACATTTTTTAAGGAGCTCAACAAATTTTATCTTGACTGCAAGCCGCTCTACGAGCTTGACACGGTCTGGAAAGGCTTTGACTGGATTCACCATGACGATTACACAAACAGTGTTATTGCATTCAAGCGCACCGACAAAAACGGTGATGAAATTGTTTCGGTATGTAATTTTCAGCCCATCAGGCGTGACGAATACTGCATCGGTGTTCCTAAATACGGTCTTTATGACGAGGTTTTCAACTCTGATGAAGAGCGTTTCGGCGGAAGCGGTGTTGTAAACGGTAATAATATCAAAACCGAGGTAATGAAAATTCACGGTTTTGATCAGGGACTTTCACTCACTCTCCCCCCTCTCAGCGTAATCTATCTGAGGTGTGCAAAAGAACTTGAACCCGATGAAGCTCAGAAAGAAAATTGATATTTTCAGTCACAAGACTGTAATTAATAAGTTTAATAAAGATAATAAAATAAATATCGGAGGTATTTTAAGATGTTTCCAAAAAAGGAAGTAGTGGCTATGCTGCTTGCCGGCGGTCAAGGCTCTCGTCTTGGCGTGCTTACCAAAAAGCTTGCAAAGCCTGCCGTACCGTTTGGCGGCAAATATCGTATTATTGATTTCCCGTTATCTAACTGTGTAAATTCAGGCATTGACGCTGTAGGTATTCTCACACAGTACCAGCCTCTTGTTCTTAACGAATACATAGGAAACGGACAGCCGTGGGATCTTGACAGTATGCACTCGGGTGTAAACTGTCTCAGCCCTTATCAGGCTGTTGACGGTGCAGACTGGTATTCGGGAACAGCCAATGCAATTTATCAGAATATCAACTACATTGAGCGTTATAATCCTGAATATGTTGTCATCCTTTCGGGCGACCATATCTACAAAATGGACTACAACAAGATGCTTGAATATCATAAGGAAAAGAATGCCGCTTGTACAATTGCGGTAATTGATGTTTCGCTTGAAGAAGCCTCAAGATTCGGTATTCTCAACACAAATGAGGACGGCTCAATCTACGAATTTGAAGAAAAGCCTGCTCATCCAAAAAGCACTAACGCTTCAATGGGCATCTATATTTTCAGCTGGAAGGAACTTAAAAAGTATCTTACAGAGGATGAATTCAAAGAAGGTTCAAGCCACGATTTCGGTAAGGATGTCCTCCCTGCCATGCTTGACGCAGGTGAGCGTATGTTTGCATATCCTTTTGAAGGCTATTGGAAGGATGTGGGAACAATCGACAGCCTTTGGGAGGCTAATATGGATCTTCTCGATCCAAAGGTTACTTTAGACCTCAAGGATATCTACTCAAGAAATCCGATGATGCCTCCGCACTATGTTTCAAACGAGGCATCAATCCAAAATTCACTCGTTGCCGACGGATGCAATGTTTACGGCAACCTTGAGTTCTCAATTCTCTTTGCAGGTGTTACAATCGGTAAAAATGCTACGATTAATTCTTCAATCATCATGCCCGGTGCGGTAATTGAGGACGGTGCCGAGGTTCAGTTTGCTATCATTGCCGAAAACACCGTTGTAGGCAAGAATGCAAAAGTCGGACAAAACCCCGAAGAAACGGAAAATCTTGACGACTGGGGAATTACTGTTGTCGGTGCAAATACCGTTATCAAAGAAAACACAGTTATCAAAGCAAAAACCATGATAGACAGCGACACGGAGGTGGACGGCAATGAGAAGTAATAATGTACTCGGTTTCATCTTTGCGGCAACACTTGACGACAAAATCCCCGAGCTTGCATCTTCAAGAACAACTGCAAGCGTTCCGATCGGCGGAAAATACAGAATTATCGACTTTGACCTTTCAAATATGTCAAACTCAGGTATCAGCAATGTAGGCATAGTTGCAAAAAGCAACTTTCAGTCACTTATGGATCATGTGGGTTCGGGCAGTGCATATGACCTTTCAAAGAGAAGGAGCAATCTTTCAATTCTCCCACCATATGACGGCAAGGCTTTTTCAAGCTTTGTTGAAACAATCTACAATATGCACGGCTACATTGAGCATTGCCGTGAGGAGTATGTGCTTATTTCACAGGGCAATGTAATTACTAACATTGATTACACAGATGTTTTTGACTTCCACTCAAAGAAGAAGGCAGACATTACACTTATATATAAGAATCATGCAATTCCGCAGGGCTATGACAGACCGATTACCCTTGATGTAGATAATGACGGCAAGGTAAATCAGATTTTTGTAAAGCCCGGTGTTGTTGACAAAGAGGTATTCAACCACGCATACGGCTCTATTCTCATCAAGAAAGACCTTCTTATGAGTGAAATCCGAAACGCCATCAGCGTTAATCAGCTTGATGTAAGGCGACTTATTCAGAGCAGTCTGGGCAAATACAGTATTTATGCTTATGAAAATAAGGGTTACTGTGCGGCAATCAGCTCAATCAACGATTACTTTGAGTTCAATATGGATCTTATGAAAAAAGAAGTAAGGGATGAGCTTTTCAATCCGCAAAGACCTATCTATACAAAGGTAAGAGATGACGCTCCGTCACGCTACGGACTTACAAGCAATGTGAAAAATTCAATCATTGCACAGGGTTGTGTTATCAACGGTGAGGTTGAGAACTGCGTTATTTCAAAGGGCGTTTATGTCGGCGAAGGCGCAAAGCTTTCTAACTGTATTGTAATGCAGGACACAAAAATAGGTTGCAATACCAACCTCAACTATGTTATCATAGATAAGGATGTTACCATCAAGGATGGTCGCTCACTTATGGGATATGATTCGTACCCCATTTATATTGCTAAAAAATCTGTTGTATAAAGTTGTTTAAACAGGAGGTAATCTTACAATGAGAATTTTATACTGTGCTTCAGAGGCTAATCCTTTCTGCGGCAGTGGCGGACTTGCTGATGTAGCAGGAAGTCTTCCACACACACTTTGCAGAAAAGGTCAGGATTGCAGAATTGTTGTTCCGCTTTACGGCACAATTCCGCAGGAACTTAAAAACTCCATGAACTTCATCACAAACTTTACCGTGCCGGTTGCATGGCGTCATCAGTATTGCGGCTTATTCTGGGCAAGATGGAATGACTGTACATACTATTTTATTGATAACGAATATTATTTCAAGAGAGGCACTCTCTACGGTCATTATGACGATGCTGAAAGATTTGCGTTCTTCTCCCGTGCAATCCTTGAAATGCTTCCTTACATTGATTTCCATCCCGATATCATTCATTGTAATGACTGGCAGACGGCTCTTGTTCCTGTTTACTACTATCTGTTCTATTCACACAGACCATGGTACTATAACATTAAGAGTCTGTTCACTATTCACAACATCCAGTATCAGGGTGAATACGGCTGGGAAGTTAACACAGAGTGCGTCGGCATTCCTGCATCCGAAACAAAGATTCTTGAAATGAACGGCAAACTCAATATGATGAAGGGTGCTATCGAAACAGCTACCCGTGTTTCAACGGTTTCTCCAAGCTATGCGGCTGAAATTAAAGACCCGTGGTTCAGTTGGGGACTTCATGACGAACTCAATCTTCGTCACTACAAGCTTTGCGGTATCAAGAACGGTATTGACACAGAAAGCTATAATCCCGAAACAGACTATCAGCTTTATCGCAACTATTCAAAGGACGATATGAGCGGCAAGGGCGAATGTAAGCGTGCTTTGCAGGAGCGTTTGTGTCTTGAACAGCGCTGGGATGTTCCGCTGGTCGGTATGGTAACAAGACTTGTTGCACACAAGGGACTTGACCTTGTAAGAATGGGCCTTGAGGAGCTTATGAATACAGAAAATATGCAGTTTGTAATTCTCGGTTCAGGTGACAAGGAGTACGAGGACTACTTCAACTATATGCAGGCGAAGTATCCGGGCAGACTTTGCTTCTGTCACGGCTTTGTTCCCGAACTTGCAAGAAAGATTTACTCAGGCGCAGATATTTTCCTTATGCCGTCTGCTCAGGAGCCTTGCGGTCTTGCACAGATGATTGCACTCCGTTACGGTACAATTCCTGTTGTTCGTGAGGTTGGCGGTCTTAAAGACTCTGTTTTCGACAGTGCCGACAACTACGGTAATGGATTTACATTCAAAAACTATGAATGTGCAGATATGCAGCTTGCCGTAAGACGAGCATTGTGGGGCATTCAGGACGACCAGGGTTGGCATCAGCTTATGTGGCGTGCTATGATGAGCGACAACAGTTGGGAGCGTTCGGCTCAGGACTACATCAATCTCTACAACGATACCCTCAAGTGGGCTTAATCGTGCAGTCAAATTTTATAAAAAAATTCAGTCGGAAAGCAGATTTCAAATTTGCTTTCCGACTTTTATTTTATTTGTAGAGGCGAACACGGTTCGCCTCTACAGTTTAACAATGCATTGTTGTATTTATAAAGCAAGTTGAATTACAAATATTGTACCGTTACTATCCGCCGCTACACAAACAAAAAAGGTTGGAAACTACTGCGGGGAGCAGTCGATTTCCAACCTTAAAGTTTTGCATTAGTTTTTCATCAGGTTCTCTTTATTGCGTGCGGAACACGAATTTTACCTGCAAGCTTACCAAGAGCAAACACAAGAATAATCTCAGGAATGCACTTAACGGCAACACTGATGAATCTTGCTGTAAGATAAACTGTGTACGGTGTTGAACCGCCGCCGTAGAGTGTGTAAAGCCAGAAAGCCGTAAGGAATGTTTCAACGCAGAGCATATTTGTAAACCATGCAAGAACAACTCTGAGCGGAGTTACATTGTTCTTATAAAGAAACATACCGTAGATAAAACCTGTAATAAAGCCATTGATTGTAAAGCCGGGGAAATATGCGCCTGTCGGAGCAATGATAAATGAAAGAATATCTCCCAAAGCGCCGACAATTGCGGCAGGAATCGGTCCGAACATTACACCTGTTACGGCAATGGGAAGGAACGCTGCACTGAGCTTTACATTGTTTCCGAAAAACGGAAGTGTGCTGTTTGCAAAAAATCCAAGAACAATACGGAGTGCAAGCAGCATTGCAATTGCCGCAAGAGCGTAGATGCTCTTCATTTCAAGCAAAGAGCTTTGAATTTTTTTGAGTTGTGACATATTTTTTACCTCCTGAATCTCTGTTGTTGCTTCAGGAAGAAAAAAGCGGACAGATTGCTCTGCCCGCTGAATTATATGTCCCAAAGTAACAGCGGGATGCGAAATCTGTACCGCAGGATAAACCTTTCGTTCTTGCGGCAACTCCCCGTCCGCAAAACACTTCACGCACAAATTTCTACTCTGTGATAGATGCCTTTCGACACCGTATGCTATTATACGCCTGAATTTGCTGTTTGTCAACCAAAATTAATTTTGAGTTTACTGAACCGTTGCTTTTTTCTTCTTTGTAAGAAGGGCATCGAGGCTGTTGATAAGTCTTGAAAGCGGCTTGTAGATTATGAAAACAACTACCGAAATGATGAGTCCCTTAATGATGTTGAATGGACCTACGCAGTACAGGCAGAATGTAAATGTGCCGTCAATTGCAGGGAAAATCGCCTGTCCCATTTTGATAATTTCTGTAAGCGGCATAAATGACGAATAGAGCGGAACAAGCACAAATGTGTTGAGAACCACACCGATTGCCGCCATTGCAACCGTACCCGTAAGCATTCCGACAATCGCACCGACTCTTGTTTTTTTGTACTTGTAGATGAAGCCTGCCGGCAGGATAAACGAACAGCCGATGAGGAAGTTTGCAAGCTCCCCTACTCCGCCTGTGCTTGTGCCTTTGATAAGAAACTTAACGAGAATTTTTACAAATTCAATTACTGCACCGGCAATCGGGCCCATGCTGAATGTTCCGACAAGAACGGGAACTTCGGAAAAATCGAACTCATAGAATGAAGGTGCGATGAATCCGAGAGGAAATTCAAAGAACATAAGAACTGCCGAAAGTGCCGCAAGCATTGCGGTTACGGCAAGCTTTGTTGTCTTTGCCGTGTTGTCTGAATTGATTGTTTTTGCTTTTGATTTTGTCATTACGACCACTCCTGAAAAATTATTTCGAGTTGTCGGGAAAAAGAAAAATCCCGCTACAAATGTAACGGGATTGCGTACCAAAATAAAACAGACGAACCGCCTGTTCTGCCGCATCTTCTCGTATCCGGACTATAACCGTCGGTGTCTGAATTTCACAGACTCGGCAGGCTTTCACCTGTTCGTGGACTTTAACCACCGGTGGAGAATTTCACTCCGCCCCGAAGACAACTGTTGATTATATTATATGCCGATTTTCGGATTTGTCAATATCTCTTCAGTGTTTTGAGATATTTTTTCGTTTCATCGTCAATTCTGAAACTTTCAACGCATTTCCGAATCATTTTATTAAAGGTTGCATTATCAAGCGAATTTGACTTTATGTACCGCATAGTCTGTTCTCTGCACTTTGCAAGTGCTGTTGCAATAAGCCATGCCCTTGCCATACTCACATAATAATGCGGATTTTTCGCATTGTCGCAACATTCAAGCACCGTGTCTATGTACTCATCTTCAAGATAATAGTCAAGCATCAGCACAAGACCTGCACGAATTATCCACGGATTGTCGCTTTTGGTGTATTCACAAACATGAGGAAAAAATTCTGATTTGTACTTTTTGGTTTCTTTGAGATTTGCACAAAAGCCGTCGCAAACCGCCCAGCTGTCTATACGCTGTACAAAATCATCGCTGTACATCAAAAATTCTTTATAGCTTTCGGTTTTGAGCAAACCGATTACAATACCTCGCATTGTTTTTTCTTCATAAGAATTATCAGTTGTCTGCTCTAAAAAACTGCGCCCGTTGCCCTTAGAAATTTCCTTGCCGAGCTTTCGCATAACAGGCATTCTTACTCCGATAAAAAAGCCCTTGTCATTGTCGGGAATCAATGAGGAATGAAAGCTTCTGTACTTTTCATCGGCATATGAACGAAGTTCCTCTACAAAATCATCATAGTCATTTTTAGTCCAATTATCTATTATAAGCTCCATAATGCACCGCTATTTTTGCTTATTCTTTCTTTTGCTGTCATAAATTTCACACGGTGAGTTCAGGTCAAGATATGCAATATCGTGGTGTGGCACTCTGTCCTCAACCGGCGGAAGCTGCATATAATCACCGAAAACCATTCTGAGATACTCGTCATAGCCCGACATACACGGCATTTTTATGCCCTCAAATGTGACATAATCAACACCCGAATAAATGTGTTTGGGATACTCAATTTTCATCCAATGAGGGCCTGAACAAAGCTCCGTTACACACTTGTTTTTATCAAGCCTGTACTTAACCATATGCTTTTCGGCAGTTCTCCAAATCTTTTCACGGAGCTTTTTTCCTCTGAAAATTGAAAGCAAAGCCTTACTGCCTGCCCCCACAATTCCGCCGTGCTTTTCGGGAACAACCTGAGCCAAAAACAGCGAATAAAGCATTGTCCACACATACTGCATTTTGCGTGCAAAACGGCTGTCGGGACAAACATCAAGCGGAAAGACATCAAGCACAAGTCCGTGCGGAATATCGACCTCGGTCTGATTTGTCTTGACCATAGTGTAATTTGTGTCGGTTACGGTCATAAAAATATTGCCCGTGAACATATCGCTGTCAGTCTTGAGAAGTCGAAATCTTCCGTCTGCGCCCTGTTCATGCCAAAGCTTGTACAGCTTTTCGTAGTCCTCTCGTGGCAGCATAACATCAACATCATCATCCCACGGAACGAATCCGCCGTTTCTGAGCGCACCGATTAACGCACCGCCGATGAGATAGAATGTGAGATTGTTCTTTTCGCAAAAGTCCCTGAAATACACGAGCATATCAAGCTGTTTAAGCTGTAACTCACGCAAAAGTTCGGGGGTAAGTTCTACTTTTTCAGTCATAAGTATCTCCGTAAATATCAAATACGGGCGGAGATTATCCGCCCAAAAAATTATTTGTATGAATGACCGGGAAGTGTGTTTTCCCTGATTTTTCTTTTTACCTTTTCAATGTGTTCTTTCGCACCGCTGTTTTTGATTTTCTTCCGCCATGACGGAATCTGAATCAAACCAACAATCGTACCTATTCCGTAGGCAACATGGAGCAACGGGAAAATAAACGGCAAAAACACAAACTGAGGCTGAACATTTTTCATTGTGCAACATCCGACAGCGTTTACGATATCAAACATTCCGTAGATTATCAAAAGAATATACAAAAAAAGCGGAAGTCCGAGAAACGCAAGCACGGAACAGCCGAGAAGTGCCATTACAAAAAGAAACGGTGCAAAGTGAAAGTATGAAAGACAACCGGGACATTCCGAGAGTGTAAGTCCTATCCACCGTCCGTTTGAATACTTCTGCCTTATCATTCCGTGAAGGTCATTTCGTGAATGCTGATACGAAATAATATCGGGGCAACAGCACATCTTGTAGCCCGCCATTCTAATGCGGTAGTGAAATTCATTATCCTCGGTTCTGCCGAGATTTTCGTTAAATCCGCCGACTTTGGCAATAACCTCTCTGCGGTAAGCCGCATGAAAAAGGCTGTCAAGATATTCCTTTTGCGCAAGCGGCCGTCTGTACGAAGCAACCGAACTGCCGAACAGAGAATCCTCAGCCGCAAGCAAGGTAAGCTTCCAGCTTGAAACATTTGAAGTGATATTCGGTCTGCCGCCGCCTACAACATTTTCACCCTGCTTTATGTTATAAACATTTCGTGAAACAAAGTTTCTCGGAATTCTTGCGTGAGCGTCAACTCTTATGATAACATCGCCCTTTGCGGTCATCAGAGCGGCATTCCATGAGGTTGCCTGATTACGCTTTACGCATTGAACAACGGACACATTCCAAAAGCCGTAGTCGGTATCACGGAATTTTTCCATTTTCTCTTTAGTATCATCGGTTGACATACTGTCAACAAACACCACCTCAATTTTATCATGCGGATAGTCCTGAAGTGCAATATCCCTGAAAAGTCCGCTCAAAGCATTCGATTCGTTATAGGCTATCATACAAAGTGAAACTAACATATAATATCTCTGCTCCCTTCAAGCTCGAACAACCATTTTGCAGACATTGCAGAGGTTGTCAGAAAATAAGGTACGGCATAAAATGCCGGAACAACAAAAAAGCACAAAGCCGCCCAGCCGATAAAACCGATAAACAGCTTTATTGTGGGGATGAAGTTCTTTATTGAAAAAGCCATCATTCTCGGAAGATAAATTCCGAGCGGCAGATGTTCGTTAAAACCGTAAGCCAAAAATGTATAATGAACAAAAATAATGTAACACACCACAACAACCGCAGTGCTGACGATAAACGCCAAAACAAGCAATACAGCCACAACCACCGTGAGTGAGGGTGAATTGTCAATTATTTTATCCGAAACCGCACTAAGATAATTGAACACATTGAGCAGACCGCTTATGATAAAAAACAAACCGACTGAAATTACATCAAGAATAACAGACTTAAAAAATAATTTCGGCTTTTTATAATAGTAAAAAACATCAAGAGGACTGCACTCTCTGCCCCTGACTATATTACACACACTTCTGTAAACTCCGTTTATGAGTGGCAGACACACAACAACAAAAGCAAAAAATATAAGCCCGAAAATCATTGTAAGCATCTGCTGAGTCTGATTCGGATTTTTTACATCATAAAGTCCTGCCACAGACATTGCAAGGCTGAACGCAAACAGCCCTGTCAAAAATGCAAGCACAGCGACCATTATCTCTGAGATAATTACCGACCGGTTCCCCTCAAGAACCTTTTTTGCCTGTTTTCTAACAGTTTTTTCCGTATTCATCAGCATTCCCTTTTCATCTGAATTTGTTCATAACGAAACGCATTATTCTCCGTCAGTAAACATTCTGTACATTGCCTCAAGGCAAATCTGAGCGTGTTTAAAGAAATTCTCCTTATCCATACTTTCGTCTGCATTGTGCATACGAACATCGTCATTTTTGAATGCAGGACCGAATGCAACACCGTGACCTCCGAGCATTCTTGCGTATGTTCCGCCGCCTGTTGAATAAAGCTCAGCCTTTTCACCTGTTACGCTTTCATAAGCGTCAGAGAGAAGCTTTACAAGCTTGCTGTCCTTATCGGCATAAAGCGGTTCTTCGTGATTGAGAACAGTAACCTTGAGGTCGCTGATTTTTGCAACCTTTTTGAACTGTTTGAGAACTCTGTTTCCGCTCACGGTAACGGGATAACGGATATCAAACACAGCCTTTGCGGTCTGTCCCTCAATATTCACGCTGCTGAGGTTTACGGTGAGCGAGCCCGAAATAGCGTCGCTCATTTTAAGACCGAGTGATCTGCCGTTTGTTTCCTTGTTAATTGCGTAGTCAATAAATGAACAGATTGAACCTGTTTCCTTTGTTGTGTAAACATTTGAGATAAGGTCAACAAGTGCCGCTGCGGCATTGTAGCCCTTGTCCGGTTCACACGCATGAGCCGCTTTGCCACGGCTGATTATCATAAGACCGTCAATAGTGTAATTAAATTCAAAATCACCGTCACTTGCGTCTGCAAGGCGCATGAGAGTCTGCTCGTCATAGTCTGATGAATCAAGCATTACATACGCTCTGTCGGGAACTGCATTAACTGCTCTGCCTGCATGGAACTGGCTGAGTGTTGTTGCATTATTTAAAAGTGTGCTGACTTCAAGCTGAAGAATACCCTTTTCGGCAAAGCAGATGCCGTAGTCGCTGTCGGGAGTGAACGCCATGTCGGGAAGTGGATTTTTCTTGAAATAATTTTCCATATCCTCCATACCCGTTTCTTCACCCGTGCCGTAAATAGCACGCAGAGTGTTCACGCCCTTTACACCGCTGTCCTTGATTGCTTTCAAACAATAGAGAGTAACAAGAGCCGCACCCTTGTCGTCTGCAATTCCTCTGCCGTAAAGTCTGCCGTCTTTTTCGGTAAGCGCATACGGCGGAACGCTCCAGCTGTTTCCCGCAGGAACAACATCAAGATGAGTAAGCACACCGCAAAGCTTTCCGCTGTCTCCAAGGGTTATATGACCGCTCTTGTCGGTTGTTCTCTCCCCTGTCAGTCCAAAATCTTCTGCTCTTTTAAGAATAAAATTCAAGGCATTATCGCACTCGTCATTCTTTTCACCGTCAACCGATTCAAAAGAAAGAAGTGTGTTAAGATCCTTTAAAAGTTCGTCTTTGAAGTCAAGTATTTTGTTTCCAAACATAATAAATACCTCCGTACTTAAATGCTGATTATATCTTTATCAGTTTTATTTTTCTTTTTTAACTGTTTTAACGGTCACAATAACCGCACAGTAGATTAAAAATGCTCCGAATGCGCAAAGACTGATTTTGACACCTGTTGAAAATCCGGGTGTTTCGTAGGTGAACACAATGTCACACTTTTCGCCCTTTGGAATCTTAACAGCCATAAAGCCGTAGTCAACCTTTTCAACATCTGCCGCCTTGCCGTTTACAGTTGCGGTAAAACCATCGCTGCAAGGAACGCTGAAAAACAACAGGTTATCGTCACCCTTTTTATTATTGTAAACAGCCTTAAAGCCGTTATCTGTATATTCAAATGAAGTACAACTGTTCAAGGCTCTGAGATTACAAACCTTTTTGTAATCTGAATTACTGTAATCAAACTTTTCCGTAATGCTGTCGTAATCCTCCGGATGTTTGCCGTACAAAAGCTTGTACTTTTCATCGCTGTAGCCCGTAATATCGGAATACTTCTTCATAAGGTCACGGGGAAGAACCATTGCGTAGAGCAAAGCCTCGGACTTGTGTGCGTTCGTCACAAGGTCAAATTCTTCTTCGGCAATGAACTTATCAAAGGTGTATCCCATAGGAATGTAGTATTCGTTGCGGTAAATATCAAAACGGTTCTGCGTTCTGAGATATTTCCAACCCGGCATTCTTGTGTTGCCGTTTTCGTCAACGAATGAATTCAGACTTCCCGATTTTCCGTCGCCACGGTAATCAAAAAGATACTTACAGCTCAGAAACGGGCGAAGTCCGTATACATCAAGGTCAGGTCTTGACGCAACATCCCTTGTAATTCCGAGTGCATCGTAAAACTGCATTATAGATGTTGAAACAGAACTCTGAAAGCAGTTAATGCTCTGAATCTGCCAGAACATTGCCGTGTTGTCAACACATTCGTAAAAATCACTGCGAACATTGTCAATATCGGCAATTGTGATGCCGTCACGCCTGTTTATGATATCTTCTTTGATGGCATTTGTACTGCTGCTTGAGAAATAGCCTGTGGCGATTATAAAATATGAGGTGAAAAGCGAAACGCTCAGGATACCTACAGTCAGCATAACCGTAAATCTCTTTTTGTTTCGTCTGAATTTTTTGATGATGAGAACGAACGCAAGCAGACTTAACAAAGCCATAAGAACATAGAGCCAATAGCGTTCAAATGTTGCCTGAGTGCCGATAACCGTATTTTGAATATCGCCGCTCTCCTCATCCGTATAGCTCACAGGCATAAGGCCTATCAGCAGAGTTGCACCTACCGTAATTCCTGCCGACCAACGAATCGCCCTGTTCCAATCGGTTTTTCTGTTTTCAAACGCCTTGATTGTTGCAAGAACAAGCATAAGCACGCCCATATAGAACCATCTTGCGTAGTAAATTGAGCTGTTCATAAGCTGGAACATACTGTTCAAAACAGGCACACACGCAAACACAGCAAGCACGGCAAGAAGCTTTTTGAGCCAGCTTTTTCGGCAAACCTGAAAATATGCGATAACTCCCGTCATTCCGACAAGCGGCAACCATGCCGCAACAGACGCCCATCTGCAATTTGAGCCGGGTGTGAACACAGGGAACGCAGGCATATCTGCGGGGAAAAACAGGCTTAAAATTATCAGCCAGTATTTTTGCGGTTGACTGTAGACAAGCGAATCCCAGCCGTTCGGAAGCTCGGCAAGCCTTGGGTTTCCCATTAATCCGAGCACTGACGGCAGCAGTATGAATGCCGTTGCAAGGAATCCTATGATAACCTCAAGCGCAAGCAAGAGAAAATTTTTAACTTTAAATTTGTAGGTTTTGGTAAGCGTAATCATAAGAAAATAGATGATTACGAACAGAACCTGTCCCACAAAGAAGTAGTAGTTCACAACACAAGCGGAGAATACCGCAAGTGTGAACACTATTCTTTTTCCGTCATAGATGAATGCGTCAAGTGCCGCAAGCAACAGCGGAAACATTATCATCGGTTCATGAAAGTGGAAAAAGAACACATTGTAGATTGAAAATCCCGAAAATGCATACAGCAATCCGCCTACAAGAGCGAAATTCCTGTCAGCCACATATCTTTTCAGATAGAGATATGCGGAAAGTGACGCACAGCCGAATTTTAAAATCAGCAACGGTCCGATAAGATACGGTACAGCCTCACTCGGGAACGGAATTGTCAGCCAAAAGAACGGACTGCCAAGAAGATAAAAGCTGAAGCTTGAGAGCATATCCGTTCCGAGGTCAACATTGTGCATCCAACCCGTATCACCGTTTCTTACGGCGTCATGCACAAGCTGATAAAACGGAATTTCCTGAACATTGAAATCACCGTAATAATAGAAAACACCGCCACCCATTATGATAAACGGTAGAAAAAGTGCTGTTGCAGTTATAATTGATATAAGAAACACACGCAACCCGAATAGTTTTTGTGTTGGATATTTTTGCAAAATTCTGCTCGGCATAAAACCCTCCACGGAGCAAAAAGTCTGAAAAAATCTTTTTTTCGATAATTTCTTTACTTTTAAATTATGAATAGTATAATCAGTAATATAAATGTCCTTCACCGTCATTTATTCAAAAGACACCTACATAGATTCAAATCGGAGCAACGCTCTGCTTTGCTTGCAGAGAACAGAGGACACTCGCATTTAGATTACATTATAACATAATGCGATACAAATTGCACTAATTTTTAGCAAAAAATCAGGAGAAACTACCTATGAATATTTCACATTTTTACGCAATGCTTTCAAGAATGAGGTACATCAACCGTTGGGGACTTATGAACAACACACGCTGTGAAAACCTCAGTGAACACAGTCTTGATGTTGCAGTGATTGCACATTGCCTTGTTTTGATTCACAACAAGCGTTTCGGCGGTAATCTTAATGCCGAAAGAGCCGCATTGCTCGCACTTTTTCACGATGCAACCGAAATCATAACGGGCGATATGCCGACTCCCGTAAAATACTTCAACCCCGGAATCAAAATGCCTACAAGGAGATTGAAACAACGGCAGGCAACAGGCTTGTGTCGATGCTTCCGGATGATTTTAAGGACGATATGGATAAAATCATCAAAATGAACGGTGCAGGTGACGATGAACTTAAAAAATATGTAAAAGCGGCGGACAAGTTTTCCGCACTCATAAAATGTATTGAAGAAATAAAAATGGGCAACAGCGAGTTTTCAAAGGCAAAAGAGGCAACCGAAAATTCAATTCACAACATGAATATGCCCGAAAACGAGGTGTTTGAAAAAGAGTTCCTTCCGTCCTTCTATTTGTCACTTGATGAACAGGATTGACAGTTACCGACAAAAAAATCAATATTTTCAGTCAGATTTTTCGCTAAAACTTTACGAAAAGACAGATTTTAATTCTAATTTAGCATTAAAAGAAATTCTCATATGGTATAATAAACTATACTTATGTATTGTGTGCTTTTTACCCGATTGGAGGAGTAATATGCCAAATTACGAAAAAAACAGTCAGAAAAGCGATTTTGTTGACATAAGCTCAAATAAGCAGGTCAAAAAATTATATAATAAAAAAGGCAGACTTAAAAGAATTCTCTGCCTTGTGTTTTCAATAATCTTCCTGTTGGGCGGCGGCGGAATGCTCTACTACTATTCATTTCTTGACACTCTCAACTTCAAAGAGCTTGATGACACAAACAACAACACAGTAGCAACCAACTCATCGGTTGCTCCGCTTGAGAGTGATGCAACAAACCTTTCACTTTCAGAGGGAGAGCTTCTGCAGAACTCCAAGGAGCTTAATGTTATGCTCTTTGGCGAAGACAATTCAAACGGCGATAAACACGGCAGAAGTGATACAATGATCATGATGACCATTGATAACAACCACAAAAAGCTTAAACTGACATCATTCCAGCGTGACACATATGTTTATATCCCCGGTTACGGATATGACAAGCTCAACGCATCTTATAACTACGGCGGAGCAAAGCTTTCAATTCAGACAATTGAGGCAAACTTCGGCATCAAGGTTGACCGTTATGCGGTTGTTGACTTTGACAGCTTTAAGAAGATTATCGACACCCTCGGCGGTGTTGATATGGAAGTTACTCAGGACGAAATTGACTACATCAACTATCAGATGTACAAGAACAATCAGGCTGACACAAGAACAACTATCACAGACGCACCCGGTACTGTTCATCTCAACGGTCAGGAGGCTCTTTGGTATGCTCGAAACAGAGGTCTTACAAAGGGCGAGGACGGCAACGAAATCGGTCTTGACGGTGACGACTGGGACAGAACCTCAAGACAGAGAAAGCTTCTTGAAACTTTGTTCACAAGTATGAAAAGTGCAGACCTCGGTCAGATTGTTTCAATTGTAAGCTCTGTCGGTCCTCTTGTAACAACAAACCTCAAGAAGGACGAAATCACAGCGCTTGTTTCTCACGCTCTCACATATCTTTCCTATGATGTAGAACAGTATTATGTTCCTGAAGAAGGTCTTTGGTACTATGATGATAAAACCGAAACATGGAACGGTACAATTACATCAACAATCAAAATTTCAGACCTTGAAGAACAGAGAAAGAAGTTTGCAAGCTTCGTTTTTGAAGAATTGTTCACAGGCGGTACTTCTTCAAAAGAAACAACCTCCGCATCAAATTGAATATTGAACAAAATGCAGACAGCCAATTATAGGCTGTCTGTTTTTTTACGGCGAGCCGCCGGCAGCGTGTCGCTGCGCCCTGTTCGTGAAGACAGGTTAATTAAATGAAAAATTGAAAATGGAAAATGGAAAATGGAAAATTGCGGTCGTGAAGACAGTTTGTTTAAATACAAAACATATTATGCCCGAGCGTAGCATTTGCAGTTTTTTCTACAAACCGAGCCGTAGCGGCGGATATTATCCGCCTGCTCTAACGGATTTTTTTGTTCAATAAATATGTTTTGATATGATGAAAATTCCGCTGCAATATAACAACAGCATTGCACATAAAACAAAAATGCATCAGAACCTTACTTGGAATCTGATGCATTTTATTTGTTTGATTATTATTCTATTTTCGTATAATAAATACTCAAAAACAGCTGATAAAATTCTGCCTCGCTGACATTGAATTCTGCGTACTTTGAACCCATTGCAACCTGACCGGGGACTGAAACCATATCAATTCCGTTCATACCGCCAAGCACAGCCTGCTGAGCAAGATATGACACCTTTGACGGGTTAAGATTCGTACATGAATACGGAGCGGACGCATTGAACAAATCAATCGGCGTGGTTAAATCTTCCTTTGTCTGCTGAAGAACCGTATTCATAAAAGACTGAATGTAAACCTTCTGTCTTTGCATACGCATATTGTTTGAATCGGTCTTGCTTGTATCACGGGTTCTGACAAAGCTTTCAGCCTGCTGTCCGACAAGGTGATAGCTTTCTCCCTCAACAAACTCTCCGATTGTTTCGGGTGACACAACATCAACGCCGCCAACGCTGTCGTTGAGAGCGGAAATGCCGTCAAGGTCAAGCGAGAAGTATGTGTTAATCGGAATGTTATAGAACAGCCTCTGAACTGAATTTACCGTATTTTCACAGCTTGATTCCTTGCCGTCACCGTATGAATACGAAAGACAAATCTGCTGTTTTTCCGTGCCGGCATACGCACCGCCTGCTGAATACATTGTGACATCAACCATCGAATCTCTCGAAATGTTGAAAAGCGTTATTTTACCGTTTGAAGTGTCGATTGACACAAGCATAAGCACATCCGCCTGACCTCCGCTCGCCTTGACCTTGCTGTTATTATTTTCGTCAAGGTTGCGCTTGTCAACACCGATACACAGAACATTCGTCACCTTTTCGTTGAACTGATATGTTTCACCGTTATATACGACATACTTACCGTTTTCCTCGGTTTCAATGCCCTGTGGGGCGGTAACATGAATATCAGTATTAAACAGCTCGTTTCCGCCCTGATAAATCAAATACGCAACCGTGCCTACGGTGAGTATAATTAAACCAAGTAATGTACAGCCGATTGACAAAAGCACCTTTTTCCAGGTTTTCATCTTTCGATGCTTTGAATGGTGATGATGCGATTTTGATCTATGCTTTTTATAGTGATTTGTGGTGTTACTCTTCACGACAATGCTGTCGGAATCAACTCCGTACACATCTGTATATACTTTTTTCACCAT